>Ga0307296_10000325_pt1 | contig 21721 bp, 19 predicted proteins | sample ER_DNA_153_FD_194467 | JGI IMG/M metagenome (GOLD analysis project Ga0307296, IMG submission 194467) | Bulk soil microbial communities from the East River watershed near Crested Butte, Colorado, United States - ER_DNA_153 | ecosystem: Environmental > Terrestrial > Soil > Floodplain | place... | reverse complement strand
GGACTTCGGGGTGGAGGACCGCGGCCACTTCTACGACCCCGTCGGCGCGATCCGCGACGTCGTCGTCAACCACCTGATGCAGGTGGTCGCCGCGGCCGCGATGGAGGCACCGTCCCGCGGCGATCCGGGCACGATCAAGGACGCCCAGGTGGCCCTGTTCCGCGCGATCCAGGAGGCCGACCCCGCACACTGCGTGCGCGGTCAGTACGACGGATACACGTCGATCGATGGGGTCGCGAAGGACTCGACGACGGAGACGTTCGCGGCCCTCCGACTGGATATCGAGAGCTGGCGTTGGGCGGGCGTGCCGTTCTTCATCCGGACCGGCAAGCGCCTGCCGATCATGCAGACCGAGCTCCGGCTGGTGTTCAAGCACCCGCCCCGGCTCGGCTTCGCCGCGTTCGGCCGCCGGCCCGAGCCGAACCAACTGGTGGTCCGGCTGGATCCGACGACGGGGATCAGGCTCATCGTCGAGGCACATCGAGCCGATGTCGCCGGGGCCGCGCCGATCGAGATGGACATGGAGTTCGCCCTGGAGGGTGGCGAGGGGCCGACACCCTACGAGGTGCTGCTCCACGCCGCCATGATCGGGGACAGCACCCGTTTCACGCGGCAGGACGGGGTCGAAGAGACCTGGCGGGTGTTCCAGCCCCTGCTCGATGCGCCCCCGCCCGTCCAACCGTACGCTCCGGGCACGTGGGGACCGAAGGCCGCGCAGGACCTGCTGGCCGGGTATGGAGGCTGGCACGAGCCGTGGGTGAGCCAGTGAGCCAGCGTGCCGAACCGACCACAGGAGGCGGGGCCCAGAGCGCGGCGATGCCGTCGCCCTTCCCGCCGATCGCCGACTACGCGTTCCTGTCCGACTGTCACACGGGAGCCCTGATCGCGCCGGACGGCGCGGTCGACTGGTTGTGCGTCCCGCGCTTCGACTCGCCTAGCGTCTTCGGCAGTCTGTTGGACCGCCAGGCCGGATCGTTCCGGTTCGGACCCTTTGGCATCAACGTGCCGACCCAGGTCGCCTACGAGCCGGGGACCAACGTCCTTGTAACGACGTGGAAGACCCCGGGCGGCTGGGTTGTCGTGCGCGACGCGCTCACCATGGGAACGCGCCAGGGCGAGGACAACGTCACGCCCCACACGCGTCCGCCGGCCGACGACGACGCCGATCACATGCTGGTTCGGACGGTGCAATGCCTGGACGGGCAGGTCGAGATCGAGCTCGTGTGCGAGCCGATCTTCGACTACGGGCAGCTCCCGGCGACGTGGACCCTCGCGGACGGGGACGACGGGGTCGCCGACGCCACGGGCGGCGATCAGATGTTCCGGCTCAAGACGGACCTGTCGCTGGGCATCGAGGGCGACCGCGTTCGAGCCCGTCACGTCCTGAACGCCGGCGACCGCGCGTACTGCGCCCTGTCGTGGGCTCACGAGCTGGAGACCCCGCGCGAGGTGGACGACGCCGAGGCCCGGATCGCGGCGACCGTGCGGTTCTGGCGCGCCTGGCTGGCCCGGGCGCGAGTCCCGGACCATCGCTGGCGGGAGCCGATCCAGCGCTCCGCGCTGGCGATCAAGGGCCTCACGTACATGCCGACGGGGGCGACCGTGGCGGCGCTCACGACGTCGTTGCCCGAGACCCCCGGCGGGGAACGCAACTGGGACTACCGGTTCACCTGGATCCGGGACTCGACGTTCACGCTGCAGGCACTCCACTTCCTCAACCTCGACTGGGAGGCCGAGGAGTTCATGCAGTTCGTGGCCGACCTCGAGCCGAACACGGACGGTGGGTTGCAGATCATGTACGGGATCGACGGCCGTCGCGACCTGACCGAGTCGACCCGGGACGAGCTTTCAGGCTACGCGGGCGCCCATCCCGTCCGGATCGGGAACGGGGCGTTCGATCAGCGGCAGAACGACGTCTTCGGCGCCGCCCTCGACTCGATCCTCCTACACGCGCGCCGGAGCCAGCGGTTGCCGCGGCGTCTGTGGCCGATCGTGCAGACCCAGGCCGCGTGCGCCACCAAGATCTGGCAGGAGCCGGATCAGGGGATCTGGGAGGCGCGCGGGAAGCCGCAGCAGTACGTCTCGTCCAAGCTGATGTGCTGGGTGGCCATGGATCGCGCGGCCAAGCTGGCGGCGATCGGCGGCGACGAGGGACTCCGGAACACCTGGCAGGGGACGGCGGACGAGATCAAGGCCGACATCCTCGAGCACGGCGTCGACGATCGCGGGGTCCTGCGACAGCACTACGACACCGACGCGCTCGACGCGTCGGTGCTCCTCGCGGCCCTGTTCGGCTTCCTCCCCCCCGAGGACGACCGCCTACGCGCGACGGTGCTCGCGATCGCCGACGAGCTCAGCGAGAACGGGTACGTGCTCCGGTACAAGACGGACGAGACCGACGACGGCCTGTCGGGGAAGGAGGGAACGTTCCTGATCTGTTCGTTCTGGCTCGTCTCCGCACTGGCGATCATCCGCGAGTGGCAACGTGCCCGGGACCTCATGGAGCGTCTGCTTCGCGTCGCCTCCCCCCTGGGCCTGTTCGCGGAGGAGTTCGACGTCGAGACCGGACGGCATCTGGGCAACTTCCCGCAGGCGTTCTCGCACCTGGCTCTGATCGAGGCCGCCGGCAGGATCATCCTGGCCGAACGGGTGGAGGAGATCTCATGAGCGACTACGACGTGATCATCATCGGCACCGGGGCGGGCGGTGGCACGCTGGCCCGACACCTGGCCCCGTCGGGCAAGCGCATCCTCCTGCTCGAGCGCGGAGGGTGGTTGGCGCGAGAGCCGCAGAACTGGAGCACTGCGGACGTCTTCATCGACGGCCGGTACATCTCGCCCGACACGTGGTACGACGCCAAGGGCAAGACCTTCCAGCCGCAGGTCCACTACTTCGTGGGCGGAGCCACCAAGCTCTACGGCGCGGCGCTCTATCGCTTGCGGGAGAAGGACTTCGAAGAGCTCAAGTATCCAGACGGGGTCTCCCCCGCATGGCCGATCGGCTACGGCGACATGGAGCCGTACTACACGATGGCCGAAGGCCACTATCAGGTTCGCGGCGCCCGGGGCGAGGACCCGACCGAGCCGCCCTCGAGCGCCCCTTACCCCTTCCCGGCGCTCCCGCACGAGCCCAGGATCCAGCAACTGTCCGACGATCTCGCCGCCGCCGGCCTCCACCCGTTCCACGCGCCGTGCGGTGTGCTCCGCGACGAGGACACCCCACAGATGAGCATCTGCGTTCGCTGCGGCAACTGCGACGGCTTCCCGTGCCCGCTGCACGCGAAGGCCGACGCCGAGGTGATGGGCGTTCGCCCGGCGCTCGAATCGCCGAACGTCACGCTGCTCACCGACACCCCGGCCGTGCACCTGAACACCAACCCCGAGGGCACGTCGGTAACCGGGGTCGTGATCGAACGCGACGGCTCGACCGAGACCGTGACCGGCGACGTCGTCGTCGTCTCGTGCGGTGCGGCCAACTCGGCCAAGCTGCTGCTGGCGTCGGCGAACGACAAGCACCCGAAGGGCCTTGCGAACGGCTCGGATCAGGTCGGGCGCAACTACATGTTCCACTACAGCCAGGCGGTGCTTGCCCTGTCGAAGGAGCCGAACCTCACGGTGTTTCAGAAGACCCTCGGCGTGAACGACTTCTACTTCGGGGATGACGAGTACGACTACCCGATGGGGAACATCCAGATGGTCGGCAAGTCCCAGGCTGAGATGTACAAGGGCGAGAAGCCCATCGAGACCAAGCTCGCGCCGACGTTCGCGCTCAAGGACATCGCCACACACGCCGTCGACTTCTGGCTCTCGACCGAGGACCTGCCGCTGCCGGAGAACCGCGTGACGCTCGAGAAGGACGGCAACGTCAAGCTCGTGTACGAAGCCAGCAACGAGGAGTCCGGCAAGCGCCTGTACCACAAGCTCAAGTCCATGCTCGGTCACCTGGGGATGAACGAAGAACACCTGATCCCGCGCCACGCCTACCTGAAGACGACGATCCCCGTCGCGGGCGTCGCGCACCAGGCCGGAACCTGCCGGATGGGCAACGACCCGGCCGCGTCGGTGGTCGATCCGAACTGCAAGGCCCACGAGCTGGACAACCTGTACGTCGTCGACACGAGCGTCTTCCCGAGCATCGGCGCGGTGAACCCCGCCCTAACCGCCATGGCGAACGCGCTCCGGGTCGGCGACCATCTGCTCGAGCGGCTCTAGTCGGCCGTTCGGCTCAAGAGGGAGCCATCGTTCGGTGGCCCCGTCACGCTCGAGCTCCCTACCCCCGGCGGAGCCCGATACCCCACGCCCCCGACCACGAGGCGCCCGGTTCGAGCCGGATCACGTCGACGCCGGACGCGAACGCGTTCGGCGGGCAGGTCATCGGTTCGATCGCGACGGCCTGCCGGCGCCTGGAGGCAGGCTCGAGAGTGTCCCCCGTGTAGGCCTGGAGGTAGCCGAACGCCTCGTCGGCCCAGACCTCGACGCCACGCTCGCCGTCGGCCGAGTCGAGCCGGGCGCGCGATCGCACGTCGGGCCCGCGAGCGAGGCCCGTGAAGCAGGTGTCGAGCCGCGTGGCGCCGACCGGACGAGCGACGGTGAAGTCGAACTCGGTCCCGGCGACCTTCTCCTCCCCGACCGGAAGGGCTCGGTCGTCCGTGGTCACCCTGCGCGAGGCCGGGATCGTGAGCCGCACGTCGTCGACCGGGATCCCAATCGTCAGGTAGGGGTGGAACCCGATCCCGAACGGAGCCGGCTCGGCCGAGGCGTTCGTCGCGCGCGCGACGACCTCGAGCCCGTCCCCCACGAGCCGATAATCGAGGCCCAGCTCGAGCCGCCACGGGTACGCGGGCTGGGGGTGAAGGACGCACCCCAGCGCGACCGCGTCGTCGGTCTTGGAAGCGAGCAGCCAAGGGAGCCATCGCACGAGCCCGTGGATCGCGTTCCCGAGCTCGGGCTCGTCGATCGCGGCCACCCCCGGCCGGTCGTCGAACTCGTATCGCCCGCCGTCGAGACGGTTCGGCCAGGGTGCCAGCACCTGCCCGCGTCCGGCCGACGACGGCTCGTCCACCGAGAAACCGTCCAGGACCTCGAGCCCGCCCGCCGAGTACGTGCGGAGCGTCGCGCCGACCTCGGCCACGACGACCACCTGATCGCCGTGGCGGATCTCGTGTTGTTCGCCCGAGGGTGGGTGCGGCTGCACGGTCTCCTCGCTCTCGCCCGCCGCCGTCAGTAGCTGCTGGGCGTGAGCTTGACCTTCCCGCTGAACAGGTACTGCACGCCCGCCGTGTAGAGGAGCACGAACGGGATCCCGATGATCGCAACGACCAGCATCACCGTGAGCGTGTAGTGGTCGGCGGAGGCGTTCGAGACCGTCATGCTGTTGGCCGGGTTCGTCGACGACTTCAGCATGTTCGGATACAGCCCGGCCGAGATGGTCGCCAGCGAGAACGCGATGACCGCCGAGCTGCCGAAGAACGCGGCGAAGTCCCGGCCGCGGCGCACCATGACGATCATCAGCACGTAGGCCACCAGGGCGCCCAGCGGGAACACGATCGTCCACACGTCGTCCGTGAACGTGTCCGTCACCCCGTAGTCCCCGACCGCGATCCATACGGCCGAGATCGCCGCCGTGAGGGTGAACAGGGCGATGAACCCGGGGACCCATCGTCGCACACGCGCCTGCAGATCGCCTTCCGTCTTCACGACCAGGTAGTGGGCGCCGTGCATAAGCAGCATCGCGACCGTCGTCACCCCCAGGAACAGGACGAACGGATGCAGCAGGTCGAGGAGGCTGTCGATCTGGACCTCCCCGTTCTTGTCGAGCGGCACCCCGGTCACCACGTTCCCGAACGCCACACCGAGCAACAGGGCCAGGCCGAACGACGACGCGGAGAAGACCGAGTCCCACAGCCCTCGCCAGCGAGAGCTCTCGCGCTTGCCGCGGAACTCGATCGCGACCGTCCGCAGGATCAGGGCGATCAGCACGAACATCAGCGCCCAGTAGAACCCGGAGAACATCGAGGCGTATACGACCGGGAATGCCGCGAACAGCACGCCGCCACCGACGACGAGCCACACCTCGTTGCCGTCCCAGATCGGCCCGATGCTGTTCAGCACGATCCGTCGTTCGCGGTCCTCCTTGGCGGCGAACGGATGGAGCATCCCGACGCCGAGGTCGAACCCGTCCAGGACGATGTAGGCGGCGATGACCGCGACGAACAGCAGGAACCAGAAGTCAGCCAGCGACATGGTCCTCCTCCAGCTCCAACTCGCCCGACGCCCGTCCCTGGCTCCGTGACCGGAACACCTCGCGGAACGTGTTGGGCAGATCCGAGACGTGAGACTCCTCGGGTGCCTCCGGGCCGTGCTTGATCTTGCGGTCCAGCAGGAACAGGAACAGCACGAGGAGCAGCGCGTACAGCAGCGCGAACGTGATCAACGACAGCAGGACCTGCCCCGTGGTGAGGGTCGGCGAGACCGCGGCGTCGGTCCGAAGGACGTTCCACACCACCCAGGGCTGGCGCCCGACCTCGGCGGTCCACCAGCCTGCGATCGTCGCCACCTCGGCCATGAACACCGTCGAGATACAGACCCACAACAGCCAAGGCGGCATGCCTTCACCCTTGCGCCTGCGGCGCCACCACACGAACCACGCCACGACGCCGATCATGGGAAGCAGGAAGCCGAGGTCGATCATCGCGTGGTAGGCCTGGAAGGACAGGTTCACGGGCGCCCAGTTTTTCTCGGGGAACTTCTCCAGGCCCGGTACGGTCGCGTCGAAGCTCCCATAGGAAAGGAAGCTGAGCAGGCACGGGACGCCGATCGCATAGGTCTTCTCGGCGCTCTCGTCGACCCAGCCGACGATGTAGAGCGGCGCGCAACTCTGGTTCGTCCAGTTGCCCTCGATCGCGGCGAGCTTCGGCTCCTGGTTCTTCGTCACCGAGATCGCCATCTGCGCGCCGAAGATGACCACCTGCAGGATGGCGAGCACCGTGAAGACCTTGACGGCGGCCGAGAAGTTCCTCCTGGCGAACTCATGATGCCGGTTCTTGAGCAGGTACCAGGCGCTCACCGAGAGCACGAGGGCCGACCCGATGATCCACGACGCGACCCACGTGTGGAGTAATCGCGGCAGGAACGACGGCGTGTTCACCACCGATCCGAAGTTCGTCATGAAGGCCATCGGTCCCCACTGGCTCGCGTGCTGCTCGAACCCCTGCGGCGTCTGCATCCAGGAGTTGGCCATCAGGATCCACAAGGCGCTGAAGTGCGCCCCGAACACCACCAGGAAGGTTGCCAAGAGCCACATCTTCGGCCCGAGCCGGTCGCCGCCGAACAGCATGAGGCCGAGGAATCCGCCCTCCAGGGCGAACGCGAACACGCCCTCGGCGGCCAGCAGGCTCCCGAACACGTTGCCCACGAACCGCGAGTACTGCGACCAGTTCATCCCGAACGCGAACTCCTGGACCAGGCCGGTCGCGATGCCCAGGGCGAACACCAGCCCGTAGACCTTCACCCAGAAGACGGAGGACTGCCGCCAGACGGGATCGCCGGTGCGGACGTGCTTCCAGGCCATCCAGACCAAGAGGATCCCGAGCCCCATCGAGATCGGCGGGAAGATGAAGTGGAAGCTCGCGGTCAGGGCGAACTGGAGCCGGGATAGGAATTCGGGGTTCACATCGCCGTCCTTCCCGAGTGCGCGACATCGGAAGCTTCGGGTTTGGTGTCCTCGGTGTGGTACGCGGCGAGGAGTCGTTGCTCGTCGTCCCTCCTCGGGAACATGAAGAAGACGAGCGCCGCCCCGAGGAGGATCGCGATGATCCCCGCGGCGTACGCCCAATCCGCACCGGAGAGGAAGGACTCCTTCGCCCCGGCGGTGATCTGCTTCGCGTACTTCGGGAACTGCTGGGCAACGGACTCGGCCCCCGCGAACGACTTCGTGAGCTGGGCCTGGACGCTATCCGTGATCTGCTTCTGGGTCGACGCAGAGGCATCGGCGATCGCCGTTGCGACAGCGGCCGCGTACCCCGCCGTGAGCAACGCCCCGAGGATCGACTGCATGATCGCTCCTCCGAGGTCTCGCTGGAGGTCGGCGGTCCCCGATGCCATCCCCGCCCGCGTGACGGGCACCGAGCCGGTCAGCGAGTGCGAGGCCGGGGTCCCGGCGAACCCGACGCCGGCACCGATCAGCGCGTAGGCGATCCCTACCTTCCAGTAAGGGATGCCCTCGTTCCACAGGAGCAGCATCCAGACGAAGCCGAGCAGGCAGAAGACGTACCCGGTGAGCAGCGTGAAGCGGGCGCCCCTAGCTTCGACGAGCTTGGCCGAGCGGGGCGCGATCAGCACCATGAAGACGGCCGCGGGCAGGATGGACGCGCCGGCGTCCAGCGGCGAGTAGCCGAGCACGTTCTGCAGGAACTGCTGTCCGACGAACATCGCCCCCATCAGGGTGCCGAACACGATCAGCCCCGCGCACGCCGCGACCCAGAAGACGCGTCGGGCCGCGACGTGGAGGTCGTACAGCGGCGATGGCGCCCGGCGCTGCCGGAGGAGGAAGGCGGCGCCGGCCGCGAGGGCGATCGCCGCGAGCCCGAGCGCGAGCGCGCCCTCGTTCGGGACCGGGGCGAAGTTGATGGCCAGCACGAGCGCGGCCACCATCACGACGGAGAGGACGCCGCCGAGGTTGTCGACGGGATCGGTCGCCTCGTTCACGTGGCTGGGCACGAACCGGAGCGCCATCACGAGGGCGACGACCGCCAACGGGAGCGTGATGAGGAACACCGATCCCCACCAGAACTCTCCGAGCAACCAGCCGGCCGTGAGCGGGCCGAGCGACGAGATCGCTCCCCCGATCGCCGACCACAACGCGATCGACCGTGTCCTCGGCGGCCCGGACCACAGTGCGGTGATCAGGGCGAGCGTCGTCGGGAACGCCATCCCCGCCGAGAGTCCGCCGAGCACGCGAGCGACGAACAGGATCTGGTCGGTCGGGGCGTAGGCGGCGAGGAGCGCGGCGGGGATCGAGAGGGCCATGCCCAGGACGAGCATCAGCTTGCGTCCGTAGCGGTCGCCGAGCGCCCCCAGGTACAGGACCGACGCGGCGAGCCCGAGCGAGTAGCCCACTGCGATCAGGTTGAGGGTGGTCTGGGACGAGTCGAACGCCTCGCCGATCGACGGGAGCGCGACGTTCGCCACCGCGAGGTTGAGGTTGGCGACCCCCGCGACCAGGATGAGCGTGACCAGGACGATCCCCTGGCGGTCGGGCGCGGTCCCGACGGCGGCGTCCTTGGTTCCCGATCTCGGGTCGCTCACGTGCCCGATCCTCCCCGTCAGCCGACGATGCCTGTCGGCCACCGGTCCCCGGCCTCGCGGGGATGACGCCGACCGCGCCACCGTGCCGGCGGCCTCGTCCACGTAGAACCGCACTCGCCTCCCTAACGTTCGAGCGGGGGTCCATCCGGCACATCACCCGTCTGGGATGAAACGGCTCCGCATCGTTCGTGAGATAGTTCCGTGCCTGCTGGGTGGCCCCGGCGACGAGCACGGCCGAAGGGAAAGGGGGAAACGATATGGGGATCGGTCCCGTGGAGTACATGATCGTCGCGTTCCCGGGGAACCAGTTCAAGGGCGAGATCGCGCCTGCCCTGAAGGAACTGGTCGACGCCGGCACGATCAGGATCATCGACCTCGCGTTCGTGATGAAGGACGCCGGCGGCGCCGTGGTGACGGCCGAGATGGCCGACCTGGACTCGGAGGTCTTCAAGGCGTTCGATGCGCTCTCGCCCGAGACCCTGGGCCTGCTCAACGAGGAGGACCTGGTGGCCGCGGGAGAGGAGCTCGAGCCGAACTCGTCCGCGGCGCTGTTGGTCTGGGAGGACGTCTGGGCCACGAAGGTCCGCGACGCGATCCGGAACGCTGGCGGGGAGCTCCTCGATCTCGAGCGCATCCCCGGAAAGGTCGTCGAGGCGGCCGTCGAGTTCGCGAACGCCAACAAGTAGCAGCGGAGAGGAGCGCTCACCATGATGCGCAGAGGGCCCGGTCTGATCGGGATGGCAGCACGGACGGCCGTCGTCGCCGGCACTGCGACCGCGGTGTCGGGTCGCGTTGCCCGCAGACAGCAGCAGAAGTATTCGGGACAGGACGCCGCGTACATGGAGCAGCAGGCGGCCGCCGCGCAGCAGGGTGCGATGGGCGCTGCCCCTGCCGAGGACGAGACCGCGCAGATCCAGAAGCTCGCGGAGCTCCACGCCTCCGGGGCGCTCACCGACGAGGAGTTCGCGGCGGCGAAGGCCAAGGTCCTCGGCATCTGATCACCTGGTCTGAAAGGGAGGTGTGATCGCCGAACCACGCCGGACGAGCACGTCGACCGAAGGAGGCCCGCATGTCCCATCAAGCCCAAGCCCGCCGGGTAGGTCCTGCGTACTGGATCAGCCGCGCGATCATCGTGTTCGTGTACGCCTTCGCGATCGCGTGCATCGTGATCCTGGCGATCGCCTTCTTCCTCCAGCTCTTCAACGCGAATCAGACCGCCCCGTTCGTCGATTGGGTCTACCGCGCGGCCCGCAGGATCATGCAGCCGTTCCGCGGGATCTTCCCCTCGGTCGAGGGCGAACAGGGCTCGGTCTTCGACGTGTCCATGTTGTTCGCGATGTTCATGTACGGGCTCCTGGCGTTGGGTCTGCAGGCCCTGATCGCCTGGATCGACCGGAAGATCGCATCCATCCGGTACGAGGCCATCCGGCGGCCGGCCACGACGCCGGCGATGGGCCCGGACGTCGTGACGATCCCAGCTGCGGCTGCGGCCCCGGCCCCGCCCCCTGCCGTGCCAGTGATCACGTCGCCGCCACCGCGCCCTCCTGCATCCTCGGGGGAGCCACCGAGCGAACGCCGCTGAGCACCGAAGTCGCCACCCACGTTACGGTGTGCCGTGGCAGGACTTCCACGTGCGTCCCGAGCCGCAGGTGCACGGCTCGTTGCGGCCGCGCTCGGCGTCCTCGGTCGCGTAGGCGCGCACGAGCTCTGACGGGGCTCCACCTGCAGTGAGGAGCTCCGACATCACCCGCATCGGCCCGTCGACGTGGTGGAAGAACGCCTTGAAGCTCGGGCACAGGTAGTTGAGACCGGGCTCCCCATACGGATCATCGGTGAAGCGATCCTTGGGGCAACCACCGTGGCACGCGAAGCGAACGTCGCATTCGCGGCAGAACCTCGGAAGCGTGTCGCGCTTGTCGAGTCCGAACCTCTTCTGCTGAGGAGAGGCGATCAGCTCGATCATGTGCTTGTCCCTGATGTTGCCGAGTTTGAACGCCGGCTCGACGAAGTGATCGCACGAATAGAGGTCGCCGGTATGCTCGATCGCGAGCGCCAGCCCACACGTCTCCGAGTGCACGCACAGGCTCGGAGGCTCGCCGTGCCAGTTGGCGAGCGCGACATCGAACATCTGCACGAACACCTCCCCGATGTCGCGCCGGACCCACTCCTCGAACACGTCGACCAGGAACCGCCCGTAGCCCCCGGGTGAGGTCGAGCGATCGGTGAGCAGGTTCCCCTCCTGGATGTAGAGGGGTCGCCCCCTCACACCTTCGCCCCAGCCCTCGTTCGCGATCGGGAGCGTGTCGGGGGTCGCCCGTTCGACGATCGGGATGAACTGCATGAACCGTGCGCCGCATCCGTCGCGCAGGAACCGGTAGATCTCGCGTCCACGGTCCTCGTTCGCGGCGTGGATCGTGGTCAGTGCGTTCCACTCGACCCCTTCGTCCCGCAGGTGCGCGAGGCCCGCCATGACCCGATCGAAGCTGCCCTTTCCGCCCTTGTCGACGCGATAGGTGTCGTGGATCTCCTTAGGTCCGTCGATCGAGACCCCGACGAGGAAGCCTGCCTCCTTGAAGAACGCGGCCCACTCGTCGTCGATCAGCGTCGCGTTCGTCTGGATCGTGTACGCGATCCGCTGGTGTGGCATCCGATGCTTCTCGGCCAGCTCCACCGAGCGCCGGAAGAAGTCCAGGCCCATCATCGTCGGCTCGCCGCCCTGCCAGGCGACCGTCACCTCCGGTGACCTGGCGTGGGCCTCGATCAGCTGGCGCAGGTAGGTCTCGAGCAGGTCGTCGGCCATCCGGAACCGGCTGCCCGGGTACAGCATCTCCTTCGAGAGGAAGAAGCAGTACTCGCAGTCCAGGTTGCAGATCGCTCCGGTGGGCTTCGCGAGCAGATGGAACGCCGGCGGCGCGTCCGGGTTGGTCAGGAAAGGGGCTTCGGCGACCATCGGGGCCTCCATGCTAGGCGTGGACGTCGGGAATGCAGGAGGCCCGCCGGAGCGGGCCTCCCGAGTCGTTCTCGAGCCGCGGATCAGGCCGTGACGTCGCGTCCGTGCGCCGTCAGGGCCCAGATCACGGTGATGTCGATGGCGATGAGCACGATGGCCGACACCGGTGCGTACGGCAGCCACGCGAACGCGGCGAACGCGCTTACGATCGCGAGGATCACCCCGACCGTCCTGCCCCACACGGCTCCGCGGAAGATCGCGAACCCTGCGAAGAAGATGATGATGCCGCCGAGCAGGTGGATCCATCCCCACGCGTCGCTCGAGAGCTTGAAGACGTAGTTCTCGGTGACCGCGTACGCATCGGGATCGACGACTTCAGAGAGCCCGGAGATCGCGTGGAATAGGCCCACCAGGATCATCATGAGCCCCGCGAACGTGGCCCATCCCGCGGCCCAGTAACTCGGTTGCTTCTCGGACTGCATGTTCCCCCCTCGTTTCGGCGGTTCGACTAGATCCCGAGGATCTGCTTCTTCTTCGCCTGGAACTCCTCCTCGGTGAGAAGCCCCTGGTCCTTCATCGTGGCGAGCTGCTGGATCTGCGCCATGTCGTCCTGCGGCGCGGGCGCGGCCGCCGCTGCGGGCGGCGGCGCTGCCTGCTGTGGCGTCTGCGCGTCGGCCATCCGTCTCGACGTTCGTCGAGAGGTGCGCCTCGCGACCCTTCTGGCTGGCATCATCTGCGTTCCCTCCTTCGTGCGTCGGCCGATGAGCCCCTCATCGCCTCGAGTCGGCGGCCGCGAGCTTCTCGGCCTCTTCGGCGGAGACCAGTCCGACCTCGATGAGATCGAGCGGGCTGATGAAGTGTCCGGCGATCGGGAAACCGCCGGCGCGGACGACGGCGTCACGGAGCCCGATCGCCCAGCGGTGCTCGAGCAAGATGAGCGCGGCGGCGGCGTCGTTCGGGAGCTCCTCGAGGACGTCCCAGGCCTCTTCCTCGTCGAACACGTCGACGCCATCGGCTGCTGCCTCGGCGCCGGCGATCGCACCGGCCTCCATGCCCTCCTCGCCGTCTGCTCCGAGACCGAGGAGCCCGCCGACCACGGCACCGAACTCCATCGCCTCGTCCTTCGAGAGCTGGCTGCCCTTCAAGACGGCGACCTCACCCTCCGCGTCCTTGAAGACGACGAGCGCGTCGATCACGCGCACCGTATCGCTCTCGCGCAGCCGTTCGAGCTCGTCGATGATCTCGCCCCGGAAATCGGGCTTGTCGAACCCGAGCACGAGCAGCTGAACCGGTCCGATCGTCATGTCGTCGCTCCTTCCGTCGTCATGCCGTCTGCTTCGCACCCGAGAAGAACTCGAGCGCGGTCTTGGTCTTCGTCTGCTGCTCCCCCGAGAGGTCCACGCCCTTGCTCAGCAGGAACGCCCTCGCCTCCGCGGATACCTGGAACGCCTCGTCGGGTCGAGCCTTCGTCGACAGCTCGACGATCTGCGACCCGTCGGGATACATCCACAGCTCACCGACCAGCTTGCGGCCGAAGCCCTCCGGCACGACCTTCACCTTGATGGTCGGGATCGGGCCCAGGGTCGAGAGCGAATCGAGCTCGATCCCGTCCGGTGCGTGCGCCTCGAAGAACGCACGCTGCGACTTCGAGAAGAGCTTGCGGATCGGCAGAACGCCGCTGGCGGCCTCTCGGATCGCCGTGTTGTCCGCCGCGCCCTTGAACGACGCGGAGCACACGAACCCCCCCGGCATCGCGTCGACCTCGACGTTGAACGTCTTCATGGCGCGCAGGTCCTCGGGCAGGTGATCCGGGACGACCGGGCGAAGCTTGACGACCGTGTCGCCCTCCTCGCCCTGGCGGCGTCGCGCTCGAACCACCACACCCGCGTCGTTCAGCGCAAGCTCGGGCGTATCGAAGAAGAACACCTGCCGCATCTGCGAGTCGAGTGGGTCGACGCCGAGCGCCCTCGCGGCCTCCGCCCGGGCGCTCTCGTGGATCGTGAGCTTGAGCTCGACGCTATCCGCGCCCTTGATGAGATCCATCATCAGCTGCAGGTCCTGGTCCGACAGCGCGGTGGTTCCAACCATGCCATCCCCTCGACTCAGTCCACGACAACCTCGACCGACTTCAGCCTGGCACGGTCACGACGGGCCGTCGTCGTCCGATGGGGATGATTCGCGAGACGTTCTTCCTCGAGCCACATCGTGCTCAGAGGGTCGACGTTCCTGCCTCCTGAGCCGTCGGGGCGTTGCGCTGACGAGGAACACGGCGGCGCCGAAACCACTACGCTGTGTCCCCTTATGGGGGGTGGGACGGTCGGGGAGGTCGCGCGCAAGCGTCCTCGGGCACGAACCGCCGCACCGCCAGCGTTCGAGGTCACCGAGGCCAAACTCTTCCGACCTCCGATCCGTCCAGGGATCGTGCGGCGCAACGAGCTCGTCGACCGCCTGCGGGCAACGGACTCGGCCTCCGTCGTCTCCATCACCGCACCCGCGGGGTACGGGAAAACCACCTTGCTCGCCGAATGGGCCGAGCGCGACCGGCGGCCGTTCGCGTGGGTCTCCGTGGACGAGGCCGACGGCGACCCCGTTGTCTTCCTGGGACACGTCGTGGTCGCGCTCGATCGGATCGAGCGGATCGAGCCGCGCGTGTTCGAGGCCATCGCGTCGCCGACCGGGGGCAGCCCGAGGAGGGTCCTCTCGCGCCTGGGATTGGCGCTCTCGACCAGGACCCGACCGTTCGTCCTCGTCCTCGACGATCTCGACCGGCTCGCGGAGCCGATGGTCATGGATGCGGTCAACACGATCGCCGGGTACGTCCCGAACGGTTCGCTCCTGGCCCTGGCGGCCCGAGCGATCCCGAACATCGGGCTCCCTCGGCTCCGCGCCGACGGTCGATTGATCGAGGTCGACACCGAGGACCTCGCCCTCGGCCCGCCCCAGGCCTACCGATTGCTCCGAGGCGCCGGCGTTCGGGCCACGAAGGCCGAGGCCGCCGAGCTCGCCAACGCGACCGAGGGATGGCCGGTTGGCCTGTACCTGGCCGCACTGTCGCTGCAGGAGCAGCGGCGTTCCACGTTGCCCCCGATCCGGTTCACAGGAGATGACCGCTTCGTGGTCGACTACGTGCGCTCGGAGGTCCTCGGTCGGCTCTCCAGAGAGCGGCAGCGCTTCCTCACCCGAACCTCGATCCTCGACCGCCTCAACGGGTCCGTCTGCGATGCCGTCATGGAACGATCCGGCTCCGCTCGCACTCTCGAGTCGATCGAGCGGCAGAACCTCCTCCTGGTGCCGCTCGACCGTCAGCGCGAGTGGTACCGGTACCACAACCTGTTCCGCGACGTGCTTCGGGCGGAGCTCGCCCGGCGCGAACCCGAGACGATCCCGGAGTTGCATCGGCGCGCCGCGGACAGCTTCGAGCGCACGGGGCTGCTCGAGGAGGCCTTCGTGCACGCGCACGCGAGCGGCGACGGGGAACGGGCCGCCGAGCTGCTCCAACGCATGGCTCTCGCGTACTACCGGAACGGGAGGAGCGCCACCCTGCGTCGGTGGCTCGATCTGCTCGGGGAGGACGTCGTCGCCCGGAACGGGGGGCTCGCGCTCATGGCGGCGTGGATCGCGGCGCTCAACGGTGATCCGGTCGCGGCCGATCACTGGGCGTCTGCGGCCGACCACGTCCCGCTCACCGGTCCTTCGTTCCTCGGTTCGGCGTCGCTCAGATCGGCTGCGGCAATGGTGCACGCGACGATGTCGCGCGGAGGCGCCGAGGCGATGTACCAAGCCGCGCGGGTCGCGGTCCGGGAGGAGCCAGCGAGTAGTCCGTTCCGGGCCTCGGCCCTCGCGTACTCCGGCCTCGCCACGTTGATCCGTGGGGATGACGAGGCGGCCGACGCCCTGTTCGCCGAGGCTTCGGAGATCGGCGAGAAGAGCGGCGGGATGAACGCGGCCTCGCTCGCGTTCGCCGAGCGGTCACTGATCGCCACCTCGCGCGGTGATGGGGCGGCCGCAGACGAGTACGCGCAGCGCGCTCGTGTGGTGGTTCACGACGCCCACCTCGACGAACACATCACCACCGGACCGGTGTACGCGGCATCGGCTCGCGCGGCCCTCCGAGCGGGAGATCAGGAACATGCTCGCGCCGAGCTGTCCGCCGCGCACCGTCTCCGGCCCATCCTCACGTGGGGGTTCCCCACTATCTCGGTCCAGACCCGGCTCGAGCTCGCGCGTGTCCACGTCGGGCTCTCCGACGTCCCCGGCGCCCGCACGCTGCTGGCCGAGGTCGACGAGATCCTGACGCACCGGCCGGACCTCGGTGTGCTGACCACGCACGCCGTCGAACTCCGTACCCACATCGGGTCGGTGCGCTCGGGACGCTCACCCGGCCCCTCCACGCTGACCAGCGCCGAGCTGCGCCTCCTCACGTTCTTGCCCACGCATCTGTCGTTCCGAGAGATCGGCGCCCGCCTGTTCGTCTCCCCGAACACCGTCAAGACCCAGGCGATCTCGATCTACCGCAAGCTCGGGGTGTCGGCTCGCTCGGACGCGGTCCAGGCCGCTCGCGACCTCCGGCTGCTCGAGCCGTAGACCCTCGGCGACGCAACCCCGCTTTCATCCGGTCGGGACGATGCCCATGCGTGCCGTCTCGGGGTGGAATGAGAGGCCGACCTCGGAGGGGACGGCGGCCATGGCCAAGCACGAGGACGCGCTCCGATGTATGGCGCTCGGAGACGAGCGGTACGTGAAGGACGTCCTGGCGATGCAGCTCACCAACGTCGACGCTTCCGGACTGGATCCGAAGACCCACGCGCTCGTTCGGCTCGGGGCGCTGATCGCGCTCGACGCATCCCAGTCGTCGTTCCAGTGGAATGCCGCAACGGCGCTCGCCTCGGGCGCAACCGTCGACGAGATCGTCGGAGTGTTGATCGCGGTCGCGCAGACGGTGGGTCTGGCACGCGTGGCGTCCGCCGCGCCGGCGGTCGCGCTCGCGCTCGGGTACGACATCGACGCGGCGCTCGAGGCCCACGACCAGGGCGAACGGACCATCCACGCCGACCATCGGTGATTAACACACACCCCACGACGGACGAAGGGAGTCACGATGCTGGCTGATTTCGACTTCGGAGATTACTTCTGGACGATGTTCGCCTTTTTCTTCTGGTTCATGTTGATCTGGATGTTCATCGCGGTCTTCGCGGACATCATCCGTCGCAAGGACCTCTCGGGCGGTGGCAAAGCGGGGTGGATCGTGCTGATCTTCATCTTGCCGCTGTTCGGCATCCTGATCTACCTGATCGCGCGGCCGAGTATCGTCGATGCCCGCGAGATGTCCGGGTCAGCGGCCCAGATGCAGGGGTCGGCGGGGTACTCCAGCCCCGACCACTTCGCCTAGCGCCTCGAGGTCCGCAGAGCAGTGCACAACGAGCACGCGACAAGGAGAACGAGTGATGAGTGACGTTACCGAGGGACGCCACGTCCTCCCGATCCCCGATCAGCCTCGAACCGGCCTGATCACCTACGACGCCAAGGATCCGGACACGTCCTTCCCGCCCATCGAGCCGCTCCGGCCACCCGCGGGCGCGCCGAACGTGTTGATCGTCCTCATCGACGACTGCGGCTTCGGCGCCTCGAGCGCGTTCGGCGGTCCGATCGCCACACCTACCGCGGAGCGTCTCGCCTCGAACGGGCTCAAGTACAACCGATTCCACACGACGGCGCTGTGCTCGCCCACGCGGCAAGCGCTGCTCACGGGGAGGAACCATCACGCGGTCGGGATGGGCGGGATCACCGAGATCGCGACGTCGGCACCCGGTTATAGCTCGGTCCGACCGAACACCGCCGCCCCCCTCGCGGAGACGCTGAAGCTCAACGGCTATTCGACGGCGCAGTTCGGCAAGTGCCACGAGGTTCCGGTGTGGGAGACGAGCCCGATGGGACCCTTCGACGCATGGCCATCCGGCGGCGGTGGCTTCGAGCACTTCTACGGCTTCATCGGCGGCGAGACCAACCAGTACGCGCCCGCGATCTACAACGGCACCGTTCCGGTGGAACCGGATCGAACCCCGGAGGAGGGCTACCACTTCACGGAGGACATGACCGACCACGCGATTGACTGGGTCCGGCAGCAGAAGGCGCTGATGCCGGACAAGCCGTTCTTCGTGTACTTCGCTCCCGGCGCGACGCACGCCCCGCACCACGTTCCCATCGAGTGGTCCGACAAGTACAAGGGAGCCTTCGACGACGGGTGGGACGCGCTGCGCGAACGCACGCTCGCGCGACAGAAGGAGCTGGGGGTGATCCCGCCCGACGCAGAGCTGACCGCGCGACCCACCGAGATTCCGGCGTGGGACGACATGCCCGACGACCTCAAGCCGGTCCTCGCGCGACAGATGGAGGTCTACGCGGGCTTCCTCGAGCACACCGACCACCACGTCGGCCGCCTGATCGACGCGCTCGCCGACCTCGAGGTCCTCGACGACACGCTCGTCTACTACATCGTGGGCGACAACGGTGCCTCCGCAGAGGGGACGCCGAACGGCTGCTTCAACGAGCTCATCGTCCTGAACGGCGCCGGTGGCCTCGAGACCGTGGAGTTCATGTCGGCGCGGATCGATGACTTCGGAACGCCGAAGGCGTACAACCACTACGCCGTCGGGTGGGCGCACGCGATGGACACCCCGTACCAGTGGACGAAGCAGGTCGCCTCGCACTGGGGCGGGACTCGCAACGGCACCGTCGTGCACTGGCCGAACGGGTTCGAAGCCAAGGGCGAGGTCCGATCGCAGTTCGGTCACGTCATCGACGTCGCGGCGACGGTGCTCGACGTTGCGGGACTGCCCCATCCGACGTTCGTCGACGGCGTGCAGCAGATGCCGCTGCACGGCGAGAGCATGGCGCCGTCGTTCGGCGACGCCGATACGCCGGAGTGGCGCGAGACCCAGTACTTCGAGATGTTCGTGAACCGCGGGATCTATCAGAAGGGCTGGACTGCGGTGACGCGCCATAGCGTCCCTTGGCTTCTCGCCGAGGCACCGGCGCTCGACGACGACGTGTGGGAGCTCTATGGGCCAGACGACTGGACGCAGGCTCACGACCTCTCCAAGGAACATCTCGACAAATTGCACGACCTGCAGCGACTGTTTCTGATCGAGGCGATGAAGTACAACGTGCTCCCTTTGGACGACCGTCGGGCGGAACGCTTCAACGCCGACCTCGCCGGGCGGCCGACGTTGATCCGTGGCACCTCGCAGCTCCTGTTCGGCGGGATGGGGCGCCTGTCGGAGAACTCCATCGTCACGATCAAGAACAAGTCGTTCGCGATCACGGCCGAGATCGTCGTGCCGGAGACGGGCGGGAACGGCGTGATCGTCGCCCAGGGCGGCGCGTTCGGCGGGATGAGCCTGTACCTGCACGAGGGCAAACCTGCCTTCTGCTACAACCTGTTCGGACTGCAGCAGACGCGGGTCTACGGGGAGGCTCCGATCTCACCGGGCGAGCATCAGGTGCGGATGGAGTTCGCGTACGACGGCGGCGGTCTCGGCAAGGGCGGCGGCATCTCGCTGTTCGTGGACGGTCAGCCGGCCGGGAGCGGCCGGGTCGACGCGACCGTGCCGATGCTCTTCTCCGGCGACGAGACGACCGACGTCGGGTCGGACAGCGCCACCCCGGTCAGCGACGACTACGGCACGAAGGACAGCGCGTTCACGGGCCGGGTCCGATGGGTGCAGATCGACATCGACGAGGCGGCCGAGGATCTCGACCACTTGATCACGCCGGAGGAACGGCTGCGGATCGCGATGGCTCGCCAATAGCGAACCGCGATTTCTAGCCGGGGGGTTCGCCGCCGGACGACAACGACCGCCGGAGCGACACGAGTTCTGCCTTGATGTCGACGAGTTCGTCCCGAACCGTGCGAGGGACGGGAGCGGCCTCATCCGGCTCGGCCTCGGTCTTCGGCGAAGGGACGAGGACGCTCGCGAGGATGCTGGCAAGGGCGCCGATGATGCCGACGCCCGCGAACATCACGAACGCGCCCGTGATGCGACCTGCCCCGGTCACCGGGAAGAAGTCCCCATAGCCGACCGTGGTGATCGTCACGAGCGCCCACCACAGCGCGTCCCCACCGGTCGTGATGTTGGCGTCGGCGGCTCGGCTCTCGAACTGCAGCACCAGGACGCTGCACACGACCAGCACGATCATCGCCGCCGTGATCGAGACGAAGGCGGCGTACTGCCCTCGATGCGTGACGACGTCGTCGATCAACTCACGCTTCTTCTGCCCACGCAACAGCCGGGTGATCCTCGCCAGACGAGACAGCCGCGCCAAGCGGAACAACCCCGTGAATCTGAAGACCCCGAGGGTCGGGATGGACCCGAGCAGATCCAGCCAGCCGCGGCGGCCGATGAAGTACTCACGCTTCGTCGGCGCCCGCGACAGGTTCCCGAAGAAGTCCACGAGGAAGATCACGCAGATCAAGTTGTCGTAGATCGTGAGGAGCTGCCTCGTCGCGTCGGAGACCGGCAGCACCAAGACCACCATGATGCCGAGCGAGAGCACCGTGAGCACGAGGATGAACAGTTCGTAGGCGTTGCTCCGCTTCGCGGCGGTCATGGGTCCCGAGACATGTGCGGGCCTCCTGGATCCTCACCCCGTCAGAGGGGCGGCGGGGTTCGCGCGTAGGCTAACCCCGGTCCCTGTCCCCTTCGGGGATGCTGAGGCGTCCCGTTGAAGCCGCTGGCTCCGAACCCGTCAGAAGGTCGCGGCGTTCTCGAGCACCGGGAGGATCCGCTCGAGGCCCCATTCGAGCTCTTCCTGCCTGATCACGAGGGGCGGCGCGAGCCGGAGCGTGCTCTCGTGCGTGTCCTTCGCCAGGACGCCCTTCTCGAGCAGCCGCTCCGCCGACCGACGTGCCGGTCGAGCGGCCTCGACGAGCTGGATCCCGGCCCACAGACCACGGCCGCGGATCTCCTCGACGGTGGCGAGGTTCGCCCCCCGCAGCGCCGAAAGCAGGTACGCGCCGAGCCGCGCCGACGCCTCCTGGAACTCGCCGGTCCGCAGCATCGCCACGACCCGACGTCCGATGGCGCACGCGACGGGGTTGCCGCCGAACGTGCTGCCGTGCTCCCCCGGCTTGAACACCCCGAGGATCGCCTCGTCGGCGACGACCGCGGACATTGGCACGATCCCCCCGGCGAGGGCCTTGCCGAGGATGAACACGTCCGGGCGAACGCCGTCGTGCTCACACGCGAACGTCGTCCCGGTCCGCCCGAGCCCGGTCTGGATCTCGTCGGCGACGAGCAGCACGTTCCGCTCGGTGCAGAGCTCGCGCGCGCGGCGAAGGTAACCCTCGGGCGGGACCACGACGCCGGCCTCGCCCTGGATCGGTTCGACCAGGAACGCCACCGTGTCCTCGTCGATCGCGGCCTCGAGCACGGCCGCGTCGCCGTACGGCACCACCTCGAACCCGGGC
>Ga0307296_10000324_pt1 | contig 21751 bp, 33 predicted proteins | sample ER_DNA_153_FD_194467 | JGI IMG/M metagenome (GOLD analysis project Ga0307296, IMG submission 194467) | Bulk soil microbial communities from the East River watershed near Crested Butte, Colorado, United States - ER_DNA_153 | ecosystem: Environmental > Terrestrial > Soil > Floodplain | place... | reverse complement strand
TAAAGTCGATGTTGGATTTTCGATATTTGATACCTTGACAGATGCCATGCGACTCTCAGAACACAATATAAAGCTCAGCCGCATAGTGCCTTTGGCCCCGATGCTGGCGCGATGTCGACCTCGAGGCGGTCGATATCCGACCGTTCGTCGAGCGCAGGGAATACGGTGTTGGGCTGGGAGGGGTTCGGCCGTGGTCAGCTCCGGGCGGGGATGACGGGCAGGGTCATTGCAGCTGATCAAGGGCGTCGGCGAGCACCTGCTGCCAACGGCCAAAGCGCGCGGCTTGGGTGGCCTGGCCCGCTGGTAGCGGCTCCAGGCGCCAGGAACCGTCATGTCGCGGTGTTTCGCCACCACCTCAGTCCAGGCAAGTGAGGCCTTCGTCGCGCAGCTTCAGGATTTGCTCTGTGGAGACGGGGTGAGCCGGCGGTCCGCAGGAGAGGCCGCATCGTATCAGCGACCGGCAACGGTGAGGAAGTACGGGCCATTAACACCGGCAACCGTGACCCGTTCTCCGTCGATCACCACAAGCCAGAGCGGGTGACCGGTGCGAAGCGACGTGACACACCGATCTGCACCCGATTCCCAGATCCGCACTGTCCTATCTGTACTCGCGGAGGCCAGCCAGGAGCCGTCCTGGGCGACCGCCAACGCTCCGACCCCACCGGTGTGGCCGGTGAGGGTGTGGAGGGACTGTCCGCTGTGCGGGTCCCAGATCCGCACAGTACCGTCCGTGTCGGCGGAGGCCAGCCAGGAGCCGTCCTGGGCGACCGCCAACGCTCCCACCCCACCGGTGTGGCCGGTGAGAGTGTGGACGGCCTGCCCACTGTGCGGGTCCCAGATCCGCACCGTCATGTCGTAGCTGGCGGAGGCCAGCCAAGAGCCGTCCGGGGCCACTGCCAACGCCTCAATCAAACCGGTGTGGCCGGTGAGGGTGTGGAGGGGTTTGCCGTTGCTGATATCCCAGATCCACACTGTGCCGTCCGTGCTGGCGGAGGCCAGCCAGGAGCCGTCCGGGGCGACCGCCAGTTCTAGCACATGTCCGGTGTGCCCTATGAGGGTGTGGCGGGGCTGGCCGGTGGTGAAAAGCCATGTCTGCACCATCGAGTCGCCGTAGCCCCGAAGGTCGTCACATCCGGCCGTGGCCAGCCAGGAGCCGTCCGGGGCGACCAAAAGCGCTTCGACCTCATCACTGTAACCGGGGAGAGCGTGCCGGAGCTGCCCAGTTGTGAGATCCAAGACGCGCACGATCCCGCTCTGGCCAGCGGAGGCCAGCCAGGAGCCATCCGGGGCGACCGCCAACTTCGCCACTTGATGCGAGGGGTACTTGATAATGTGGCGGTTCTGCCTAGTTGCAAGGTCCCAGACCCCTATGGTCCCGTCGGCAACACCGTAAGCCAACCAGCGGCGAGCCTCGCGGCACTCTTCGAGCTGCCGTACTGCCGAATATCAACCATCGTGGAGCGCTGCGGCGTCTCTCGACCAACTGCGGCATCGTGGCTCAATGGTCTTGTTGAGGTCGGGATCCTTACCAAACTCAAGATCGGTCGAGACCGGCTTTTCGTTAATGATCGGTTCCTCCATGTGCTCACACGAGACGAGATGGGAGACTGAAGGACCGAGCTAGTCAGCGTCAGCGCGCTAAGCGAGGGCGACGCGGGAGGCGGCGACCTCGAAGAGTTGGCGCGCTCGCTTGAAGTAACGCGAGTGCGTCTGTTCCAAGTGCTCGCGGTCTCTGGCCATCAGCACGACAACCTCGATGTTGCTTGTGTGCTCAGGGATTTGCTCAATTGCCATCCGGCGATCCAGGGCGTCTCGCCCGCTGTCGAACGGCTCGACGGCCACAAGCTCCCGAGTGGCGCGGCGGTATGTCACCACGAAGAACTTCACCACTCCTCGCTCTCTTGGAACGCCATCATGCGCTGTAATCGCCGCAAAGCTGCCTCTTGAAGCCTTCGCTGCTGACCCCGGAGGTCAGCCACGAGAGCCTCATGCTCGTCAGGTCCGAGTATGTCACCTAATGACATGGACTCCATCTCCTGGATACGACAGTCGGCCTCTTCGAACGTCGTGATCATCTCGCTTAGCGCGAACATGTCGCGGATAACTTCTTGCCTCGTGCCAGGCGTGATCACGGCCGGCGCATCGGGGTCTGGCATTGGCTGTCCATAACGGATCTCGCGGCCCCACGAATCCGCAAGTCCTTCAAACACCTGGGCCCATGCGTCTTGCAAGGCCGTGCGTACCTGTATCTCAATGAGCACATCCTCCCGGCGACCAGATGTACAGCTTGGTAGCCAGCCCGGGGGTCAGCCCGGCGATCATTGCGCCGCACTAGGCAGTCTGAGCCCAACGCGCCCAGAATTCGTTCGCACACGGAGTCCTGGTCGTACCGACTCATCGATCCGCTCGTGTCGACCACACGGACTCCCGCCACATCCTCCATCCGCGCCAGGCTCGTGTGATCCCGCCGGATCTTCTCTCCGATGGTTTCGGTGTTTTCAGGCGCGACGTGGCCTGGAGCGCAAGGCCGCGACGCTTTCCGTAACGCTCGACCAGGGCCTCGACCGTGCCGTGGACTACCTCCAGAACCGATCCGTAATGGCCGAGGAAGAGTCGTAGCAGGTCCTGGTCGGCAGGATCAAGCTGACCTTGCTCAGCCGCGATCCGCTTGACGAGCCTCTGAATTTGAGTCTTGCTAATGCCGCTCGGCAGGGCCACTCCGGTGATTTTGCCCTAATTCCACCAGGGCTGAAACCAAGATGGTTAGCCAGCGAGTGTCATCGCTCCCCATGCCGAGATCTTCGAGATCGTCGATCGTACGATCCGTCGCATCAAGTCATGGGTTAGGGGCAGGCGATGACCGCGCTCGTACCTGCCGACAACATCGCTGCTGTCGAAGCCCTTGATCCGGTGGCTCGCGAGGTCGCCGTAACGCACATGCTGTCAGAGGCGCGCTCGTGGTTGGCGCACGCCGTGGAGGCCACAGAGCCAGCAAGCATCGCGAACTTCAAGGCGTACGTGTCGTCAATCGAGTACATGACTAAGCAGCTCGGCTTATCGAAGGAGATTCAACAGGACGCCCAGGCGATGGTGCGTCGGGCTGAGCGTGGTGTCAGTGAGGCAGTGCGGGAGGGTCAGGACGAGGGGTCGATAGCCCGCCGCGCTGATCACCCATTCCACGGCAACCAGTACGCGCCTGCTGAAGTTCTAGGGCAGAACTCCAGCACATCGCCCCGACAATTCTTTTCGAACGCGCAGGAGTGGTCCGATTCGAATCAGCTCGCCGACGCGACCGAGGAGGAATTCGAGGAGGCGCTCGCCGAGGCCAAAGACGAGGGCAACATGTCGCGGGCGAACGTGGTGCGCAAGATCAAAGAGAAGGCCGCGCCACCCCCCAATCAGGTGACCTGATTGCAAATCGGTTGGGCCCGGTCGGTGCATCATCACCGACTCAGGGCCTAGTCGGGGCCGGGACCGATGGACGGCCCGGGCCTGGCAAAACCGCCTTAGCGTGGACGGCGCCGGATTAGGGACGGCTGAACGCCGTGGCGTTTCCCTCACCGTTTGTGTTCGCCCGCCTGCGCCATAGGAGAGCCACGAGCACGAAAAGCCACAGGAAATAGGCACCAACGGCGATGCGCTCATCGAGGCCCATGAAGGGTGTTGGATGCCCAGCATTGACCTCCGGCACGTACGACAAGGCCAGACCGAACAACGTCACCACCGCTGCCATGCTGATGAGGGAGTAGGGCCGGAACCAACCACGGAATGCCACAGCGCTGGAGGCCATCGATCCAAGCATCGTCGAGATGCCGATGACCGAGAGTTTGACATGCGCGGCCAGGCTTGCCTCTCCGAAGAGCATCCACAGCGGCAACGTCGCTCCGGCCAGGATTTGAAGGCCACCGGCCACCCGCAGCGCACGGCTGCCCTGGGCCGACCGCCAGACACCAATCCCGAAGGCGACGAGCAGTGCGTTGTAGACAATCTCCCACGGATCGAGCAGCCATTTCGACGGAGACCCGGTTAGATGCAGCTCGCTGATGGCATTCGAGACTGGGCTGTAGCCCTGCCATTGCAGGGCTGCCAGTTCATTCCAGCCGATATACACCAGACCCGCCAGGGCACCGCAGGCGAGCAGCGCCTTCCGTACCCACTGTCCCGGTGTGGGCGAGAACAAGTTCGCGGCAGATGTAACAGCAGCCCCCTTACGATGACAACCCGGTGCAGCCCGGCGTCCCCCAACCGCTCATCAAGGAACTCAGGATGCAGATTACCGGCTGCGACGCCGTAGCTAGACCCTCCCGACCCGTGTGAGCGGAAGGCAACCTAGGTACGATGCCGCGCCATCCTCATCCGCTGGTTGGCCCGGCATTCCCTGCAGACACAGCCCGCCACGTACGCCGCGTTGGTGCCGTGCTTAAGGTCGTCGCGGCGACTGGCTGTCAGGGCGTTCTCGAGGCTGGTCGCCCCGGCGGCGTTCGCCGCCCTGGCCGCCACCGGTGTCGCCACCGCCTGCACCGGCCTTGGCATCACCCAGGCCGTGGCGCCCCTGGCCGGCATGCCGACCTTGTGGATCACCACCATCCTGCTGTCGCACTGAAGGACCGACGACCGACCCAACGGGAGCGACCACCCGTGCACACCACCAACGCGACCGCAGGCGCGTGCACCCTGCGCAGTCGGCACAGCGTCCTTGTTCAGATCGCGGGCGATGGCGTACGCGGTCTTGCCCTCCACGCGCTCCCGCACAACGCGGACCACCACATGGTCTGGGGTCGATCTTGGTCTGCCCAGGGTGACGCCGTTCTCCTTCTTGACCTGCAGCGCCTCACGCGCCTTCGATGAGATCCCGCTCCGGCTCGGCGAACACGACAGCCATGTGCGCCATGGCCTTGCCCATCGGTGTGCGGGTGTCGATCCCCATCGCGGTGACGGGAATCACTGGGATGCCACGCCGCAGCGTCGTGAACTTTTGAACTTTGAGGTCCCCTACCTAGCCTCAAACCAGGTAACCGTGGATTTCGAGACGGGCCGGGGGTTCACCGCCAGCGGTGGTGAATGCGGTGAGGCTAGAGACCAGACCGTACCGCTCCCGTTGAGGCATGTTGCGTACAACCCGGGCGATTTCCTTGCGGCGGTGCGCGGTGACCGCGTGCACGATCTCCTGCCCGCGCGGGCTCAACTCGACGACCACTTCGCGACGCGAGGCCGGGTGCGGTCGGCGGTCGATCAAACCCGCGCTGACCAGCCGCTCGACCATGCGGCCGGTGGTGGAGCGTTGCACGTGAAGGATCCCGGCCAGGGTCCTGACGTTGATGGGGCCGCGGGTCGACAGAATCACCAGGGTACGGAATTGCGGGATTGTGATCGTCTCGTCAACGCGAGCGATCGAGCGTGCCGAGATGGCCACCAGCAACCTCGACGCGGTCAGCAGTGCGTCGGTGATCGCATCCAGCGAATCCCCGGCGGCCAGCTCGTTGCGAGCGGTCATTGCAGTCCTCCCTTGCCTCATCCAGGAAAGCATGGCCCGCTCAGAGACCATTCGGCGGCTTTGGATGAGGTGGATACATACCAAGAAGTCGTGAACCAGACAGCACTGCTGACCAGGCCTGGGGCACATCTCGACCCCGCAGTTCAACTTAGAACTCCCGCTGGTAGAGAGCGCTTAGCTGAGCCTCGAAGATTCGATTGAGGCCGAGCTTCGAAACCCTTTCTTCTAGTTTTGCTCGATCATCGTCCCGAAGCGCGACCTTGTCCAAGACGAGGGCCATCGTCTCACTTGTAACCTGCTCTGGCGATCCCGCCATTGTGCCGCCGATCAGACCGCGAGTGGGGCACTCAAGCTGGACGGTGCCTCCGTGAGCCGCTGTTGGATCGAGCTTCACAACTCGACAAGCTCCGTCCCAGTAAGCGGAATTCAAGAATAGGTAAGCGGCCAAGTTTCCGTACCCCTCGGTTGTCGGAAAGTAGGCAACCATCGCAGAACCTGCGGGAAGCGTGTTGGCCAAATCCCGGAATTGGCCGAATGCCGTGGTCCTTTTGTATCCGAAGTCTGCGAGTGAGCCTGACTGTGACGTCGCATTCACGGCACGCATAAATCGGAGAACGTCCAGGCCGCTCGTTGCGACCACTGCCAGTATCAACAAAGACATCACGCCGACGCGCAACGCCGATGGTTGCCACCCAGTGGTTGGCAGGGCCGATGCAAAAGCCAGCGTGATCAACGGAAAGTAAGGAGACAAAAATCGACTATCGATGGGGTCCACGAGGACAAACGAGGACAACGTGATCTGTACCGTCACGCCAACAAAGACGATCAAAAGCGGCAAGGCTGGCCCAGAACGTCGTCGATGCCGCTCCCACCCGAAACAAGCGCTAGCAAGAATGGCGATACAGACCAGGCCTAGCGGGAAGAGCCAGTAGATCCACTCCTGCCTCAGTGTCGTGAATGCTAGACCGACGTTCTGTAGCGGCCCCGTGGTTGAAGCACCGTGGCAGCCGAAAGCGCAACCGAAAGAGGACAGGTTACTGGCAGCTAGGAGAGCAATTGGGCCGACGCTCGCAGCCACCGCGACGAGCCCCGCGGCAACGCTGACTTGCTCAGTTGCCCGCGTTCGGCCCTGACCGAGCTTCGAATCAAAGACCAAGTAGGCGATGATCGCCAGAGACACGAATAAACCAACAAAGCGAGTCAGCGGCAGCAATCCAAGCAGAACGAGCAGAGCCGCGGAAACCCTGCCACTCCGGGCGGCTCGGAGGGCCTCTACGCACGCCCACATAAGAAGCGCTGCGTACAGCGGCTCGGTCCAAGCGTACCGAAAGGTGGGCGATCCGATAGCAACGACAGTGGCGAGACAGCCAAGGGCCAGCCTCGTTGGGAATCGATAGGCGGTCGGCGGGGCAACGAAGGCGGCGAGGAAAATGGCCCCAGCGGATCCAGCGTTCACAACGCACAGCGCAAGCTCTGAGTTCAGGCCCAAAATAGTAAGGCTGGCGAGAAGAAGCGGGTATAAGGGCGCGTACAGTCCCTGACCGAAGTCGATACGACCGTTCAACCTCAAATCCTGCGAAAACAGCAAGTAAAAGTTCGAATCCCAGCTCTGACCGACGCCAGCCCATAGGCCGATGGCGACATATAGCACCGCGATCAGAGATGCGATGACTACACCGGCAGGAACACTTGACGAACGCACATCCGCCCTCTTTGGCCGCGCCGCCGCACGGGCGGCACTATCATTTTCAGCACTAAAGCCAATAACGTTGTTTCAATCAGCAGGAACAAGACCAATCGAAGAGGCCGCACACAACTATCGACGACGCGATCGCCAGATAGGGGCCCAGTTCAAGGGATGAGACCTCCGTATCGCTGAGCGATGGGGCCGGCCCGAACAGGTGACTCAAATAGGAGCGGCCGATCATCGGCCTCCCGGTTGCGGCGATCGTCATGCTTTGGGACGCGAGCCAAAGCACCTACCTAACACACAGTTCATGGTCCCGCCGGTTGCTCGCTTTTGGCCCAGACTCCCGCAGGCACCTCTGCGTGGAAGTCCTGGGGTGCGCTTGCGGCCTCGGCCTGCAGCGATGGCATGCCCGGCTTGATGTCGCAGTTGATCGGCGCCGTCGGCGTCCCGGTCTGGGTTGGGTCGCCACTACCGTTAGGATTCGAACCTGCCACACAAGGTTTAGAACCGTTCACGCCAATCCAAGACGCAGTGGCAGCAACTCGGGGGAGTTCAATGTCCACCAACCATCCAACGATTATGCGCGGTCGGACGCTCATGCCTCACCGGCTCGAACCGGCGACACGAGCTGGCAGGCGGTCGCTTTTTAGCGAGTCGCCGTCCTCGCGGAGCCTTCAGGTGCCTGCGCTGATCGCAGCAGTCCTGCTCGCGCTTAGTGTGCTGCTGGTTCCGGGCGCGGCATCGGCCGCGGCGGGTGACGTGGGTTCCGAGGGCCCATCCCACGCGGGCACGGGCACCCCGACCGGGACCAAGCGCGCGGAGAGCGTGCTCTGGTACAACGACGGCTCATGGTGGGGCAACCTCTGGGACACCGACACCTCGGACTTCCACATTTTCCGGTTCAACGCGGCCACGACGTCCTGGGTTGACACCGGGGTGACGACGGAGACTCGGGCTGACACACATCACGATGTGCTGTGGGACGGGACGACGCTGTATGTGGCAAGCCACAAGTTTGTTAACGACGGCGTGCCGGCGGCGCCCGGCTTTCCGAGCACGCTTCGCCGCTACAGCTATAACCCCGCGACAAAGACCTACACGTCGCTGGGGTCCACGCAAATCAACAACCACAAGACCGAGACCTTGACAATTGACAAGGATTCGACCGGCAGATTGTGGGCGACCTGGCAGCAGGGCAACAAGATCTACCTGAACGTGACAGGCACCGACGGCGAGACGTGGGGTACGCCGTTTCCTCATCCTGACGCTGACGTGTCGCTGGATGACACCTCGGCTCTGATCGCGTTCGGGTCGGGGAAGATGGGTCTGATGTGGAGCCGTCAGACCGGTGATGCTACCGATGGCTTCTACTGGAGCGTCCACACCGACGGCGCCGCGAGCACAACCTGGAGCGCAACGAAGGCGATCACGTCTGGGTTGAAGAGCGGCGACGACCACATGAACCTGAAGTGGCTTGACTCCTCCGGTGGAAGAGTCTTCGCCGCTGTCAAGACGTCGTTCACCACCTCCACACAGCCGCTGATCGAGCTGCTGGCCATGGACAGCACCGGCGACTGGACACAGCACACGATCGCGAAAGTGTCGGAATGCCCCAATCGAGTCATTGTGCTCATCGACGAAGGTACCCAGCGTCTGCGCACGTTCGCGACCTACCCCAAACCGGCTGGCACCACCAACGCAGGTGTCTGCACCACCTCTGGCGGCGCCATCTATGAAAAGTCAACGCCACTGGACACCATCAGCTTCACCACCACCAAGACCGCACGCATCGTTGACGCCGATCAATACGTTCACAACGTGTCCTCGACGAAGCAGAACCTTAACAAGGCAGGGTCCGGCACCGCGAACAGCGGTGTCATGGTGATCGCCGACGTGAATGCCACCGAGCACTACTGGTACCACTACCAGAACGAGTCGACGCCGCCGGCCGACACCACTCCGCCCGACACCACGATCGTCGAGGGGCCGTCGGGCACGACGACGAGCACCAGCGCGTCTTTCACCTTCTCTTCCAGCGAGGCGGGGTCGACATTCGAGTGCCGCCTAGACGGTGGCAGTTTCAGCTCCTGCAGCTCGCCGAAGGCATACTCTGGGTTGTCCACCGGAGGGCACACGTTCGAGGTGAGGGCCACCGACCCAGCAGGCAACACCGACGCCACGCCTGCTAGCCAGACTTGGACAATCGAAGCCGGCACGCCAGGCAGCGGCATTGTTCGAGAATCGGTCAGCGAGGCGTCGAACAACACAGCGGCGACCACGCTGACACTGCCTCGGCCGGCCAACGTTGCGCAGGGTGACGTCCTTGTCAGTTGTGTGGCCCTCAATGGCGGCACCATAGGCGCGGCTGGTGTGCCCACCGGATGGACGCCTTTGGCGTCGGTGACCGCGCAGCCAAACCCGAAGGTCTACGGCTACTACAAGGTGGCCACTAGTTCCGAGCCGGCGAGTTATTCGTGGACAACGTCTTCGACGACGAGCGGCGGCAGCATCGCGCGCTATTCCGGCGCCGGCGGGCTTGACACGTCTGCCACGTCGGCGTCAGGGGCGGCAGCGTCCTCTGGATCAGTCCCAGGGGTGACCACTACAACGCCGAATGGAATGCTCGTGGGCTGCATGAGCGTCAACTCGTCGTCGGTGACCCTGACTTCCCCGACCGGGATGTCGCAGGCCGTCGAGACGGGCCCTCGACGGTTCGAGTTCGCTGACGGTATCCAGGCTGCTGCCGGAGCGAGCGGCGCCCAGACGTGGACGTTCAGCGCCGCACGAGAGTGGGCCGGTTGGTTGGCCGCGCTACGCCCGCAGGCGACGTAGTCCTCAAAATGGTGGCGGAATCGACCGTCAGCGGGGGAACCCGCGAACCATTGCGTATCGCATAGGGCCGTCGTCGACGCGGTACAGCGAGGTGACCAGCCGACATCAATGTGCCGGCTGGCGCGGCGGCGGGCCTTGGGCTGCAGCCAACAAAGCGTTCGACGTGGCGTCGAGGGTAGGTCGTGCAGGTCGATCACCTCGTGTGCGTCGAGTGCGCGCTGTACACCTTCGGGGATGTCGAACTAGGCATGGTGACACGGGCCTGGAACGCATGTGATGAACGTTCACTTGTGGTGCCTTTATCTGAAGGGTCGATGGGGCGCCGGGCACACCTTCGTCAAGGCCCACTCAGCTGTCCCGGCAACTTCCGCACAGGCACGCATCAAGTCGGCAAATTTTGACCAAGAGGGCGCGACGAACGGACTGACCCTGGTGACAGGTGACGCATTGGGGGTAGGCGCATTTCTTGCGTATGCGCGTGCGCGCGTTACGCGGACAATAGCCAGAACGTTTAAAAGACGTGTGTCACTTGTCACCGGTTTCGGTTTGGTCACCGTTGTCTTCGTTTCGCAGCGTTATGCCTGCATAGGCGAACGGCGCCGCGCGGGCGCGTGGCCAAATTTGCTGCCATAGTGGCGTTGGTGGTAAGGAGAGGCTGCACCGTGATCTGGAAACCGAGCTTGGCAAGCGCCATCGCGCCGACTACCCCATCCTCTTGTGCGGTCAAAAGGTGCCGTCATCGTGGTGGCCACGTCGTGCGGATACCTGGCGGCGACCGCTGCGACGCTTCCTAATGGCACAGAAGGTGGCTGACTTTACATTCGCTGACGAGTGGCCTCTCGTCGCCGATCCAGCAGATGTCTGGGACGTGGTTCGAAACGTCGGGGGGTGGCCTTTGTGGTGGCCGTCGGCGCGCAGGGTCACGACCATTAGCTGGGATCCGAATACCGGGGGGGGATACCGGGTGGCGCTTTGAGTTCCGCACCCGCCTGCCCTACCTCATGATCTTCGAAGCCCACCCCGCCCAGGAGGACCGGCTTCATAGCGTCGATTGCTGGATCACGGGCCGCGTTAAGGGACGAGGTCGATGGGCCATCCAGCCATTGCCCGGCGGATCTGTGGTGCGATTTGACTGGGAGATCAGCCCTCAGCTCCTGTGGATGAGAGCCATGTCACCACTGGGCCGCCCGGTGTTTTACTGGAATCATCGGGCATTGATGCTCGAGGGCGGCCAGTCCCTGGCGCGCAGGCTTGGCGTTCGGTTGCTAAATCCACCGGTGAGTACCCCCACATGCATTAAGCAGGTCCCTGCTACCCCTGTTCGTTCTGGCGTTTAGCTAGCCGCTTCCCCAGACTCGGAACTGTCTCCAGCAAGGACACATCCACACCTGCATACAAGGAGTCGGTCCAGTTGCAGTTGTGGACAAAGCCATGCTCGACCATGGCTTGGCCCAATTTCTGGGCCTCCTCGCGATTACGCGCGAGGCCGTTGGCCTCAAAATCGCCACACTCGATCGCTTCTCGTAGCGAGTCGGCGCCTATCTTGGTTTGGCCGAAGTGATGGAACATCTCCATGATCTCTTGGGGGCGGTCGCGATCCTGCTTCATTTTCTATCTCCCAAGCGCTCTCATTCGCTCCGCCCGACGAGCCACCCGCTCCAACAACTCCGCCGCCGGCCGGACCTTGCCGTCCTCCTCGATCGGGCCGAGCTCGGCGAGGAACTCTTCGAGGAGGTCCTGGGCCGCCTCGGCGCGCCCCCAAGCGATCAGTGCTGGCCGGTAAGTCGGGTCCGCTAGGTAGGCGACCGGTGAAGCGTCCGCCAAGGCGACCTGGAGCACGGCATCCACGAGCTCAGAGGCACGAGGATCTACCTTGCGCGGAGGGAATGCTCCGTGCCGGACGCCCAGCTCATTGCCCGGCTTGAAGCCGAACTCGTTGTCAGGGGCGAACGGTGGCCTCTCGCCTTCGAACGCGGGCACCCAGCCGTCCTCGGGGCCGAGGAAGTTCTTCCCGGTCGTCTGCCCCTCGGTCACGGTGCGTTCCTTCCGTCGGTGATCCCCTTCAGCAGGACGCGGCCGATGACGGCGAGCGCCCACGGACTCTCACGCGGTTGCCCTTTCGTTGGTAGGTGCTGGTAGAATCTGGCGGACGCGATCGTCATGTCTTGTCCGAACCGGACGACATTCCAGCGAGCGTCATCATCCATTGGGCCGCCAAGCCCACAGTGCTACATCCCCGCCGATTCCCCGACGTCGCGAGCATCATCGTCCGGTTGTTCTCCGAAGCCCACATCGCGCTGGCCGCGATCAGAGCGGGGAGGCGGATCTGATGAACCGGCAGAAACGTGACGCCATCCGCCGCGCTCACCGTCCCGTCGGTACGAAGCGTCAGTGCGCCGTGGAGCGCGAGTCGTATCCCTGCGCTGCGATCGAGCTGCTCGATGACCTCGAAGCCGTGGAGGCTGCGGCGCGTACCCAGTTTGAGGAGGCGGCCGCTCTTAGGCGGCGGGTCGATGAGTTGGAAGCAAAGATCCGCAGCGCCGTACAGGAGCTGACATCATGACGGTCGTCGCGCCGGAACTCGTCAAACCCAACCGACCCAGCAGAGAGGAAACATGGCCAGTGACGCCCGACGAAGAAGCGACACCCCGCGACGAACTTCGCCGGAGCGTCGGGCCGAACATGCGCTTACCTTTGTTACGGTTGAACACATTTGAGGGCCCGACGCGGCAAGCTTCGCACAGTCGTGAGTGAGACCTTGGCCCGGAAAGCCTGAGGATCGACTCAGTGACGACGACGTCCTCGCGCCAGCCCGCGGGAGCGGGCAATCCGAGGGTCAGCGTAGCGTGGATGATTCACGCCTATCGCAAGCCAGAGTTTGTGGTGCGGCTCGTGGAGCGCTTGTACCAGCCAGGAGACAGTGTCTGGATCCATTACGACCGAAAAGCGCCGCCAGGTGATGTGGTGCGGATTTCGCGGGAACTCTCTCGGTTCCCCCAGTGCCACATATTTCGGGAGGTTCGGGTTTCCTGGGGTGGGATTGAAAGCGTCGCGAGCGACTTGCTCCTGTGCGACCGGCTCCTCGAAAGTGAGATCGACTTTGACTTCGTGGTACACCTGACGGGCAGCACCTACCCGATTAAGAATCCGCAGCGGCTCCGCTTCTTCCTAGCCGATAATCGGGCGCGAAGTTTCCTGCGAACCTCACCGCGGCCCGCGCTGATCGAACAGCGGCCCACAGTGGAGGCTTTACACCTCGAAGCCGACGAGGGTGTTGAAGAGGAGCACGGACTTGCTCGCAGGTACCTTTTTGCCCGGGGGCATTTTGGGACAGACCGAAACCGCCCGTACGCGGCCCGTCGGAATATCCCGGATTTGTTCACGCTCATTCGCCGAGCCAGATTCGACTTTCACCTGAACATCCTGCGCGTGCGCAAACGCTCGGCCATGCTGCAGGGCAGATCGCGCGACGTCTTCTTGCCGCGCACTTTCCACCAGATTTTCCGGGGCTTCGTACACGACATGATCTGCCGGGAACACTTTCTGGCGGTGCATCGGTCTCCACTGCGGCCCTCGTTCGTTCACGAACTGAAATACGCCAGCGTTCCGGACGAGGTGTTCTACCACACCATGCTGCGAAACCTCGTTCCGGAGCACGAGCTCACCAACGACCACTACCTCTACACGTTGTGGAGGACGCGCGGTGGAACGAGTCCGGATGACCTCGGGGAGGAGCACATCCCTTCCCTTCGCGCGTCGAACGCATTCTTCGCACGGAAGTTCGAAGACTGGGCAGTACTAGATCGGATTGACTGCGAACTGCTACAGATATGAGCGTGCCCGGTGGCCGCCCACTTCACGCGCTCCACTGCTTTACTAGGCGTGCGGGGTCCGACGAGGCGTAAATTTTCGATCCGGATCCAGAGGGATCTTGTGATGCCCACGCCGGTCGATTTCATATCCCTCGGGGGGTTGTGAGTCCGGTGTAGTCCCGGGTGACCGGCGGGGCCGAGCCGCAACAGTAGCGGCGATGGAAGCTGCCGGGGTGAGATTCCGGGACTTTCGTCGCCGGTCGACTTCGTCTGGGCTTGCCCTGTACTGCTTTTGCCGGGGAGGTAGCGGGGCGGGCACGAGTCCGCCACCGTTTCATCTGAAATGGTGGCCGCCGCCTTCTGTCGCGCGCGCGTGTTGCGGATGCGGAGAGCGTTTGCGCTGATTCCCAGCCTTGCCTCAATGCATTCCTCCCAGCTTGCATAGAGCGCATCGTGCCTCCAGTCGTCCCACCGATCGCGTAGCTCAACAGCAACTCGATGCGTGCGATCGGTGCCGAGGAGCTGGCGACAATCGGCATGTCAACCCGGGCGATTGCGTCAGTCGTCGGGGTTAGTCAGCGCACCGGTCTCAAACCATCTCGCCAATGAGCAAAATTACTCAGTGGCGAAGCCCGAGAAGTAGGAGGACTCGACGGCCGCAAGGGCTGGGCGACTGTAACGACTCAGCGATCCTGGTCTCTGAGCTATGCCGAGCCATCTGACGGCCATGTCCAAGGCGTTCGCCACCAGCCGCGGCCAGGAAACCATGCCAGCACCCCTTGGTAGCGAGCCCAGCCCGCAACCCACACATGCGTTACCCCTGTCGGCAATGTCGGCGGCGCCACCGGAAAGGGGTGATCATCGCCGCACTCAAGCTGCACCTGCACCCCCATGTCGCTGCTAGGTATGGTCCAGATGAACGCGTGTCGTTCCACGACGCCAGGATGCGCCGCAAGCTTCGCCGGTACATCAGCAGCCTTCTCGACAAGGACTCTTGTCACCCATTCGCCAACAGTTCCCTCGTCGCCGACCCACCCGCCCCAACCCACAGGGAGCAACCAGACGCGACCGGACTCAGTGCTTTCGTATATCGGGTCGGCTGACGTGATGCCAAGGCGGTTAAGCTCCGAAGGTTCGACATCCCAAGGTGATCGCTTGGGGGGCGGGTTGTCCTGTAAATCCAGGAGCAACGCAGGTAGTGCTCGTTTGACGTTGTTGATCTTGGCCTGGCGGCTCAGTAGAACGATCCAGGACTTCCGAAGTCCGGGTACTTCGAGCGGGTTCTTCTTGCCGTACAGCGCAACCTGCTGGTCGTTGAACTCCTTGTCAGGATCTGCAACAACCTCCAGCGCCGCTACCCGGTCCGGGTAACACACCAGCGCGTCAACCTGTCTGGGAGCCGTTCCGTAGTCGTGGCGCTCGACTGGCACGCCAAGAACCGTTGACACGATGTGACGAGCCAGTCGCTCATCGGGTCGTTCAGTCGATCTGGCCACCACGAAGGCACCGTAGCGATCCCGGCGGTTTCGATGTGCACCTGCTCACGGGATGAATCACCCCCGATTTCTCGCCATCCGCTGGCGCTGGTGCTCCCGGCAGTCATTGCAGAAATGGCCGCGACAATCCCGACTGGCAAACGAACAGAAGGCCCGTTCTGACGTAACGCTGAAAGGCATACTGTGCGCTCGTGGAATTCAGCTCGATCGTCTCCGTAATCGCCCTGCTGCTCAGCCTCCTCTCGGCCTGGTATACCCGCCACGCTGCCCGAGCGGCCAGAGCGCAAGCCGACGCCGCTAAGCAGCAAGCAGCCGCGGCCAAAGCACAGCTAAGCCTTGACCAAGATCGCCGCAACGACGAGCTGGCACGGAGACGGAAAGAGGACGAAGAGGCGGCGCCGGCGGATTTGCGTGTCACCACGGTCTGGGTGCGACCTCATCCTCCGCAGATCGTGCTACACAATCACGGACCTCATGCGGCGAGCGAGATCTCGCTTAGCTACCTCGACGCGGATGACGGGCTCCCACCGCCAGACACGTCGCGTTGGGATGAATTGGCGGCCACGCTTGGACCAGAACGGGCCAGCAGTGTCGATACTGACGTCGGCCTGAACACGACAAGGCGGTTTCGCGTGACGCTTCGCTGGAAGGATGGCACCGGAAGCAGGTCGACAGTGGAACAGCTACAGCTTCACTAGGCGAGCGCGGGTCGCCGACGAGGCGTAAGCTTCCCACTCCGAATCCAATGACCGCCCGCTGGCTTCAGCCTCCGCGACCAGCAAGCCGCCTAGCTCTGTTGTTGGTGTACTCCTCGTCCAGGTAGGAGTCGTACACCTCGAAGCGCGTCAGGTCCAATGCCTTGGCGAGCGACAAGTTGCCCTCCTGCCGTGCATTGTCTGCTGCCGCGGATGCCCTCAACCCAATCCCTTAAGCTCAGCCAGATCAGCCGTTTGCCTTGCCGCCACCCCGCCACGCTATCTAGCTGCCCTTGCGACCGTGTCGTGTTCGCCGGGTCGTGACGAGTACGTGACTAGCTGGTTCTGCGGTTCTTAGCCATCCGCTCGTGACGGACGTCCGAGGTGGCTGATCACGGCATAGCCGGAGCCAACTTGATCAGACTTCGGTGACCCGTGATGGTGATTGGGAAGTGGTCGGAGCGGGCAGTTCTTTGAGACCAGAGGAGGGCGACTTAGACTCGGATCGGTTTTCTGTCGGTCTCCGCCCTGTGTCTGCGGACGTGACCTCATCGAGGTGACGCATGCTCTTGCGGCCCCCGCAAGCAATCGCGATCACTCCTGAGCAGGCATGGTGGCGCGCTGCCGACAACGCCGACGACGAAAACACTGAGGTCGCTAACTCAAAATTGAGCATCGTCGAGGACCAGCTATGACCGGTCATCTGTGGCTTGACGTACTGATCGGCATCGCTGGAGCCATACTCCTGACTTGCCTGTTTCTGATCGCAGCACTTGACATACGACGCCCGACGGGCAAGATGCGTCAACTGGGAGCAGCGTACCGTCGGTTTTCGTCGAGTGGTGCGCTGCCCGGGCGCAACCGAACGCTGCAGCAGAAACTGTTGGCGCTTGTCGGCTACTGCTGCCTAGCAGTCGCCATCCTCGATGTCGTCTGGTTCGGACTCTTGCTGTCCCGGCCACCGGTTGAGCGGGCGGTGGAGTCCAGCTCTACTCAGAGTGCGACGCCTGGCGGAGTGTCGTCGAGCGCGGCTCGGTCACCAGCGTCCGCCCCTAGGAAGGGTTCAGAGGAGGAGATCATTCAGGTGGCGGCTGTAGCCGACTCCGCTAGGCCCTTCCAATCCGTTCGAATCCAGGGTAGGTATCGCGGTGGCGCAGACACTTTTCTGCGGGTGCAGCGCTGGGAGGCAAGCAAGTGGCTGGCCCTCCCGGTACGCACCAAGACCGACCAGTCCGGCAAGTTCACCACCTACGTTGAGTTTGAGCAGCCGGGTCGCTACCGGATCCGCGTCATCGACCCCAACTCCGGCGTGACATCCAAACCTTGTGTGTTAGTGATCAAGGGCTGAATGCGCTCTCGCCCGCTTACGAACGCGGGCCTCGTCACTATGGGCTCCGCGACACGTGGCGAAACTGCAACCCTCATTCCATCGCGCTGTGCTGCCGTGCGCCGCCTGAGATCGGGGGCCTGGATGTTGCGTGTCACGGGCCTTCTGGACCTGGTCGAGCGTCCACGGAGGCTCGGCGAGCACTCCCTGGCTAATCCATCGCTCACGAACGGCGACACGCCACATACGGAAGCGGCCCGGCGTATTGAGATGATCAGCTCCGGCTCGCCCACCGGACGAACGCTAGCGCGACTTCACATCTAACGCCTACCGTTGACGTACTGATTGCCCGTCGCACCCTTGCGCACACCCGTGCGACTCCCGAGGCCCAGGAGGTTGTCAGTGAAGGCGTTTCTGATCCCAGCCGACAGTTCTGCGCCCGTAAAACCGATCAACTTCGATCCGAACGAGAGCTGGCGGCATATCCTCACGAGATATCACGATCCAGGCAAACATCCGTGGATTTTTACTGAGGTCGCCTTTCTTACAAAAGAGAACGCCCAGCGCGATAACCTGCTAAGAAATTCCCGTGCCAGCGAATACCTGAAAAATCACTCCGAACACCTCGACTCTCCTGAGGATCTGTACGGCGACGTGGTCGTCTTGGGCTACGACAGTGCCTTGGAGAAACTCACCGATCTTCCTTGGCCCCGCCGCCCTGAGGACTTCGAGGATCTCCTAACCGAGATCGTTACCCCACCGACGCGCGTACCGACCCCCGCAGAGAATGCCTTGATAATTGCTGAGTGGGAAAGGAAACAAGCAGAAGAACGGGCATGGGAAGCAAAACTCAATCCCAAGCTGGGTCGAGATGGCGACGCCCTGTCGGGCCGAGATCCCCACGAATGGGGCGGCGCTCGCCCTCCCAGGTAACTGGCCTTACCGCTCGCCATTGCGTGACCTCGTACCCCGCTCAAACCCGACCCGCGTCCAACGCTCCAGCTCGTCATAATCCAAGGGCAAACCCGCGACCTGGTCGCCGTCCGCCGAAGTTCGGCAAACGACTTGGTCAGGTCGATGGACACGTAAGCCATACCCGAGCGGCACGCCATACAGTAGAGCAGCGGCCTGAGAGACCCAACGCTTGTTGGTCCCTGAGCCTTTGGGCCCTCCTGGCGTCTGTTATCTGAGATGCGGCCAGCGTCCGCATTGTGCGCGTAGCTGGACTATTCGCTAGGCTCCCGCTCCATGACTTCATCTAGGGGAGTTGGGATCGTGGGCATCATCGTTGCCGCCATGGCTGCATTGGGTGCCGCGGCTGCGGCTTTGTTTGCGGGTTTGTCCTATTCGTCGGCGCAGGAGGCTAACGCCCAGCTAAAGCCAAGCACTGGTGGTTTTACAGCTCCGGCCGAATTGACGACAACGAAGTGCAGCGTCAGAGCCGGACATGAGGGTCTGAACGTGACCGGTACCGCGCATACGGAACATAACGAAGACCTCTGGCTCCTGGTCCGGTCCAGCGGTGAGCCGAAGTTCTGGATCACCTCGGGTACGCCGATCCAGCCCGACCCCAACGGTGTCTGGTCCCACGACACCGGAACCCTGGGTCGGAAACCCCCCAAAGATGTGAATGTCGAGTACAAGCTCCTCGTCGTGTCTGCGGACTACAACGGAAGCGCGCAACTACAGGCGGGATATCAGAAGCCGGGTCCGGGATACCTGAAAAGTTTGCCACCCAGCGTCCATGTCCTGCAGGAGGCGTGCATCACCCGGAATTAGAAAGCCTCCGCCCGTGTTCGTAGACCCGCTCCCCGGGAGTTCGAGCACCGGTTCAATCAAGAATCCCGGCCGCGATTAAGGCTCCTGTCAATGTGGGTGGACGGACTGGCATGCCAAGAGCTGGCCGTGACGCACGGGTTCATGGGCCAGCTCCTGGGAACGCTGGCCTTGGTCCTGACACATTCCACGGTGAAGCGTTGGTCCTCAGAGTCCTTGTTTCCATGGCTGTTGGCGCAGTCATCGCGTACGCGCTTTATGGCGTGCTCTTTATCTTCCAAATGTGGCAGATCCAGCGCTGGGTCGAAAAACAGCCTGAGGCTGCCCACCTTGGCAGATGGGCATTCCAACCGGGTCTGCGAATCAAGTTCTGGCACATGAGCTTGTTAAGGAAGTTGAGGTCAGCGGCCCGAGGTCGATGAAATGATCTTGGCTTCGAGGGCCTCGCTGACGGCGCCGCGCGGGAGTAGCCCGCAATCCAAAGCCGAGAGTGAGCGGCCGTCGCCGGTCGATTTCCTCGGGCTTGCCCTGTATTGCTATTGCCGGGGAGATGGCGCAGGCGAGTCGGCGCCAGCGTGACCGTTGTCACGGTGGCAAGCGCAAGATCAACGGGCCAAAGGCACGGATCGAGGCCCTCACCGCTCCCCATGCCGGGATCTTGTACCCCGCTCGAAACCGACCCGCGTCCAACGCTCCAGCTCGAACAGGTGAAAGAAGCCCCACCGGCTGGATCTTGAATCCCTCCCTCGGGTGCACGAGTTGCGAGATAGGACCGGCGGGGCAGGCCCAAAACGATACTGAGATGAGACGCTCCGGGTGGAGGTTCCGGTGAATTCTTGCCGCACACAAGTGGACAACCTGTGGGCCCAGCCGCTCTGGGTCTCCTTGGCTCGATGGCCTCACCGTTCCCGGATCTTGTACCTCGTTCGTAGCCGACCCGCGTCCAACGTTCCAGCTCGTCATAGTCCAACGGCATACCGCGACCGCCACCGGCCAGGATCAGGAGCCCTGCGGCAATCAGCTCGTGGCCGATGCGAGTGGACGGCCCCGCGTCCCAAGCGCCAGCGGTAATGCCGGCGGCTCGGGCCAGGATGTCGTTGCGGCCATCGGCGATGTCTCGGAGTTCCTCGATCGATTCGTCGAGGTTGCGGCGCTCGGCCGCGTAGCGCATCGCGGTGCCGTGAAGAGCCGAGTAGAGGAGCTGGTCTGGGGTGGACATGCGGCAGCCTATCGAACGGGTGTTCGACCACTCTAGGCAGTTGATTCACCCGAGGGGCGGCGTCGTCCGCTTCATTGCTCTCGGCGTCGAGAACGAGCTCAACAGCCGGCCCAGGATCGTCCTCAACGATCGCACGCCGTCCGAGCTCTTCTGGGCGCTGCTAGCCTCCGAGAACCGTCCACGTTGCGACGTTGACTAGAACCCGCCCTGCCGCTACGGGGTCAGTTTTCACGTGCCGTCGACACTAGGCGCTCCGCCCAGAGCACGACGCTCCGAAGGACGTCTGAGTAACCCATCCAGCGAGGATCATGCTCCGAACAGCCGATCCATGGCCGTCGCACCACTCTGGATCACCGGCTTCAGCTGGTGTCGGTACCACACAGACGGGGCACGACTTTTGAGCCGCGGCGACGACTGTGCTCATCCGCAATAATCACCGACGTGGGGGAGGTCGAGGTCGTTGTGGCCCATGACGAGCGTGCGACCCTGCGCGTCGGTGACGTGTTCCTGAAGATCGACTCTGATCAAACGCTCACCGACGTGGAGGTCGAGGCGATCGCGTTGGCGCCGATCCCGACTCCGGAGGTCCTGTGGCGGAGGCCGCCCGTGCTCGCGCTCGCCGCCCTCCCAGGGACGGCACTCGGCCGCCTCGGCGAGCCGTCGACCGCGTCGTCGGCGGCGTGGGCCGCGGCGGGTGCCGCCGCACGGATGCTGCACGACGCGCCGCTGCCGCCATGGCCCGGTCGGAGCCTCGACGAAATCGCATCGCGACTCGACGGCGAATGCGAGTGGCTCGTCACGAACGGCGTCCTTCCTACCGACCTGGTCAAACGCAACCGTCGGATCGCCGAGGCTGCACTCCGGCCCTGGACACCAGTGTTCGTACACGGCGACCTGCAGATCACACACGTGTTCGTCGACGGTGACGAGATCGCCGGCGTGCTTGATTGGTCCGAGGCAGGACATGGCGATGCCCTGTACGACCTCGCGACCTTGACGCTCGGACATGAGGAGCACCTTGGTGACGTCGTCGCCGGCTACGGCACCGACGTCGACCTCGACGTGATCCGCGCGTGGTGGTCGTGGCGAAGCCTCGTGGCGGCTCGTTGGCTGATCGAGCACGGCTTCGATCCGTCCTCGCCAGGAGCCGAGTTCGACGTGCTGAGATCCATGATGTGACTCTGCGGGCCGCACGACCCCGCGCGCGTCTCGCTCTTCAGGGACCCGCCGTCAAGACACTGACCGCCGGGGGCGCCCTTTCGGAAGTCGAGCACCACTTCTGAGTAACAAAGTGAGTGGGCAACCATGCTGATCTGGGCCGAGCCTGCCGCGGGTCAGCTCGCGCGCTCGACGCGCGCGAGCCACACAGCGAGGAGGGCGCGCAGGAGTTCAGGTTGCTCGTGGGGTAGC
>Ga0307296_10000323_pt1 | contig 21753 bp, 21 predicted proteins | sample ER_DNA_153_FD_194467 | JGI IMG/M metagenome (GOLD analysis project Ga0307296, IMG submission 194467) | Bulk soil microbial communities from the East River watershed near Crested Butte, Colorado, United States - ER_DNA_153 | ecosystem: Environmental > Terrestrial > Soil > Floodplain | place... | reverse complement strand
GGCCGACGCCTCTTCCATGAGGCGTTCTTGTTCTCCTGGCGCCACGATCGCCCCCTCCTCGATCCTCCCTAATACCTCCTCGTACCATGCGAGGGACTCGCGGAGCTGTTGACGGAGGTCGGGTCGCTTCACCTCGGCATCCCGTCGAGTGTATGTCGTCGACCCGGCACGCTACGAGCGCGCGCTGCGCTGCGTTGGCTCCAGCGGTTCATCGACGAGCGCTTGCCGCCGCCGACCGAGGTCGCGCTCGGCGCAGCCGCGCCTGCCGAACTTCGCCACGGAAACCAAAACGTGGGCGTCGAGGCGCTCAAGCGCTTGCTCCATCGTGGCTAGTTCAGCCGGCCACTCGCCGCTTCGTGTCAGAAAGCGCAGCGACGGGTAGGGACCGCTCATGACAGATACAGCCACACCACCAGAACACGACCGCGAAAACCAGGAGTCGTCTGAGGACGAAGGCAAGCAGTCCCAAGAAAAAGACTCCGAGGAGCGACGGCAAGCAGCTGACAGCGACGAGAGGACCGTGACCGAGAGCGGCGGTTACGGATCACCAGATCCCCGGAAAGAGGAATCGCCTTAGACGAAGATGCGTTGACGCCGCTTGTTGATCGCCGGCTCCCGCGCGAGACGCCTTTTCGGCACGGCACCGAAACACCTGCGTCGAGACCCTTGACACGTTTGCTTCGCCACGAAGAGCCGAATACGGTCCGGGCGGTGCGTCTGTATGGGCTCACCGAGCTTCACGACCCGGAAGCGATAGAGCTCTTCATCACCGAGGAGGACGCGCCCGTGCGCTCGAGGATTGTTTGCGCGATGAGCCGGACTGGCGTGGACTGCTTCGCGTCGAGGAGGTCGAGCTCGATCACGACCACACCTCGCTCAACTACCTCCCGTAGTTGCCAATCTTGCAGGAGGCGCACATGGAGCGGTATGTAGTGGCAACGCGGTTGAAACCGGGAGCGGCACCTGCAGCAGAAGAGTTGCTTTCGGCGGGACCGCCGTTCGACCCAGGCGAAGCCGGCCTGTCGGCCCACGCCGCCTACATCAGCAACGACTACGTCTTCCTCGTCTTCGAAGGCGAAGCGGCCCACGCGACAGCACTTCAGCTCGCGAAGGAACATGTAATCGAAGTGAGCCGCTGGCAAGACATCGTCTGGGAGCTGCCTTCCGTGATCGCTGACGTACCAGCGGACGCTCGCTGTCTCTACGGCTGGCCAGTCGATCGGTCGGAATAACCTGCGTACTTACGGGAGTGAGGGTGCCGGGCTACCCCGCTCCCGGCGGGCAATGCGGTTCGCCTGACGCTTGCTCTGAGCGCCCCAGTCGCGGTTGATCGCGATCAGGTCAACCGGGGCGCTTCTCGTTTCGGCTATCTGATAAGGGACTCTAGGACGACCCGATCTGGGTGAGAGCCGTGTGCCTGCTGACCCAGGTCGAGGGCGTACTCCCGGTCGTACTTCTCCGAAAACGCACGGGAGGCCATGTTGCGGAGCAGTTCGAGCTGTCGGTCGAGCGGCGGCCGCCTCTCAGCCGGCGCGATGGTGGCAAGGTCCTCAAGCGTGGCGACCAAGCGCCGCGTGACCTGGATCGAAGAGACCGCGTAGTGCCGCAGGTCATCCATGACTATGTCCAGGTAGCGCTGCCAGGTGAGTTTGGGAACCACGAGCCGCAGACGGCCGGTCGAGTCGAAGTGGTGACCGGACGGAAAGCGCCGTTGGATAAGTTGGCGCAGACAATCGTGGAGCCGATCGAGCGCTTGAACAGCCGTGGTGGGATCACCCATTGAGTTCGATAGCGAGCGAACAGCAAGATCGACGAGCATCTGAAAGCCGTATCCGAGGTCCTGGTGAAGGGTGCGCTCTCTACCAAGAGCGACAGCGCGGAGAAGCCGCCGACCGTCGGCAACCGTGCCGCCGTGGACGTTGAAGATTGGGGCACCCTGCGGGACAAAGTCGCCAATTCGCGGAAGAAGTACGATCGTCGCGTCGGCGCTCGCAGCGGCTTCAACGAGCTCGCGCTCATCGATCTTGTACAAGACGCCGGGAGACGGCGCGGGCACGACTTGCTGTAAAGAGTCGAGCCGTGGGTCGTCGGTGGCCGATTCCTCTCCTGTGTCGATGTCCGGGTACAGCTCGAATAGAAGCTTGCGTGTGTCGTCTCCAATGGAATCGATCAGTGACGCCACGCGAAGCGACTGCCCGATGTGGTGGACGTATGAAACGAGCACCATGATGCTGATCAAGATCAACACGAAGGCGACGACAATCGCGAGCCCCGGAACGAACCCATTTGGGTCGCTCCGCGACGGCGCAGCCACCTCCCGCATCACGAGCATCGCGTGTGCGAAGGTCGCGACAAACACTCCGATCGCGAATTGGCTTGGTCGATCGCGGAGGATGGTGCGGATCACCCGCGGCGTGAACTGTCCCATCGCCAACTGGACCACCACCATGGTGATGGTTAGCACCAGGCCAGTCAGCGTCACCATGGACATCGCCACGGTGGTCAGGATGGCGAGCGCCGCATCCGGGTCACCAGACAGCGACCGAGGGACGACTGTCCCGACAGACCGATCGATCGCGATCGTCGCGAACGACAACCCGACCCCGACCAACACGCACAAGATGGGAACGAACCAAAGACTCGACCGTAGATAGTCCCAAATGCGGAAGCGCTTCACCGCTGCTCCCTGTCCCAGGCGAGCACTAGTAAACGTATTTCTCGTTTTGGACAGTGGTGCCGTGGACGAACACTGGCGCAGGCGACCGCCGCGGCGCGGCGTCCTAACCGGCGATCGTGTCGCGTATCAGAGAGAGGTAGCCGATGTGCGCGAGCGGCACACTTGATGCTTCAGATAGGTCGAACCACCGGAGATCGTCGTGCTCTGCAGGCGAGGCATTTACGAGATCACCAATCCACCTCTCGACCAGCCAGATCCGCAAGGCGAATTCGGGCTCGACAACTCGACGTAGCTCGGGCCCAGGTTGTTGGATGCGTATTCCCAACTCCTCTTCCAACTCCCGGGCGAGTGCCTTCATGGGCGGTTCCCCGCGTTCCACATGCCCACCGGGGAGATCCCACACGTCTGAAAACCATTGACGACCAGCAGAGCGGTGGCACAGCAACACACGGCCGTGGCGCAGCAAGAGACCGGCGACGATTTCGCGAGCTTCTCCTGCGCCCGCAGCCGTTGCGTCCATCTCAAGACTCTGTCAGATCGACTAGCCCGGAGATGTTCGAGAACACGCTTTGAAGATGAGTAGCTGCGCGCGGGTCAGCAATGGGTCAGCGAACTAGTGGAAACGCACGGCACCAACGGGGAACAGCAGGAAGCAAATTCGCCTCACCAAGCCAAACGGGAATGGCCGGGCAAACGTCTCACGCCACCGGTAGGGCTCGTGGTGGGTGTGGCCGGGCGACGTGACGTCGATCAAGAGCGAAGCTCTCCATGGACTCGTTAACTTCGGCAGCCCACAGGCTTCGGTTTCGAGTGCGGTTCTCCCGAGAGCGTTTCCGGGTATCCAGAGTGTGTGAGCGAGCCTGAGGTTGAGAAGGAGCGGACGGATCGGCAGCTGATCGAGTTGCTAACGGAACTACGGGTTGTCCTGCCCGGTGCGCAGGTGCTGCTCGCCTTCCTGTTTACCGTTCCGTTCGCGGCTCGCTTTGGCGGGATTAGCCGACCCCAGCGTGTCGGCTTTTTCACCTCCCTGCTCTTTACCGCCATCGGGACCGTGCTGCTGATGGCGCCGTCCATCTATCATCGGCTCCGCTGGGGGCGTGGCCGCAAGTCGGATGTTGTTCGAGTGGGACATTGGTTGTTCCTTGTTGGAACCGCCTTCCTCGCCTTGGGTCTGCTCGCCGCGCTCCTCCTGGTCAGCGACATCCTCTACGGAGCGTTGGCGGCCGGCATTGCGACGACTGCCGTAGCAGCGTGCCTTGTCGTGACGTGGTACGTGCTGGCGTTGACCCGAGGCCGCTCGGCAGCCTCAGAACAAGAGGAGTAGTCGACTAAGTGAAACGGGCCGGTTCTTTGTCTGCGTGGATCAAGCTGTCGTACACTGCCCTAGACCCTGGTGGACTGACCTCTGAGCGATCGTCTAGACGAGAGCAAGATCGAACAACTCCGCGCCTGGGGCGCGGGTCTTGTCGACGGTGGCAATCAGGAGCTTCGCGCGACCGGAAAAGCGATTCTCTTGCTGATCGAAGAGATCGAGCGTCTGCACGTCGACCTGTGGAACGCGAAGACGACGCAGGAGCATGACCAGCCGGACCAGGCTGATCGGGACGGTCATGTCCAAGCAAGTCTGGATCGGACGCTGCGGGGCAGGTTGAGCCGTGTTCGCGGTCGGTAAGTAGCGCGATCCGCAGGCCGTCCACAGCTGTTGAAGCCGAGAACGAACATCCCGGCGGCTGTCCCGCAACACGAACCGCACCTTGCACCAACTTTCCGTAATTAGGATCACGGCCGCGAGCCCAGATCGGATGCGAGCTCCCGACGCGTTGTCGGATTGTGGTCGGCCTACTCAGCGGTCACGACACCTGAGGGCTCTCCGCGGCGCGGGCGGAGACGAGGCGCGCGAGCAGCTTCTCGATGAACTCGCCCTTGAGGAAGACGCCGTCTGCTCCTGCCTCGTCTGCGGCCCGGTGGAGGGCGGGAGCAGTGTCACCCGTGAGGGCGATCAGGCAGATGTTTGGGTGGTCGCGCCGCAGCAGCGCGATCGTCGTGACTCCATCGAGCCGCGGCATGTGCGGGTCGATGACGACCGCGTCTGGCTCGAGCGTCGCCGTCAGCTCGATCGCCTCCAGCCCGTCCCGTGCGGCGCCGACGATCTGGAGCTCCGGCTGCGCCTCGATCAACGCGCCCAGCGACTCGAGGAAAGCTCCGTCGTCGTCGGCGATCACTACCCGAACCGGAGCCGAATCTTCCAACTCAGCCATCAGCTCGCGCACCGGAAGCAGGGGGTGCCGCGAAGCCGGCGCCCCGAGACTCATTGCTGTACAAGCTGCCGCAGGATGGTCGTCGTCGCGCGTCACCGCGCATGTCGTGACCTCCTTGCTCGCCCCGACCGTACGAGCCCCGAGTGTCGATGTCAAATCGCGGCACTGCTCGCGCAGTCTCAAGACCGATGGCGTCTAGACGACGAGTAACCCGCTAGCAGCCCGCGTGCTGCGACCCGAGCTCCCGAGTAGTGCAACGCTCAATCTCTACTTGAGGTTGAGCTACCCCCAAGGGGGGACCGACGATCGCTCCTGCCGGCTCTCCGATTGGCGTCGCATGCTTGCGCACCTGATGTCAAGTGCGATACTCGGAGCTCGGACAAAGGGGCGCAGCCATGGGGAGGAAGCGCTGATGGAGGGGAGCTCGGCCGCCGTTTCGGGAATGCGGCCACCTCGTTTTGAGCGTAACCGAGTGCGGGGGTTTGTCGGTTGCACGGTAGCCGTATTTGCGGCCGTGCTCTGCGCGTCCCTATTCACCGCCCCGGCTCGAGGCGACGATCCTCCCGCGCCGGTCCCGGATGTCTCGGCGATGACGACAGACTCGACGCCGAGGGACGCTGCCGCAACGGCGTCGTCGGACGGCATCGCTCCGACAGAAACCTCGGATACGTCTGCGGCGACGACGGACAGTTCCGGCACTGCGGACACGACCGACACGCGCGCCCCGGCACCAGACGCGACAGACACCTCGGCGGCAACGGCGGATGGATCTTCCGCTGCGGCAAACACAGCCGGCGCCGGGACTCCGGCATCAGACCCAATTGACACCTCGGCCACAACAACACCAAACCCAACTGACACCTCGGCCGCGACGACACCAGACACAATCGCCACTCCAGCGACGACGACGGACAACTCCGCCGCTGCGCCAGAAACGACCAGCACGTGCGCCTCGGTGCCAGACGCAACAGCCACCTCGGCCACGACGACGGACACTTCCGTCGCTGCAGCAGAGACGACTGGCACGTGTGCGCTGGCACCAGTCCCACCAGACACGACTGACGGCCTCACTGCGACAGACCCCTCCGCCAGTTCCACCGACGCTTCCGCCGTCGAGCCTACGGATGCGGCTGCCGACTCCTTCACCACCACGAACGACCCGATAGGCACGTCAACGGGTACTGCGCCCGCCACGGACACGCGATCGTTCTCGAGCTCGGGCTCCTCCGGACCAGCGGAACCACCTGCTTCACCGCCAGGCTCGAACTTGCAGGCCCCGGGTGATGCGACTACGAGCGACGTTCTGTCCGACGCCACGTCGAATGACGAAGACGCCGACGACCTCCCCGGCGACCTTGTTCAGCCGTTCGCCACGGCCGTCCATTCCGGCGAGGCCATGACGCTCATCTTCTCGGTCATTCTGATCCGCTGGGGTGCCGACTGCCGCATCACCATCTTTTGCGAGCTGACCCCTCGGTCTCTTCCTCTCGCTTCATGCTCCACCAAACGCGGGGCGACGCCGGCGGGACGCATAGCGGTGAGGACGAACGGCGCGCAAAACCGGCCGCCAGCCGGCGCGCGCGGGCCATCAGCTCCCCGCCTACCCATCCCGGACCATGAGCCACAGATGCCAACCCCACCGGGGGCCTCGAGCGGATCAGCCAGCTCAGGAGGCCCCCACGGCGGGTCCACTCTCGGTGTGACAGCAGCGGTGATCGACATCACCCCACGTGATGGCACGCGTCCAATCACGCTCATTGAGCTGTGCCGGCGCGCTCTGCCTCTCGCCTTCTTGCTCGACCGTCCTGGCTAAGGCCTGACGAACGGTCATCCGCGCAGGGCGGGGCGCCTCCGGTGCCCCCTGTGTCGAAACGAGCTCGAGTGCGAAAGGAGGTTCCAAATGAGCATCGACCTTATGAACCGGCAGTTCGATCGAACGTACGACAGGACATCAAGCGAAGCTGACTCGAGCTACGAGCTCGAGGACTCATTGACGCTGTACGCCCGCGGAGTAGACCGGGTGCCGATGCTGTCTCGGGCTGAAGAGCGTGAGCTCTTCCGTCGTAAGGAAGCCGGAGACGAGCGTGCGAAGCGGATTCTGATCGAGGCCAATCTGCGTCTGGTCATCTGGATCGCCCGTCAGTACGCGCATCACAACGTTCCGATGCTCGACCTCATCCAGGAAGGGAATCTGGCACTCACGAGGGCGGTCGAGAGGTTCGATCACCGGTTGGGTTTCAGGCTCTCCACCTATGCCACCTTGATGATCAAGGGGGCGGTCGAGCGAGCGGCGGAATGTCATGCGCGTTTGGTTCCGGTTCCGATCCACGTCGGGAGGCAGATTCGCACCGTTCGAAGAGCGCGTCAGGTTCTCCTGCAGCGCCTGAATCGCGACCCCTTGCTGGGCGAGATCGCTGCCGAAGCAGGACTCGATTCCCGCCGCGTCGGGGAGCTACTCGACTACGAGCAGCAGCCCGTAAGTCTCGAGTCCCCTCCGAAAGAGGGGCAGCAGGCCTGCAGTGAGCTGGTCGCGGATCCGACATCAGCCCACCTGGGCTCGGCGCTGGCCGAGCGCCAGCGAAGAGAGGAGGTTGAGGCAACCGTGAACTCACTCGACGAGCGCCTCCGGCTCGTACTCAGGCTGCGCTTTGGTCTCGCGGGGCAGTCACCCCGGTCGCTGGTCGAGGTGGGCAGGGAGCTGGGAGTGACAAGCGAGCGGGCTCGCCAGCTCGAGGCGACGGCACTCGACAAACTCCGAACGCTCGCGCCGGGTCTGCGGGACTATCTTGAGGTTGCCTAACGCGTCAAACTAGGGCTGCGCCCAGAAGGCTTGTCCTCTCCCCGCTTCTGGGCGCAGCCCTTCCCTTCCTATTGAGGTCAGGAACCGCCGGAACGCAACCCCATCCTGCGACCGAATCTTGGAAACGAGCGAGAGGCTCACCGAAGATCGGCGCCGAGGTTTTGAGAGCGGTTACGTCCGGTGCCTCCGTTGTCAAATCTGATAACAGAGATGGTGACTCTGGCGCGTTAACCAAGACAGCGAAGAGGTTTTGCGGTTTCGCTGTTTCGACGAATCAACGGAAGTGAGAAGGCTCGAGCCCGTAACCGATCGGGAGACTTCCTCGTTGAAGTACCACAGCTACCGAAGAAGGAGGCACCCGTGAGCATTCTCTGGATCGTTCTAATCGTCGTTCTAGTGCTTGCGCTGCTCGGCTTCGTCGGGCGCGGTTTCTAAGCAGCGACTGTGACTTCAGCAGGCGGCGGCCTTCGGGTCGCCGCCTTGGTCTTCCCGGGTAGGGTTGCGCGGTGCGGGTCTACTTTGCTGGGCCGCTCTTCACCCCGTACGAGCGGTCCTTCATCGACGAATGCGCAGCGCGGCTGCGTGCTGAGGGCATCGACGTCTTCGTTCCCCACGAGAATGCGCTCGCTGCCGGCGATACGTCAGCTGCGACGATCTTCGCGAAGGACTGGCAGGGGCTTTCCGAGGCTGATGCCGTCGTCGCGGTGCTCGACGGGCCGCTGGTGGACGACGGCACGGCCTGCGAGATCGGGATCTTCTATGCGCTGATGCAGGCCGACCCGTCGAAGAAGGGGATTCTCGGCCTACTCACCGACTTGCGCAGCACGCGGCTCGGGCACGAAGGACATGGGCTCAATCTCTTCGTGCTCGGTTGCGTCGAGGCGGCCGGCAAGGTCTGCGGCTCGCTGGACGAGGTCGTCGCCGCGCTCGCCGAGTGGCGCTAGCTCCCGCCGTCTCGGCGGTCCTTGCCCGAGCGCCGATCCTGCCCGGAGCGGCGGTCGCTTCCCTTTCGTCGCTCGCCTTCGTCAGGCGGGCCTGCGTCGCTCTCCCGGCGCTCGCTCTGCTTGCGTCTCTCGCCGTTGCTGCGGCGGTCGCCGCCTGATCGTCGCTCCTCGGCCACCGGCCTATTGAACGGCCGCGGCGGGTCCGAGTCAAGAGCCGTCGTCTTCGCCGAGCGCCTCGGCGAGCAGGCTGCATGCGTACGCACGCCACGCGAGGTCCTGATCGCGAAGTCGTTCGAGGGCGTCGGGATCGGCGTCGAGCCGTTCGACCGCGGCCGTCAGGGCCTCTCGCCGCTTCGGCGAATCCAGGTCGTTTGCGAGCTCGAGCACCGCCGGGTCCTCGAGGGTTGGCTCCCGGTTGAGATCCCCGCCTGCGGCGAAGACGAAAAGAGCCCGGCGGAGCGCCGCGTTCCGGTCTGCGTTGTCGAGCGGCACCTCCTGGCCTGCGACGTACGCGAGGACGATCAGGTCGACGTCGCTAGTCGTCCGGACACTCGCCTTCGCAGCAGCCGAGCTTGAAGCGGCACTTCACGCATTGCCAGGTCCCGTGCCGCCATTCCATCTCCGCGCCACAGCGCAAGCACAGCTCGACGACCTTCTCGATCACGCCCAGACTGTACGGCGCAGAGCGGAGGTCAGGCGGCGTGTTCGTCCGCGATCGAGAGCACCTCGTCGAGGATCGCGATGCCCTCCTCGATCTCTTCGCGTGTGATCGTCAGCGGTGGGCAGACCATGATCACGTTCCAGTGCGTCATCAGATAGAGGCCCCGGTCGAGGGCCGCCTTGGAGACGCGCGCGACCGGAGCGAAGGCCTCGCCGGTGGCGTTGAACGGGACCAGCGGCTCCCGCGTCTCGCGGTTCTTGACGAGCTCGATCCCCCAGAAGCATCCGAGCCCACGTACGTCGCCGATCGACGGGTGCTTGTCCTGTAGGTCGCGCAGCTTCTGCGCGAACACAGGACCCATCTCGGCCGAGTTCTCGACAATGCCCTCTTCCTTGAAAGCCTCGATCGACGCGACGCCAGAGGCGCACGCCAGCGGGTGCCCCGAGTAGGTCAGCCCACCGGCGAAGTACTTGTCTCGCACCCAATCCGCGATGGGCTTGCGCATGATCATCGCGCCGAGCGGGACGTAGCCGGAGTTGATTCCCTTGGCGACGGTGAGGATGTCCGGGACGACGTCCCAGTTCTCGACGCCGAACCACTTGCCGGTCCGGCCGAACCCGGCCATCACTTCGTCGGCGATCAACAGGATCCCGTGCCGGTCGCAGACCTCCCGGATCGCCTGGAGATAACCGTCGGGCGGGACGATGATCCCGTTCGTGCCGACGACGGTCTCGAGGATGACCGCAGCGACGGTGTGCGCGCCTTCGTATTGGAGGATCTCCTCGAGGTGCGGTGCTCCTGTGCAGACGGGGCACGGATCGGGGTGTCCTGCAGGGCAGCGGTACGTGTAGGGGTCGAGCATGCGCACGACGCCCGGGATGCCGGGCTCTGCGGGCCAGCGGCGCGGGTCGCCGGTGAGCGTGATCGCGCCGCCGGTTGCACCGTGGTACGAGCGGTAGCGCGCGATGATCTTGTGCCGTCCGGTGTACCAGCGCGCGAGCCTGATGGCGTTCTCGTTGGCTTCGGCACCGCCATTCGTGAAGAAGGACATCTGGAGATCACCCGGGGTGACCTCGGCCAGCAGGCGTGCGAGCGTGGAGCGCGCCTCGGTGGCCATGGGCGGGCCAATCGTGCAGAGCTTCTCCGCCTGCTCCTTGATCGCCGCGACGATCTTCGGGTGCTGGTGCCCGATGGAGACATTGACGAGTTGTGAGGCGAAGTCCAGGTAGCGCTTGCCGTCGTAATCCCAGAAGTAACGCCCTTCGCCGCCGGCGACCGCGATCGGATCGAGGGCGTCCTGTACCGACCAGGAATGAAGGACGTATTGCTTCGCGTCCGCCTTTACCTGACGCCCAACTTCGGTGTTCGTCTCGATGGTCGCCATTACGCGGAGCTTAGCCTCACCCGAAGCTGGATGGAATGGTTTGCGGAGGCGAGCCGATCACGATCGCGATCTCCCTCTTGTCCTCGAGCCCTATCTCGCGAGGGTCGCCGCTGGAGGGGTCGCCGTCGACGTAGATCGTGATCGCGGCCGCAGGCTTGCAGTAGCCGCCGACGCACTTGCGGTCGAGCCGGACGTCCCATTCGGTGAAGAACTCGCCCAGCGTGTTGTACTGATTCTCCTTCGCCTCGGTGTGGAGCACGCCGTCGATGAAGTGCGTGTGGAGCGGCGAGATGCACGGCGCCGCACAGGGCGGGCTGATTCCTCCGTAGCCAATCGAACCGTCGCTGGCCTTGAAACGCCGGACGGCCGGGTCGTTGACTTCGATCCCGATGCCCGCGGGGACCGTGACCGGTGTTCCGTTGACGAAGACGTCGAGGTGTGCGTGCACATGCAGGAAGACGAACTCGTGTGTCTCGGGGGTCAGTCCCGCGCGGGTTGCGAGCTTCATCGGGTTTGCGGGAGCGGGCCACGGCGCCGCGCCGTTGGCAGGCGTCGGAGCAGGAGGGGCGGCATTGGTCGTGGCACTTTTGGTTCCGCTACCGCAGCCGGCTGTCAGGAGCAGCACCAGAAACGGGACGCAGCGCCTCATCCGCGGCACCCTATCCGCGGTACGCTGGACGGGTCCCACGAGGAGGAGTGAGATGACCGAGCTAGCGACCCCGCCCGTCGAACGAGACCAGGACGTCAAGCGCATCAGCCACTGGATCGGTGGCCGAGTCGTCGAAGGACAGTCGGGACGGAACGGGCCGGTTTACAACCCGGCGCTCGGCCGGCAGACCGGTGAGGTCGACTTCGCGACGCGCGAGGAGATCGACCTCGCGGTGCAGACCGCGCGCGAGGCGTTTCCCGCGTGGCGAGCGATGTCGCTATCGAAGCGCACCGCCCTCTTCTTCGCCGTCCGCGAGCTCTTCGACCACCACCGTGAGGACATCGCGCGCCTCCTGACCGCCGAGCACGGCAAGGTGCTCTCCGACGCATTGGGAGAGGTTGCGCGCGGGCTCGAGGTGATCGAGTACTGCTGCGGCATCCCTGAGCTCTTGAAGGGTGAGTTCTCGGAACAGGCTTCGACCGGGATCGACGTCTACTCGATCCGCCAGCCGCTGGGCGTCGTCGCAGGCATCACTCCGTTCAACTTCCCCGCGATGGTGCCCATGTGGATGTGGGCCCCGGCGCTGGCGTGTGGCAACACGTTCGTCCTCAAGCCGTCGGAGAAGGATCCGTCGGCCTCGGTGTACACCGCCGAGCTGCTGAAAGAGGCGGGGGTGCCGGACGGTGTCTTCAACGTCGTGCACGGGGACAAGGTTGCAGTCGACTCGGTTCTCGAGCATCCGGATATTGCGGCGGTCTCGTTTGTCGGCTCGACGCCAATCGCGCGCTATGTATACGAGACGGGAACGAAGACCGGCAAGCGCGTGCAGGCCCTCGGCGGGGCGAAGAACCACATGATCGTCCTGCCGGATGCAGACATCGAGATGGCTGCAGACGCTGCCGTGAGCGCGGCGTACGGCTCCGCGGGCGAACGCTGCATGGCGATCTCGCAGGTCGTCGCGGTTGGAGACGCAGCCGACCGCCTCGTCAAGGCGATCGAAGACCGTCTCCCGAAGATCAAGGTCGGCAACGGGCTCGAGGCCGACGTCGAGATGGGGCCGCTAGTGACGCGGGAGCATCGCGACAAGGTCGCGTCGTACATCGAAGGCGCGCGGGAGCAGGGCGCCGACGTCGTTGCGGACGGCCGAGAGAACACGCCCGAGGGCGACGGTTTCTTCCTCGGAGTGTCGCTGCTCGACAACGTGACGCCCGAGATGGACGCCTACAAGGACGAGATCTTCGGCCCGGTGCTCGGCGTGACGCGTGTCGGAACCTACGACGAAGCGGTGCAGCTCGTGAACGACAACCCTTACGGGAACGGGACGGCGATCTTCACGCGCGACGGCGGCGTCGCCCGGCAGTTCCAGTTCGACGTGCAGGCGGGGATGGTCGGGATCAACGTGCCGATCCCGGTGCCCGTGGCGTACTACTCCTTCGGCGGGTGGAAGAACTCCCTCTTCGGCGACTCGCACGTGTACGGGCCCGAGGGGATCAACTTCTACACGCGAGGCAAGGTCGTGACGTCGCGCTGGCCGGACCCGGCGACCTCGAAGGTCGACCTGGGCTTCCCGCAGACGCGCTGAAATCCACTGACCTGTCCCGATCCCGTGTTGGACCGCGGCGTGCCGCCGTCGAAGGTACGCCACGGTCGGGCAACGGACATGCCCGCCGGAGCCGGTTGTTGAAGAAAAGTCACACTCTCGGCACACCCATCCTGGCCAGAACGTCCATGCACACGTCACGTCCGCGCGAGACGTGTCCGGGACAGTCCCCGCCGTGTCCGAGTGGGACCTAGGCGCAACGGCCGTGCCGGGGCGGTAGCGTAGGCCGGTGGCGGGCCCGCCGTACCGACCGCTCGACGCGCAGGTGATTCCCCGTTTCGCAGGGATCCGGACTTACATGCGCGCGCCGCACGTCGCCGACCTTTCGGGAGTCGATGCTGCAGTCTGCGGGATTCCGTTCGACACCGCGACGAGCTATCGCACCGGGGCGCGCTTCGGGCCCGAGGCGATTCGTTCCGCCTCCGCGCTGATCCGGCCCTATCACCCTGTCCACGACGTCAACGTTGTCGAAGCGCTCTCGATCGTCGACTACGGGGACCTGCCGGTCTCGCCCGGCGACACCACGCGGACGTACGCCCAAGTCGAGGAGGGGCTCGCTCCGCTGGTCGCCGCGGGTGTCTTTCCGATCGCGCTCGGCGGCGACCACTCGATCACGCTCGCGGAGCTCCGCGTGCTTGCGAAGCGTCACGGCCCGATTGCGCTCGTGTTACTCGACGCGCACGCCGACACGTGGGAGGCGTACTTCGGCCAGAAGTACTTTCACGGCACGACGTTCAAGCGTGCCGTCGAGGAAGGACTGCTCGACCCAACCGCATCGGTGATGGCCGGGATGCGCGGGTCCGTCTACGCCGCCTCCGATCTGGGGACGGCGCGCGAGCTCGGCTTCACGGTGATCGAGAGCGAGGACCTACGCCGACTCAGCCCGGAGCGCTACGGCGAGCTCATCCGCAACAACGTGGGGGAGCGGCCGGTGTTCCTGTCATTCGACATCGACTTCCTCGACCCGGCCTTCGCGCCCGGCACGGGAACGCCCGAGGTCGCCGGCTTCTCGACCGCCGAAGCGCTCGCATTCCTCCGTGCCCTGCGCGGGATCGACATCGTCGGCTGCGACGTTGTCGAGGTTGCCCCGGCCTACGACGGCCCAGGGCAACCGACGGCGCTCGCGGCGGCGAACGTCGTGTTCGAGCTGCTCACCCTGCGCGTACTGGCTACGCCGCGGCTGTAGCGGCCGGCCGCAGCTCTTCACCGAACTTCGCCCGCCGCACGAACTGTCCGATGCCGGGCTCCGCGACGAGCTCGTCGCCGTCGACCAGCACCTGGCCGCGCAGCAGCACGGTCTCCGGAGTTCCGGTGACTTCCGTGCCCTCGTACAGGTTGTAGTCCACCTTGGAGTGCTGCGTCTTCGCGGAGATCGTGACCTTCTTATCCGGATCGAACACGACGATGTCGGCGTCTGAGCCGACGGCGATCGTCCCCTTGCGCGGATAGAGGCCGAACAGCTTCGCGGGATTCGTTGCCAGGAGCTCGACCATACGGTTGAGCGAGATCCGTCCCGCTCTCGCGCCGAACTCGTGGATCATCTGCAGTCGGTTCTCGAGGCCCGGCCCGCCGTTCGGGATCTTCGAGAAGTCGTCCTTGCCGAGTGTCTTTTGGCCGTCCCAGAGGAATGCGCAGTGGTCCGTGGAGATCGCCGACAGCGTGTCGGTGCGAACCGCGTTCCAGAGAACATCCTGGTTCTCCTTCGCCCGTGGCGGCGGGGTGTACACGTACTTGGCGCCTTCGAAGTTCGGCCGTTCGAGGAAGGTGTAGTCGACGAAGAAGTACTGCGTGCACGTTTCGCCCCACACATCCCAGCCCTTCTCGCGCGCGAGCTGGATCGGCTCGACGGACTCTTTGCAGGAGACGTGCACGACGTAGAGCGGAGCGCCGGCCACCCGCGCAAGCTGGATCGCCCGGTTCGTCGCCTCGCCTTCGGTCTCCGGCGGCCGGGTCAGCGCGTGCCAGTGTGGCTCGGTGTGCCCTTCGGCCAGCGCCTTCTTCACGAGCACGTCGATCGCGTCGCCGTTCTCCGCGTGCACCATGACGAGCGCCCCGGTTTCCGCCGCGACTTCCATCGTCTTGAAGAGCGTCTCGTCGTCAACCATGAGCGCGCCCTTGTACGCCATGAACAGCTTGTAGGACGTGATCCCCTGCTCCGGCAGCGATGCGAGCTCCTCGAGCGTCCCGCCTTCGCGGAGATCGGTGACGGCCATGTGGTAGCCCATATCGATCACCTGCTTGCCGTTCGCCTTGCTGCGCCACTCATCGATTGCGTCGGCAAAGGTCGAGCCCGGCGGCTGGATGATGAAGTCGACGTGGCACGTCGTGCCGCCGAATGCTGCCGCCGTCTGGCCCGACTCGACGTCGTCGATCGTCGTCGTCCCGCCGAACGGCATGTCCAGATGCGTGTGAGGGTCGACGCAGCCGGGAAGCACGTACTTCCCGGCTGCATCGATCACTCGCTCTGCCTGGACATCGATCGATTCGCCGATCAGAGAGATCCGCTCGCCTTCGACGTAGATGTCGCCGACGTAGTCGTCCGCCGCGGTGATGATGCGGCCGCCCTTGATCAATACGGACATCTGCAGATCTCCTCCTTCGGCCCGATTTCTACTTTCCGCCCTCGTTGAGCGCGACCTTCGCCTTCTTCCACTTTTTGCCGTAGACGTCCACGCCCTGAGCCTTCAGCTGCGCCACGGCGGCCTTGGCGAGGTCGGAGCGATAGGCGCCGGACGGTGCCTTCTTGATCACCTTGAACTGCTTCGCGATCTTTGCCGTCCGGTTGAACGCCTTCGGATCCATGACCCCGATCCCGAGCTTGTTCGGCCAGATCAGCGCGTTGATCTCGTTCATCTGCCACTTCTGATGGCCCCCCGGCAATGCCGGCCCGTTCTTCAAGACGATCTTCACGCAGTCGCTCGCGTGATCACGGCAGTAGATCCAGCCCTTGAACGACGCAGCAAGGAACTTCCTGGCAATCGCCTGGTTCTTCTTGTCCTTGATCCAGTCGTCACGCACGAAGATCTCGTCCTCGAGCATCGACGTGCCGGCGCCCTTCGCGGAGTTCTCCATGCTGATGACGTTCAGATCGGACAGCTTGTAGAGCTTGCCCGTCTTCGGATTCTTCGTCTCGAGGACCTGTGCGAGCTCGTTGTAGGTCATCGCCGCGGCAGCATCGACTTCGCGGCTGAGGAAGAGGTCCATGTTGAACGGCTGGTTGATGATCGTGACATCGTTCTTGTTCTTCGGGTCGATCCCGTTCTTCGTCAGCGCGGCGTAGAGCTCAGGTTCGTTTCCGCAGCACCAGACGCCGACCTTCTTGCCGCGCATCTTCCCGATCGTGGTGATGCCGCTGTCCTTCCAGGTCAGCTCCGTCATGCCGCTCCTGGAGAACACCTGCGCGATGCTCATGATCTTCTTGCCGCTGTCGCGGAAGGAGAGCATGCTCGGTGTCCAGTCGATGCCGAACTCCGCCTGCTTTCCGAGGACGACCTGCTCGGGCGTGATCGTCGGGCCGCCTACCTTGAGATTCACGTCGAGCCCGGCCTGCGAGTAATACCCCTTGGCCTTCGCCGCGTAGTAGCCGGCGAACTGCGCCTGCGTGACCCACTTGAGCTGCAGGGTCACCTTGGTCGCCTTCGTGCTCGTTGCAAGCTGCGTCCGCGCGGCTGCCCCTCCCGCCACGACCAGGCACGCGAGCACTGCGATTCCTACGACCCACCTGTGCTTCATCCGCTTCCTCCTCCGGTCTGAATTTCCAGCCATTGTCCCTTTATCTCATTCCGTATGGAAGGCCCGGGCCGATGGGTGCCAGCTCGTCGTGAGCCGCTCCGCCAGGGCGACGACGGCGTAGAAGACGATCCCGAGCAGGCTGGCCATCACGATTCCGGCCCACGCGTCGGTGAAATTGCCGTACGACGAGTCATTGAGGATCTTCACTCCGAGCGCCTCGGTTGGGCCGCCGAAGTACTCGCCGACGATCGCGCCGATCATCGACAGGACTGTCGCGATCTTCAGGCCCGTGAACATGTAGGGGAGCGCATTAGGGATCCGCACGCGGCGAAACAACGAAACCCGGCCGGCAGCGTATGAGCGCATCAGCTCGATCGACGAAGGATGGACTGATGTCAATCCGCGCAGCGTGTTGATCATCACGGGGAAGAAGCAGAGCACCGCGGCGATAGCCATCTTCGAGAATGGATTCAGCAGCCCGAACCAGTTGTTCATGATCGGCGCGAAGGCGATGATCGGAATCGCGTTCGCGGCGACCGCGTAGGGCATGAACGCGCTCGAGAGCACCCGCCAGGCGGCGAAGAGGAGCGCAACGAGAATGCCGAGGCCGCAGCCGAGCGCGTACCCGCCGAGCGCCTCCTTGAAGGTGTAGATCCCCTGGCTCCAGAGCGCGCTCTTCTGAGCCCAGAACGCCTGCGCGATCGACGTCGGCTTGGGCAACAGGAACTCCTGAATGTGAAACGCCGCGATCAGGCCCTGCCAGGCGGCGATGCCGAGAACGAAGACGGCCAGCGCCGGAATCCAGTCGAGCGCCGTGCGGCCGACGCGCCGACCGACGCTCCTGGGCGCGGGCTGCACGATCGTGCTCATGCCTGGTCCTCCACCAGAGCGGGCTCCTGGGTTTCGCCGAGCGGCGCCCCCGCTGCGGCGAGCTGCTCACGCACCTGAGTCACGAGCTCGAAGAAATGCGGCTCCTCCCTCGTCGCGCTCGTTCGCGGTTGCGGCAGATCGACCTCGATCAAGCCCGCCACTCGTCCCGGCCTCGCCGACATGACGACGACTCGTGTCGAGAGGAAGACCGCCTCGGGAATCGAGTGGGTCACGAAGACGACGGTCGAGCCCGTCTCCTGCCAGATCCCCAGGAGCTCTGCGTTAAGCCGCTCCCGGGTCATCTCGTCGAGCGCGCCGAACGGCTCGTCCATTAGGAGCAGTGATGGAGAGAACGAGAGAGCGCGCGCGATCGAGACGCGTTGCTGCATCCCACCGGAGAGCTGCCAGGGATGGTGGTTCTCGAAGCCGGTCAGTTCGACCAGCTCGAGCATGTCCTTGATCCGTGCGTTCCGCTTGGAGCGGCTCCAATGCAAGAGCTCGAGTGGCAGCGAGATGTTCTTCGCCACAGTCCGCCAGTCGTAGAGAACGGAGTCCTGGAAGACGATGCCGTACTCGTGGTCGCGGCGCGCGCGTTCGGCGGGCTTGCCGTTGACCTCAACGGTGCCGGCCGTCGGTTTGGTCAGGTCGCCGATGATCCGCAGCAACGTGGACTTGCCGCAGCCGGAAGGCCCGATCAGGGAAACGAACTCGCCGGGCTCGACGTCGAGGTCGATGCCTTGCAGCGCCGTCACTCCGGCCTTGAACTGCTTCGAGACGCCCTTGATCGAAACGGCGTTCACGCGAAGTTCTCCGGGGCCCGCTTCAGAACGAGCCGTTCCAGGACCACGATTGCGAGGAAGAAGACAATGCCGAGCAGTGCGCAGACGATGATCGTCGCCCACAGGTTCGCCGGCTGGATCGAGTAGTACTGGTTGAAGTTCACGATCGCGTAGCCGAGACCACCCTGGAGCGACGCGGGGGTCTCCCCGATGATCGCCCCGATCACGCTTGCGGTTGCCGAGATCTTGAGCGCGGAGAAGACGTAAGGCAGCGACGTGGGCACACGAAGCCGCCAGAGGATCTTCCAGCGTCCCGCTGCGTAGGAGCGCATCAGTTCGAGCGCCTCCGGATCCGGCGAGAGCAATCCGCGAAGCGTGTTGATCGCTACAGGGAAGAACGTCAGATAAGCGGCAATCACCGCAACCGACACCCACGGGGTGACACCCTTCGTGCCAAGTCCGACTACGACCATGGGCGCGATCGCAAGAATCGGAACCGTCTGCGACACGACGATGTACGGAAGGACGCCGCGCCTCACCACCTTTGATTGCGAGAGCGCGACGGCAAGGAAGAACCCGATCGCAGCTCCGAGCGCGAAGCCCGCGAGCGCCTCCTTGCCGGTGAAGATCGCCCAGTGCCAGAGGTAGTGCCGCAAGGGTGGCCCGTCGGGTTGCAGCGGTTGTCCGAAGGCGTGCCAGATCTTGCTGATGTGCGGCATGTTCGTGTCGTTGACCTCGAACGGCCAGGTCCAGTGCCCGCGGATCCCGAGCCACCGGTAGCCCTCCCAGACGCCCCAGAGCAGCGCCAGGCCGGCGACGAGCAAGACTGCGCGCGCCGCGGCGCGAGGAAGCGCACCGGCGATCCCTCTCTTCGACGGCTCGACCACGAACGCCGACATCGAGCGATGCTTACCACACTCGCAGCCCGGAAAGTTAGAGTCGCCGCGTGCCCCTCGACCCCCGCCGCACCGTCGCCGAGCTGCGCGAGCTCCAGGAGTTGACGGGCGACGAGAACGGTGCCCAGCGCGTGGCCTGGACCGACACCTGGGAACGGGCACGCGAGTGGCTGCGGAGCAAGGTCGAAGAGACCGGGGCGGAGGAACGGATCGATGCCGCGGGGAACCAGTGGTTCACGCTCCGCGGCGCCTCCGCCCAGGCCGTGCTCATCGGCGGCCACATCGACTCCGTCCCGAACGGCGGCTGGCTCGACGGTGCACTGAACGTCGTCGCCGGCGTCGAGGTGATGCGGCGGCTCGCAGAAGAGGGGAAACCTCCGGTCACCGTGCGGCTCGTGAACTGGGCCGACGAGGAAGGGGCGCGGTTCGGCCGCTCGCTCTTCGGCTCCTCCGCAGCAGCAGGCTCGATGGCGGACCAGGACGAGCTGCGTGCCCGCAAGGACGCCGCCGGCATCGGGCTGCCCGACGCTCTGGGGGAGCACGGCGTCGACCTCGACCGCGCACTCGATGCCGCTCGCGAGCTCGAGGGCGCCGCGGCCTACCTGGAGCTACACATCGAGCAAGGACCCGTCCTCGAGGCGATGGATCTCCCACTCGGCGTCGTGCTGGGCACGTTCGGCGTCGAGCGTCACCAGATCACCTTTCGTGGACAGGCGGCGCACGCCGGCTCGACGCCGATGGACAAGCGCCGCGACGCACTCGCCGGTGCAGCGCGGCTCGAGCTCGAGATTCGCGAGATCGCGAGACGGACGGGAGACGGCGCGGTTTGCACGATGGGCGGGGTGGTCACGAAGCCCGGCATCGTCACCTCGGTGGTCGAGACGGCCGAGTGCCTGCTCGACCAGCGTCACCTCGACGCCGGAAAGCTCGCCGCGATGCTCGACGATGCGAAGCGCGCTTCGGAGCGGTTCGCCGACGAGGAGGACATCGAGGTGGAATGGAAGCGGATCTGGAACATCGAGCCGATCCTTTTCGACGACGCGCTGGTCGAGCTCGCAGACGAAGCGATCAACGAGGTCGCAGGAACGTCGCACCGGTTGCCGAGCGGGCCGTTGCACGATGCGGCCGAGGTCGCGCGGGCGGGCATTCCCACGGTGATGGTCTTCGTGCAGTCGCTCCGCGGCCTCTCGCACACCAAGCTTGAGGACACGAAAGAGGAATATCTCGAGCTAGCCGTGCAGGCGCTCGACCGCCTTGCGGCAAAGACGATCGATCGCATCGCAGCCCTCTAAAAGATCCGCACGAGCGCGACACCCGCGCCGACGAGCAGCATTCCGGCAATGCGACCGGCGGTGATCGGTTTCTGCTCGAAGCCGACCCACCCGAACTGGTCGACGGCGAGCGACGAAAGCGCCTGTCCCGCGACGATCACCGAGATCAAGGCGGCGGCGCCGAGCTTCGGCGCGGCGAAGATCGATCCGGCCACGTAGAAGGCGCCAAAAGCGCCACCGAGCCAGACCCACCAGGGGGCGTGACCCAGGCGGTTCCAGGATGGCAAGGGCTTGAAGACGAGCGCCGCGGCGACGCCCAGGATGATCGCACCCGCGAGAAACGAGACGAACGCCGCCCGGATCGGACTGTGCAGCCAGGCCGCGAGCTGGGCATTGATCCCGAACTGAACCGGCAATGCGACGCCGGCGGCGAACGCAAACAGGACGTAGGGCCATGTCACTGTGCGAGGCGTTTTCGCGGCGGTATGCTCGTCCCCTGCCAGCGACCGGGGAGGATCGATGCTCAGCTTCGGCGTAACCGTTCTGCCGGACCCGCCCTACCAGCGGATGATCGAGCTGATGAAGCTCGCCGAGCAGCATGGGTTCGAGTACGCCTGGACCTACGACTCGCACATCCTCTGGGAGGAGTCCTACGCGACGCTCCCGCTCGCCGCCGCGCAGACGAGCAAGATCAAGCTTGGGCACTTCGTCACCAATCCGGGGATCCGGGACCCGACGATCACCGCGAGCTGGTACGCGACGATGCAGGACATCTCGGACGGCCGGATGGTGATGGGGATCGGCCGCGGCGACTCCTCGCGCCGTGTCGTCGGCCTCCAGCCCGTGAAGGTCGCGGAGTTCGAGCGTCGCTGCGCGATGATCAAGGACCTGATGAACGGCCGCGCGGTCGATTGGAACGAGAAGGAGCTCGAGCTGAAGTGGGTGCGGGAGGAACTGCCTGACATCCCGATCTGGATCGCGGGCTACGGGCCGAAGGCGCTGGCCGTTGCCGGCCATGTTGGTGACGGCGTGATCATCCAGCTCGCCGATCCGGTGATCATCCAGTGGATCATGGACACCGCCCGTCGTGCGGCCGAAGAAGCAGGCCGCGATCCGGCCGAGCTCAAGTGCATCGTCGGTGCCCCGAGCCACATCTCGGACGACATCGCCGATGCGCGCGAGCAGTCACGCTGGTTCCCGGCGATGGTCTCGAATCACGTCATGGACCTGAT
>Ga0307296_10000321_pt1 | contig 21774 bp, 17 predicted proteins | sample ER_DNA_153_FD_194467 | JGI IMG/M metagenome (GOLD analysis project Ga0307296, IMG submission 194467) | Bulk soil microbial communities from the East River watershed near Crested Butte, Colorado, United States - ER_DNA_153 | ecosystem: Environmental > Terrestrial > Soil > Floodplain | place... | reverse complement strand
GTTCCCTCGCGTGTTCGTCGGGTCGCACACCACCCACCCCAAGGTCCGGATGCGCACCGGCTCGAGGGTGCAGGTCGAGGCGAACCGGCGGGTCCTCGTGTACGCGGACGGGGAGCTGGTCGGCTCGCTCCCGGCGATCTTCGAGGTCCGTCCCGCAGCGCTTCCCGTGGTGGTCGGGCCGGACGCCAAGGGCGTACGGTGAGCGAGTGACCACCGGTCTCCTCCTGATCCACGCATTCCCGCTCGACGCCACCATGTGGGAACCGCAGCTCGGCTCGCTCGGAGCCCGGCTGCCGATCGTCGCCCCCCACCTCCCGGGCTTCGGAGGGACGGAAGGACCGGAGGTCCTCACGATGGGCCTCGCGGCAGAGCACTGCGTGCGAGCGCTCGATGACGCCGGCGTGGACACGGCGATCGTGTGCGGGCTCTCGATGGGTGGCTACGTCGCCTTCGAGCTCTGGAGGGCCGCGCGGCCGCGCATCGCGGCCCTGGTGCTCGCGAACACCCGGGCCGAGCCCGACCCGCCGGAAGGCGCGGCCGCCCGGCGTGCGCTGGCGGAGCGTCTTCGGAAGGAGGGGCACCGGTTCATGGTGGACGCGCCGCCGCCGCTGCTCGCGGAGGATGCCCCCGAGGAGCTCGTGGAGCGGGTGAGGGCGATGATCGCCGGCCAGACGCCGGACGCGATCGCGGCCGCCGCCCTCGGGATGGCCGAGCGTCCGGATTCGGTGCCGGACCTCCCCGGGATCGACGTGCCCACCCTCGTGATCACCGGCACGGCCGACCGGCTGATCCCACCCGACGTCACCGCCGGCATCGCGAAACTCGTACCCGGCGCGGAGCTCGTTCGGATCGAGGGCGCCGGGCACCTCTCGAACCTCGAAGCCCGCGAGGCCTTCGACACTGCGCTCGACGGCGTGGTGACGCGTATCGCTCCGTAAGCGCGGAGCCGGTCGGTCCGGACCCCGACCGTAGACTGGCCTCACCGTGACCACCCCTGGCGATTTCGCGCAGCAGTTCACGTTCGAGCTCGACGCGTTCCAGCGTGATGCGATCGACGCGGTCGATCGAGGGTTGTCGGTGCTGGTCGCGGCCCCGACGGGCTCCGGCAAGACCGTCGTGGCCGAGTTCGCGATCGAACGCGCGCTCGATCGCGGCGGCAAGGCCTTCTACACGACCCCGCTGAAGGCCCTTTCCAATCAGAAGTTCGGCGACCTCGTCGCGAAACACGGCGCGGGCACGGTCGGCCTGCTCACGGGGGACAACTCGATCAACCCGGAGGCGTCGGTCGTCGTGATGACCACCGAGGTGCTCCGCAACATGCTGTACGAACGCTCCTCGATGCTCACCGGGCTGCTCTCGGTCGTGATGGACGAGGTGCACTACCTGCAGGACCCGTACCGCGGCGCCGTCTGGGAGGAGGTGTTGATCCACCTCCCGCCGTCCGTGAGCGTCGTGGCCCTGTCGGCGACGATCTCGAACGCGGAGGAGTTCGGAGACTGGATCACGACGCTTCGCGGTGACACGCGGGTCGTGATCGAGGAACGCCGCCCCGTCCCGCTCGAGCACCACTATCTCGTCGGCTCGCGGCTGCATCCGATGCACGTCGAGCAGGACGGCATCCTCCTGCCCAACCCCTACGTGGTGTCGCTGGACCAGCACGAGCTGAAAACGAAGACCTACTACCGGCGCGGCTCGGGACTTCCGCAGCACCAACGGATCTCCCGTCCCAGAGAGGGGTATCGCCGTGTCTACGTCCCTCGACGCGAAGAAGTGGTCGAGGTGCTCGAGAAGGAGGGGATGCTCCCGGCGATCTACTTCGTCTTCAGCAGGTCCGGCTGCGAGAAGAGCGTCCGCTGGTTGCGGGAGGCGGGCGTTCGGCTCACGACGAGGGACGAGGCGGCCACGATCCGGGAGAGGGCCGAGACCCGCGCGGCGTGGGTCGACGAGGAGGACCTCGTCAGCCTCGGCTTCTACGAGTTCCTCGAGTCCCTTGCCACCGGGGTTGCCGCCCACCACGCGGGCATGCTTCCGATGTTCAAAGAGACGGTCGAGGAGCTCTTCCAGGAAGGGCTCGTGAAGGTCGTCTTCGCGACCGAGACGCTCTCGCTCGGCATCAATATGCCTGCGAAGAGCGTCGTGATCGAGGACCTCTGGAAGTTCCAGGGCGAGCGGCACGAGCTCGTCACGCCGGGGGAGTACACGCAGCTCACCGGCCGAGCGGGCCGGAGGGGGATCGATGCGCTCGGCCACGCCGTCGTCATCTACCAGCGGCAGGTGCCGTTCGAGCGCGTCGCGGGACTCGCCGCCACCCGGACCTATGACCTGGCCTCCTCCTTCCGACCCTCCTACAACATGGCGGTCAACCTGGTGCGCAACTACACGCCGGAGCAGGCGCACCACCTCCTGAACTCGTCGTTCGCCCAGTTCCTGGCGGACCGCGGTGTCGTGGCGCTCGAGCGATCACGCCAGCAGGATCTCGCGGCGCTCGAGGGCTACCGCAAGAACATGGTGTGTCACCTCGGGGACTTCGAGGAGTACTGGCGCTACCTGGAGAAAGCGCGTCAGCTGCGCGATGAGGATCGGCGGGCCCGTGATCAAGGGCGGCGCGAGGACGTGCGTGAGAGCGTGTCCCGACTGCGGCCGGGGGATGTCGTTTGGGTGCCGCGCGCCAGGCGCCGAGGGGTCGCGGTGGTCGTGTCATCGCGCGACGGGAAACCGACCGTCCTCGCCCAAGATCGCCAGTTCTTCCGCTTGAGCAGCCGGGACTTCGAGGAGCCACCGCAGGTCCTGACGAGGATCCCTCTCCCGAGATCCGGCAGCGTCCGGAACCCCCGGTTCCGCCGGGACGTGGCCGCCAGGCTGGTCGCGCTCGACGTGAAAACGGGAGGGGGGCGACGCCGGGGGCAGGCGAACCCCAAGGTGGAACGCGAGGCGGCGCGACTCGAGGCCCTCGCGGAAACGCATCCGTGCCGTCCGTGCCCGGAGCGGGCGAAGCACGAACGCTGGGCGGCGCGCGCGAGCGAGCTCCAGCGACGGCTCGGCGGCGTGGAGCGACGGATCCGTGTGCGTACGGAGACGCTCGCCCGGCAGTTCGACCGCGTCCTCTCCGTGCTTCTCGCACTGGGATACGTGGACGGCTGGTCGCTGACCACGAAGGGTCGGACGCTGACCCGTATCTACGGAGAAGGCGACCTCCTGGTGGGGGAGGCGCTCGAGGCGGGACTCTTGGACGACCTCCGGCCGTCCGAGGTGGTCGCCCTCTTGTCGGCCGTGATCTACGAGGGGCGCGAACGCGTCCCGCTCTCGGGTGAGATGCCCACCGCGGAGACCAAGGAGCGCTACGAGCGCCTCCAGCGTCTGTGGCGGAAGGTGCGAAGGACGGAGGACGAGCACCAGGTGCAGCTCTGCCGTGAGCTGGAGGCTGGCTTCGCGACGCCGATCTACCACTGGGCCGAGGGGGAGGCGCTCGACGACATCCTCGCCGAAACCGAGATGGCGCCCGGGGACTTCATCCGGAACTGCAAGCAACTGGTGGACCTGCTCAGGCAGATCGAAGAGGTCGCCGTACCCGAGATGGCCGCGGAGGTGCGCGCAGGACGCGAAGCGATCCTGCGCGGCGTGGTCGCATATACCGGGGTGTAGGTCGCTACGATGCGGCTCATGGGACCTTGGCGATGACCAGCCCGTTCGGGACCCTCGCCGTGATCGCCGACCCGCGAGCGGGCGTGCTGGACCAACTGCCGGTGCTCGAGCGCGCGCTCGAGGAGCGCGGGCTCGAGCACCGAACCTACGTCGCGAACGGGATCGACCCCTCGGCCCTCGCAACAGAGGCTCTCGACGAGGGGTTCCGGTTCCTCGTCGCGGTCGGGGATGACGCGACCGTCCAAGACGTCGTCAACGGGATGTTCCGCGACGGCCATCCCATCCGAGAGGAGCCCGTCCTCGGGGTGATCGGAGCGGGAAGCGGGTGTGACCTCGTGCGGAGCTTCGGTGTGCCGGGCGACACCGAATCAGCCGCCGCGCACCTCACCGGAGACAACACGTACGGCCTGGACCTCATGAAGATCACGGCGACCACCGTCGGCGCCGAGCGCGTCACGCGCTACGGGCACAACCTCGCGCAGGTGGGGATGGGCGCGCAGCAGGTGGCCTGCGCCGCGAAAGCCCCCACATGGCTCGGCGGCTCGCGTCGCTTCTACGGCTTCTGGTGCGGCTACCTGAAGACCAAGGCAGCGACGTTCACGGTCGAGCACGACAGGCGCACCTGGCGAGGCCGTGCATGGAACGTCGTCGTGGCGAACGCCCAGTTCACCGGGGGCGGCCTGCGGCTGTCACCGCGCTCGTTCCCGGGCGACGGCGTCCTGGACGCTCTCGTGTTCACGGGGCCAAGGTCTGGCGCCTACACGCAGCTCCCGCGTCTGTTCCGCCACGGCGACCATGTCCCCGACCCCCACATCGAGGAGCTGAAGGCGAAGATCCGTTTCGAGATCCGGTCGGAGCGACCGATGCCGGTCCTCGCAGACGGCGTCGCACTCGGGACCACCCCCGTCACCTTCCAGGTCGTGCCCAGACCGATACTGTTCAAGCTGTGAACTCGGTGCATCTCGACCGGATCGGCAGGGCGGAGGAAGAGACGGCAGCCCGGGACCTGGATGCGCTCGTCGTGTCGCCCTCTCGCGATCTGGCCTACCTCACCGGCTACGACCCGATGCCGCTACCGCGGCCGACGTTGCTCGTGCTCCGGCCCGGCGGCGACCCCGTCATGCTCGTCCCCAAGCTCGAGCAGGCGCTCGCGGCGGCCTCGCCCCTTGGGGAGCACCTCGAGCTGGTGCCCTGGCGAGACGGGTCCGACCCGTACGAGGCCGCCGCGAGCCTCCTGGCCGGCGCGACAAGGATCGCGGTGGCAGACCGTCTGTGGGCGACCCATCTGCTCGGACTCCAGGGGGCGCTTCCCGATGCAGCGTTCTTGCCCGCGAGCCCTGTGATGGGTCGTCTGCGCGCCGTCAAGGACGAGCACGAGCTCGGCGCGCTCCGCCGAGCCGGCCGTGGCGCCGACGAGACCTTCCGACAGGTCCTCACGATGCCGTTCCAGGGTCGGGCCGAAGAGGACGTCGCTCACGATCTCGCGGAGCTCCTGGTCCGGAACGGCCATGCACGGGCCGATTTCACGATCGTCGCGAGCGGACCCAACGCCGCATCCCCGCACCACGAGCCGGGGGGGCGGACGATCTTGCCGCACGACGCGGTCGTGATGGACTTCGGTGGCGAGCTCGCCGGGTACTTCAGCGACACGACCCGGACCGTGGTGGTGGCCGAGGCGCCCGATGGCTTCGAGCAGGCCTACGCAGCCGTCCAGGAGGCGCAGGCGGCCGCGGTCGACGCCGTCCGGCCAGGGCGCGAGGCGCAAGAGATCGACCGGACCGCCCGCACGATCATCGAGTCCGCGGGCTACGGCGAGCGATTCATCCACCGGACCGGTCACGGCATCGGCCTCGAGCTCCACGAGCCTCCGTACATGGTGGAGGGCGATCGGACGGTCCTGGAACCCGGCATGACCTTTTCCGTCGAGCCCGGGATCTATCTCGATGGGCGCTTCGGCATCCGGATCGAGGACATCGTGGCGGTGACCGCCGACGGGGTCGAGCGACTGAACCGCAGCACGCGTGAGCTCCAGATCGTGGCTTGACCTCGCGATCCGAACTGGAGTGATCCTGACGCCCGAGCGATGCGAATCACGGGCGTGACAGCGGTTCTTGAGCGTCGAGATCAGGCTACGACGTGGACGAGATCATGAGGATGGACACGTCGGACTTCGACCTGGACAAATACCTTCGGGCGTCCAACCGGGTCGACCTCTCGACGGTCGAGTGGGACCGCATCGGGCAGCATCCGGTGACGATCGACGAGGCCCGATGCCTGACCTACATGATGGACATCGAGACCCACACGGTCGTGTTCCTGCGCGACCTGCTGGCGACGAGGGCCTCGTTCGACCCGGAGGTCACCGCGTTCCTCTCCTGCTGGGTGTACGAGGAGCTCTGGCACGGTGAGGCGTTCAGCCGCTTCCTGGGCCAGGCCGGGTATCGGGTCCCGCCCTCGTACGAACACGTCGAGTGCGACGCTCCGTTCCCCACCCGTTTCGACCGCAACCAGTGGATCCGGCGGAAGTTCGGGACGAAAGGGTACGTCTCCCACATCGGTACGCTCCTCGGGTCGGCGCTGTTCCGGGACTTCGTCGCCGTCCACATGACCTGGGGTGCCGTGAACGAGCTGGGCACGCTGAACGGCTACCACCGGATCATCGCGAAGACCCGGCACCAGGTCTTGATCCAGTTGCTCCAGGCGATCATCAAGGACGAGCGGCGGCACTTCGCGTTCTATCGCGCGCAGGCGAAGATGCGCCTCGCCCGGTCGAAGCAGGCGCGCACGATCACCCGGTGGGCGCTCGAGCACCTCTGGGCTCCCGTGGGCACGGGCGTGCGACCCCAGCCGGAGACCGACTTCGTGATCCACTCACTGTTCGGCGACGCCGACGGGCTGGTCGCCGTCAAGGAGATGGAGCACACCCTCGGGGAGTTACCCGGGCTCGAGGGGAGCACCTTCCTTTCCGATGCCCTCGAGCAGGCCGCCCGGCGGCTGCGCAAACCGCTCGGCGTGGGCTGACCACCCTCCGGGTCCTTGGACGTCAGTCCCGAGGACGGACCCTGGTTCCCTCCGCACCGTCCATGACCTCGAGCCCCATCGCCTGGAGATCGTCGCGGAGCTCGTCGGATCGCGCATAGTCCCTCGCCGCTCGAGCCTCGTCCCGCTCGGCCACGAGCCGCTGGATCTCCTCGGTCGGCTCCCAGCCGGCCCTCGCCTCTCGCTCCAGATCGAGACCCAGGACGTGGTCCCAGGAGGCGAGCAGGGCGCGCTTCTCGCCGGACGGCACGTCTGTCGAGTGGTCGAGGTCGTTCACGGCCCGGACCGCGGAGGGCATGTCGAGGTCGCTCGCGACGGCCTCTCGGAAGCGAGCGTCGAAGTCCTTCGCGGCCGCACCCAGGTCGTCGGAGGGCTCGCCCCACTCCGTCACGTGACGCCGGAGCTGCTTCACACGCTGGTCGGCGGTCTCCATCGCCTCCCACGTGAAATCCATCTCTGAGCGGTACCGCGTCTGGAAGGTGAGCCAACGGAACGCGAGAGGATCGAGGCCGCGCTCGACCAGCTCGGGAGCACGGATCACGTTCCCGGTGGACTTCGCGATCTTCTGGCCCGTGAGTCGGAGGAATCCGCCGTGCACCCAAGTGGAGACCACCTGGTGGCCCACGGCGCCTTCGGATTGCGCGATCTCGTCCTCGTGGTGCGGGAACTTGAGATCGTTGCCGCCGGTGTGGACGTCGAAGCGGTCGCCCAGGTATTTCATCGACATCGCGGAGCACTCGATGTGCCAGCCCGGGAAGCCGTCACCCCATGGGCTCGGCCACTTCATCAGACGTCCCGGTCCCGCCGACTTCCAAAGAGCGAAGTCGGCGGGGTGCCGTTTCGCCGGATCCGTCTCGAGATCTCGGTGGCCGGCCTTCAGCTTGTCCAGGGTGTTGCCAGAGAGCTTCCCGTAGCCCTCGAAACTGGCGACGTCGTAGTACACCGAGCCCGAGTCCACGACATAGGCGTGCTCACGCTCGATCAGCGCTTCCGTTAGCGCGATCATCTCGGGGATATGCTCCGTGGCCTTCGGCATCAGATCGGGGAGCCTGATGCCGACGGCCGCCATGTCTTCGAGTGCGGCCTTCGTGTACTTCTCCGCGATCTCGAGCGGCTGGAGACCTTCGTCCTCCATCGCGAGGAGCATCTTGTCGACGGCTTCCGGTGAGGATTCGTCCGTCATGTGCCCGACGTCGGTGATGTTCTGGACCAGGGTGACGCCGTATCCCTCGAACTCCGCGACGCGCCGGACCAGGTCCGCCAACATGAAGGTGCGCAGGTTCCCCAGATGCACCGAGCGGTACACCGTCGGGCCGCAAGCGTACATCTTCACCCGGCCCGACTCGACCGGGACGACCTCTTCGACCTCACGCGAGAGCGTGTTGTACAGACGCACGCGCCAATCCTAGCGGGGCCTGCCGGTCGGACCGGCGTGAGGTCACTCCTCGCTGGGCTGTGTCTCGATGCGTTGCCGGGGCTCGCTCCTCCCGTTGCCCGACGACTGCTGGGCCGCGATGAGCGCCCCCAACGGGGGCGGTGGAACCGGGACCGGGATGGTGCCTTCGACGCCTCCGTGTTGGAGATGCGCCGCCGAACACGCGAGGTGGTACGCCTCGAGCTCTTCCAGGAACCGTGCGTCGTGATAGCGGCGCCCGTCGATGTTCGGCCCCTCACGGCCTTCGATGATCGCTTCGACGTCATCGCCCGTGATGGTCTTGTAGCTCTCGAGAGCGTGGGCGACCGTCAGCACGTCGTCGCGATGCTCCTCGAGGAGGGCCATAGTCCTGTCGTACAGCTCTCGCAACTTGGCCTCGACCGACTTCCCGAACTCGGTGTCGAAGAGCGCGCGGTCGGCGCCGGTCTCCGCGGGCTGCACGGGCCCTCGGAGGCCGGCCAAGGTGATCGAGCGCGAGGCGATGGTGTCACCCATCGAGAAGTAGGCGAGCATCTGCGTCGTCAGCGCGGTCGCGCCGCGCATGTCGCCACCAACCCCCGTCGAGTGGTCGCCGTCGAAGAACAGCCGCTCACCCGCGAGCGACGCGAGGAACGTGATCACGTCGATCTCGCGCTCGGAACGCCACTGAACGAACTGGTCCTCGGGCGGGATCGAGGAGACGAAGCCGCCGACGTCACCACGGCGCTCGATCGTCGCGAGATCGATCGTCATGTGCTTCCGGAGGTGGTAGGCGGCCACGGCGTGACATGCTTCGTGCACCGCCACCGCGTGGCGCTCCCGCTCGATGTACTCGTGGTCGTCGGGGAGCCCGTGTTGCTTCACGTGCTTCGCCTTCACGACGTCCGTCCAGCCGACACGGTCGCGTCCGTCGCGGATCGCGATGACGAGCGATTCGTTCACGATGTCCTTAATGTCGGCCCCGCCGGCGTACGGCGTGATGGTCGCCAGCTTCGTGATCTCCTCGTCGCCGAGATCGTGGTTCACCTTGTCGAAGTAGTACCGGTACGTGGCGACGCGACCTTCCAGCTGCGGGTACCCGACCTTGAACTTCCGGTCGATGCGCCCGGGCCGGAGCATCGCTTCGTCCAGCACGTGCGGCTGGTTCGTCGCGAAGATGTGGAGGATCCGGTATCGCGGCGGGGGCTTCGGCTTCATCCCCAGGAGGCGGCGGAGACGATTCGTCAGTCCTCGGGGCTTCTTCAGCCCGTCCATCTCGGAGAGCAGCGCCTGCAGCGTCCCCATCCCTCCGCCGCCCATGCCCATACCGCCCATGAAGATGCGTTCGGTCTGGCCGCCACCGACGGGTGCGAGCTCGAAGACGGTGTTGCGGCCGCCATCGGAGATGTAGCCCATCCCGTTGCAGGTGAGCGCGTTCGTCCAGGGCGTGACCGCCGGGTTCATCGCCCATCCGCCCTGAGGTCCGACGTTGCCGCGGTTGCCGAGCGAGTCGGCCTCGTCGATGAACACGATGACTCCGCCGTAGCGCGTCGCCAGCTTCCGGAGCTTCCGGTAGAGCGACTTGACCTTCAGGATACCGACACCCATGAACATGTTGATGAAGGCGCCGGGCTCGACGAAGACGAAGGGCTTCGCCGTCTCACCCGCCACCGCCTGCGCCATGAGCGTCTTGCCCGTACCAGGAGGACCCCAGAGAAGGAGGCCGCCGGGGACGTAGCCGCCGCGCTTCTCGATCGCCTCCGGGTCCTCGAGGAAGATGATGTTCTCCTTCACCCGTTCGAGGACCGCGTCCTGCCCCTTCACGTCGGAGAAACGCGTGTCCATGTCATCCGGCATGTAGACCTCGACCCCGCCGCGCGACATGAACCAGAAGATCCCGACGAACTGGAGGATCCCGAACGAGATCAGGAACGCGAAGTAGACGAGCTGACCCATCGACTGCTTGATCAAACCGGGGAGGCGGAACCATGCTTCGAGCGCGTTGACCTGGTCACCCGGCTGGCTGATGAACGAGGCGAGGATCGCCCCGAGGATCCAGAAGAACACGAGTAGGCGACCGAGGCGACCGAGGCGGTACCGGACGTGGGGGTTGATCTTGCCGAGCGCGGCTTCCTCTCGGTCGAGCGTGTTCCTCCAGAAGCGGTAGTAGCCCTTCGACTGTTCCTGGAGGTAGTAGTGGAGTTGCCGGAGCACCTCGAGCGCCGCGAGGGCGAGGAGCCACCAACGCTTGCTCACCTGGTCCTGGAGCGCGCTCCGGAACGACATGTTGCTCGCCGAGACGTCGGCGAGGACGAGGACGAGGAAAGCGCTGAGGAGGAAGATGAGCAGGCGGATCCGGTCCCAGACGTGCGCCGGCGTGCGATATTCGCGCTCAGAATCCTTGGGTCGGCTCTTGAACTCGAAGCGAGGTCTGGGCTGGGTGGCTGGGTCGTTCGGCATGGGGAACCCTCTCGTTCGTCCGTCGGGGGCCTCTGTATCGGACCATTATGAGGCTTCGACCGGGGAAGATGGCAGTCTTGAGTCTAGGTCGGCAAGGGCCTGTCCTCGAAGGGGATCGAGAGCGCGATCGTGGTGTTCGTGGTGACGCCCGCCTTCTCTCGGAGCCGTCTGATCAGGTCCTCCAGGTCACCGGTCGTCCTCGTCCGGACCTTGAGCACGTAGTTCGCCTCGCCCGCGACCGAGTAGCAGTCCTCCACCTCGGGGAACTCACGGACGCGCGCCGGAAGGTCGTCCGGCTGATGGTGATCGAGCGGGGTGACGGCGATCAGCGCCGTCACGAAGAGACCGATGGCCTCTGGGTCCAGGACCGCCCGATACCCCCTGATCACTCCCTGCTGCTCCAGCTTCCGCACCCGCTCGTGCACCGTGGACGCCGACAGACCCACGCTGGCACCCACGTCGGCGTACGTGGCACGCGCGTCGTCCTGCAGCGCGGTGAGGATCGCGAGATCTCGGTCATCCAGCACCTTGCGCATGGTCCCACACGGGGTGGGGGAGGGAGATATCCCCGCGACGGCCGATTGCCCTGGATCTGGGGGAGCGGTACGGTCGGCGCCTCCTCCTCCCCGGATCCCCGGAGGGGGTGCTGCTCTCCTTGGACGATCGGTCGACCGGACCGCCGTCGAGGAACGACGCCGCGGGTCCTCGCTTCGAGCCGGTCGCCAAGCCCGGCGGCGGACTCCGCTGGCTCACCCGGCTCGATCCGGCCGACGATGCCGAGTACCGAGAAGCGGTGCGTCCGCTCGCCGGCCGGATCGAGCGAGCGCTCGGACAGGAAGTGATCGCGATCCGGACGCGGCCGGTAACCGGCGGCTGGCGTCTCGCGGCATGGGGACCCGCTCGCGCGGCGTGGCGTCGCACGCTGCGAAGGATCATCAACGAGGCGACGCGAGAGACGACGTTCGCCGTTGCCGACGTTCACGACTGCTACGGGTCGATCTCGCCCGAGACGATCGCCGCGCTCCTGGGGTCGGAGGCCGCGCACGCAGTCGACTTCCTCCGGCGTGTCAACGAGCGCGGCGTGCGCGGCCTCCCCATCGGCCCCGACCCGTCGGCCGTCCTGGCCAACGCCGTCCTCTCGGAGCTGGATCGTGCCATCCGAGGCACGAGCGCCACTCATCTCCGTTGGGTCGACGACGTCTTCCTCTGGGGATCGGGCGCCGACGTCCGTCACGCGCTGCGCGCGCTCGACGTCGCCGCCGCCAGGATGGACCTCGCGCTCCAGCCGAAGAAGACGAGGGTCCTCGCGGATCGACACGAGGCTCGAGCGATCGCACTCGGCACGCGGGACTCCTCTATCATCGCGGCGCCGTGAGGACCCTCTACCGCGCATCGCGGATCGTCACGCTCTCCCACCCCACGATGGGGGAGTGGATCCTCGTCGACGGTCGTCACGTCGAACGCGTGGGGACGGGCGATCCTCCCGAGGCCGACCTCACGATCGAGCTTCCCGGGACGACCATCGTCCCTGGGTTCATCGACAGTCACGTGCATCTCACCGCCACGGGACGCTCGCTGATGAACGAGGACGTCAGGGCGGCGACGTCCAAGGAGAGTCTGCTCGACGTCATCCGCCAACGAGCGGAGGCGGGAACGTCTCCGGTCCACCTCGAAGGCTTCGACGAGTCCCGCTGGGATCGACCCGACCTTCCGACGGGTGCTGAGCTGGACGAGCTCACCGCGCTGCCGGTCGTCGTGATGCGGACGGACGGGCACATCTCCGTGGTGAGCTCACCGGTGCTCGCCGCCGTCGACCTCACGGACGCGGAGGGGGTCGAGGTGGGAGAGGACGGGAAGCCGACGGGGCGGCTCACCAAGGAGGCGAATCGGCGCGTCTCCGTGTGGGTCGAGTCCTCGTACGAGAGCCGTCTGGTGGAGGAGTTCCAACTCCAAGCCGCCGGACTCGCGGCGTCCCGCGGCGTGACATCGGTCCATGAGATGTCGATGGATCTCACGGACCTCGAGGTGTTGCTCGGCCACCGGGAGCGGTTGCCCGTCGACGTGTCGCCGATCCCCGCGACGTTGTCACTTCCCGAGTCGATGGAGCGGGGATTCCTCGCGATCGGGGGAGATCTCCCGGTCGACGGCTCGATCGGGGCGAAAACGGCTGCGTTCGGACACCCGTACGAGGACGGGCCGGAGCAAGGTGAGCTCTTCCACGACGACGACACGCTGGCGGAGTTCTTCCACGCGGGTCACAACGCCGGCCTGCAGGTGGGCGTCCACGCGATCGGAGACCGAGCGATCGAGCAGGTCCTCACGACGTGGGAACGGGTCTACCTCGCGCTCGACTCGAGGGAGCGGAGACACTTCCGCGCACGACGCCATCGGATCGAGCACTTCGTCCTCCCGTCGGCGGATCAGATCGAGCGGGCCGCGATGCTCGGTCTCGCCGTCTCGGTCCAACCCGCGTTCGACCGACTCTGGGGGCAGGGCGGCGGTCTCTACGAGGAGCGCCTCGGGCCCGCGCGTGCGATGGCCGCGCACCCGATCCGGACGATGCTCGATCGCGGGATCGAGGTCGGCGTCGGTTCCGATTCGCCGGTGACGCCGCTCGACCCGATGCTCGCGATCGCCGCGCTCGAGGGCAATCACGAGCCCACGCAGCGACTGACGAGGCTGGAGGCGCTCAAGCTCCATCGTGTGGGAAGCGCCCGGCTCGGCCACCAGGAGGGCAAGAAAGGAGCGCTGGAGCCAGGGCGTCACGCGGACTTCGCGGCGTACGAGGAAGACCCTCTCGACGTCTCCTCCCCGGAAGGACTCCGCCCCGTCCTCACCGTCTCCTTGGGCCGGGAGGTCTTCCGAGCCTGATCCGGCGCGAGGCCCGGAGGGTCTTGTCACTGTTTCTGGGTATTCGGGTTGCTGTCCGGTTCCGCCCTCGTTAACGTCCTGGCTGCGTCGCCGCCCCGGCGGAGACGCAAGCGGAGCCCGAGAGGCTGAGTAGAGAACGCGGCGCCCCGGCGTCGCGGCCCCAAAGGTCTCTCGGGCTCCCGCGTTTCTATCTTCCTCCGCCCGGGAACATCCTGTATCTCGACGGCGTACTTCCATGGCAAGCGGATTCGCGAGCGCTAGAATCCGCGGCCGTATCGAGGACGAACCCCGGAGGAACAGGTGAGCGAGCGCACGGAAGAGCGCGAGGACGAGGACGTCGGATCCGACGAGGATCTCGACGATCTGGAACCGACGCCAGAAGATCTCGAGGATGCGGCGTCCACCGCGGACCCAGCCGGGGCAGACGTCGAGTCCATCCACGAGGTCCTCGAGAAGCAAGAGGCGCGCGACGATGAGGACGATGCGGACGAAGCGGAACCGGTGGTGGCCGTCGCCACGACGAAAGGGGATGAGCGGCTCGAGCCGATCGAAGCTCGGGTGGTCCCCATCCAGTCGACCGAGTTCGTATGCAAGAACTGCTTCCTCGTGAAGCACCGCAGCCAGCTCGCCGACAAACGGCGGATGTTCTGCCGCGACTGCGCCTGACCGAGGACCGGCTTCCGGCCGCACTCATCCTTTCGCTCGTCGGAGGCGTTCTGTCCTCGCTCGCTTTCCCGCCCGTCGCCGCCTGGCCGCTCGCGTTCGTCGCGCTCGCGCTCTTGCTCGTCGCGCTGAGGAACGCGACGTCTGCTCGAGGCTTCCTGCTCGGGCTCGTCTATGGACTCACCGGGTTCGGCCTCACGTTGTCGTGGCTGATGCTCTTCGGCAAGCTCGCGTGGAGCGCGCTGACACTACTCACAGCGCTCTCGGTCGCGCTGTTCGGGGCGGTGCTCCCGCTCGTGCGCAGACGTGGCCGGCCACTGCTCAGCGCCCTGGGCGCCGCCGCCGCGTGGACGGCGATCGATTGGCTCCGCGGACTTTGGCCGCTCGGTGGATTCACTTGGGGGTCCCTCGGGGTGTCGCAGGTCTCGAACCGGATCACGGTCCGCCTGGCCGTGATCGCGGGCGTATTCGGGGTCACGTTCGTCGTCGCCTTCGCGGCGGCCTTGCTCGCGGAGGCGGCCGCGCGTGAACGACCGCTCTCGACGCGACTGGGGTCGGTGGGGCTCGCTGCGGCCGCCGCGCTCGCGCCCATCGTCATCCCGTTCGCCGCCGCGACGGGTCGACCCATCGATGTCGCCGCGATCCAGGTCGACTTCTCGAAGGCCGTGCGGCACGCCTCGAGGGAGGAGGGCGACATCGCCGTGACGCGGGTCAACCTCGACCTCCACAGGACACTGAAGGACACGCCTCCCGATCTGGTCGTGTGGGGGGAGAGCGCGCTCGACCCCGGTTCTCTCGCGATCCTCGACGAGGTGCGCGCGACCATCGCCGACGTGGGCGTGCCGGTCCTCGCCGGAGCCACCTCGGGGGACATCCGCTCGGCGCGCCGAAGCGGGGAGCCGCTCTTCAATCAGGCCGTGGTCTTCGATGGCAGGGGAGAGGTGGTCGATGTCTATCGGAAGACCCACCTCGTCCCATACGGGGAATACATCCCGTGGAAGCCGGTCGTCGGATGGATCTCCGCGCTCGAGCAGATCTCGTACGAGCTCACGCCGGGAGGGCGCCTGCACACGCTCTCGGCGCCCGGGCTCCCGAGGTTCGGCGCTCCGATCTGCTTCGAGAACAGCTTCCCCGCGCTCGATCGTGAGCTGGTTCGACAGGGTGCGGAGTTCCTGGTGGTCCTCACGAACAACGCGGCCTACGAAGAGACGGCCGCTTCCTCGCAGCATCTGCAGATGTCCCGGATGCGCGCGATCGAGGACGGCCGGTGGGTGGTCCATGCCGCCGTTTCGGGCATCAGCGCGTTCATCGATCCGACCGGTCGCACCGTCGAGCAGACGAGCCTCTTCGAGCCCGCCGTCATCAGACGAACGATCCGCGCGTCGGCCGGTCGCACGCTGTCCGTGCGCTGGGGCGACTGGCTCCCGCTCGTCTCGCTCGCGTTCGTCGTGGGCATGGCCGTGGTGCCGCGAGGCCGGCGGACCGGCCGCCCGGGACCCGAGCCGCTCGGCCCCGACGTCCGGACTCTGGTGATCCTGCCCACGTTCGACGAAGCGAGGACGATCCGCGAGGTCCTCACCGGCGTGCTGGCACTCCCGGGCGTCGATGCCCTCGTCGTCGACGACTCCTCGCCGGACGGAACGGGAGGCATCGTGCGGGAGCTGATGGCGGGGGAGCCGCGTCTTCGCCTCGTCGAGCGCCCGGCCAGATCCGGACTCGCGAGCGCGTATCTCGAGGGTTTCGGCCGGGCGCTCGACGAGGGGTACGAGCTGATCGTCGAGATGGATTCCGATCTCTCGCACGACCCCACGCAGCTCGCCTCGCTACTCGACGCTGCCCGAGATCGGTTCCACCTCGTGGTGGGCAGCCGCTACGTGCCGGGGGGGTCGGTGGCGAACTGGAGCCGCGCCCGGCTCGCCCTGTCGAAGGCGGGCAACATCTACGCCCGACTCATGCTCGGGATACCCCTGCACGACGCCACGAGCGGCTACCGCGTGTACCGGCGGGAGCTGCTCGAGGACCTCGTCTCGGAGCCCTTCCACGCCGACGGTTACGGCTTCCAGGTCGAGCTCGTGATGCGCGCCTGGCTCCACGGCTGGACCGTCGGAGAGGTGCCGATCACGTTCCGGGAACGGGAACACGGACATTCGAAGATCTCGCGAGGGATCGTCTTCGAGGCGCTCTGGCTCGTGACCCGCTGGGGCCTCGCACTCAAGATCTCGGGGCGGCCTCACCGGCGTTCACGGAGAGAGGGCTCATCGTGAACTGTGTCCGAAACCCCGGACTGCGAACGAGACGTGTTGACTGAGAAAAGTGGCGGATACCCACGGGCTTGAGCAGGTCGAGGACGTGACCGGAGCGGACAGGGCAAGAGTGGACGCGGGAGCGGGGGTGGGACGCCAGCGGCGCTGACACCTCCCGCGCGACATGGCTACGATTTCGCAGGTGACCAGCACACCCGCCGCAGCGCAGCACCTTCGCGACCTCGCGCGGCTGCGCCGCGTCCGTGACCGGATCGACCGGGAGTACGCGCAGCCGCTGGACGTCGAGGCGCTCGCGCGCGGCGCCCACATGTCCGCCGGGCACCTCAGCCGCCAGTTCCGGCTCGCGTACGGCGAATCGCCGTACAGCTACCTGATGACGCGGCGCATCGAACGCGCCATGGCGCTGCTGCGCGGCGGCGACCTCAGCGTGACCGAGGTCTGTTTCGAGGTCGGCTGCTCGTCGCTGGGCACCTTCAGCACTCGCTTCACCGAGCTGGTCGGCATGCCGCCCAGCGCCTATCGGCGTTACGCGAAGGGTGAGATGGCGGGGATCCCGCCGTGCGTGGCGAAACAGGTGACCAGACCGATCAGGAATCGAGAAGCACCGCTCCACGAGCCGCACGTAGCATGACCGGCATGGACATCACCATCCACCAGACCATGCTCCCGCACGAGGACCCGGACGCATCCCGAGCGTTCTATCGCGACACCCTCGGCTTCGAGGTCCGAAACGACGTCGAATACGGAGGGATGCACTGGATCACCGTCGGCCCTCCGGGCCAGCCCGGCACGTCGATAGTCCTGTATCCGCCGGCTGCCACGCCCGGCATGACCGACGACGAGCGCCGCACGGTCGCCGAGATGATGGCCAAAGGCACCTACGCCTCGATCAACCTGGCCACCAGCGACCTCGACGACACCTTCGAGCGGCTGCAGGCGAGCGATGCCGAGGTCGTCCAGGAGCCGATCGACCAGCCGTACGGGCTTCGCGACTGCGCGTTCCGCGATCCCGCGGGCAACCTGATCCGTATCCAGGAACTGCGCTGACCCACCCGTTCCGAGACCGATCAGGAATCGAGAAGCACCCCCCACCCAGCCGCACCTAGAGTGAGCGAGAAGGAACACACGACGACGACGGAAGGAGCGAACATGACCGGCTCATCCACCCAGGGGGCCAAGACCCTGCTGCATCCCGTCTCCGATGTGGAGAAGGCCAAGGCGGTGTACGCAGCCCTGCTCGGCACATCCCCGCAGACCGACGATCCCTACTATGTCGGCTTCGAGGCCGAGGGCCAGCACATCGGGCTGGTGCCGGGCGGCGGACCGCAGGGGATGACCTCACCCGTGGCCTACTGGCACGTGGCGGACATCGAGGCGAAACTGGCCGAGGTGACCGCGGCCGGCGCCACGGTGAAAGATCCCGCGCGTGACGTCGGTGGAGGCCGCCTGGTCGCCACCGTCACCGACCCCGACGGCAACGTCCTCGGGCTGCTTCAGGATCGCTGAGATCGGTCGCCGATCCCCAGGCGGCTGAGACGTATCCGGCACGAAGGAGGCTTCATGATGGCTGAGAAGAAGACGGCGAAGAAGACCACCGCGCACAAGGGCTTCACGACCGATGAGCGAGCGGCGATGAAGGCTCGTGCCCAAGAGCTGAAGGCGGAAGCGCGCGAGAACAAGAACAGGGCGGACGGGGAACGCGACCTCTTGGACGCGATCGCCGCGATGAAGGGGAAAGACCGCGCCATGGGCAAGCGGCTCCATGAGATCATCACCGAGGCCGCGCCGGACCTCTGGCCGAAGACCTGGTACGGGATGCCCGCGTACGCCAAGGACGGCAAGGTCGTCTGCTTCTTCAAGAGCGCGGCCAAGTTCAAGTCGAGGTACGCGACGTTCGGTTTCGAAGAAGCGGCGAACATCGACGCAGATACGATGTGGCCGACCTCCTTCGCGCTGACCGAGCTGACCGCGGCCGACGAGAAGAAGATCGCCGCGCTCGTGAAGAAGGCGGTGCGCTGAGCCCAGCGTCGACGCGATGACTATGCGCGCGAGGACGGACCCGCAGTCGCCTGCGCTGCAGGCTGCCGACAGCCATGACCTGATCCGCGTGCAGGGCGCGCGCGTGAACAACCTCAAGGACGTCAGCGTCGAGCTCCCGAAGCGCCGGCTGACGGTGTTCACCGGCGTTTCCGGCTCGGGCAAGAGCTCGCTGGTGTTCGACACGATCGCCGCCGAGTCGCAGCGGATGATCAACGAGACGTACAGCGCGTTCGTGCAGGGCTTCATGCCGACGCTGGCGCGGCCCGAGGTCGATCTGCTCGACGGTCTCACGACCGCGATCATCGTCGACCAGGAGCGGATGGGCGCCAACGTTCGCTCCACGGTGGGCACCGCCACCGACGCCAACGCGATGCTGCGCATCCTCTTCAGCAGGCTCGGGAAGCCGCACATCGGCTCGCCCAACGCCTTCTCGTTCAACGTCCCCTCGGTCACGGCGAAGGGTGCGTTCACCGTCGAGCGCGGTGCCAAGACGAAGACCGAGAAGGCGACCTTCACGCGACTCGGCGGCATGTGTCCGCGCTGTGAGGGCATGGGCTCGGTCACCGACTTCGACCTGTCTGCGCTATACGACGACAGCTTGTCGCTCAACGAGGGGGCGCTCACGATCCCCGGCTACAGCATGGACGGCTGGTACGGCCGCATCTTCCGCGGGTGCGGCTTCTTCGACCCGGAGAAGCCGATCCGCAACTACACCAAGAGGGAACTCCACGACCTGCTCTACAAGGAGTCGACCAAGATCGTGGTCGACGGGATCAACCTGACGTATGAGGGCCTGATCCCGAGGATCGAGAAGTCGTTCCTGTCCAAGGACGTTGGCGCGCTGCAGCCGCACATCCGCGCCTTCGTGGAGCGGGCGGTGACGTTCACGACCTGTCCCGAGTGCGACGGCACCCGACTCAGCGAGGCGGCTCGGTCGTCGAAGATCAAGGGGAAGAACATCGCCGACGTCTGTTCGATGCAGATCAGCGATCTGGCCGACTGGCTCCGGGGCCTGGACGAGGCGTCGGTGGCTCCGCTGCTCACCGGGCTGCAACACCTCCTCGACTCGTTCGCGGAGATCGGGTTGGGATACCTCTCGCTCGACCGGCCGTCGGGCACCCTGTCCGGGGGAGAGGCACAGCGGACCAAGATGATCCGCCACCTCGGCTCGTCGCTCACCGACGTCACCTACGTCTTCGACGAGCCCACCATCGGCCTGCACCCCCATGACATCCAGCGGATGAACGACCTGCTGTTGCAGCTGCGCGACAAGGGCAACTCGGTGCTCGTCGTGGAACACAAGCCGGAGGCGATCGCCATCGCCGACCACGTCGTCGACCTCGGCCCCGGTGCCGGCGCGGAGGGCGGCACCGTCTGCTTCGAAGGCACCGTGGAGGGGCTGCGGAGGAGTGACACCATCACCGGCCGCCATCTCGACGACCGGGCGACCCTGAAAGGGTCGGTGCGTTCGTCTTCCGGCATGCTGGAGATCCGCAGCGCGTCGACGCACAACCTCCGAAACGTGGACGTCGACATCCCGCTCGGGGTGTTCTGCGTGATCACGGGCGTCGCCGGATCCGGCAAGAGCTCGTTGATCCACGGCTCGGTCTCCGGCCGCGACGGCGTGGTGAGGATCGACCAAGGCGCGATCCGTGGCTCACGACGGAGCAACCCTGCGACGTACAGCGGCCTGCTCGACCCGATCCGCAAGGCGTTCGCGAAGGCCAACGGCGTGAAGCCGGCGCTGTTCAGCTCCAATTCCGAGGGCGCCTGCCCCACCTGCAACGGCGCCGGCGTCATCTACACCGACCTGGCCGTCATGGCCACCGTCGAATCACCCTGCGAGGACTGCGAGGGGAAGCGGTTCCAAGCGTCGGTGCTGGAGTACATGCTGGGCAGCCGGAACATCGCCCAAGTGCTCGCGATGTCGGTCACCGAGGCCGAGGAGTTCTTCGACGACGGCGAGGCACGCACGCCGGCCGCCCACAAGATCCTCGACCGGCTCGCCGACGTCGGGCTCGGCTACCTCTCGCTGGGGCAGCCGCTGACCACGTTGTCCGGCGGCGAGCGGCAGCGGCTCAAGCTGGCAACCCAGATGGCCGAGAAGGGCGACATCTACGTCCTCGACGAGCCGACCACCGGCCTCCACCTCGCCGACGTCGAGAAGCTGCTCGGGCTGCTCGACCGGCTCGTCGACTCCGGAAAATCGGTCATCGTCATCGCGCACCACCAGGCGGTCATGGCGCTCGCCGACTGGATCATCGACCTGGGCCCCGGCGCCGGGCACGACGGCGGCCGGATCGTCTTCGAGGGCACACCCGCCGACCTCGTCGCCGCCCGCTCCACCCTCACCGGAGAGCACCTCGCGGCCTACGTCCGCACCTGACCGAGGCCCTACCGAGGCCCTCGCTGACACCGTCAGACGAGTTCTGTCTCGACTCGTCCCCGCTAGTTCCCCGATAACGTACATTATGTCACCTTGCCCCGGAACGCCGGGTCCGGGAGCCTGTCCCCCGAGCCGCAGAGAGCCTCAACGGACGCGAGACGGCCCTGTGTCCGATCAGCGCACGCTCGCGTGTTCTTGCTTCGGTGCAAGGCAGATGCGAGGCTCCCCTCACGGTGAGACCGAAGCTCGGTCGGAAGGCTTCCGCCTTCCGACCGATGTTCCCCTCCCCCGGGCCCCATAGGGTGTGGGTCGACCGGCCGACTGACCTGAGCGCAGATACCGCCCGCTGAGACGGGACCAGGAGGAACGATGAGCGGAGCGAAGCATCCGGCAGGTGGCCGGCGAGCGATCCTCCTGGGGTTGATCGTGGTGACAGCGCTCGCGGTGAGCCAAGCCGGGACATTGATCGCCCTGGCTGAGGCTCCGGTCGACGCACCCGGGCCCCCTTCGACGGACGGTGTGCAGCCGGTCATCGTGGAAACGCGATCTTCGAGTGATGATTGTGGCGTGCTCGGCTTCACGCAGGGCATCTCGATCTCCGGGGACGGCCAGGTCTCAAGCGGCGATCTGACGGTCACGGTCACGGGCTACAACAGCCCGATCGGCTTCGCCGATTGGTCGGCGACGCTTCCTATCCCGGCCGTCTACGTCAAGGCCGGCCCGAGCGGGGGCAACCTCTTCGACGATCCGGTCGGTGACACGGACGACCAGGATCTGCACACGCCGCAGAAGGCTACCGGCGACTACTACGGCGTGAGTCACCTCGCGTTCTGCTGGGATGACGCACCACTCGAGCCCGACCTCACGATCGCGACAACGAACGACCCGGACGGTGGAGTCCTGAACGGCGACTCGATCACGTACACGCTGGCGGTCGCGAACGAGGGGGACGCGACGGCGACGGACGTCGCCGTCACCGACCAGCTTCCGGCGGGTGTCGCGTTCGCGAACGCGAC
>Ga0307296_10000320_pt1 | contig 21780 bp, 20 predicted proteins | sample ER_DNA_153_FD_194467 | JGI IMG/M metagenome (GOLD analysis project Ga0307296, IMG submission 194467) | Bulk soil microbial communities from the East River watershed near Crested Butte, Colorado, United States - ER_DNA_153 | ecosystem: Environmental > Terrestrial > Soil > Floodplain | place... | reverse complement strand
GCGCAGGTACTCCATGGAGTCGAGGTGCTCACGCCAGCGAAGGTCGACGACCTGGAGGATGAGGAAGCGCTCGATCTCGCGCATGAGCTCGGCGCCGAGCTCGTCCTCTTTCGCTTCGTACGCGGCGTGCGCGTCGTCGGCGAAGTCGTCGATGAGCTCCTCGCGCGACATCGACTGGAGGTCGATCTCCTCGGGCTTCACCTCGGTCTCGTAGAGCGTCGTCATCTCGGTGAAGAGGCTGTCGAGATCCCACTCCTCTGCGTATTCCGACTGGGTGTGCGCGAGCACGGTGGCCTCGATGACCTCGTCGATCCACTGCTGGATCTCATCCGAGAGATCGTCGCCCTCGAGCACACGGCGGCGCTGCTCGTAGATGACCATGCGCTGTACGTTCATGACGTCGTCGTACTTGAGGACGTTCTTCCGCGAGACGAAGTTCTGCTCCTCCACCTTCTTCTGCGCGTTCTCGATCTGGCTGGAGAGGATCTTCCGCTCCATGGGCTCCTCGTCGGGGAGGTTGAAGCGGTCCATGATCTTGTAGATCCGGTCGCCGGCGAAGAGCCGTACGAGGTCGTCCTGGGCCGAGAGGTAGAAGCGCGACTCGCCCGGGTCGCCCTGGCGGCCTGAACGGCCGCGAAGCTGGTTGTCGATTCGGCGCGCCTCGTGCCGTTCGGTGCCGAGGACGTAGAGCCCGCCGAGCTCGCGAACACCCTCGCCGAGCTTGATGTCGACGCCGCGGCCGGCCATATTCGTGGCGATCGTGACGGCGCCCGGCTCCCCCGCGTCCATGATGATCTGCGCCTCGCTCTCGTGCTGCTTCGCGTTCAGGACGTTGTGCGGGATGCCCCGTCGCTCGAGCAACTTCGAGAGATGCTCCGAGACCTCGACGGAGATCGTGCCCACGAGGACGGGCTGGCCTTTCTCGTGGCGCTCCTTGATGTCGTCGATCGCCGCGTTGTACTTCGCTTCCTTGGTCTTGTAGATGTAGTCGTCGCGGTCGTCTCGGGCGACGTCGGCGTTCGTCGGGATCTCGGCGACCGAGAGGTCGTAGATCTCCTGGAACTCCTTCTCCTCGGTCTTCGCCGTGCCGGTCATTCCCGCGAGCTTGTCGTAGAGGCGGAAGTAGTTCTGGAGGGTGATCGTCGCGAGAGTGACGTGCTCCTCCTTGATCGCGACGCCCTCCTTCGCCTCGACGGCCTGATGGAGACCCTCCGACCAGCGGCGTCCCTCCATGATCCGGCCGGTGAACTCGTCGACGATCTTCACCTCGCCGTCCTGGACGACGTAGTCGACGTCGCGCTGGTAGAGCGACTCGGCTTTGAGCGCCTGACTCAAGTGGTTGACGAGCTGCGCGTTCGTCGCGTGGTAAAGGTTGTCGATCCCGAGCGCGCGCTCGACCTTCTCGATCGCCGACTCGCGCGGGGCGACGGTCTTGAACTTCTCGTCGTACTCGTAGTCGCCTCCGTCGTCCTCGACCGGCATCCCCTTGGGGACGAACTTCGCGGGCACGCCGTTCAGCTGCTTCGCGATGCGCGCAAAGTCGTAGTACGTCTTCGCTGCCGTCTCCGGCTCGCCCGAGATGATGAGCGGCGTCCGCGCCTCGTCGATGAGGATCGAGTCGACCTCGTCCACGATCGCGTAGGTATGGCCGCGCTGGACGGTGCCTTCGAGAGCCGTCGCCATGTTGTCGCGCAGGTAGTCGAAGCCGAACTCGGAGTTCGTGCCGTACGTGATGTCGGCCGCGTAGGCGGCCTTGCGCTCGTCGAAGGGCATCATGTTGCGGATGTACGCGGCGCGCATGCCGAGCGCCTCGTACACCGGGCTCATCCACTCTGTGTCGCGCTTGGCCAGGTAGTCGTTGACCGTGACGAGGTGGACGTTCTCCCCGGTGAGGGCGTTCAGGTAGAGCGGCATCGTCGCGACGAGCGTCTTGCCCTCGCCGGTCTTCATCTCGGCGATGTCGCCCTCATGGAGGACCATCGCACCCATGAGCTGGACGTCGAAGGGCCGCAGGCCGAGCGAGCGCTTGGCGGCCTCGCGGACGGCCGCGAAGGCTTCGAAGACGAGCTCGTCGAGCTCCTCGCCCTTCTCGAGGCGCTGCCTGAACTCAGCAGTCTTGCCCTTGAGCTCTTCGTCCGAGAGCGATTCGAAGTCGGGCTCGAGCGAGGTGGCGTAGGCCGCCTGCTGGGCGAGCTTCTTCAGCCGCCGGCCTTCGCCGACCCGCAGGAATTTCTCGAGTGCTCCGTAATTCTGGGCCATCAGCTATCCAGGGTACCGAACGCTAGAGAGGATCTAGGCCGATCTCCCAGAGCCGATCCTCGAGCCGCGTCGCGCGGAGGACAAAGGCGTCGTAGCGACCTCCTGCGGTCTCGTCGAGGCCAGGGACCGGCACGTCGGCCGGTCGCCCGTCGATCTCGAGCGCCCTCTCCCCCTCCTGCGTCACAGTCAGCATCAGCTCCTCACCTTCCGTATCGGCAGGAAGCTCGGCGACCTCGATGCCGACCGCTCCGACTGCCCAAGTGCTCCCCTCGTGCCGGATGCCGACCGCACGGAAGGGCGGGTCCATCGCCCCTTCGATCGCCGCGGCCAGGCAAGGGAGCGGGGCCTCGTCCCCGCCCATGTGGATCGGTGGGCGCTCCTGGACGACGACGAACACGCATGTGTCGCCGGCCGACCCGCAGTCGGCGGTGACGACAGCATCCCATTCCCGCGTGCGCGGGATTCCGGAGATGCCGGACTCGACCCAACCGAAGGCCCGCGGATCGTTGAGGCTCCCGCTCAGGACAGCTGGGGCTCGATGAGCCCATAGTTGCCGTCACGGCGCCGATAGACGACGTTCACCTCGAGCGTCTCGGCGTTCTGGAAGACGAAGAAGTCGTGGCCGACGAGCTCGAGCTGGAGAACGGCCTCCTCGGGGCTCATCGGCTTCACGGGGAACTGCTTCGTCTTCACGATCACAGGCGAGTCCTCGTCGGCGACGACGGGCCGACCCTCGACCGGTTGGGAGTTTCTCGTCGGGCCGCGGCGCCGCTTGTCGCGGTAGCGGCGGGCCTGGCGCTCCAGCTTGTCCACGAGCTGGTCGATCGACGCCTTCATGTCGGTCGAGCTCTCGCGCGCGCGCAAGATGGGTCCCTTCGTCCAGACCGTCGCCTCGGCCACCTGGTTGTCGGAGATGGACGGGTTCTTCTCGACCTGCAGCTCGAGCTCGAGCCGCGCCGCATCGTTCAGGTGCTTGTCAAGCTTGCCGAGCTTCGAGACGGCGTAGTCCTTGAGGGAGTCCGTCACGTCGACGTTCTTGCCCTTGACCTGAAGTCGCACCGGAGCCTCCTCGTCGGGGTCGACCTGAATCTACCGCATGCTCGTCGAATGAATCAGCGGCGCGCCGTCCGCGCGAAGGTGACGACGTGCACAGTCCGGGCTCCAGCCCGCCGGAGCTCGGTCGCCGCCGCGGCCACCGTCGCGCCGGTGGTGTAGACGTCGTCGACGAGCGCGACGAGCGTGGAAGGCGCTGCGGTGACGGCGAAGGTGCCGCGCACGTTGCGTCGCCGCTCCTCGCGCGAGAGGCCGCGCTGGGGCCGTGCCGGCTCCGTCCGCGCAAGGAGCCGGCGGACGGGGAGGTCCCAGCTCCGCCCGAGCTCGCGGGCGAGCGCCTCGGCGGCGTTCTGGCCGCGCTTCAGGCTGCGCTCGGGATCGCCGGGCACGAATGTGAGCTCGTGCACCGGAGGCCTGGGGACGACCTCGACGACGAGGCCGGCGAACTCGCGTGCGAGCGGCCGAAGGCCGCGCTCCTTCCACCCGGCCACGAGGGGACGGGCCGGACCGTCGTAGGCGACCGCGGCGCGCGCGGAGGCGAACGGCACTCGCCGGCCGGCGCATTCGCGGCAGCGCTCGACGGGCCATGCGGTCGGCGCGCCGCAGCGGGCACAGAGTGGCCCCTCGAGGCGGAGCAGGGCGGAGCGGCAAGCGGTGCAGACGAGCTCCTCCCCCGCTCCGCACGCGACGCAGCGCCGCGGTAAGACGAGATCGAGGAGGCGGCTGAAAACAACGCCCATACCCGCCCCTTGGGGTGGGATAGCACTCGCGGGCGCGCGTGTGGCACGCGGAATGTGCCGAGTTCGCGCGGAGGAGACGAGGGAGAGCCGCGTGCACCGGGCCGTCGAGATGCTCGAGGCGGGGTCGAAGACGCCCCTCTAGCGGGTCAGCTCCCGGCCGGGTACCGCAGCAGCGCGTCGGCGAGCTTGGAGGCGTCGCCGAAGATCCCCGCAATGGCAAGCCCTTCGTCCGGCACCGCCGTGCCGGGGAAGAGAGCGGCGCTGCGGATCGCCGCGCCCGCCCCCACCCTGCACTCCGCGCCGATCGCTGCCGGCCCGCGGATCTGAGCGCCCTTCTCGATGACGACGTTCGGGCCGAGCACGATCGGCCCGTCGAGCTGAGCCGAGTCGGCGATCTGGCAGCCGGACTCTGCCCACACGCCTGGGGCGACCTCCTCGCCCGGTGTGTCGACGCGCACGCGGCCGAGCACGGCGTCGAGGATCGTGTTCCGGAGCTCGTCGAGGTCGCCCACGTCGTTCCAGTAGGCCATCGTCGTGTATGCGTAGATCTCCTCGTTGGCCGCCACGAGACTCGGCCAGATATCCGTTCCGAAGTCGACGAAGGTGTCGGCGGGAATGCGCTCGAGGAGCGCCGGCTCGATCACGTAGACGCCGCAGTTGGCGAGATCGGAGCGCGCTTCGTCGCGCGTCGGCTTCTCCTGGAAGCCCCGCACGCGGGTGTCGCGGTCGAGGATGACGACCCCGTACGAGCTCGGGTCGGTGACCGGCTTGACCGTGAGCGTCGCGAGCGCCCCGGTGCGCCTGTGGTGGCCGAGGAGCGCGGTCACGTCGATGTCGTGCAGCCCGTCGCCCGAGGTGACGAGGATCGTCTCGTCCCCCCAGAAGTCCTGCAGCTTCTTCGTCCCGCCGGCCGTCCCGAGGAGCTCGGGCTCGTGCGACCAGAGGATGGCCATGTCGAGCGACGACCCGTCTCCGAAGTACTTCTCGATCATCTCGGGAAAGGCGTGCACGTTGATGCCGACCTCGCGCACGTCGTGGCGGCGCAGGAGGTTCAGCAGGTGATGCAGGACCGGGCGGTTCGCGACCGGCATCATCGGCTTCGGGAGGAAGTCGGTCAGCGGGCGCAACCTCGTCCCCAGGCCGGCAGCCATCACCATGGCTTTCAAGGCAACGACTCCTCATAGGGCGGCCGGTGGATGCCCTCTTCGGTGACGATCGCGGTGATGAGCGCCGCGGGCGTGACGTCGAAGGCCGGGTTGCGCGCCGCGAAGCGGGTGCTCACCTCGGCCGCGCTGCGCTCTTCGATGGGGATCTCCTCTCCGCGCGCGGCGGCCCTATCGAGGGTCGAGGTGGGCGCGACGACGTAGAACGGGATCTCGTGGTGGGCCGCAAGCACGGCGAGAGCGTACGTGCCGATCTTGTTCGCCGTGTCCCCGTTTCGCGCGATCCGGTCGGCGCCGGTGATCACGTGCGTGATCTCGCCGTGGGCCATGAGCGAGCCCGCGGCCGAGTCGGCGATCACGCTGGCCGGGATTCCGGCGCGCTCGAGCTCCCACGCGGTCAGCCTGGCCCCCTGGAGGAGGGGCCTCGTCTCGTCGACGAAAACGTGCGCGACCAGGCCACGGTCGAAACCGGCCTTGAGCGCACCGAGCGCCGAGCCGTAGCCACCGGTCGCGAGGCCGCCGGCGTTGCAGTGTGTGAGCGGAGTCGAACTTTCCTGGAGGAGTCCGGCCGCGTGCTCGCCCATGCGGCGGCAGTGCTCGACCTCGCCGCGATGAATGTCCCGCGCCCGCTCGGCGAGGTCGCCGTCCGCGCTTTGCATCTCCGCGACCGCCCAGGGGAGGTTGACGGCCGTCGGACGAGCGCCGACTAGCACCTCCGCCGCACGGTCGAGGTCTTCCCCGTTCGCTGCCGCCAGCGCGTACCCGTACGCAGCGGCGACGCCGATCGCCGGCGCGCCACGAACGGCCATCGCTCGGATCGCGTCGGCGACCTCCGCTGCCGAGCGGCATTCGAGCTCGACCTCCTCGTCGGGAAGGCGCCGCTGGTCGAGCAGCACGACCCGGTCGCCCTCGAGGCGAACGATCTCCTCCGGGCGGAGATCGACCGCCCCGCCCGCGAACCGCGGTCTCATGGCGCGGAGGCTAGTGCCCCATCCCGCAATACACGCCTACCTCTCACCCGCTATCGCGACCGAGAAGCGGCGCAGCATTACTGGAAGGAGCACTAGGTGCCCTCGTCCCAAGAAGCTAGGTATTTGGCCTGCTCCTCGGTGAGCTGGTCGATCTCGACGCCGGTCGCCTCCAGCTTGAGCCGCGCGATCTCGCGGTCGATCGCCTCGGGGACGACGTAGACCTTCGGCTCGAGCTCGTCGGCGTGCTCGACTACGAACTCGGCCGACAGCGCCTGGTTTGCGAAGCTCATGTCCATCACGGAGGCCGGATGCCCTTCGGCCGCGCCGAGGTTGACGAGCCGGCCCTCGGCCACGAGGTAGATGCGCCTGCCGTCGTCGAGCCGGAACTCCTCGACGAGGGGCCGCGCGGCGCGCGTCTCGACCGCGAGCTCACGGAGGGCCGGGATCTCGATCTCGACGTTGAAGTGGCCCGTGTTCGCGAGGATGGCGCCGTCCTTCATGCGCTCGAAGTGACGCCTGGAAAGCACATGCTTGTCGCCGGTGGCCGTGCAGAAAATGTCGCCGACCTCAGCGGCCTTGTCCATCGGGAGCACCTCGAACCCGTCCATGAGCGCCTCGAGCGCGCGCAGCGGGTCGACCTCGGTGACGATCACGTGCGAGCCCATCCCGCGCGCCCGCATCCCGACCCCGCGCCCGACCCAGCCGTAGCCGCAGACGACGAAGCGACTCCCCGCGAGGAGGATGTTGGTGGCCCGGACGATGCCGTCGATAGTCGACTGGCCGGTGCCGTAGCGGTTGTCGAAGAGGTGCTTCGTCTTCGCCTCGTTCACGGCCACGATCGGGAAGCCGAGCTTGCCGTCGGCCTCGAGCGCGCGCAACCGGATCACGCCGGTCGTCGTCTCCTCGGTGCCGCCGATGATCTCGCCGAGCTGCTCAGGGCGCTTGGAATGGAGGACGCCTATGACGTCGGCGCCGTCGTCCATAGTCATGTGCGGGTGATGGTCGACCGCCGCGGTGATGTGCGAGTAGTACGTGCCGTCGTCCTCGCCCTTGATCGCGAACACGGGGACGCCGTACTCGGCGACGAGCGCGGCCGCGACGTCGTCCTGGGTCGAAAGCGGGTTCGAGGCGCAGAGGAGGACGTCGGCGCCTCCGGCCTGAAGCGTGCGCGCGAGGTTCGCGGTCTCCGTCGTCACGTGCAGGCAGGCGGCGATCCGGTAGCCGTCGAGAGGGCGCTCGCGCTCGAAGCGCTCGCGGATCGCGGCGAGCACGGGCATGTGCCGGTCGGCCCACTCGATCCTCGTGACGCCTGCCGGAGCGAGTGCGAGGTCGCGGACGTCGTGCTCTGGAACGGTCGTCGCCATGCCGCGGATCAGTGTAGTGAAGCCCTACGAATCGGCACGGCCGTACCGGTCTTCGAGCCGGACGACGTCTTCCGTCTCCGGAGTCGAGACTTCGAGCAGGACCGTGTCCTCGAGCGCGCGAATGCGGTGGACCGTGCCCGGAGGGAGATGGAACGCCCGCCCGGGCCCTACGACTTCCGCGTCGAGCGGGCCACCCGGATCGCCGATCTCGAACTCGGCCCGGCCCGACTGGACGAAGATCGTCTCGTCCTTCTCCCGGTGGAACTGGAGCGAGAGCTGCTCGCCCCCCTGGACGAAGATCACCTTGCCGCAATAGCGCTCGGTCACGGCGAAGACGAGCTCGTAGCCCCAGGGCTTGTCCACGCGTTTCACGTCGACTGCGAAGCGATCGAGGTCGAGCAGGTTGGGTGACATCTCGCTGATGTCCACGGTCCTAACCCAGTCTCCCAACAAGAGTCAAGGCCGCCTCCGAGCCGAGCAGCTCCTCGGCCCGCCTGAGGTCCTTCGGAGTGTTGACGGTGATCCACAGGCCGGTGTGGCGAAACGCCCACACGCGGCCGGCGCGGGCGAGCTCGGGGAACGTCGTGTCCTCGTGGTCGCCTCGCTCCGGGAGGTGCTCGATCGCCTCCTCTCCGAGCACATAGACACCGCAGCTCACCCAGTGCGGGAGCTCGGGCGCCTCCTGGAAGCCCGTGACGACGTCGTCCTCGCCGAGCTCGACCACCCCGAAGGGAGACCTGAGCGGCGCGACCGCGATCGTGGCGGCCGCCCCTCGCTCGCGGTGCCGTTCGAGCATCGCACCGAGGTCGAGATCGACTAGCTCGTCTCCGTTCAGCGCTAAGACGTCGCCGGGCTCCTGGCGCGCGGCGGCGGCGTGGCGAAGGCCTCCGCCGCGCCCGAGCGGCTCGGGCTCGGCCGCGGGGACGATCTCGGCCCCCAGGCCCCCGAGCACGGAGACGAATTCCTCTTCCGTGCCGGCAGAGCAGCTGACGATCACGCGGCTGACCCCGTAGGACACGAGGAGCGCCACTTGGTAGGCGGCGAGCGGCCGGTCCCTGACGGGAACGAGGGCCTTCGGACGCCCGCCGGTCGCCGCGCCGAGGCGCTCGGCCTTGCCGCCCGCGAGGATGATGGCCTCCATTTGCTAGAGCTGGAGCTTCGTCTCGGGCTCTTCCGTCTCCGGAAGGGCGTCGAGGTCGTGCGAGGCCCGCCCGATCGACTCGTAGGTGAAGCCCGCCGCCCGGGCTTCCTCCGGGTCGAGCAGGTTGCGGCCGTCGATCAGGAGTGGCGTTCGCATTGCGGCCACGATCTCGGGCGCGAGGAGCCCCCGGAGCTCGTCCCACTCGGTGACGATCACGGCTGCGTCCGCGTCCTTGACCGCTTCGAGCAAGGTCTCTTCGAGCTCGACCCCGCGGAGGGCTTGCTTGGCCTCCTCGAGCGAGACCGGGTCCCACCCGCGCACGGAAGCGCCCTCGGCGAGCAGGCGCGGCGCAAGGATGAGGCTCGGCGCGTCGCGCATGTCGTTCGTGTTCGGCTTGAAGGCGAGGCCGAGGAGCGCGATCGTCTTCCCGCGCAGAGAGCCGAGGTGCTTGGCCAGCTTCCCGACGACGCGCCGCTTCTGGAGCTCGTTCACCTCGATCACGGCCGTGAGGAGCTGGAAGTGGTAGCCCGAGTTGCCCGCGAGCTGCTTGAGCGCCGTCACGTCCTTGGGCAGACACGAGCCGGAGTAGCCGATCCCGGGCCGGAGGAAGAGAGGACCGATTCGCCGGTCGAGTCCCATGCCCTCGGCGACGACGGAGACGTCCGCCCCGGTCTCCTCGCATACGTTCGCGATCTCGTTGATGAAGGAGATCTTGGTGGCGAGGAATGCGTTCGAGGCGAGCTTGACCATCTCCGCCGAGGCGACGTCGGCCCGCACGACCGGCGTCCCGATCGAGCCGTAGAGCGCGGCGACCGCGTCCCCGTCGGCCTCGTCGAAGGCGCCGACCACGATCCGGTCGGGATTCGTGAAGTCCCTGAGCGCGGTGCTCTCGGCCAGGAACTCCGGATTCGAGACGTAGCCCACGTGGGCGAGGCCGCGCGCGTCGAGCTCGTGGCGCACCTTTTCGCCCGTGCCGACGGGCACCGTGCTCTTCATGACGATGAGCGTGCGCTCGTCGAGCTCGGGCAGCTCATCCAGCACGCGCCAGACCGCGGAGAGATCTGCGTCTCCCGAGTGGGTCGGCGGCGTGGGGACCGAGACGAACGCGATGCGCGCGCGCTCGAAGACCTCGCCGATGGCGAGCGTGTAGCTGATCCGCTCCCGGTTGGCGGCGAGCAGCTCGCTGAGGCCCGGCTCGAAGATCGACACGCGGCCAGCTTCCAGCTCCGCGATGCGCTCGGGCACGACATCGCGGACGACGACCTCATGGCCCAGGTCGGCGAAGCAGGCGGCCGTCACGAGACCGACCCAACCAGCGCCGATGACACCGAGTGGTTCCTTCATCGTCAGATCTTAGTGCCCCATCCAGCGATACACGCCTGCTTCTCGCCCGCGATCACGCTGCGCGCTGCAGCGTTGGAAGGGACACTTAGTTTCCGCGGAGCGGCTTCAAGCCCTTCGCGATCGCGAGCATCGTCTCGTTCGACAGGCGGTTCAGCAGGGTGTTCATGACCCAGTAGGAGGCTCCGTTCTCCCTGAACGCGATCATGTGCAGCTTGGGCCCGTCGAAGTAGAGGCCGTAGTCGCGCCCCTTGATCCGCCTCTGCACGCTCGCCCCGTCGAGGATGGGCGGGTCGTCCCAGGCGATCTGCTGGATGCCCCAGTACTCCGCGCCCGCGGTCTCGTAGACGAGGCGGACGGCTTCATGGTCGCCCACCTTGTACTCACGCACGGGCTCGACTGTCGAGAGCGACGAGGACGCCTCGCGGAGCGTCGGCGTGTAGAGCTGGAAGCCAGCCTTCTTCTTGACGGTCCTGAGCTCCCCGGCCGCGATCGACTCGGTCGTGACAGCCGGCGCCGTGTGGGTGGGGGTCTGATCCGACGGGCCCGGGGTGAGCTCGCCGTGGAAGGTCTGACCGATGATCACCTGCAGCATCGTCCTGAGCTTCGTGCCCGGCGCGACGGCCTCGGTCCGCCCGTCGCCGAACAGGTCGGCCATCTGCTTCGCCGCCGCCTCCGAGCCCGCGACGGCGGGGTCGTAGACGATCTTCGTCTGGAAGACGTCGAACTTGTCGGCGTTGCCTCCGTTCTCAACCGGATAGCCGCGCTGCGAGAGCCGCACGGCCGCGTCGTCGGCGGCACCGGCGACTCCGTTGCCGTTCAGGATCTCGACGCTGACCTGCGACGGTTTCGGACCGGTCTCGGTCTTCGGCTTCTCGCCGAGCGCAGCGATCGCCGCCTTCTCGGGCGCCGACACGTCAGGGTTGAGGAAGTCGTTGACCGCCGTGTCGATCGACTCCTGCGAAGCCGAGAGCTCGTTGTAGCCGCTGATGTTCTCGATTTGCACCTGCTGGAAGTTCCCCGACGGCAGGCCGTAGGCCAGGTTCGCGTACTTATAAAGGGTGGGCACGTCGAGAGTCTTGCCCCCGCCCACCCCGACCTCGACGTTCTTCGTGATCGTGTTGACGATCCCCGGGATCCTGGTTATCGACCATTGCGAAGCGATCTGCTGCTTCATTGCCTTGACGAAGCTCTGCTGGCGAACAACGCGGTAGAGATCCGAGTCCGTATGGCGAAAGCGGACGTAGTCGAGCGCCTCTTTCCCGTTGAGGTGCTGATAGCCGGAATGGATGTCGATCGTCGCGTAGTTCTCGCCGTTCGCGTTGTCGTTGAAGTAGCGGTGGTCGACGTCGAGGTCGACGCCGCCGAGCTTGTCCACGATGTCGCGGAAGCCGATGAAGTTGACCGTGATGATGTAGTTGATGGGGATGTGCGTTAGGTCCTTGACGGTCTTCAGCGTCCCGCGCGGCCCGCAGTACGTGTAGGCCTCGTTGATCCGGCCGCTGAACGGTGGCTGGCCTTCACAGCCCGGGATCGGGACGACGAGGTCCCGCGGGAACGACATCATCGAGATGACGTCCTTGTCCGGGTCGGCGCGCAGGAGCATGATCGTGTCCGAGCGCGAGCCGATCGAGCTCTCGGGGCCCAGGCGCTTGTCGTACCCGATCACCAGCGCGACCGTTGGCTGGTCGGGCGTCGGGACGGCCAGTTCCTCCTGGGCCCGGATCACCTCCTCCGAGTGCGCCCGCACGGCGGCCACGCTCTCGTTGAAGTAGAGCCACGCGCCACCGGCCAGCGCGCCCGCGGCGACGAGAACGAGCATCACGAGCCAGAGGAAGAACTTCCCGAGAAGGCGGAGCGGCCCCCGGCGCTTGGTGCGGTAACGAGTGGCGCCGGTGAGCGGAGAGAGCGGGATCCCGCCGTGGCCGTTTCCGGCGACATGGCCGCCTGTTCCACGCTTGAGGGTCGTTCGCATATGAAAAGTCGCCGGAGGGCGACTACGAGAGGATAGCCGAGGTCGCGGCCGTCAAACCTGTCGAACCGTCTCCTCCGCGAGCCAGTCCGCGACGGCCAGCAGGCTCTCGCTTTCCTCGTAGATCCGGAGCTGCTCCTCGGCACCGGTGCCGCGCTCGAGGAGCGGCCCGATGAGGTCGAGCTCGGCTTCGCAGTCGAGCGTCCGGGCAGCCGGGCGGCTCAGCTCGACGAGCTCCCGCACGGCCTCCGGAGCGGGCCTCTCGGTGTCATGGGCGAAGTCGATCAGCTTCGCGCCGAGCCCGTGGCGGGCGGCGCGCCACTTGTTCTCGGCGATGAGCGTGATCTGCTCGGTGGCGGGCGGCTCGCCCCGGTCGAAGGCCGCTGCCATCGTCGCGACGAGGGACTGCGTCAGCGCGACGATCGCGGCCACCGATTCCAGGCGCGTCTGCGCGTCGCAGATCCTGAGCTCGATCGTGCCCAGCCTGGGATGCGGCCTGAGATCCCACCAGATGTAGGTGTAGTCCTCGAAGGAGTTCGTCTTCACGCCGCGGTCAACGAGGAGCTCGAACTCCTCGTAGGACGCGAACGCAGGCGGGAGCCCGGCCCGCGGGAACGGCTCGAAGACCTTCACGCGCGTAGAGACGAGCCCTGTCGCCCTTCCTTGCCAGAAGGGCGAATTCACGGAAAGCGCGAGGAGCTCCGGCAAGCAGGTGCGGAGGCCGTTGGCGCACGCGATGGCCTTCTCCGGCGAGTCGAGACCGATGTGCACGTGCAGCCCGAAGATGAGCTCGCGCTCGGCGACCCAGCGCATGGACTCGATCAGGTCGAGGTAGCGCGGCTCGTCCGTGACCTCCTGGTGCTCGTAGCGCGAGAAGGGATGGGTGCCCGCCGAGGCAATCAACGCGTTGCTCTCGGCGGCCACCTCGCGCAGGCGCCCGCGGAGGCTGCGGAGATCCTCCAGCGCCTCCCCCACGGTGCCGGCGACGTTCGTCGCCACCTCGACCACGGACTGCAGGAGCTCCGCCTTGACCTGCTTCTCCTGCTTGTCCCCCTCGAGGGCGGGCAGGATCTCGTCGATCCGGGAGACGAGCTCGCGACTCTCGGCGTTGAGAATCTGGAACTCCTCCTCGACCCCGAGGCTGAACGGAGCGCTCTTACCGAAGTTCTGCTCCATAGGAGCGGCGACAATAGCGACGATGGAGCTCAGCGACGTGGATGTGCGAGGCACCCGGATCCGCGTGCAGCGGTGGGGCGACGGGAGCGGGCCGCCGATCCTGTACTGGCACGGCGGGGGCGGAGGATGCGACGAGAGCCCCGCACTCGCGCCGCCGCTGGTCGAGGCCGGCTATACGATCCACGCGCTCGATGCTCCGGGTTACGGCGAGTCGTCGCGGCTCGAGCGGGACGACTACGCGCCGTCGGCGCTCGCCGGGCTCGCGGCCGAGTTGCTCGACGTCCTCGGTCTCGCTCCCGTCGTCTGGCTCGGTTTTTCCTGGGGCGGAAACATCGGGATGCATACCGCCGTCCGCTTTCCGGACTCGGTGCGGGCGCTCGGGCTCCTCGACAGCGGCTATCTGCAAGCGGAAGACGACCCCGAGTACGACCCGGACACCGACTTCGAGGACGAGCTCGAGGAGCTGGCCCGGCTGTCCAAGGCCGGCGAGAGCTGGGACGCGCCGGCCGAAGTCATCGCCGCGGCCATGGCCGGCTCGCGAAAGGAGCCGTGCCCGCCGCTCTACCCGAAGCTCCGGGAGACTGCCATCCCAGTCCTGCTGGCTCATGCCACCGAGCCGCCGGAACTGGACGCGTTGCGACGGGATGCGCTGAAGCGCTTCCGAACAGGGCTTCCCGAGGCCCGCCTCGTTCCAATCCCCGGCGCCGGTCACGGCGTCCTCGGCGACAACACCCCGGAGGTCTGCCGGGCCGTTTTGGCCTGGCTCTCCGTTGTCCGCTAGCTCAGCGCGTCTTCGGCGAGGCGCGTTCCCTGCACCATGTTGGCGAGCTTCTCGTAGACGATCTCCCAGCTCCGCGTGCGGAGCCCGCAGTCAGGGTTGACCTGGATCCGCCCGGGGTCGCCGAGGACCTCGACGGCATAGAGGATACGGTCGCGCACGAGCTCCGCCGTCTCGATGAAGTCCGAATGGATGTCGAGCACCCCGAGGCCGACCCCCGGATAGCCGTGCTCCTTGAAGAGGGCGAGCGTCTCCGCGTAGCCGGGCCGATCCTCGTGCCGGGTTCCGAGCTCCCGCGAGTCGCGGTTGGCGAACTCGAGCTGCAGCTCGAGGCAGTCCTCGAGCTCGAGGACTGCCGGCCAGAGCGCGCTGTAGTCGGAGAAACAGATGTGCATGCTCTTCTTCGCCTTCACGCCGCGCGTTGCTTCGTTGAAGCCCTCGACGACGAGCGGGACCTCGTTCGGCTTCGTGGTCGCCGCGGGCTCGTCGATCTGGATCCACTCCGCGCCGGCCGCGGCGAGGCCTTCAACGTTCGGCCGGATGACGTTGGCGGCCACGTCGTGGACGAAGCGCCGGCGCGCCTCGTAGCGGTGCTCCGCGGAGGCGCCCAGCCCGCCTTCGTGGCCGTAGTGCTCGTCGTAGGACCAATCCTCGATTGTGTAGGCGCCGGTGAGCGGCACCTTCACCGTCCGGTCCGTGTGCGCCCGGACGAACTCGAACTCCTCCACGTCCTGCGGCCCCTCGGCCGACGGCGCCTCGACGACCGCAGCCTTCGCGTAGTACTTGTTGTCGAAGGAACGGACAATGCCGCGCGTCTCGAAGCCGCCCGCGAAAGCAGCAACGTGGTCGTACATCTCGGTGCGCTTCTGCTCGCCGTCGTAGACGACGTCGAGGCCGACCTGCTCGAGCAGGCGGATCGCGTAGAGCGCGGCCCAGTCGTCAACGTGCGCGAGACTCAGGGAGTCGGCGCGCAGACCTTCGACGAGCTGCTCGTGGTCTGCGACCTCGAGCTTCTTGCCCCAGCCCTCGGCCGCGTCGAGGTCGGCATCGTCGAGCGGCCGCCCGGCAAAGGCCTTCACGCGCCAGGAGGGCTTGCCGAGGCTCCCGATCTCGCGCGTGAGGAACCGGACGCCGCTCATGCCGCCTCCGCGAGCGCCGTTCGCGCACGGCCGAGCCGCGCGAGCTTCTCCCGCGCGATCGGCTCCGGGACGAACTGCAGGTCGCCGTTCGGCGTGAGCGCAACACCGGCCGGCTCCCGCGCGAGCAGCTCCTGGGTGAAGCGCGCGATCTCGTCGGGGCTCTCGAGCGCGGAGCTTCGCGCGTCGAGCACACCGGCGAGGATCTCCTTGGGATAAGACTGCGGGACGGCGTCGAGGCTCGTGGAGTAGAAGTCGACTCCGATCGCAGAGACCGGCGCTTCAGCGAGCGCCGGCAGGACGGATGCCGCGTCGCCGAATGGGAGCTGCACGCCGAGGGGCACCGAGGTTGGCAGCTCGCGCAGAGCGGCGATCAGCTCGTCGGCTCCTCCCTCGCGGGCGACAAACGGCTCGCTGAGCACGATGAGGGCCGCACCGGCCTCGCCCCACGCGTCGACCTGCGGCGCGAGTACGCGCGCGGCAAGCGCCTGCGCGCCGACCGCGCCCTGTGCCGCGCGCGAGAAGGCGAGCGGCGAGGGCAGCGTGCCGAGCCATTCTCCGCGAAGAAGGTCCGGCGCTGGAAGCGGCTTGGACAGCCACGGCTCGCCGTCGACGAGCACCGCTCGGTAGAACGTGTTCGTGTCGAGGAAGCGCGTCAGCGGTCGCGCGTCAAGGCCGTCCGCGGACTCGGCGAGCGGCCGAAAGTGATCCTGCCAGGCCAGCATCCCGTCGCCGAGCAGGGAGAGGCCCGCGCTCTCCTGCACGGAGACGAGCTCGCGAAAGTCGCGCTCGACCTGCTCGGCCACGGCCTGGGCCGAGGCGCGGCCGCGGTCGAGGTCGCGCGTCGCCTGGACGAGCGCCTCGGAGCGGGGGTAGATCCCCGCGGCGAAGGCCCTCATTTGCCGGCGACGGCGATCTTGTTCTCTGCGTGCCGGAGGCGCTGCTCCATGTGCCACCGGTCGATCTCATCGTCGCCGCCCGCGGCGCGCTCGAGTGCAGCGCGAGCCTCCTCGGCCTCGCGGCGGGCTTCCTCGACGTCGATGTCCTCCGCGCGGACAGCATCGTCCACGAGCGCGATGGCGCGGTCCTGCTGCACCTTGAAGTATCCCGGGCCGGCGGCGAGGGACTGCCACTCCTTCCCAGCCTTGATGCGGATCTCGCCGGCTTTCAGCATCGCCACGAGCGGCGCGTGCCGGGCGAGGACGCCGATCTCGCCGGCCGCTCCGGGCACGATCACCATCTCGGCCTCGCCCTCGAAGGCCGCGCCCTCGGGGGTAACGACCGAGAGGTCGAAGGTATGGATGCCGCCCTCGGCGGTAGACACTTTACGCGGCGACCGGCTCGGGCTCAGGCTCCGGCTCGGGCTCCGTCTCGGATTCCGCGGCCGACTCCTGCGGCTCCTCTTCGCCGGCGAGCCTCTTCGCCTGCTCGACGGCCTCGTCGATCGTGCCGGCCATGTAGAAGGCGCCCTCGGGAAGGTCGTCGTGCTTGCCGGCGATGATCTCCATGAAGCCGCGGATGGTGTCCTCGAGCTTGACGTACTTGCCGGGGGTGCCCGTGAAGGCCTCGGCCACGAAGAACGGCTGGGAGAGGAAACGCTGCACCTTGCGCGCGCGCTGGACGACGAGCTTGTCCTCGTCCGAGAGCTCGTCCATGCCGAGGATGGCGATGATGTCCTGCAGCTCGCGGTAGCGCTGGAGCAGCTCCTGCACCCGGGTCGCGGTGTCGTAATGCTCCTGGCCCACGACGTCGGGCTGGAGCGCACGCGAGAAGGAGTCCAGCGGGTCAACGGCGGGGTAGATCCCCTGCTCCGTCAGCGCACGGGAGAGGACCGTGGTCGAGTCGAGGTGCGCGAAGGTGTTGGCCGGAGCGGGGTCAGTGAGGTCGTCCGCGGGCACGTAGATCGCCTGCACGGACGTGACCGAGCCCTTGCGGGTCGACGTGATGCGTTCCTGCAGCTGCCCCATCTCGGTGGCGAGCGTCGGCTGGTAGCCGACGGCGCTCGGCATGCGGCCGAGGAGCGCGGAGACCTCCGAGCCCGCCTGAACGAAGCGGAAGATGTTGTCGATGAACAGGAGGACGTCCTGGCCCTGCTCGCGGAAGTACTCGGCCATGGTCAGGCCCGACAGGCCGACGCGGAGACGCGCGCCCGGCGGCTCGTTCATCTGGCCGAAGACCAGCGCGGTCTTCTTGATCACGCCCGACTCGGTCATCTCGAGCCAGAGGTCGTTCCCCTCGCGCGAGCGCTCGCCGACGCCCGCAAAGACAGACAGGCCTTCGTGCTCCTCGGCGATGTTGCGAATGAGCTCCTGAATGAGGACGGTCTTGCCGACTCCGGCACCGCCGAAGAGACCGACCTTGCCGCCCTTGACGTACGGGGCGAGCAGATCGATGACCTTGATCCCCGTCTCGAAGACCTCGGTGGTCGGCTGCAGCTCCTCGAAGGCCGGCGCATCGCGGTGGATCGGCCAGCGCTCCTCGACCTTGACCTCGCCGCCCTCGTCGATGACGTCGCCGAGCACGTTGAAGATCCGGCCCAGGGTCGCATCGCCGACGGGCACGCTTATGGGCGCGCCGGTGTCCTCGACGTCCATCCCGCGGGCGAGGCCGTCGGTCGTGTCCATGGCGACGGCGCGCACCCGGTCGTTGCCGAGGTGCTGCTGCACCTCCGCGATCAGGTCGAAAGCATCGCGCCCTTCCTGCTTCGGCATCTTGATGCGAACCGCGTTGTTGATCGCCGGAAGGTCGCCATGAAAGACCGCGTCGATGACGACGCCCTTGATCTCGACGATCTTGCCGTTGGTTTTCTCAGCCATGGATCCCCCGGTCGCTTGCCGGGGTCAGTTTATCGGAGGCCCTCGCAGCCCAGACGGCTAAGCCGCTCTGGGAGTCGCTCGCAAAGGAGGCTTAGACGAAGCCCTCCGGCGGCTGGCCGGGCACCCGCTGCGGTTCAGGCGTGGGCTGCTTGGTCTGATGCGGCAGCTGGCGCAGCTGATTCATGTCCCTGGTGAGAAAGCTGACCTGCGGAACGCCCGTTGGTGCCGGAGCCGGCCCAGGGCGCAGAAGCGAGGAGCCGACCAAGCTCCCGAGAGCCGCTGCGGCGGCCACCGCGACGATCGCCACCCGCCGTCCGACCGGAAGGCGGAGGACCGGGCGCCTGGGCGGCGTGAAGACGAGATCCGGCCGCTCCTGCGGCGTCGCGCGCACGAGCTCGGTGGTCGTGGCGACCCGGGCGGCGAACGAGCGACACATGGCGCATCCATCCAGGTGCTTTTCGAGCAGCGCGCCTTCGAGCTCGGAGAGCTCGCCGTCGACGCGAAGCGATGCCCACTGGCGGGCACGCTCGCACCGACCACTGCGCGGAGAAGGCGCTTCGCCAGCCATAACCACTCTGACGATAGCCGAGCGGGGAGGTTAGGACGTCACCCGCAAAGGGTTACGCGACTGAGCCGTTTCCTGAGCCGGAAGGCGATTCGAGCCGGATCCTGGCCCGCTCGGCCTTCCGCTCGCGCTGTCGGTGCGGATCGGGAACGGGGACGGCTGCGAAGAGCGCCTTCGTGTACTCGTCCTTGGGCTCCTGGTAGACCTGGTCGGCGGTCCCGACCTCGACGAGCTTCCCCTGGTTCATGACCGCGATGCGGTCGCTCATCGTCCGCACGACGGCGAGGTCGTGGGAGATGAAGAGATACGTGAGGCCGAAGTCCCGCTGCAGGTCCTTGAGCAGGTTGAGGATCTGTGCCTGGATGGAGACGTCGAGCGCCGATACGGGCTCGTCGCACACGATCAGCTTCGGGTTGAGCGCGAGCGCCCGGGCGACTCCGATGCGCTGCCGCTGCCCGCCCGAGAACTCGTGCGGATAGCGGTTCGTGAAGTTTGGGTCGAAGCCGACGATCTCGAGGAGCCGGCGGACTGTCTCGGTGCGGCTCCGCCGCGTTCCGATCCCATGAACTTCAAGCGGCTCGGCGACGATCGAGCCGACGGTCATGCGCGGATCGAGGGAGGCGTACGGGTCCTGGAAGATGATCTGCATCTCCCGGCGCATCTTGCGGAGATCCTCGCGTCCGAGCGTCGTCAGCTCCTTGCCTATGAAGCGGATCGAGCCCGATGTCGGCTTCGTGAGCTGGAGGATGCAATAGCCGGTCGTCGACTTCCCGGAGCCCGATTCGCCCACGAGACCGAGGGTCTCGCCCTCCACCACGTCGAAGCTGACCCCGTCGACCGCCTTGACCGCGCCGACGGTCTTCTCCCAGAGGACGCCCTTCCGGATCGGGAAATGCTTCTCGAGGTCGGTGACCGAGAGCAGCGCGCCGTCGGTCGATGCCGTCTCTGCGCTCACGCGTTCACCGTCTCGCGCTCGCCCGAGCGCTCGCTGGTCGGATGCGCCGTTCGCACCAGGTGGCCGGGGCGGATCTCGCGCAGCTGCGGCTCGACGGTCGTACACGAATCGTTGGAGCCCGAGTACGGGCAGCGTGCGGCGAAGCGGCAGGCCTCGGGCGGGTTGACGAGGTCCGGCGGCCTGCCGGGAATCGCCGTCAGACGGCTCTCGCGGATCTCGCGCTCGTCGCCCTCGAGCTGCGGCAGCGCTCCGAGGAGCGCCTCCGTGTACGGGTGCTCGGGGTGGTCGAAGAGCTCGAAAGCGTCCGCCTGCTCGACGATCTGGCCGGCGTACATGATCGCGATGTCGTCGCAGACCTCGGCGACGACGCCCATGTCGTGGGTGATGAGGATCATCGCCATGTCGTGCTCCTGGCGGAGCGCGTCGAGGAGGTCGAGGATCTGCGCCTGGATGGTGACATCGAGCGCCGTCGTCGGCTCGTCGGCGATGAGGAGCCGAGGGCTGCAGGAGAGCGCGATCGCGATCATCACGCGCTGCCTCATCCCGCCGGAGAAGCGATGCGGATAGTCGTCGATGCGCTCGGCCGCCTTTGGGATGCCGACCTCGTCAAGGAGCTCGATCGCCCGCTTGCGGGCCTCCCCCTTCGAGACGTCCTTGTGCGCCCGGATCGTTTCCGTGATCTGCGTCCCGATCTTGAGCGTCGGATTCAGCGACGTCATCGGGTCCTGGAAGATCATCGCGACCTGGTTGCCTCTGACCTCCTGCATCGCCCCTTCCGAGAGCGTCGTCAGGTCGCGCCCGTCGAAGAGCACCTCCCCGCCGACGATCTTCGCGGGTGGCTTCGGGATGAGGCCCATGATCGAGAGGGCGGTGACGGACTTGCCGCAACCGGACTCGCCGACGATGCCGAGCGTCTTCCCCTTCTCGACCGAGAAGCTGATCCCGTCGACCGCCTGCACGACCCCTTCGCGCGTGAAGAAGTGTGTCTTGAGGTCGTTGACCTCGAGCAGCGCCACCTGGGTGCCTACCCGGTCTCGCGCGTGCGCGGATCGAGAGCGTCGCGGAGGCCGTCGGCGATGAAGTTCGCGCAGAGAACGAGCGTCGCGATCGCGAGGCAGGGGATGAAGAGGACTTCCGGGTGGAGGCGGTACGCCTCGCGGCCGTCCTGCGCGATCGAGCCCCACGAGGCAGTCGGCGGGTTGATGCCGAGGCCGATGAAGCTGAGAAAGGCCTCGCCGAGCACCACGCCTGGCAGCTCGAGGAAGACGGCGATGACGAGGATGCCCAACGTGTTCGGCAGGAGATGCCGCGCGAGAATCCGGTACCAGCGCGCGCCGACCGCCTTCGCGGCCCGCACGTAGTCGTTCTCCTTCAGCGTGATGACCTGTCCGCGGACGACGCGAGCGGTGGTGAACCAGCTGGCGATCGTCAGCGCGACGACCATCGTCCAGACGCTCACCGCACCGGAGGGACTGAGGATCTGGGTCGTGATGATCGCGAACGGCAGGTACGGCAGGCCGTAGAGCGCGTCGAGGAAGCGCATCATCCCGTTGTCGAGCCTGCCGCCGACGAAGCCCGAGAGCGAGCCGTAGAGGACGCCGATGACGAGGATCGCGAATGTCGCCGCGAACCCGATCGCGATCGAGATCTGGCCGCCCTGAGCAACCCGGGCGAAGAGGTCACGGCCGAACTTGTCGGTCGAGAACGGGTGGTCGAGGCTGAAGCCGGCGTAGGACTGCGAGAAGTCGACCGCGTTCGGGTCGTAGTCCTTGAGCGACGTCCAGATCCCCGGGATCTTCCAGAAGCCCGGGATCAGGAGGCAGTAGAGGCAGATGATGACGAAGATGACCGCCGAGGCGACCGCGGCCTTGTTGCGCATGTAGCGGCGCCAGGCGTCCTGCCAGAGATTCGACTGCCGGATGGCGGCGCCCGCGGCCGGCTCGGTCGTGGTCGTCGTCGGAGCCGCAACGGGGAGCGCCGCTTCGCGGCGATCGACGGCCACTATCTCGCCTCGCGGGTCCGCGGATCGAGGACGCCGTACATGATGTCCACGAAGAGGTTGGCGATGATGATGATGACCGAGGTGAGAACGGTGATTCCCATCACGACCGAGAAGTCACGGTTGAAGACCGAGTTGATGAAGTACCGCCCGATCCCCGGGATCGAGAAGATGATCTCGATGATGAACGTGCCGGTGATGATGAGCCCGAGGAGCGGAGCCGTGGCCGTCACCGCCGGGATGAGCGAGTTGCGGAGGACGTGCAGGCCGATGACCCGCTTGTACGGAAGGCCCTTGGCCTTCGCGGTGCGCACGTAGTCCTGCTGCATCGTCTCGAGCATGGAACCGCGC
>Ga0307296_10000319_pt1 | contig 21791 bp, 31 predicted proteins | sample ER_DNA_153_FD_194467 | JGI IMG/M metagenome (GOLD analysis project Ga0307296, IMG submission 194467) | Bulk soil microbial communities from the East River watershed near Crested Butte, Colorado, United States - ER_DNA_153 | ecosystem: Environmental > Terrestrial > Soil > Floodplain | place... | reverse complement strand
GATGACGGGTAGCTGCAACCGGTCTTCCAGGCCACTGCGGATATCGAAACTGCGCCAGGCCGGGTGGGAGAAGTTCGTTGAGCCCCTCGACGAGATCACTCCCTCCGCGCTGGCTGGGCCGGGAGTATCCAGCCCAATCGCGAGGACAGCGGCCTTTGCCGTGCCAGTAAGTGCCAAGACGTTGTCGAATGTCCGCGCCAGAGCATCGATGGCGATATCCGGACCCTCCCGAACGAGGCTGGGGGATTCGATAAGCCCGTCTACGAGGAACCGACCCGTTGTTTCCAATACCGTCGCGTTGTTCACGTTTCCCCCATTGTCTAGGCCCACCACGACGCGATTGGTAGATGTGCGCATCTTCTCCTCCTGTCCTGCAACAGTGCCAAATTCGTGTTGCCGCCGCCTATTCAGGTGGAAGTCGGTCAGCCATTGCCGGTTACAGTCCGCTCGGCACATCGGAAGGCTCCACACGGACAAAAACAACACATACGCCTGCAGTCAACCGCCTGTCGTGTTGGCGGCACTGCGAGGAGGATGGCAGCCATTCTGGTGCCGCGCAGATTAGATCAACGGGTTCAATCCGTTCTGTCACGGCGAGTTGACGGGCCATTCCGCGGACCGCCGCTGACGAATGGTCCACTCCATTCGCCCCCGCGCCCACTCAGCGAGGTTGCCGTCAAATACCACTACATCGACCTCGATAGTGCTTACTCCGTTGGACCGCAGTGCCTTGAGCAAGCGGCGCGGTTCGGTGGCGAGGGAAACGTGGACGATGACGGGATTCCGGTCGGGAATCGGTACGTCGAGGTAGCTGTTTATGGGACCGATGTCCAGTCCAAGTAAGCGCTCGGCCAAGACCTGGCCCATCAGAGCATTCACTGCAAGCCTGGCCGCGCTCACAACCGGAACAGTCGCTTCCGTGACCTTACTGAGGTCCACTCTCACCGTAGCCGTACCAAACTCGGCATTGACGTCCAACAGCTGTGTGGCTGTTCTCGAACCGCGACCACTCCGTGTCGAACCGCGACCACTCCGTGCGGGCAGTCGCAACACTGTCGTACTCATACCATCGTCCTTTTCCAGGGAATGAAGTCGCTTGGGAACTCACAGCCGCCCTCAAGTCGTAGGCAGGCTTCTCCGCTTGGTTGCTCGGCTCCCTGAGCCGCCAGGTGGCAGCTCATGCTGCCTGCAGCGTTGTCATTGTCCTGACGGCGGACTTTCGACGGGGTTGACGGTTCCGAAGACAGCCGGCGGGCACTGCAGTGGGCCAGCGAAGAAGCCAGCGAGCACGGCGCCGAGTTGGCGGCTGCACGCGTTAAAAGGGGAAGATGAATCTTGTATGTCTGCCGCAGGGCATGCTAATCGGCAACGAGGGAGAGATCCATGGCGCAGTGGAAGCAGGTCGTGGTAGGGAGGTCACCACCGGCGCCTAACACCACCAGCGTGGGCGGAGGACCAGTCGTAGGTTCCTGGGTCGAGGTCACCGGCCCACTGTGTCAGCCCGCACTGTCAGCCCGTCAAGGGCGAAATGGAAGAAGCGGCAACATCTAAGGAAGTGAGACCGTTGCGACCATAGTGGGGACGAGCGAGGATCCGAGGTCAGGAGGACCAGGATGGGTTTGGAACAGGTGACCGGCCCCGAGGTCTACCACGGCGAGGGCCCAGCATGGTACCCCGGCTGGGGCGGGCTGCGATTCGTGGACAGCATGCTGGCCGGGGACATCATCTCTCTGGCGGCTGACGGCTCCCTCGAACGTCGCCATGTCGGATCGATAGCCGCGGCAGTCCGGCCACGCCGAGGCGGTGGCGCGGTGATCGGTGTGGAACGCGGCTTCGCTCTGGAGGACCCCGACTGGACCTTGACAGTGCTGACGGAGTTGTGGAGGGACCCCGGCGTACGGATGAACGAGGGCTGCTGCGACCCCGACGGCCGCTTCTACTGTGGGTCGATGGCCTATGACCAGTCAGTCGGCGCGGCCTCCCTGTACCGGCTCGACCCGGAAGGTTCCGTTGAGATGGTGCTGAACCAGGTCATGGTGTCTAACGGGTTGGAGTGGAGCCCCGACGGATCACGGGTTTACGACAACGACACCGCCACTTTCACCATCTCCGTGTTCGACTACGACACCGCTGGCGGATTGACCAACCGGCGCACGTTTGCCGAGCTGCCTGACGGCAGCAGCAGCCGGACGGACTGACCGGCTGCTGCTGCCGGGGCTCGCCGGACTGGTGAATCGCCGAAAGGTGAGCGTCTCACTGATCGGCAGCGACCGTGTCGACTGGGACGACGATCGATGGCGGGACCGGGTCCAGCGAGCTTCGCTAGCGAGGTCGAGGCATCTCCCGAGGTGGCCGCAGTCGCCCGTACCACCCGCTACGTGCGGGCGGATGTAACCGATCCGGAGGACTCGAGGGCCTGTTGCGTAGTTGCTCGGGGCCAGAATCCGCCGGTCGGCTTGCGGCACGCGTATCAGAGCGACCGAAGAACCCGGCTATCCAGCGCGACGGTTGCGGACTCACCTCAGCCCTGCCTCGCGAGCGTCAGAACGCTACCACCGGCTCGCGCTGCTTACAGGCCGTCGACGAGGCAGGCCAGCCTGACCGCACGAGACCGCGGTAATTCCAGCCGTGTCGCGGCTCAGGTCACACGGTTGTACGACAGACTCACCGAGCGCGACTGCTCACCGCGCCTGCCGTCAGCTTCAGGTACAGCGATTGTGGTGAGTCGTCTCCAGCTTCGCCACGCCGACCCAACACGCAAGTTCGTCAAGAAAGGATTGCGCAGCGACCAAGAAGCAGTGGATGTCCGAACGTCCGATAGGTCCGTACGTTGTATTGGGCGTGTCGGTTTCAGGGCGCGGACGCCTATCGGGCGGGCAAACTAATCGACGCTGACCCATATGCACCTGACAGGCAGTTCTCTGGTCGTGCGTGGCGTGACGGCTGGCGGGCCGCCGCGAAGGCTGCAGGCGTGGAACTACCGCACGAAATCGCGGCTGATGATCACCTTCGCTGAGGCCAAGGAGATTGGTCCCCGCTGCCGAAGAGGCCGACTGGAGGGTTGGCAGCTACCAGATTGAGGACGACGGGTGGGAGGACGCCAGCCACTGGTTGGTGGTGCGTGGTGCCGCAGAGGTGATGGGTGACAATCCGGACTCATCAGGCACGCCTTCAAAGGATCTCTATCCGCTTCGTCACCCAGCCTTTCCGCGACCTCGCCCTGGTTATTACCGGACCGAGTTCAACCAAGGACATAGAGGCTTAACCAAAAGTTCTTTGGCCCATTGATTACATGGTCACCACACGTCTCTTCAATGTCTGATGATTGATAACGGCGGAAACCCCGAACCGCCTGCGGCCCCGGCGAGTCCAAACACCCCACCCCTCGCTCACCGGGGCCTACCTGTGCACAGCGCCCCTTAGGGTCCTGGGACATCGCGACTAGCTGCGGTTCCTTGCCATCCGCTGGCGCTGGTGCTCCCGCAGCCCCTTGACGACTGTTGCTTGGCAGTCCCCATAAGCTCAACCCGCGCCTGCGGTCCCGACGCACACGCTCAGGACCTGCACCGGCAAACATCCCGAGTCGGTGGAAAGGCGATCCGGCGGAGAACCATTACGGTGGCGCGGTGGACGTTAAGCGTCCAGCCGACTTGTACTCCCAGGAACGCCTTATGACCAGGGCGGCTCGCCACAGCCCTGATGTAGATACTGAAGCGGTTCACTGTCTGGGCACCGCTGGCGACTCCTCCAACTGTAGTAGGGCGACCGACCCGGTTACAGCGGAGCGGCTAGCCTGGCCCGCGCCTTGAACGAAACGAATAGCTGGCCTCTTTGCGGCGGCTCTACTACCAGGAATAAACCGGGTCCGAGATGTCCACCACAAGGAGGGAGCGTTTGGGGTCTGTGTCTAACCAGTGCCGGACGATGCGTCTCCACGCCCCTCCCGCATCGGAGTATCGCGTAGCCTCTGGCAACGCCCGCCCGCACTTTGGGCAACGCTGGGCTGTGCGCGGGTTCACCTGCGCGTCCGGGGGGTATCCGATGTACTCCGTGCCCGGCAAGGCATTGCCGTCCTGGTCCTTCTCGACGAACACCGGCAACCGGCCGAGCCTGAATTGCTGGTGTCGTGCCCCCCTGATGCCAGTGTGCCGATTGATGTACATGTCGGTGCAGATCACCCGAATGAATCGGCGTCTGGAACCGCGTTTGCTCATTTCGCCGCCTTAGCCTTTCCCAGCGTTATCCTGCTCCGCAAGCGCTCGCACAGTCTTTCCCGAGCATGATCTGCACGCTGTCTAGCATTTCGAGCCTTGCCGGTTTCATGCACACGGTCGAACATGATCGCAGAGCTTTCCTGTAGGTTGATTGCCCGTCGCTGAGCTTCGATCTCGCTTGCCGTGGCTTGCATGGTCCGGGCTTTGATGCGCTCAGCCGGTCCCAACACCTGCTGCTTGCTCACGGCTTCCGACCATCCAGCTCGGCCAGCATTGACTCCAACTGCTGCCGTCGCCCTGCCAGCTCACATACCTCGGATGCTGGTGCCAGCTTGGCCCGCAACCGCTGCACCTCTTGGGTCTCGGTACTAGCTGCTGCTCTGGCTGGCCCAACCCATTGGCTAATAGTGGGGAAAGTAGGACGCCCCACGTGCACTATTCGGCTGGCAGGACGGCGATCCCGCTGGTGCTGGACAGGCTTGCCGAACCGTGGCCATATCGCATGGCACAACCAACCAAGGCCGAATGCGGCGATGATTAGGGTGGGTTCGTTAATCATGAATCAATTGCATAGCGATCGGGCGACATTGTCTAGCACTCTATAAGATGAATAAAGTGTGAACTCAATTGGAACAAATATTTAATGGAAGGAAAGCGCGAAAGAAACGGTTCTGAACAATGTGCCGACATAGATGCCTACAAGAAACTGCTGCCGCGCTTCGAGGGAAGCTGCTGCTACGCCGTCCGCCGGCGCTGGTGCTCCCGGCAATCCTTGCAGACACAGCCTGCGACGTACGCGGCGCGGTCCCCTGTGCGCCGGTCTTAGTAGTCCTAAACCTGGTTGGGCGTCAGGACATTGACTGCTGGCCGACGGCGCGGGACGGGACCGCCCCGGCCGCGCTGGACCTCGAGATGACCCCTAGCTAACGCAGCGCTGCACGTTGGTCTCGGTGCGGTCAGCGAGGAGCGTGTCGCCGTCGGTGGCGAGAAGGTTTACCCCGCCGCCGAGCAGGATGGAACCCGTCGCCGTGCCATATCGCGACTTACACGTCCAGCCATCGTCAGTGGTGAAGCGCAGAGTCTTACCGGTCGAGGTCCAAGTCAGGTTCAAGGACACCGAGCCGGGGTTGTACAACTGCTGGTCGCAGGCGCCGATCTCGTAGGGGGAGCAGGTGACCGGGATGGTGGCGACCAGCTGGGCCTTCGTGAGGCCTGAGTTGACCTGCAGCTGCCCGCCGGTGTGCCCCGCCCCCTCCAAGGTAAGAACGGGCCGGAAGCTGTTTGGGTCCTCACAGTTCTGGGATTGGTTCAGGTAGAAGGACGTGGTCGGTGGGCCTGAGTTGGTCTGGGTGCTCCCCAGACTGACGGTCGTCACGACGCAGCCATCGGTGATCGTCCAATATGCGTTCACCACGGAACGGACCGATGTGGTGGCCGCCGATGCCGGAGCCGCCGACCCGGCGAACGCCACCAGGCAGCCCACCACGACGCTGAGGATGCTCGTCAAGAGTGCCGCGTATCGGGCCTCCGCCAGGCGCGCATTGGGGCGGCTCCCTACCGCTCGAACGAACTGACCGACCTGCCGGTTCTGTGCCACAACCACTCCCCCGATGACGAGATTCCTGCCTGAATGCCGGAGGAAGTCTCCCACTGTCGGGGTCGCTGCGCGCCGTTTTCAACCACTCAGCCGCGATCCATTCGATTTGCACATCACACGCGCGCGCGACCGTCGGTCTCTGACATCGCCAGCTGGCCCATCCGCTAGCCGCGATGCCTCGCCATCCGCTGGCGCTGATGTTCGCGACACTCCTTGCACACACAGCCGGCAACGTACGCGCCGGTCGTTCCGTGCCTGAGGTCGTCACGACGGGTTGCGGTCAGCGCTGCCTCCAGCGCGATCGACCACTCTTCATTGGTGTCGGCGAGGTCCCACACTCGGCTGGGCGTCAGATCGAAGTTTCGGAGCGCAGCCTGGAACGCGTGCCTGGCGTAGATCGCCTTCAGGAGTCGTTGCCGTACTTCAATGGGTAGCCGCGCTTGCGCCTTGGCTCTTAAACGGCGCCTTGGCGGCGGCGTTTATGGCCAGCCGGCACGGCTCGCAACCCTCCAACCATCGGGTCAGTGTGCCGTGCGCTGCTCCTGGCCCGCGACGACGGCGAGGGCTATCTGTCGTGTCACGGAGTCGGTACAGCTCCCCCAACGTCCAAGGTGACCCAAACAGCCAGCTGAGTTTGATCCAGCGGCGGGGCCTGCTCCCGTCATGTTGCGTCACATCGTGGGGAGTGTTGACCACAATCAAGCTCTCTTCGGCACGCCAGAGAGCGAAATGCTGCGGTGACTACGAGCCCTCCATCATATATATCACCAAATTCCCCACCCCCCCGATGATCAGGACGGCGAGGTACACGATTCCAAAGATCGTGAAGATCTTGCCCAGCATGCGGCCAATGCGGATGCTCAGCTCATTGGAGTAATGAATGCCCGGGGCCTGAACCTCCCGCCTCGCCTTGTTGCCCTGGTACCAGGCGATGGGGGCAAAAATGGTGATAAATATGCCGAGGATCCCGCAGATCAGGATCCACGTTCCCCGCGGGTGCGGAGTGTCGCCGCGCTGCTCGGCCTGCCGCCGGGCCTCTTGCTCCGGCCAAGCCTGTTCCTCGGCTCGCGGCCGATCCTGTTCCTCGGCTCGCGGCCGATCCTGTTCCTCGGCTCGCGGCCGATCCTGTTCCTCGGCCTCCCGCCGGACCTCTTCCTCGGAGAGCGCGGCGGGGACCTGCCCCAGTTCCCGGCGGGCTCGGTCCAATAGTGCGGGCGCGTCCTGGTAGGCGGAGTCGAGGCGGCTGACAAGTTCAAGGGCCTCTACCGCCTCTTCCCACCGGCCCGCATCGAAGAGACGTAGTGCAGTGTGATAATCGGCGGCAAGTTTTGCTGCCTGCTGCTCGGCGGCAAGCTCAGCGCGCGCCGCCGTGATGAGTCCGCCGGGGTCGGCTACATCCGGATCAATCGCTTGCAACCGCTCGCCGACCTTGATCACGGCCGCCCATTGTCCGGTCCGATGCAGCCGGTGAGCCTCTGCGAGCAAGGTGGCAAGCTGATGCTGCTGGCGAGCCTGCGCCAACCGCGCCTTCGTATCCCGGTAGGCAGAATCGGCCTCGGCAACCATGCTGTAGCCAGCGACCGCCTGCTCCCAATCCCCCGCATCCGCAGCCGCTGACGCCTGCGCATAGCGCATGGCCAACTCCTGCTGGCGGCGCGCGAAATCCAGCTTTCGGACAGCATCGGCATAGTCAGGCTGCCGACTGAGGACTTGGCCGAACAAGTCGACCGCCTTATCCCATTGCTCGGTCCAAAATGCGCCCAACGCCTGATCGTAGAGCTGTTCCACATCAGGCCCAGCGACCTGCAGGCTCGGGCGATCGGCTCTCGACGTCGCCGATGCCGAGCCTGTAGCGATGTCGGACACCTTCAGGTCTGCCAGAATCTTGCGCACCGTGGCTATCAGCCGCTTGGTGTCGAAGGTGAGCGGGTTGATCTCGACTGCGTTCCGGCGGATCAACGATGCCAAGGCGGAAGGCAGCTCGTTCGCGCGCGGCATCTGCGCGCCGTCCACGAGGATCGGGATCACCCGGATCTTCCGGGTTAGCGCCGTCTCAATTTCAAGCCGGACAAAGTCCCCAGGATCATCGAGGCGAGGTCGACCGGTCTCGTCGATGATCGTGAGCCACTGCGGGCCGATCAGCACCAGCAGGACATCACAAGATCCCACCGCAATGGTGATCCGCTCAACGAAATCCTCACCCGGCTCAATGTTGTCGACATCCTTGAAGACCTGCTCGGCGGGAAAATGCTCCACCAACGCGTCATACAGGCGCCCAGCAGGCCAAGCCGTTTCCTGCCGTCGATAGTTGATGAATATCCCGCCAGGCGAGGACTCATTCAAGCCGACCACTTCCCAAGCCATCGGTTTCACCGACAATGACACAACCGATCAGCCAGGCGGAACCCCTATTTAGCTGCCGCTATGAAACAGAGCCGCCAGTGCTACACCCTGATACACCCCAGCGCTCGAAGTGTGACAACGACAAGCCACGGGTCAGTCGCTCTCGGGACGAAGATCGACAGCACGTACCCACCTCTGTCGACCGCCTTGATCGCGCACCCGCCCCCTCTTGCCGTTCTTTCACCCACCAATCGAGCTGCCCGCCAGGTACCCAAGTAGCTGTCTCGACATCGATCGGCGGGTCCACTTCGCGGCGATCCGCGTCGCCATACTGAGTGGCATCAAGATCCCGCATGTCTGATTAGAACACAATTACGATTCTCCATGGAAGGGAGCCACGCCATGAGCTACGCAACTCCCAGCCGCTGACTGCTCCACGACTACGAACCAGCGAGGATTTTCCGCAGATCTTCCTGTCTTCGAACAAATCACAGTCAGCACCTGGACTTTTAACCAATTCTGAGCGTGACTAGATCTCGGGGTCGATGCAGGGGGAGAGGCTCCAGCTGGTCGGCGGCTCAAGACCTGGACCTAGCTGGAGTCCCTGCTGAAGTCCCGCTCATGTGCACACCTGGAAGGCTCGCCTACCCTCCTAGACGGCCGTGTTTGCGACCCGGAAAGCCGCCTTGACAGGCTAGATGTGACCACCCACAAAGCACTTTTACGGCCTCTTACTCACTGCTGGGCTCAGCTCTGCGACCCGAGCGGGTCGAAGGCTGCCGAGCCGCGGTCTCCTGAATTCGCTAACTCGGCGGGAAGGACTGCGAGGGCTCGCTGAAGTAGATCGTCTTGCGCTCGCGGAACGACCACCGCGGATCAGACGATAAGCGTCGGGAGCCCATATGCGTGATCGGCCAGAGAATCGGCATAAGAACCCTGTATCACGGCGCAACACTCGCGCCTCTGTTTCACATCGGAGCGAAACGCGCAGTTGCGTGCGACACATTATTGGACAAGGCGAGGCAGACAAACATGACATCTGAGGTCTCAGCAGACTCGGCACGGCACACGTCGGACCGGCCACTGCTGTTTATCAGTCACCGGCACGCGGATCGAGCCATCGCCGACGTCCTGCGGAGGTTCGTGAACGATCGGAGCGGGGGGCGCATCGCCGTCTTTCAGTCCTCCTCTGCCGAGGCGGATAATGCACGGGTTGGTCGCGAGCTGCAGAGAGAGTTGAAGGAGCGACTTTGGAGGACGGGTGCCGTCATTTTGGTGTTCACCAGTCCGAAGGAGGACTGGTCCTATTGCATGTGGGAGTGCGGCGTCGCCACCCACCCGGCCAGTCCGGAGACCAAAGTCGTGGTGCTGCAGTGCGGTCCGCAGCCGCCGTCGGTGTACGCCGACGCCGTTCGCGTACAGGCCCAGGATCCGGTGAGCATCCAGAAGCTTGCGAATGATTTTCTAACCAGCCCCGATTTCTTTCCCGACCATAATGAGGCCGTGGCTCCCGGGTTCGCAGCCAACGGGCATGAGGTTCAGCAGGCAGCCAAGGCATTGTACGAGGCGCTGAATGAGGTCATCATCCCGGGCGACTCAGACGAAGGAGAGGATTGGGCAACGGTCCCGTTCTTGCGCCTTCAGCTGACTTTTGCGGAGGTGGACGGGATACGTGAGCTGGACCCGGTCAAGGGCGCCCGAGCTGTGCTCGAACAGGCACGCGTGAACGAGATCGACGCCGAGGCGAAACGTCTGTTCGGGGTTGGCAGGGTCGAGCCGTTCGCGCCTTTCCGCTCGCTCGTGGATGCTTGGCAGCAAGGTCGGCCAAACTCATCAACCGGGTGGATGGACGAGCTGGCGGAGCAGGTCCGCGTCGCAAGCCATTGGCGTAGCCCCCGGTTCAGGTGGCAACTCCTGAGAAGCGTGGACGAATACGACCACGCGATGTATGCACCGATTTTGAGCCGGGTCCGGAGCGTTCCCCGTGAACGCTGTCACCATTTCAATGTCTACTTCAGCAAGTTCGACACCGACGATAACGGCGCCATACGGATCGGCTTCGTGAACGAACCTCAGACCGCGCCCGGCGAGATTGCGGTAGTCGCGCCTACCGCGTCGCAGCCCGCGCGGTAACCAACGCCTGACCGCCATCTTCCGCTGGCGGATGAAGGACATCTGACGCAGGAGGCTCCACGTGGCCGGGACAGCCCCCAGCCCAAATCGAGGCGCGACGGCGAACCCGAGTCAGGGCATTGGGCGCAAGCAGGCACGACCAACGACGAATGACCACGACAATTCATCGCTGTGAGCCGCTGGCGGGACGAAGATCACCAGCGCTGATCCACCGCTGCCGGCCGTCCTTGCCTCGTACCCGGCCGAGCCAGTACTGACGCTCTTTTACCCACCAATCCAGTTGGCCGCGAGGGGACCAGGTAGCTGACTCCACTTGAATGGGCGGGTTACTTCGCGGCGATCCGCTTCGCCGTACTGGGTCGGATCGAGATCCCGCATGTCTTATTGCAACATGAGTTCGATTCTGGAGGAAGAGGACCACGCTGTGAATTCCAAGTTCAGCTCTCTTGGCGTGTCACAACCGTCGGCGCGACGGTGGAACTTGGGCCCGCAGCAGGGGGAAGGACTCCAGTCGGGGGCGGCACAAGGTCTGGACCGACTGGAGTCTCCCTGGATCTGTCTGGACGACACGCTCACTGCGCAGCTCGGATCGATCAAGTAAGGGTTGACCCCTGCGGCCGGATCAAGATCATCCCGGCGCCGATCAGCTCATACCCGACGTGAGTGGCTGGCCTGGCGTACCACCTGCCGGCCGATGCCGGCTCCCATCGGCGAGGATGTCGTTACGGCCGTCGGCGATCTGGCGCAGCTCCTCGATCGATTCGTCGAGGTTGCGGCGCTAATTGGTCTGTAGAGAGCTTGGAAGTAGTCCGTGCGACGCGCGTGCACCGTCAAACAAACTTGCTACTGGGTGATTGGCCTGCGCCCTCACCGGGACGGTGAGGCAGTGCAGCGCTTCGTTCATTAAGAAAGCGGTCCGAGAGCCCCGGGGCTCTTCTTAATATTTAAGGTCGAGTGCGGAAGCCGATTGCTTAGCACGCCACGCCATGCCACGAGCTGAGCGCCCGTTCGTGTCCTGGGGCGGGAAGGCAACCGCGTGCCTGCTGAAGTCGTGGCTGCCCATCGCCGCGTTGGATGACGCGGCCGTCACCATCGACTTCAGGCGAGCGATCACCAGGCCGCGGCTCGGTGTAGATCTCATTGTGATTGCAGGTGATCACTGACTGTTTCTTGGTCGTCGCCGCGAGCTCGCTGATCTACTTGACCGGCTTACCCGAGCATGATGGGTCAATGGAGACAGCTACCGAACCGGCTGAGCATTGGGACCAGACGTACCGACACGGAGATACGACAAGAAGCTGGTTCCAGTCTGAGCCGGTGTGGTCGTTGCGGATGCTTGACCGCGTGGGGATCGGTCCAGCGGACAGCGTGATTGACGTAGGCGGTGGAAGTTCACCACTTGCCGCTGCTCTGCTGGCGTGTGGACAGTCGGACCTCACGGTGCTTGACGTGTCGATCATTGGGATGCAGGCCGCTCAGCAGCGCCTCGGTGCCGCCGCCGATCAGGTGCAGTGGCTGCTCGGCGATGTGCGTACCTGGCAGCCACCGCGGCGTTATGTGCTGTGGCACGACCGGGCGCTTTTCCATTTCATGATCAGCGAACAAGATCGTGAGGCGTATTTGCAGACTCTCGAGCGGGCGACCGATCCCGATCGCGCGTTCGCGATCTTTGCAACCTTCGCGCCGCACGGCCCATTGCAGTGCTCCGGCCTCCCCGTCACCGGTTACGATGCCGCCGATCTCAGGGCCGCGCTCGGCGTCGGGTGGCAGCTGATTGAGGAAGATCGCGAGTCCCACACCACTCCAAGCGGTCGGATTCAGCCGTTCACCTGGGCGGTGTTTCGCCGTCAGCACTAGTTGGGGAGGTATGCGTGGTGTACCAGTCAGCGATCGATGCGTTGCTTGCTCAGGCGCGCGCCGTATTGGATCGGGTGGAACCCGGGCGCCTCGATGATGAGCTGGAAGCTGGCGCGGTCTTGATCGACATTCGTCCCGTCGAACAGCGGCAGCGAGATGGCGAGCTGACCGGCGCGATCATCATCGACCGCAACGTCCTTGAGTGGCGCCTCGATCCGACTTCGCCTGATCGTCTGCCGGTTGCCTCAAGCGCTGACATTCGCTACATCCTGGTGTGCAATCAGGGCTATAGCTCAAGCCTCGCTGCGGCCACAAATGCGTGATCTTGGTCTGAGCCGGGCGACCGACCTGGTAGGTGGATTTCAGGCGTTGTTGGCGTATCAAGAGTCTCGGTAGGACCAGTCGAGCGCGAGTTCTGCTATATCTGGCCAGTTGAGGCGTCGCGCCAATCCTGGGACTTGCCCATGTCGCCGGTGTGGCCTTGGGGCATGCAGCTGACTATCGCGAGCTTGGGCGATGGACGGCGGGGCAGTCGACTGCTCCGCGGCGGCAGCTTCCGAGGGCGGTGACAACGGCTGGCGGCTAGCCTCGCCGTGTGACCGCCCTCATGGAGCGCCGGGAGGCGTTGCATCGCCGCGCGCTGCTGCTCGAATACTGCACTCTCTGCTGGAACGTTGTGGAAGCAGCCGTCGCCATAGGTGCGGGGGTCCTAGCGGAAGCGTCGCTCTCATCGGCTTCGGTGCCGACTCTGCTATTGAGGTGGTCAGTGCGGTCGGGTTGCTGTGGCGGCTGCGCAAGGCTGGACCGCACGCCCCGATCGCGGAGGAGAGTGAGGCAGAGAAGCGGGCGCTGTACGTGGTGGCTTTCACGTTCTTTCTGCTTGCTGCCTACATCACCTACGAAGGCATCAGCGGCCTGTTGCGGCATCAGGAACCGTTAACGTCGCAAGGTAGGGATTGCCTTGTCGGTGCTCTCGCTGCTGGTCATGCCCGTGCTGGCGTACGCCAAGCAGCGCATCGGCAAGCAGATGGGCAGCCGTGCACTGATTGCAGACTCCAAAGAGACGTGGGTGTGCTCCTATCTCTCACTGGCGCTGCTCATCGGTGTTGGATCGTACGCATTGTTCGGCTGGTGGTGGGCCGATTCGGTCGGCGCGCTGGTCATGCTGCCGGTGATCGTCTGGCAAGGCTGGGAAACGCTGACCGAGGCCCGCGAACACGACTCTGATACCGACTGATCCAATCATCAGCACGGGCGTGAAGCGTTAGTCCTACTCCGCACCGTCGACATCGGCCACCAGTGGGAGCGCTGGTCCGGCCACTGTTCCTTCGCATTTTGTGCTCCACGGGCAGGAGCGGGTGCACGGCACGTTCCACGGCCTGCATCAATGGGATTCCATCCGATGACCGCTGATGCGCAACCGTCAGGTGTAGGACAATCTCGTCGTAGACGCCGCCGAACGGCGGGTAATCAGCGAACGCATCCCAAACGGCGGTTGTCAGCTGCCGAAAAGGATCAGCTGGCGCCGGATCTAGCCACAACACTTCCTCATCGAACCAGCGAGTTCGCGCGAACTCGCATGAAAACGCGCTGATGGATTGAATCGCTGCCCGCCATCTGGCCAAGACCGTTTCATCGACCGCGCTTTGGCTCAACGAACGGATAGAGCACAGTGACATGCGCGGGTATGCCCCCCCCGGTGGATAGATCCAGGGAGCGTCGTGGAGACCACCATGTAAGCGGGAACTGATTGCCGGGTCTGGCGACTCCGAAGGATGCGCCGGTACCCCGCCTGGCCGTCAGCTCAATAGCCTGGCCATGGGTTACTCCAGGGCGCGCCGCATGTCACTGGGTCCATTTAAGGCGGCGAGCTGGAAATCAGAAGCTGAGCATGCCACTGACGAGTGCCTGCCACGTGATGGGTCCAACAATGCCGTCGACTACGACGGAGGGCACATCGTCGGCAAGAGCCTGCTGGAAACCGCGGACGGCGGCATCGGTCTTGGGGCCGAAGATGCCATCCACTTTAAGGCCAAGGCTTGGGTCACCAGAAAGGTTTCGGAATTGAAACTCCGTCTGCACTCCGCGGACCGCTTCTCCCTGGCTGCCCTTTTTGACGGTGACGATTAGGGCGCGCCAGGTGATCGGTCCGACGATTCCGTCAATCACGAGTCCTTTGTGACGTTGAAAGGCCTTGACGGCTCCTTCCGTCTGCGGGCCGAAGTCGCCATCGACTACGACGATGCGGCGACGCGCCCGGAGCAGGTATTGGAGAGTTTGGACTGGATGATGCTTAGCGCCCCTGCGGATAACAGGCCACGGACTGAGCGTGATCTGATCACGTGGATTAGTGTCGTATATGGGCGGCGTGACGACCGACATATCTTTGCAATTCTTCACCGTTTGTTGATTGTCGGGCGGTGCCCAGGGCCGCAGCCCCTCGCCACCAGCCCATGGTTCTAGATTGGACACGATCGCCGCGTCGGAGCCGGCGGATCCATAAATGCGGTCGGGATCAAGCCGCCATGCCTTCCCCGAGGCGAGTTGCCACATCGCAAAGAGCCTGTCGGCGTTCGAGTGGAGCAAAAATACGAACGGATCATGGAAAGAGAAGTGCTGAAAGCCGATGCTTCCACCGATGTATCCGTGAGCGGTGTTGTGGGCGCCCTGCAGTGCAGTGTTCATTTGGAGGAACTGGTCCGCCTCTGGTGCTGTGTCGCCGTTGGTGGTCACGCTGACGTCCGGGGCTACGGGCGGTGAACCTTGGCTGAGGTCGCGCCAGATGAAATTGTGACCGCCGCCTTCGGTGCTCTCAAAGTCTTGAAGCGGCGGCCCGGCGTTTCCATGGGCCTGGCCCATGAAATTCGTGGTGAACAGGTTGACGCCGTCGAAGGTGGTCGGATCCGTCGTCCAGTCCCAATAGTGGAGTGAGAGCTCGGGATCCACCTCTCGTAGCAGCTCTTCGAGCCGATTCACGAGTTCACGATGCCATGGAAGAAAGCCGGGCCCAGAATGCACGTCCTGTCCACCCGCGTGCGCGCTCTTGTGGATCTCTTCCTGCTTGTCCCAGTACGTCACCCCGTCGGGATAAATCTTCGTTGTGTCGAGAGCGATAAAAGCGTCTCGCAAACGGTCCCGCTCCGCCTGCGATACTTTCGCGACATTTCTTCGAACACCATCTCCAAGCGCCATCTTCGTTCCCTCCTTTTGCTAGGTCATCGGCCGCCTACGCTGACCGACAACCTGAACGCGCTGAACCGAATGCCGCGGCTGACTGCCCGCTATCGCCGCCGGCAGAGAATGCGCCGGTGCCCGCCGAGCCCTCGGCGTTCCCAATCAACCTGGCCATCTGTGATTCCTTCGCGGGTATGCCGCCGGCCAAATGCCTTGCCTTACAGACGCCGAAGCGATCCCTCAGATACCTCAGAGCCGACGGTGGCAACACACGGGCCCAACTCGAACCGCCGCGAGCCGAGGTGCCTGCTCGTGGCCGGGTGCTACGTGAGTGCAGCTCTGACCCTGATTGAGCGTCTTACCGGCGTGTCGCGAACCCCACCGCCTGTCTACAAGGTCCGCGCAGAGCGTCCATCAGTGTGCGCCTGCGGATGATGGTGCAGCCGCTTTGTCTGCTGGCGGAGGAAGGATTGACCGGGCGTTGCTGTCACGGCTGCTGTCAGCCGACCCTTTCTGTCAGGACCGGCGCGAAGCGAAGCAAGGGCGGCGACCCACACGTAGCCGTAACTTGCGGCTCAATCAGCAGGACATGAAACTTGCTAAATCCCAGGCGGCCCATAGCTGAGCCAGGACAAACTCTCGATGACTCAACGTATCTTTCGATGGCGACACGTCTCCATGTCCATAGGGAGGTTGGTAAGGCGGCACGGCACACATCTGAGGACCGCTGTAGCAAGGGTCAGATGGATCATCGCGATCGACGTCTACGTGCTGTCGTCCGCGCCTTGGCCATGGCCGCCTCGACTGGGCGCCGGATGTACCTGGGAGAACTGACCATGACGATGGTGCGTAGTGCCGAACAGCATGTGGAGGAGCGGTTATGAACAGCGAAATGTCACCGCTAACGAGAGACTTTGCGGAGGTCATCGCACCACTTGGCGAGGATGAGGAGCGCCGTGCGGTCGAAGCCGCGTTAGCGCATCTGGGCCTCCGACGGCCGAGCGTTTATGGCGTCGAGCTGCGGATCGATAAGAACCGTCGTTCGCTGCCTCGCCGACGGATCGGTGTGCTACTTGGCGAGCTGGACGGGTATCTCCCATACGAAGTTGTTGTCTCCGATGACGCCGCGGTGGTTTCCGCCACTGCGCGGCCGGACCTTATGCCGCCTTTCTCCGACGAGGAGGTGGCGGAGGCGGCCGTACTTGCGCGAAACGAGGTGCGCATCGACGAGGAGGCTCGACGGTGGGGTGTCAGGTTCGGGCCGTTCTATCCCTCCCGCCACGGGCACGACGGGCCGGATGATGGCGACGCCGCAAGGCGACTTGTGGGCCTGCACTACTTCGACGCGAATTCGGATGCCAACGTCATACCACTGGTGTCCGTCGTCGTCGATCTCACCGGCCGTGACATCGTCTCGGTCGAGCACTACTAAATCGGACCGATGGACGAGGAGGACCGGAGATGGCCTTGTTCGGCGACTACCACCTGGTTAGTGGGGCCGGCTGGTCGGTGTATTGGCGTATCAGCAAGGTGAGCGGAGGCGGACTGGAAGTGTGGTGGGCCGACTACCGCGGCCGGCGGGTGCTATGGCGAGGCAGCCAGCCCTTCGCGATCGTTCCGTACCACCGGCCGGTCATCGAACCGCCACCGCCGGAGCACACATACAAGGACGGGGTCAACCCGCAATGCGGCGGGGCGCCGTTCACGGCGCTGCGGCACACCGCCCCGAACAGCCTTCAACCGTGGATGAACCCAGGCCCGTACGTCGCCGCGGTGGACACCGACGCGGTTGAGGTGAGCGTGGAACCTGGGGACGACTTCGGGCCGGCGATGCTGCGCATCGTCGCCAAGTTTCAATGCGGTTGGTACCAGTACGTGCATCGCTGGGAGTTCGACAGCGAGGGTACGATCCACGCGGCGCTGGGGATGGGTGGCGGTCTCAATCCCTTCGCGAAGGACAAGGCCCACGTGCACCACATGTACTTCCGGATTGACCTGGACATCGACGGCTTCGGCACCGACGTGTTCGAGGTGTTCGACCACAACAGCTTCATCGACCCTGGCGGTGACAGCTGGCAGACGATGACAGCGCAGGGCCGGTTCGTCGCCAATCCGGCGACCGCACGTAAGTTTCGCGTCCGAGACCTCACCAGCGCCAGCCAACTTGGTGCCCTCCGTGGCTATGAGGTCGAGCTGCCGCAGAACACAGGCCTCGACCAGTACTCGACCGGCGACGTCTGGGCCACGGTGTACCGCGGCGATCATGTGCAGCAGGGTGACGACGTCGGCGTTGACTGCACAGACAAGGTTCTCGGGAGCGTTTACGCTCAGGGCGCCCTCGACGCCGCCAACGGCAGCGACATCGTCCTGTGGCTCGCGATCAGGCATCACCACGAACCGCGGTTCGATGGCGAGGAGGCCGAGTACCTGCCGTACCACTACGAGGAATTCCACCTGACACCGCGCGGCTTCGAAGTGCTCCGGGTGCGCGATCAGGGACATGATCGCGGATAACCACCGCGATACCGAATCCGCCAAGTGGGAGCGTGGCCGGGCAAAAACCGTCGTCTCACCCGGAGCGTGCGCAACCAGCGGCCGAGTTGGCGCCCGCGGTCGATCGAGGGAACGAGCCGGAGCCGCCCAAACGCGCCATCAAACGCTCATGATCTGGATACTTGACTCTGCCCCGGATGAAGTAGGGCGAGGACTGCGTGGTGCCAATCTTCCTCGCTACTGGTGATCATCGGACCGCCTAGGCAGCGAAGTTCCACACAGCGTGGGATGAGAAGCGGGGTACAGCTTCAAGAACTTGTCGACAGATTGGCCTTTGGGAGGTCACGCGGCCAGGGCTGCGTCGGTCTAGACCGGCGCCCGGGGCCGATCCACCCGTCAAAGCAGCCTATTGAGCCGCCTAGACATCATCACTCGATACTCGGAACGATCCTCGGACAGCAAGCCCTCCACCAGACTCCGACACGCTTGCCGTGTGGCCACCGTCGGACGGATGACCGGCCGGTTCGAGCACTTCGATGAAGCGGCGAGATTGTCCAGCGAGGACGACAATCCCGCCGGGTGATCGACTCCCACCTGTTCACCTCGGCCCATGCATGCATCAGCACGGATGCCACCTGAATCTCAATGTTCGCATCCGCGTATTGGCGCTCGCTGGCACTTGGTGGCGCTCCTGACCGGCCCGCTCTTGATGGCCGCGACCGTGTTCGGCCAATCGCTCGCGTCCCCTGACTTCCGTCCCGACATCGTCACGACCGACGACAAGCTGAGCATTATCGTCGTCGGGATCGCGATCGGAGGGGCGGGGTGTTCTGGGTGATCGTCGCGGTCGTGGCCTGGGCGAACCGCGGCCACCTTACAGAACCAGTGGCGGCTCGCGGCTGGCGAGACATGGAGACCGTCCGCCCTGGGGCCGGGTGACCCGTCGGACGAGCGCAACTTGCACCGTGCATTCAACGACCGCGCAAGGCGACCAGGCGTGCCAGTCATCTCGGTTTACACGACGCGGCGGACGTGCGCCAGCCTCCTCGTCGCGCTGGACGTTCACCCGCGAGTGGCGATTGCGATCCGGCGGCATTTCAAGATCGCAGTGACGATGGAGGTCTACTCTCAGGTCTCCTCGGCCGCGATCCGGGAGGCACTCGAGCGGCTGGCGAGCCCACACGAAGAGGGGTCGGCGTGAGCACCTCGACGTACCTTCTGGGGTACGGAGCAGAAAGGACCTCCATCCGAGGATCGGAAAAGGACTCTGACCTGGGTGGAGCCTAGGGGACTCGAACCCTAACCCCCTGCTTGCAAAGTGACGGCGTTGACCTCGCTAAGCGTCGCTCAGGCGCGCTGAGTGTGGGCGAACCCCGCTGTACAGCGCTGAGCAGCGGGGACACTGCTGTACTTTGCTGCTGTACTGGCTCGCTCCGTCGAAGCTTTCGGCACAGATTGTCCGTCTTCTCGGCCGACCTGGTCCGGCTAGCTGCGACCGGCTGGCGACGACCCAAGTGGGGCGTGGAATATGAGCTTTCCAAGCTCAATGCCGCGGTTTTCGATCACTCTCTTGCGAGATGGTTTTCACTAGGGGGGACAGGGATCAGGCCTAGTGAAGGCGCATTTGGCACCATCATTCCAAGTTTCAGCCGGTAACACTGATTAGCGGTGTGAGCCTGGTGTTGCCACTCCGGTAAGGCTCGAGTTAAGGCACGACGACATCTTTCCGGATCGCGCCTCTACGGCCGGCAGATCAGCCCATATTTGCGTGGCTGTCCCAGGGGTCACGTGGAGGCAGGCCGTGCTCCGCGAACAGGTCCGAGGCGATGCCGTGCACAGCGAGCATGATCATCTACGCTTGGGGCAAACATGGGCAACTCGACTGTGCCAGATTGGGGTGTAGCGCTTGAGGCACCGCCGGATCTCATGGCTCACGCCCTGAGCCAGTTGGTTGGTTCTGCACCGCCGTGGCCTAGCAGCCTGCGGGTAGGGATGAGGTTGTCGCCTGGCGTCCCAACCGGCCACTCGGTCGGCCCCCCTCCGGTGCGATGCCCCTGGTAAGGCGGAATCCGATGGAACCGGACAGCAGAACACCCACGAGGCATCAATACCGCACGACGTCGGCCCACCAGTTGGACGATCGGCGGCTACTGCTGCGCGGCGGCGCACTCGACGGACGGCGTTGGGTGGGCGTGGTCAGCGTCGGGAAGCGGGTGTTCTGCGGCGAGGAACCCTGGTCCACCGCGGGTGTCTATCTCGTGACCACCGAGGTTGAGTTTGACGACGACGGCAAGCCGGCGAACATCGCGGTCCCGGCCTTCGCCGCCGAAGAGACGGCCGGAGCGGCCTCGACCTAGCGACCAAAGATCGTTAGGCGCTCGTGTCCCCTTTCGTGGGCGGACACGGTGGCCGTGACGGGGGGCATGGTGATGGGCCGCCGTGGACGGGCCACCCCTCATCCCGCGACCGAGCCGTCGGCGGCCTCCTCGGCACGTCCGATTCGTGCCGGCCCAACTCACCCTGGCGAGATACGTTGTACGGTCGTACGCCAAGCGCTCATGGCTGTGGGTGTTCAGAAGCAGACTGGTGAGCGCGGGCGGCGGAGTTATTTGGCCCATCGCTCGGGCTGGGCCGAGGGCTATTGCTGCTGTTGTCATTCTGGATTGGGCCATGTCAACTTGAGTTCGCCCACTCTGACGGCTTTGATCTGGCTCCAAGCCGGTCTGAGAGACCGACCAAGGCGATTTACACGACCATCGAGGAGCCGAAGGTCGATGACACTCGGCTGGGCGCTGTGGGCTCCGCCTTCACGCGTTCTCCTGTGGCCGCGGCTCTCTGGATGGCGGCAATGACTTCGTGGCGCCGGACGGCGTCGGCGAAGTCTGGCACGGTGTGAGTCTGGTTGTCGATGTCTGCCGCGAATGCTGCGTAGGCACGTCCGACGTTGTAGGCGGGCGTGCCTTCCAGGCTGGTGAGCGCGGGCCATTTCTGGGTCAGCGCCGCCGGGACAGCAAGTTCGGCTGGCTCGTTTCGCCCGTGCGCTCCGGCGACGGTCAAAGGATAGATTTGAGGCTGTGCGGCGGCAGCGGTAATCCGGAGTGTTCCGTTGGTTCCGTTGATTTCCCACAGGAACCCGATACCGCCGGCCACGGCTTCACGAACGTGGATACTGGCGGTCGCTCCGGAGGTGAGGGTGCCGATGACCGCGATTTGGTCGGCCGCCGTTTTCACGATCTGCTGCCCGGTCTCTTCGATGGTGATGAGCGGCCTGCGAAGATCCGCCACGGCCGACAGGTTGGCGAATTCGCCCAGTGCGTAGTTGAGGGTGTCCAGGCTGTGCCCGACGGCGATCGTGATCAGGTTGGCCCCGTTTGTCTTGTCGAGCATGTAGGCGTTGGGCTGGCCCACGATGTTGCCGGGGACCGAGAGTCCCACCATGGTTGTGGAGAGAACCTCGCCGACGTATCCGTCGTGGAGCAGCTCTTTGACGAACTCGATCGCCGGGGCCTGGCGGGCCTGCAACCCGACCACCGTTGGCGCTCCTTGCTGTGTGGCGAGCGTAGCCATTGCTCGCGCGTCGTCGAGGTCGCGGCCAAGGGGCCATTCGCAGTAGACGGCTTTGCCGGCGTCCAGTGCGGCGGCGACGAGCTCTCGATGGTGCGGGACCTTGACGGTGATGGCGACTAGGTCGATGTCTGGTTGGGTTACCAGCTGCTGGTGGTCTGAGAACACCACACGCACCTTGAACAGTTCGCCCGCGGCGTGGGCGGATTCCGGATTGTGCGTGCTGAGTGCGCGGATCTCGTAGTTCGGCAGCGCGCGCAGTGCCGGGATGTGTGCGGTGGCGGCCCAGCCGCGGACGGGGCTGACCCCGACGATGCCGACACCCAGCGTCGTTTCAGGCATTGCTAGAAGCCCAGCGGCTCATCGCAGAGGACGACGGTGATGCGGTCGGGTGTCCACTCGCGATTGATGATCAG
>Ga0307296_10000315_pt1 | contig 21897 bp, 23 predicted proteins | sample ER_DNA_153_FD_194467 | JGI IMG/M metagenome (GOLD analysis project Ga0307296, IMG submission 194467) | Bulk soil microbial communities from the East River watershed near Crested Butte, Colorado, United States - ER_DNA_153 | ecosystem: Environmental > Terrestrial > Soil > Floodplain | place... | reverse complement strand
CGCCTGAGAGGTCCGGTCGCTGCCGTACGAATCCTCACTAATCCGCGGCCCTCTCGAGCCCCAGCTTCCGGACGAGCGGCCGGTATCGCGGATCATTCCTGATCGGATCGAGCCGCGGATGCGCTCGCAGCAGGATCAGCCCCGGCGCATGCTCTTCGACAGCGGCGTCGAGCCAGCGGAATGCATCGTCGGCATCCCCGAGACTTGCGTGGAGCACCGCGATTCCCCACGCCGAAACGACGCGCGTGGAGCGCGCCTCGGTCAGCTCGGCGAGAATCCGCCGCGCCTCCGCTTCGTTCCCGCGTGCCGCCTCGAGATGCGCCAACCCAAACGATGGACCGGCGATTCCACCCGACAGGCGCCGCCCCTCCTCGTACTGCGCGCGCGCTTCGTCGAACCGGCCGAGTGCCTCGAGCGAGCGCGCGAGGCCGGTGTGCGTGCCGTCAAAACGCGGGTCGAGCTCGAGCGACATCCGGAAGTGGAAGACCGACTTCTCGTACTGACGCGCGAAGTAATAGGCGTCACCCGCTCCCGTGTAGATCATCATCGACTGCGGGTCGAGATTCACCGACTTGTTCGTCGCGGCGAGCGCCTCTTCGTGACGCTCGTACGAATAGAGAGCGCGTCCGAGCAGATTGTGCGCGGGCGCGAGGCCCGGGTTCAGCTCGACGGCTTTCTGCAGGGCGCGGAGTCCTCCGGCGAGGTCGCCAGTGTGTGACAGGATAGTTCCGATCGATACGTACGCCTCCGCGAGCGAAGGATCGATCTGCAGCGCTCTGTTCGCGGCTGTGGTTGCTGCCGCGGCTGCTTCGGCGGGCGGCGCCATCCCGCGAATCGCGCGGAAGATGTGGATGTCGGCCAGTGCGGTCCACGCCAGCGCGGATGTCGGGTCGAGCTCGAGGGCGCGCCGTGCGTGGCGTAGTCCGACCTCAAACGCCTCCGGCGATCCGGCAAAGAACGAGTGGCGGCTCTTCAGGAACTCGAGGTGTGCCTCGGGGTTAACCGGCTCGCGGCTCGCCAGTTTCGTCGCCTCCGTCGGAGAGATCTGGATCGAGATCTCGCGGACGACGGTCTCCGCGAGCTCACTCTGCATGCCGAGGAGGTCCTCGAGCTCGCGGTCGTAGCGCTCGCCCCACAGAGTTTCATCCGTGCGCGCGAGAACAAGTTGGACACTCAGTCGAACGCGGTTGCCGACAAGCAGGGCCGCTCCTTCGAGAACCGCGTCGACGTTGAGCTCTCGCGCTATCTCGGGGAGCGATTTCGGGGCGTCCTTGTAGCGCATCACCGAAGTCCGCGAGATCACGCGGAGCGCCTTGACGCGCGCGAGATCGGAGATGAGAGATTCCGTCATCCCGTCGGCAAAGTACTCCTGCGACGGATCCCGCGAGACATTGCGGAGCGGAAGCACGGCGATCGACCGGATCACGTCCCGTGGAGGCAGAGGAAGTGCAGCGGTCGGTATGCCTTCGCGGATTCCGCGCAGTGCCTGGCTGACGTGCGCCGCAGTGGGCGGGCGCTCCGCGGGATCCTTGCGCAGGCATTCGGCGATCAACCGATCGAGTGCGTCTGGCACGTCGGGACGCAGGGCCTTTACCGATAGCGCAGCATTGCTGATGATGGCGAACATCAGCGCTTCGGTCCTCTCCTTTACGAAGGGCCGCTGGCCGGTGATCATCTCGAACAGCATGACGCCGAGTGCGTAGACATCCGTGCGCGCATCGCCGGGCTCCCCGAACAACTGCTCGGGAGCCATGTATGGGAGCGAGCCCAGAATCGTACCCGCCTGCGTTATCCTACCGTCCGCCTTGTCGCCGGAAAGAAGCAGCGCGATCCCGAAGTCGAGGATCTTGGGATGACCGTCGGTGGTGAGCGCTACGTTCCCGGGCTTGAGGTCGCGGTGAAGGAACCCGTTTCGGTGCGCATTGTCGAGCGCATCGGCGATCGCCGCTCCCAGTGCAAGCACCTCGTCGATAGGAAGCGGACCCGTAGCCAGCCGCGACTGCAGTGTACCGCCGGCGACGTACTCCATGACCAGGAACTCGTAGCCATCGCGGGTATCGAAGTCGAAGATGGTGGCGACACCCGGGTGAGAGAGACGCGACAACACGAGTGCCTCCCGCCGAAAGCGCTCGCGGCTCGTCGTGTTACCCAGGGTTCCGTGCAGGAGCATCTTGATGGCGACATCCCGGTCGAGGTTGTCGTCATGCGCTTTCCAGACCTCTCCCATGCCGCCTTCGCCAATGCGCTCGAGCAGCCGGTACCGGCCGAGGACGGTACCGACTCCGACGGGCAGGGTGCCGGTGGAGGTTGTGCGCACGCTAGCTGTCACGGGCTGTTTTTAGATCGGGAAACAGGGAGCGGGAGACGGGAAACCCGAAACGGGCAGCGGGTACCGAACTTCAAATAAACCAACGAAGAAGCTATCCGTGCGGTCAGACGGGCCGCAACAAGGCTCTTACGCGCTCCCGAGACTCACCAACTCGATTGCTCAAGCATTAATTTCGTCGCGTGTGGTCGCCGGAGGGTACGAATGCAAAAATCATTGTCGGACGCACGTACGCGCCAGGAGCTTCTGGACAGACTGGAGCGCCTAACCCCTGAAACTCCGGCGCGATGGGGGAAGATGAACGCGCCACAGATGCTCGCTCACGTGGCGGACTGGATGCTGATGGCGAAGGGAGAGCTCAAGACGGCTGCGAAAAAGCGCCCTCTGCGCTACCCCGTGATCAAGCAATTGGTCATCTACTGGCTTCCCTTCCCCAAGGGCGTGCCGACCGCGCCGGAGCTGCTGATCAGAAAACCCTCAGACTGGGCGATCGAATGCGCCACCCTACGCCAGCATGTTCAGTCGTTCGAAAACCGCGATCCGAAAGCGGCGTGGCCCGATCATCCGGCGTTTGGGAAGTTGACCGCGAGGGCGTGGGGCGTGCTCGGCTATCGCCACACCGATCATCATTTCAGGCAGTTCGGGATTTGAGCGCGCCCTCACGCGTTCAAGTCTTTTTTGGAACTTCGCGCTCGCTGGTGGCGCCCAAGCGCTCACGATCTGCGGCTGCCGGGTCAAACCCGTCGGCTCGGACATCCAGCAAAAGAGAATAAAGACTTCCCGGCGCATAATCCTCGCGGATCCGAAGCCGCACGCCAGGCTCGGCGACGGTAAGCTGCGTCTCCACCAGACTTGCGAGGCGATCGAGATCATCCAAAGAGCCGCGCATCGCGTGAGAGTCGAGTCCAGCTTCATGCCACGTCATTATCTCGAGCGATCCATAGGGGTCGAAATGCTTGAGTGCTCCGTCTGACGCGTTCGCCGGATCGATGATGTAACCGCGCAGGAGATCCGGAAAGTGGAGCAGGCCGGCACGCGAGCCAGTGAGCGTCCAGGTTCTATTCTGATCGTCCAGCTCGCAGAAGAAGCCGAGCTCGCGCCACCCCCGCTTGATGTCCTCGTTCGTCAGATCGGCGTGCGGCTGGGTCGGACCCGCCACGTTCTGCCGATACAGATAGTAGGCACCTCCGATCAGTAGTGCGATGGCTGCTAGTGCGAGCACGCGACCTCGTCCATTCAGTATTGTGAAGGAGCAAAGAGAATTGCGGAGAGCGCTGTGGCGGTTATTCGGCGCCAGCCCTCTGCTGAAGACGAGATAGGACTGCTGTCGCCACGAGGGCACCGAGAAATGCTGGAATGGCGGTGATGGCCGGCCAGAGTACAAGGGCGAGCAGCCAGGCTGGACGTAGCGGTGATCCAGTGGTCAGAGAATGAATCATCCCGGCGAGTGCAAGACCGATTGCTCCAATTGCGACCGCCAGGGCTACGTGCAACCCTGTTGAGCGCGGCGAGTTGCGCAGCCTGAAGTGTTCGTACCAGATGTGCGCAGCGTATGCCAGGCCGCTGAGCATCCACGCCGCCAATCGCCATAAACGAAGGTTGGCAGAGGGCACGGCGAACACTCTGCCGATGACGAAGTAGGCGACGCCGACAATGAGCGCCGCGCGAATCCATGGTTGACGAGGTGCTGCATCCACGTGTGTTGCCTGACGCCTTAAGTTCAACTGCAAGCAAAGTACAACCATCGCGGCGAAGCCGCATCCGACAGGCGCTACGATCGATCCATCGATGCCTCGACCAGACATCTGCAATCAGCGGCTCACCAACCAGCATCTGAGCAGGCAAACGCTCGAGAAGCCGAGTGAAGTCGTCCATCTGTTGGGCGCGGTACAGGCTCAGGATTACGGCGTTGCGAAGTGGGGCGTCGCCCAACGTACGCGCAACGCCACAGACGCGGTTGTCGAGAAGGAAATCACCGACGGCGCAATTCTGCGAACTCATGTTCTGCGCCCCACGTGGCATTTCGTGGTGGCCGCTGACATCCGCTGGATGTTGGCGCTCACGGGCCCACGAGTGAAGATGATCCTTGCGCACTATGATCGAGACCTGGGTCTGGACGAGGCCATTCTCCGACGAGCCAGTGCCGCAATCACGAAAGCGCTCGAAGGTGGTAAGCAGCTCACGCGCGCTGAGTTATCGAAGGCGATGGAGCGAGCCCGGATCCGGACGGACGGCACGCAACGGCTTGCGCGCCTCGTAATGCACGCGGAGCTGGACGGAATTATCTGTAGTGGTGCGCTTCGAGGGAAGCAGTTCACCTACACATTGCTCGAGGAGCGTGTGCCACCGGCCAAGCCGCTGGAGCGCGACGCAGCGTTGGTCGAGCTCGTGAAGAGGTATTTCAACACGCGCGGTCCGGCGACGGTGGATGATTTTGCCTGGTGGTCGGGCCTGACGAAAGCGGATGCGAGACAGGGATTGCAGGAAGCGGAATCAGAGCTGGAGCACGAGACTGTCGATGGACGCACATACTGGTTCCCGACGCCCGGGCAACTCAAGACGAGATCACTCGTCGCACGCTTGCTCCCGAATTACGACGAGTACTTCATCGGGCTCAAGGACCGGCGCGCTATGCTCTCGACACTCATGACATTGGGACTCGAGAGGAAGGTGGGCTTCCTTGGTGGCCACCTTCTCACGATAAACGGTCAGGCGGTTGGCGGATGGAGGCGGACCTTTAGCGGCAAGAAAGCAATCCTCGAGCTTAAGGTTCTCACGAAGCTCAGCGACGCCGAGCGTCGTTCCGTCACGAGAGAGGTAGAGAGATTCGCGAATTTTCTGGGCGTGCCGGTGGATATGGCGAAGCACTCCATTTGACTTGAGCCCGCTCACGCGCCGAGCTTCTTCGCCAGAAAGATGTCCGGGCGGCCGGGCCCATTTGCATCGGGCATCACACCGATGACATGAAAGCCAAGGCGACGATAGAACGGCAACGGATGATTTCCCCAGCTGCGCACCGCGCTGAATGCATCCGGGAGCGCCGAGTACAGGTCCACGCCGCCAAGCGTTGTCTCTCCCGCGAGGTCGTCGCTGCCGGCCCATAACGTCAGCCCACCACGGGCTGTGAGGATAACCTCGAGATCCATCACCAGCGCTCGACCAACGCCATGACGACGTTGCGCCGCGTCCACGACGATTGGATGCAGCTGCCACACCAGCCCGTCGTATTCTCGAATCGCGCCGATCCAACCGATTACGGCGCCATCCGCGTCAAGCGCGATGCGGCTGACGCGATCTGCGCTGAGTGATTCGTCAACTTCCTGGCGCGCTTCTGTCAGCGTGGTCCAGACGCCGAGCGGAGAGAATGCGGCGTGGAGCAACTTTGCCGCGTCCTCGATGGATGAGCTGTCAGTTGCGCTCAGATCCTCGATTGTGAAGTGCATCTGCCTTCACCTGAGCGGCCATGGCGACCAGTCAAACGTCCGGCTCGACCCGCCCACCAGCGCGGTCCCTCGCCCTCGACCCACTCGATTCCATTCATAGCCTATGGTCTGATCGGGGTCAGCGAGAGTTTTCGGATCTCTACTTCCGATCCTTCCGACTGCACAGCGATCTGGCCGTGATCAGCGGTCGCCTCGGAGCCGTCGTTCACCAGGTCGCCGTTGACCCAGACTCGGATCGATCGCCCGACAGCCTCGATCACCATTGCGTTCCACTCGCCAACGGGCTTCTCGGAGTTATCGGTCAGGTTGAGGATGCGGCGCGCCTTGCCCTCAGTGGTGCCCCACTCTGAAGGTGGCCCGCGCCGACGTTCCATGTCCGGTACGCGGATGTCTTCCAGAATGCACCAGAAATCGCCGGCGTTCCCACTTTCCATCTGCACCTCGATGGAACGCGGGAACATCCCGTACAGGGCGCGCGGCGTTGACGCGTGCACCAGGACACCGGCGTTCCCGGGCGTCGCCGGGAAGCGGTATTCGATCTCCAGCCGGTAGTCGCGGTAGGTGGAATCGGTGATGAGATGCCCGCGGGGCTCGCCCAGGCTCACGAGCATTCCGTTGCGCACCACGAACGGATTGCGGACGCGGACGTTGGAGTCCGCCGGAACGTCGACGTGCCAGCCGGAGAGGTCGCTGCCGTTGAAGAGGGTTTGTGGCTGAAGCTGCGGCGCACGTTGTGGCGTGCAGCCGGAGATCGTCGCCACGCAACCTGCGAGAATCAGGAATGACTTCATGCGCCCTCGAAAGGATTTTCTAAGGATCGCAGCGCGTTACGCGAGCACTGCGCTAACGTGTCCAGCAACGATGCGCCAGCTATCTCCGATTGCGCGCCAGACGCGAGTATATCGGAACGGTCCGGCAAAGGCCACACCCTCGAATGTCCCGCTCATCTCCATCCGCACGCTCACGACCGCGATGTGTCCGAAGAGCTGGATGCGCTCCTCACTTGGCTCGAGCCGCGTGATACGGATCAGGCCGCGCCGGTGCGCGTCCAGATCGTCGTTCTTGCTGTAGACCGCGCCGTTTGGACCCGTGAAGACGAGCGAGTCGTCCACGAGCCGATCGAGCTCTCCCACATCGCTGGCCACTTGCGCTCGGCGAAGGGCTGCCTCGCACGCGCGCAACGAGGCTTCGGACGGCTTAAACTCCAGTTCTACGGGCGGCATCTTAGTGATGAATCTCTATCGCGTGGAGGCAGATCATGAAAACTCAGAGACTTCTCATTTTCCTCACGGCAGTGAATCTGGGGCTGCTTGGCTACCAGGTGTTCCAACCGCATTTGGCTGGCGCGGCGACGGTCGATGTCCCGGATGTCCTCCGCGGCCGCGCTCTCGAAATCGTTGATGCCAGGGGCAAAATTCGAGCAAGCATCGCCGTGCTTCCAGAGGATCCTAAAGTGATGTGGAAGGGCAAGCCATATCCTGAAACTGTGTTATTGCGCCTGATCAGCCCCGAGGGCAGGCCGAATGTAAAACTCGGAGCGTCCCATATGGGCGCCGGACTTCTGATTGGCGGTGAGTCGAATCCGACCTATGCCCAAGTGCTGGCCGAAGGCGGGGAGACCACACTCAAGTTGATAAACAAAGACGGCACTGAGCGGCTGATCAAGCCATAGAGGCAGTCGAATCTTTAGCCGAGACGGTTCATCCCGTGACCTTGCACCTAAATTGGTTCGGCAGTACTTCCCGATGCGAAGGGACATGTGACTTGGTCACCCAAAGTGGGAGAGGAATACTATGCGTAGGTTCGTGACAGCCGCCGCGCTCATCCTTCCGTTGTCGCTCACCGCCCAAAGCCTCCCGCCGGTCGCTGCCGTTGCGCGCGTCGCCGATTCGCTCGCGCAAGCATTCATCGTAGAGCGTGGCGCGCCGAGTGTGGCGATCGGAATCGTTCGCGGGCGCGACACGATCACGATGCGGGCTTGGGGGAAGGCCGACATCGAACAAGATGTCAGCGCGACGCCGCGTTCGGTGTATCGCATTGGCTCGGTGACGAAACAATTCACATCCGCCGCCGTCATGCAGCTCGTCGAGCAAGGCAAGGTGAAACTCGACGATTCCATCGCTACGTACGTCGCGAATCTCCCGGCACCGTGGCGCGCTGTCACCGTGCGACAGCTGCTCAACCACACATCCGGAATCCCCAGCTATACGGGCATTGGACCCGCATGGACGCGCCGATGGGGCGAGGAGATGAATCCCGACACGCTCGTCGCGCTGACTGGAAATCTGCCGATGTGGTTCGCCCCGGGCACAAAATGGCAATACGACAACTCCGGCTACGTGTTGCTCGGCATGCTAATCGAGAAGATTACCGGCCGCTCGTGGGGCACGGACCTCTCCGAGCGATTCCTCAAGCCGCTAAGCCTTAATGGCACGTACAATTGCGTGACGGCGCCGATCGTACCGCGCCGCGCGCACGGTTACGAAACCAGCGGAAATGGCTGGGTGAACACGCCATATCTCGCAATGTCGCAACCATACTCCGCGGGCGCGATGTGTTCGACCGTCGGCGACCTCGCGAAATGGAATCGCGCGCTGAATACCGGCCACATCGTCGCGCCGGCGTCGTACGCGCTAATGACTGCACCGGAGGGCGCCGCGGTCAAATCCAGGTACGGGTTCGGCCTCTCACTCGACAGCATCGCCGGCCGATCAATTGTCGCGCATGGTGGTGGGATTAACGGCTTCACCACAGGGAATTTATGGGTTCCATCCGCCGAGCTGTCGGTCACTGTGCTCGCCAATTCCGGCTCGGCGAATTCGGATGAATTGGTCAAACAACTCGCCCGTGCGGCGCTTGGTGCCCCGCTTCTACAGCCTCTCAAAGTGCTTCCGCTCGCGGCGACGGATCACCCGCGGTACGTGGGCGTCTATGCACTCGCGTTCACGAGCGGATCGCGCGACCTCACGGTCGCTGAGCAAGGCGACCATCTCACTGCGCAATTGGCAGGTCAGGGCGGTGCCTTTCCGCTCCTCTACCTCGGACAGGACACGTTTGGCGTCGGGTTTGACCGAGAGCTGAGATTCATCTTCACGACGGATGGCACGCGTGCCACGAAAGTGGCATTGTTGCAGCGCGGCGAGCGCACCGAGGGACTCCGCAAATAGTCGTCAGGTTGCTGAGAATCGCGGTACTCCGTTGCTGCCTAAGGCCCAGTGTTCACCAATCGCCGCCGTGCGCGCGGAGATAGGCCGCGATTTCAGCGTACTGGTTGCCGCGACGATTTCCCTCTCCCTCACTCAGGTAGTGTTCCGCCCAGCCTAACGGAGTGCCGCCCCAAGCGCTGTCTTTCGTGCGCAGCTCGGCGCCAGCTTCTACCAGCACTTCGACCGCTTCCAGGGAACCAGAGCACACGGCATGGTGCAGGGGCGTGCCATGCGAGTAAAGGTCCTCGCTCGGTGCATTCAGATCGACCCCACCGCGTATCATTCGGCGCAGCGCATCTGCCTTTCCGTTGAGTGCCGACAGCACGAATGAGAACTGCTTCTGATGCTCGCTTGCTGTCGTCACGAGGCGATCGACGTCATCCCATCGCCCCAAACATAGAGCCGCCGCCAGTGTGAGCTTCGCCCCGCGCTTCACGAGATGGTCGGCCGCAGCGAAGTTCCCGTTCACGAGCGCGTTGTTCGGATTCCCGTCGGTCACTGCGCCAGCATCGACAAGCACGTCGATCAGGTCGATCTGTACCCCACACTGTCGCGCGATCCAGGACCACGAGACCAGCGTCAGTGTGTAGTCGAGCTGCTCTTGGAGAGTCGACGCGTCCTGGCGCCGGGCCGCGTAGATGATCGCGCGCGCCACCTCGGCAATGTTCGCGGGCAGCTTGCCGTTGCGCACCGGATCCTCCGCCACGAACCAGAGCAGGTAGGGCCGCTGGAAGAATCCATCCAGCGCGCCACCGACGGTGTCACGCAGCCAAGCTCCCGGCGACGCGAGGCGCTCGCGCACCAGCTCTGCGTGCGTAGTGATCAGGCGCTCCAACTTAGGGATGTCGCCGGCGTCGATGGCCGAGACGGCGTCGCGAAAGTGCGCGTCAAGCGATGCGAATTCGGCCAGGGCTGTGCTCATCGATCTGTCCCGTAGACCGTAAAGCCAATCGTCAGCGTGACAGGATACCCAACGCCGATCAGGAATATTGCGAACGCAGACCAGCTTCCAAGTCGATTGCCTGACGTCGTGTTCAACGAAATGAGTCCGCCCAATGGACCGCGCTTAAGCTGCGGCGCGCTGGAGAAAAAGTAGTCATTCAGTATTGTACGCGCGCCGGCGGCTTCAAGCGCTTGTTAGACCGCTGCTCACAGCGCGTCAATTTCACCAGTTGAGAACGCATGCGTGCGGTAGGCAACCTCACGGCGGTTGCGGACCAAATCGTCTAGCTCTCCAGCTCGCTCCCCGCCCACGCCGAGTGCCCAGGTCCTCTTCACCTGGTCTATGACGAATGGGGACAGCCACGGTACGATCTGCTCCCAAGGCACTGTGGCAAAGAGATCCTCGTAGAACCCAATCGCCGCGTCGCGCCACAGCGTCTCGCTTTGATGCACGGACCATTCGGCGAACCCATGTATCCTGCGCAAAGCTGCTTCGTCGCGGTTCTTATGGGCTTCAGCGGCGCGCAGGCTCAACTGCCAGAAGAACTCTCGACGAGCGTCCTGCCCCGGCGGGAGGTCCTCAGCCAGTTCTGGGAATAGTGCGATTGCCTTGCGACGCCAAGCGCTCATGAAGTAAGTGCGGCCGTCTAACGCCTTAGTTCAGCTGCAAGCACATCTAACGATGCGCGCGCAGCGCGCAATCCAGAAGTGCTTGTCAGCTGCAACGCTCGTTAGATGGCGGCTAATAGATCTTTACGCGCTGATCCCTTGGCGTGCATTTGCGCGGGATTGAGCTGAGTGTCTTGAGCGAATCTGCTTCTTTGCACTGCGCTCTATATATGGCAGAGTCGCTGAAGACAGTCCGAGCGGTGGTCGGGACGGGGGAATTCGCCGATCGCGCCGCCTCCGTCCGACAACCGAGAAGCAGACATGCACTCACGCAAATGAATCTCATCGCGAACTCCTCCTTTCGTCCATTTAACGCCCTAGCTCAGCTGCAAAGGGATCATATAAGAACGCTCGCGCAGCGAGCGTATTCAATAGCCCCTTTGTCAGCTGCAGCGTTCGTTAGCCGGCGCCCGCGATGACGTGTCGGCGGGCCGGCCATCGTGTGCGTGGCATACGCGTGGATTGCTCGCAACTCAAGCCCGGCGCAAGCACATGCCGCCCATGGTCACGCCGGCGAGCGGGGAGGACGGCTCGGTCGTTTCAACGCGCGCGATCGACCGGCAGTGCGCTCCGCGTGTGCCTCCGCGTACGCGCAGAGCACGCGCACCGGACAGATCTCGCACCGCGGCATGGACACCTTGCACGTCTGCTTCCCGTGTTGTCGCAGCAGCAGATGGGCGTCAATCAGCCAGTCGCAATCGGGCACGACCTGCGGTGACGCGGCATCGACGACGCTCTTGTACGTACTCGAGTAGCTCCGCTTCTCGACGCCGTATCCGATTCGCCGGAGCGACCGCCCTCCATTCGAGTCCAAGGCAAAAAGCGGATGGGTGTGGGTGAAGAGCAGGATCTTGTCCGCGCCCGGCGCGCCGATCATGGGGAACCGGCGGAACGCGCGCCGCGCTTCAGCGAGCGGGAGCGCGAGGACGTCATCCAAGCGCCCGTCGTAGTCACCGACCACGAGCTCGGCCGACTCTCGCATCCGGCGCGCGCGCAGTTTGCCGAACGGACCACCCACCGATGCGACCTCGGCCAGCACGCTGGGGTCGGCCTCCAGAATCGCGGTCGCGCTCAGACCCACGCGCCGGCGAAGAGCGGCGAACGCGGCAGCGCGCCGCGCATCGTCCGCGAGATATGCCGCCTGTTCCCAGAGCACGAGTTGAAAGGCGTTCGATGCGGGCGTTGGCGTTGGTCGCTCATAGTGCGCCCGCAGCATCGCGACGATCGCCTGGAGTTTCGATGTATCGCGCTTTGGCACCACGTGACCTCTCAGGATCGAACCATGGCCCGATATTGGACCATGACCTCCGCGAGCACAACTCTATTCCTAATCCCAAGCCGATGCGGCCGGCTAACGCCAATTATGCCGCAGAAGCACGCTGACTCCTGCAAGCTATGCAGTATATCACGCTCGATAGCGCGCCAGTGGTCAGTCGCCTATCGAGTTGCCCCCCAATTACTTCCCCACGCTGAATCAGATCCCCTAACGCCCTAACGCAGAAATAGGCTGCAAGCTTCGCAGCCTATCACGCTGGAACGATTTACCACGTAGCAAGCGCCGCTTCAACTAATAGTCGCGCCCGATTGTCTTCAGCCGCCGCCTGATTCGCCGTGGCAGAAAAAACGCCGCTGCCGCCAGAGTGCGCTCCAGATCGAGCGACCCGAGCTGCTTCGGATCACCCATCCAGTGATCCTGCACAACCGCTCTCCCCGCATTAGCGATGAGCCGCTGCAGGGCCAGCACCAACAGGAAGATGTCGTCGACTTCGCCGAGGAATGGGATGAAGTCCGGAATAAAATCCATCGGCAGCAGGATGTAGGCGACTGCTCCCGCGACGAGGAGCTTGTCGGTCGTTGACACACGCATGTCCGTGATCAGTCCACCGAGAAGCCGCAGGAAATTCGGCAGCTCCTTCATCGTCCCCAACACCGTGCGCTTGGCACCTGTGCGCGGGGTTTCCGCGGGATCCGCGGTCTCGCGCGGCTTGGAAGCGGAACTAGCCGTGCCAGCAGTCCGCGCGCGCTTTTTCCGGGCCGAGGCTGCCGCGCTCGCGCGCGACGATTGAGTCTTCACTTGCGCTGATCTCCCGGAGGCGGTGGTGGTGGTGTCTCGGTCGGAGGTGACGGCGGGGTCGCAGTTGCCGAACCCGCCTGTGGAGGCTGCGGCTTCGGCGAAGTCACCGAGGACACGGCCCCGGCGATCTCCGTTGCAACTGACTTGCCAGCGTTCGCCACGTCGGTGACCATCCCAACGGCCTTGCCCATCACATTCATCGTTCCGCCGATCACCCCCGCGGACATCCGGCCCGCCCGCAACGTATCCTCCACGCCCTCCGCGAAGCGTTTGAGGGGATTGGGCGCCGCCGACTGCTTGGGCGCGTACTTCGACTCCAGAAAGTCGATGTAGTCGAGGATCTGATAAATCTTCTCCTCAGGGAGCGTATCGAGCTTCCGAATCAGTCTCTCTCTAAGAATATCGTTCATCTCGTCGCCTCTCTCTTTTTGCGGCTCATCCGCCTCCCCTCCATCTCGCCCTTTTTCCGCGCACATCGATGTGGACGTAGTTCGTACTCGAATGCCCGGTCGTGTAGATGCCGAGCCCGCCCACCAGGTCGGGATGCTTCAGCTCGACGATCTCCACCGCCAAACCTACCATACGGCTGTCGATCGCGGTGATTCTCCCGTCCCCGTTGGCGTCTATCGCCACATCGGCGGCGTCACCGTACTGGTGCTGGCTGTCGCTCGCCGCACGGCGGACCCTACGATTGTGCTCGGGCGCCCGGAACCCCGAATGGACGTCGATGTCGATATCGGCCACCGCTTTCTCGCCGTGCCATCGCGCGATCTCGGCGATCACGAGCTCCAACTTGTCCAGCAGTTTCGGGTTTATCGCCGAGTAGCTCGGCCACTTGCCGATCTGATCGTGGTTCAGGAAATCACCGACCTTGAGGTGCCTGGTGATGGCGATGTCCACGTCGGCCGGCGTGATCTCCAGAAACCCCTCAGGCGGTGGAGTCTTGCCGCGGACTCGCTCCGCCAGGTACGTCCCGATGCGATAGCCGCGGAGCATTCCGCGCTCTTTCTCCTCGAACGGCACTAGCACCGCGAGCGTGAGGCCTTCCACCTGCCGCTTCTGTCCGCTCTTGAGGAGCGCGAGCCTGTAGAAACCCGCGCTGCCCGGCGCTAAGACCTTGTCGCCAGTGAGCGGCTGCGCCGCCGTGATCAGAGCGGTATCGCCGTTTCGAACCCACGCGTAGTGCAGCGCGCTCGGATCTCCGTGCACGTCCAGCGGATAGGAGATCTCTTGCGACGGCATCGAGAACGCGAGCTTCAGCTCTCCACTCGCCCCGAACGCGCTCGCCGAGGGCTCCGCCAGGGGAACGACGGCGAGGGTCAGATACGTTCCGATCGGCTTGGCCGTCGCGTCGTTTGCCGCCTGCAAAAACTGGAAAGCGCCCACTGCGGCGAGCGCGCCGGCCGCGATCCAGACCATTCGCGCGGTGTGGCGCTTTCGAACCGGGAGATCGTCGGGGAGCTCGAGCTCCTCACCTGTGGGGCGGTCTCTGCGCTCCCCTACTACCGCGGACTCCAAGCTCTTTCTTGCTTAATAGATGTAGACTGGAGTGCCGACGGGGACCATCGGATACAGCTTCTCGATGTCCTCGTTGCGCATCCGCACGCAGCCGTGGCTCACCGACTGTCCGATGGTCTCGGGATGATCAGTTCCATGGATTCCATATCCATCGCCGAGCTCGAGCCGGCGGGTTCCCATCACTCCGAGGTATCGGCGCGCACTGGTACCGTACGGCGGTACGACGATGTTCCCGTTCGCGACGATCTCCTTGCCTTCGACTCCCGTACCAAGCGAGACCGTCGAGCCGTTGTTGTAGCGCTTGACCACTTCGCCGCCCTGGGTCGTGATCACCGCGTCGCCGGTCCGGATCGATTCGCCCTGATCGAGGTGGACTATGCCTAATCCTTTCTTGTTGGCCATCTCGACGTAATGCCAATCGGGGGGAACCCACGCTGGATCCTCGTCCTTTCCCTTCACGACAAGGCGGCCGCGGGGAGTCTCAAATCGCCAATTCCCGCCAGAGCCTCCGACCAGCTCCTTTCCGCTGCCCGTCGCGACGGGTGCCTCGAACAGAACTTCCTTCCCCTGCTTGTACCAGATCCGGTGGTCGGCCATGCTGACGACGATGTAAGGCTGATTCGCGGCAGCGGCGGGCGACTCGTTGAGCAGCGCACGCAGGCTATCGCCCGTCATGCCGAGCTTGGCCTTGATCTCGTTGAGCACGCCGAGATTGTCGTTGTAGACCATCCGGCTCACGTCGCGCTGGTAGCGGAGCTCAGCCGTTCTGGTGAGCAGCATTACGCTCAGCACCGCCGCGGTGATGAACCCCAGAATCAGCATCCAAACAGTCTTGCCGCCGTATGAAAAAATTCTTGCAGGCATCCAGCTACCTCAATATTCGTTGTCTCTCTGATAAGACGAGCGTCGTCAGTAGAAGTATACCTTCATACCGGCGTTAAGGTTCGGCTTGATCGCCTTCATGTCCTCGAGACTTATGCGGAGCGATCCGGGTGGAATCGGAGTGGAGTCGCTCGCCAGCGATGTTGGCGAAGTGAGTATTGAAGTTCCGCCGTCGAGCGTAATCCTGGTATCGGAGAGTTCAGCGACGGTTCGCTCGCCCCGCGGAATCGCCGCCGGCGGAGCCGAGTCGCTCGCGCTCACACCGCGCTCCGGGCCGAACTGCACCGGCATCTCACGCAGCAGCGCTCCTTCCCGCGTGAGGTACATTCGCGCGCTGTCGACCGAGACGTTGAGGTGAAGCTTCTTGTCGAACTTCGCCTGCCGCTTCGCCAGCTCGATCGCGATGCGCAGCTTGTTCTGCTCCGCCTGCACGATCGCGTCGGTTCGCTCGCGCTCGGCTTCCGTCATGTGGGAGCGGAGCTCGGACACATCGTGGTTGTACTTCACGCGCTTGGCCAGGAGCCAGACGTCGACGGCGATCATCGCCACCAGACCGAGTCCGAGGACGAACACGAATCCGGGATAGGCGCGCCGGAAGTCGCGCCAGCCGCCGCGACGCCGGTCACCTTCCGCAGCCCGGGTGGGGCTGCGTCGCGTTTCCGGTCCGGTCTCCTGTTTAGGTCTGAAGATTTCCATGGTGCGTCGTCACGCCCTCTCGACGGGGTGGGATTACATTACAGATATAATGGCCATGACACAGCGCGCGCGGCCAGTCGCGCTCATCGTTCTCGATGGATGGGGCTATCGCCCCGAAACTGACGGCAACGCAATCGCACTCGCCAGCACTCCGACCTGGGATTCGATCTGGGCCCGCGGATCGCGCACGCTCCTCGAAGCATCGGGGCTCCGCGTCGGTTTGCCAGAGGGCCAGATGGGCAACAGCGAAGTCGGCCACCTGAATCTCGGCGCGGGACGCGTCGTGATGCAGGACTTGGTGCGCATCTCGTCGGCCATCGCCGATGGAAGCTTCTACACCAATCCTACCCTGACGGCCGCGTGCCGCCAGGTCAAGTCGAACGGCGGCACACTTCACCTGCTCGGACTGATCGGCTCGGGCGGTGTGCATGCGATCGACACGCACTTATGCGCATTGCTCGATTTGGCAAGTCGCGAAGGTGTCGATCGGGTTGCCATTCATGCCTTCCTCGACGGACGCGACACGCTTCCCAAGTCCGCGCTCGGCTTCATGCAGGAGCTGCTGGATTACATCAGGCAGACGGGCAATCCCGCCAAAATCGCGAGCATCTCGGGCCGCTACTACGCGATGGACCGTGATCGCAGATGGGATCGGACCGGACTCGCATATCGCGCTATTGTGCTCGGCGATGGAACCCCGGTGACCGACCCGCTCGAGGCCATTCGGAACGCGTACGAGTCGGGAAAGACGGACGAGTTCATGCTGCCCGTCGTCGTCACGGAGAATGGGAAGGCCGTGGCACCCATGCGCGACGGAGACGCGGTCATCTGCTTCAACTACCGCTCGGACCGGATGCGCCAGATCGTGCGCGCGCTGATCGATCCCGCGTTCGACGGGTTCGACATCTCGAAGCGGCCGAAGGTCTCGGTCGCGACACTCACTAACTACGACAAGACTTTCCCCGTCCCCGTTGCCTTCCATCCGACGTCGATGGACCGCATTCTGGCGGAGGTTCTGTCGGCGCGCGGGCTCTGCATGCTGAAGACGGCGGAAACCGAGAAGTATCCGCATGTGACTTACTTCTTCAACGGCGGTGTCGAAGCCCCGTACCCGTGCGAGCAGCGCGTGCTCGTCGCCAGCCCGAAGGTGGCGACCTACGACCTTCAGCCCGAAATGAGCGCGGCCGGAGTAACCGATGCGCTGATCAACGGAATCTCGTCGCGGGAGCATGATTTCATTCTTTGCAACTATGCGAATGCCGACATGGTAGGGCACAGCGGCTCGATTCCCGCGACGATCAAAGCGGTGGAGACCGTCGATCAATCCCTGACGAGGGTGCTCAAAGCAGCGGAGAGCGCGGGAACGCGCCTGATCGTCACCGCCGATCACGGGAACGCCGAGATGATGATCGATCCGGAGACGGGCGGACCGCACACGGCTCACACCACGAACCCGGTTCCGTTCGTCGTCATCGACTGGGAACAGGAGCAGCGGCTGCGGCCCGGCGGAGCGCTCTGCGATGTCGCGCCAACTATATTATCCATGCTCGGTATCGAGCAGCCGGCGGAGATGACCGGCGTCAATCTTGGAGTTGATTAGTGAAGCAAATACTTGGCGCTGTGGCGCTTGCAGTTGTTGCTACGAGTGCGGGCGCGCAGGTGGGACACCTCCCGCAAAACAGTCCCTATCGTGACGTCGAGACGAATCAGGAATTCACGTTCTTCGGCGGTCATTACTCGGCCGGACAGGACGTGCTCGACGTCACCCCCCACGGCGGCCCGATGTTCGGGATTCGCTACGAGAAGCACCTGGGCGGACCGGCGTTCCTGATGGCCCGCTGGTCGCACGTCAACAGCGAGCGCAATGCGATCGATCCAACCAAGGCCGGAGCGGCGGCCCAGCTCGGAAGGAAGAACGTCTCGCTCAATCTTTACGATCTGAACCTGGCCCTCAACCTCACGGGGCAGAAGAGCTTCCACCACATCGTGCCGATAATAAACCTTGGCGTCGGCGTCGCGAGCTGCGGCTGCACAGTTAAACCCGACCCCTATAAGTTCGGCACCCCGTTTGCATTTTCCTTTGGCGGTGGACTGCGGTACGTGCCGGGTGGGCGGTTTCAGCTGCGAGTGGATTGGAACGACTACCTCTATCAGCTGAAATACCCGACGCAGTACTACAGCAACACCACTGGCGCCGGAACGGCTGCGCCGTCGGGTCAAGCCCGGTCATTCTGGAAGAACAATGGGGCTTTGACCATCGGCGCATCGCTTCTGTTCTTCCAGTAACCTGAACCGCCCCTCCGGGAGGCGGACCCGGAGGCCGAGTGGAAAAGGACTACGAAGACATCAGGGACATCGATCACCTGACCGACAACGAGTTACGGGCGCTGGTTCGCGACGAGTTCGAGGCACAACTGGCATTCGATCCCGATGATGTCGACATCTCTGTTGGCTCGGGCGTCGTGCGGCTCTCGGGTCGCGTCGGAACCGAAGAGGAGCTTCGCATCGTGGAGCGGCTGGCTACCGACGTGGTTGGGATCGAAAGGCTTAAGAGCGAGCTCGTGGTCGATCCGATCCGGCGCGCGGAGAGTCCGGAGGCGATAGACGAGCATCTCGTCGATGAGCAGCAACATGAGGGACTTCTGCTCGGTGATTCCCCGCGGCCTGAGGATCCGGAAGCAGAACACCTGCACGAGAACATTCGGGCCGAGTTGTTCGGGACGACCGACATACAGCAGTCGATAGAAGGGGCGATCCCCTGGAATCCGCCAGACGGGCCGACGCCAGAGGGCGTCGAAGGGTCAGAGGATACACCATCCGAGCTCAGGGACGAGATTTAAAGCTGCGAACTGCGGATCAACTAATACTGCGGACTGCGGACTAATTGAGGACTCCGGACTAATTGAGGACTGCGGACCTACTGCGAACTGCGGACCTGATTTGTTGTTAGTCCGCAGTTCGCAGTTAGTCCGCAGTCCGAAGTAAAGCTGTTGCCAGGCACGTCCCTCTGTCTTTGACCAAATTAAGGGCATGCCAACCGCGTCTCTTACCCGTCGTGTGTCGTTCTCCGCGGCTCACCGCTACAGCCGGCCCGAGTGGAGCGACGAAAAGAACATCAAGACCTTCGGCCCCTGCGCCTGGCCCAACTTTCACGGGCATACCTACGTCTGTGACGTAACCGTGAGCGGGCCGATCGATGAGACGACGGGATTCGTCGTCGACCTCGGAGTGCTCGACGGAATACTCAAGGAGCAGGTGAAGGACCGCTTCGATCACCGCAACATCAACCTCGATGTCGCCGAGTTCGCGGATGGCAAGCTCGTACCGACCGGAGAGAACCTGGCGCGAGACATCTTCGAGAGGGTCGAGCGTGAGCTGCCGAAACCAGCGAGGGTGATGCGCGTGACGGTCGGCGAAGACGACACCCTGAGCGCCACCTACAGCAGGGAGTAAGACAAAAATCGTGTCCGTTCATTTCACACGCAGAATCGCGCGCGTTTTCGCCACGGCTATGACGCCGTTTGCCCTCACCGCCTGCGCCACGGTGATGGGAAGGGTTCGGCCGCCCGAGCCGCGCGCCGAGCTCAGTCATCTCATCGACTCGCTGACAACGCAGCCGGAGTTCAGGAACGCGCAGTGGGGAGTGCTGATCGTCAACCCGCGCACGGGTGACACGCTGTACTCGAAGAACGCGGGCAAGCTGTTCCAGCCGGCGTCCAACATGAAGATCATCACCAGCGCCGCCGCGCTGACCTTGCTCGGACCCGAGTACAGGTACAAGACGATTTTTCTCACCAACGGCGAGAAGCGCGACTCGCTGCTCGACGGGGATTTGCTGGTTATCGGGCGCGGCGATCCGACGGTGAGTGACCAAATGCAGGGCCGCATCATCGGCGACCGCCTGCATGGACTCGCGACGACGGTGATGGATGCGCTCGCCGATTCGCTCCGCGCGCACGGCATCAGACAGATCGCAGGTTCGATCGCCCGCGTGGGAAATGCGTTCCCCGATTCGATCTATGGCTACGGCTGGGAATGGGACGATCTCGGCGAGTACTATGGCGCCGGCGTCGACGAACTGATCTTCAACGAGGGAATGGCGCCGACAAAGCTACGGCCGCCTCCGGACACGGTGCGTGACAGCCTGTACTCTGGTCCGGCCAAGGATCCGGCCAAGGCGTATCTGGACGCGTTGAGGGATGGACTCATTCGAAAAGGCATCATCGTGGAAGGCGTAGTCATGGACAGCATCCTGTCCACTCCGATGAAGATGGATACGATCTTCGTGCTGACCTCCCCGCCGCTCCGGGACATCCTGCCGGCGCTGATGAAGCCGTCACAGAACCAGATCGCGGAGATTTTCCTGCGAACGATCGGTTTGGAGCGAGGAGGGATAGGCACTGCTGACACCGCCAGAAAGATCGTCGGGCAACAGCTGTTGGCGTGGGGCGTCCAGCCCGACGGATTCGTCATCCGCGATGGCAGCGGGCTCTCCGATCAGGATCTGTTGACGCCGGAAACGATCGTCCGGGTGCTGGATCGAATCCAGCGCGACACCGCGTTCGCCTACTATTACAACTCAATGCCGATCGCCGGCGTCGATGGCACAATCGAGAAGCGAATGAAGGGAACGCCGGCTGAAGGCAACGTTCATGCGAAGACAGGAACGCTGTCAAAGGCACGGTCGCTCTCCGGTTACGTGACAACCGCCGATGGCGAGCGGTTGATCTTCAGCGTCCTGGCGAACAACACGACTACTCCGGGCTCGATGGTCACCGGAATAGCGGACCGGATCGGGGCGACACTCGCTTCGTACCGCGAGCATTGAAAGTCGATGCTCGTCGCCCTCAAACACTGACCAATCGCGCGATGCTGAGAGTCGAGGAAGCGAGTGAGCGCATCCTCGCCGACATCCGCGTACTTGGTTCGGAGCCGGTGCCGCTTCGCGGATCTCTGGGGAGAGTGTGCGCCGAGGAGATTCGCGCGACGGTGACGATGCCGCCGTGGAGCAATTCGTCGATGGACGGCTACGCTGTCCGGTCGGCGGACATTACGCCAGTGATGAAAGGCGAGCCGGTCACGTTGCGCGTGGTGGGGACGATCGCCGCGGGAGAGCTGCCCGAGAAACCGCTCAAGCGTGGGCAGGCAATGCGCATCATGACGGGCGCGCCGGTCCCAGGCGGAGCCGATTCAGTGATCAGGAAGGAAGACACCGATGGTGGGAGCCAGAAGGTAGTCATCCGCGAATCGCGCGACGTCTGGAAGAACATTCGCCAGGCAGGCGAGGATTACCAGCGCGGTGACGTGCTGGCAAAGCGCGGTACACCGATGAGGCCGGCGCTCATCGGCGTTCTGGCATCGAGCGGGGTCGCGACGGTGCAGGTATTTCGCCGCCCGCGTGTCGCAATCATCAGCTCGGGCAACGAGCTGGTGGACATCGATGAGTTCGACGAGGTGATAGCAGCGCGGCGCATCGTCTCGACCAACAGCTATACTCTCGATGCGCTGACACGCGCCGCGGGCGCCGTGCCAGTGGATCTGGGAATCGCAGCCGACACCAAGGCATCGCTCCGGAAGAAACTCGAAGCTGCAGGCGACTGCGACCTCATCATCACCTCGGCGGGAGTCTCGGTGGGTGATCTGGATCACACCCGCGACGTGTTCGCGGACCTGGGCGGCAAGCAGCGGTTCTGGAAGGTGAGGATGCGGCCCGGAGCTCCGCTAGCGTTCGGCATGCTCAAAGACATCCCATGGCTCGGACTCTCAGGGAATCCGGTCTCGGCCATGGTGAGCTTCGAGCTATTCATCCGCCCGGCGCTCCGAAAGATGCAGGGCTATACGAATTTCTTTCGCCGCACGTTGACCGTTACCCTTGAGGAAGAAGTGAAGATCGCGGCGAAGCTCACACATTTTCTCCGCGCATTGGTCACGAGAAAAGAGGACGGTACGTTTGTGGCGCGCCTCACGGGCCTACAGAGCTCCGGCGCGCTGACATCAATGACGAAAGCGAACGCGCTTCTCATCGTGCCGGAGACGTCGCAAACGGTAGCCAAGGGCGCGCAGCTAAAGGCGCTGATGCTCGATCAGAGTCTCGAGGAGACTTCGGCTTTCTCTCTATGATAGATCGCGGCAATCTCTCCG
>Ga0307296_10000314_pt1 | contig 21974 bp, 23 predicted proteins | sample ER_DNA_153_FD_194467 | JGI IMG/M metagenome (GOLD analysis project Ga0307296, IMG submission 194467) | Bulk soil microbial communities from the East River watershed near Crested Butte, Colorado, United States - ER_DNA_153 | ecosystem: Environmental > Terrestrial > Soil > Floodplain | place... | reverse complement strand
ACTCGACGTTCTATTCGTCGGTCTCGGTGCTGCGCACGATCGAGCTGATCCTGGGCCTGCCGCCGATGAGCCAGTTCGACGCTGTGGCCAACCCGATGACGGCCGCGTTCACGTCCACCCCCAACATGCGGCCGTTCACCGCGCTCCCGGCGAACGTGAACCTGAACGCGAAGAACACGCTCGACAGCCCGATGGCGACGGCATCGATGTCGATCGACTTCTCGGCGCCGGACAGGATCCCGATGCGATTGATGAACGAGATCCTGTGGAAGTCGATGCGCGGCGAGCGGAGCCAGATGCCAGAGCCGGTGCGCTCCCTCAACCTTCGGAAGGCGATGCTGACGGGGACCGGTTAGTCGGGGATGCGTCGGGGCGGGTCGGAGCTTCGGGCGGACCATCGACCGGGAGCCGAACGTCGAAGACCGTGCCGCCCTGCCCACCGGAGGATGCCTTCACCTCTCCACCATGTGCCGCCACGATCGCTTGAACGATCGACAGACCGAGCCCCACGCCCCCGGTTCCCCGCGAGCGGGAGGGATCTCCGCGGGTGAACCGCTCGAAGATCCGCCCTTCCACCTCGGGGTCGAGGCCCGGCCCCCGGTCGGCGATCCGCAGCAGTGCCTCTTCGCCCTGAAGTGAGACCTCGATGCGCACCGGCGACCCCGGCGCGTGCACCCGCGCGTTGTCGAGCAGGTTGTCGATCACCTGACGCAGGCGGGAGGCGTCGCCGACGATCCGGACCGGATCGTCGGCGACGAGCTCGATCGTTCGATCCGGGTCGATCGCCGCCGCGCTCTCCACGGCTTCCGATGCGACGACGGCGAGGTCGAACGGCTCACGTTCGAGCGGGCGCCCCTGGTCGAGCCGGGCCAGCAGGAGCAGGTCGTCGACGAGCACGCCCATCCGGGACGCCTCGGACTCGATGTTGGACATCGACTTCGCCAGATCCTCGGGCCTGGTTTCGGCCCCCCGTCGGAACAGCTCCGCGTAGCCGCGGATCGAGGTGAGCGGCGTTCGCAGCTCGTGCGAGGCGTCGGCGACGAAACGGCGGAGGCGTTCCTCGGAGCGGCGCCGCTGCTCGAAGGCCGCTTCGATGTGCGCGAGCATCGTGTTGAGGGCGATCCCGAGCCGCCCGACCTCGGTCCGCTCGTCGGCAGGTTCGACCCGGCGGGTGAGATCGCCGGCCGCGATCGCTCCGGCGGTGTCGCCGATCCCCGTGAGGGGACGCAGGCCGACGCGGACGAGCCACCCGGCGAGGAGCGCCACCGCGATCAGCACGGCGATCCCGATCAAGGTTTCGAGGCCGAGCAAGCGCCGCAGCGTCGCGTGAACCTCGGTCAGGGGGATCGCGACGATCAGCGTGCCGCCGCCCGTGACGGCGGTCGCGCGGATCCGATAGTCGCCATGCTCGCCGTGCGGAGCGGGCGCCGTGTAGGTGATGGATCCCCCCGGCGGTCCCCCCGGAGATCCGGGGAGAGCGGGCGGGATCGTGGCGGGAGCCACTCCCTCCGGCGACGGGCCGATGGGCGCGGATCGAACGACCTTCCCGGCGGGATCAACGAGCTGCGCATAGGAACCACCCGGGATCGAGAGACCGGGCGGGCCGCCCCCGAAGTCGCCGCCATGCTCGAACATGCCGACCGCGGGCACCTGAGCAGCCGCCAACTGCTCGTCCACGCGTTGGATCAGCGACCGAGACAGGTAGTGATACGTCGCGAGCTCGGTGGCCACCAGTCCGAACGCGACGAGCGCAACCGCAACGAGCGTCAACCGCGCCCGGAGGGACATCCTCACTCCTTGGGCAACCGGAGCGCGTAGCCGACGCCGCGCACCGTGTGGATCAGGTGCGGATCGGTCACATCCACCTTCTTGCGCAGGTAACTGATGTACGTCTCGACGATCGAAGCGTCGCCGCCGAAGTCGTAGTGCCAGACGTGGTCGAGGATCTGCTCCTTCGACAAGACGCGCCGAGGATTGACGAGCATGAACCGGAGCAGGTTGAACTCCGTCGGGGTGAGCTCGACCGGCCCTCCCGCGCGCCAGACCTCGTGCGTATCCTCGTCCATCTCCAGGTCCTCGAACCGGAGCCGCCCCGCCGACTCCTCGCCCTGGCCGGCACGCCGGAGCACGGCCCGGATCCGGGCGATCAGCTCCTCGAGGCTGAACGGCTTGGTGACGTAGTCATCCCCTCCGATCGTGAGACCGCGGACCTTGTCCTCGGTCGCGTCACGCGCCGTGAGGAAGAGCACCGGGATCCGCCGGCCTCGGTCGGCGAGGCGCCGCTGCACCTCGAATCCGTCGAGGTCCGGCAACATGATGTCGAGCACGATCAGCTCGGGCCGGAACGACTCCACCATCGTGAGGACGTCGCGACCGTTCCCGGCGGTCGCGACGTCGAAGCCTTCGTACCGGAGCGCGGTGCCGACCAGATCGGCGATCGCCGGTTCGTCATCGACGACCAAGACGCGGACGGCGTCGGCGACCGACTCCGTCGGTCCATCCGGCGCCGTCCGCTCCATCAGACCCATCTCCTCATCCGCTCGCGGGTGTGGAGTCGTCGGGAGGCACCGGCGGATCGACGGGCGACGCCCGGCCGCCGATGTCCGTGCCTCCCAGGTCGCGCATCCGCTGCGCGAAGTCCTCGCGCTCGAGCTCGCCGCGAGCGTACCGGATGCGCAGTTCCTCCACGGCGGTGTCACGGGGCGGGAGCGGGGCCGGACCGACGCCCGCGCTGAGCGCCACCGGCCGCGAGGTGATGCGCAGGACCGCCCAGATCCCGACGCCGATCAAGACGAGCAACATCACGAACGGCAGGAGGTGGAGGATCCCCCACCAGGCACCGTGGTGCTCGACGCCCGGTCCCTGCCATGGTCCGTACGGCTGACCCATCGACCTACCTCCTCATCCCGTATCTCCGTGCAAGTGCAACAGTCGAACCTGGGAAGTGGCTGAGAACGGACCGAGCGTTCGACCAGCGAGGCCCGGCTCAGGCCGGCTGGAAGAGCAGGTGGAGCTCGATCGTCCCGGTGTTCTCGATCGAAAGGACCAGGAACCCGGTCGGCGCCTCGATGGCATAGTCCGTCAGCGCGACGTCGACGCTGCCGATCGCCTCGATCTCGTCACCGTTCCGCTGCGCTTGGATCGATACCTCGACGCTCCGGGTGACGCCATGAAGCGTGAGGTCGCCCACGGCGACGGCTTGGATCGTCTGGCCGTCCTTTGGCACCGAGCCGACCTCGATGGGCTTCGTCAGGGTGAAGCTGGCCGTCGGGAACTGGTCCGTCTGCAGCCCATCGGTGTGGAGCCGTTCATCCCGGCGGCTGTCGTCGCTCTGAAGCGTGGTCATGTCCACCGACACCTGCATCGCCGTGATCGTGGTGCCGTCGATCGACAGGGATCCGGATACGTTCTGGGTCCGCCCGACCGCTGTGTTGGCACCGCTCCCTGCGAGCTCCTCCTTGACGCGGTAGCCCGCGAACGACGAGGTGCCTTCCGGGAGCGACCCCGACGTGTCGTCATCGTCCAGATCCCGTCGAGGCTCCCGCCAGAGCTCGCCGTTGCGGTCGGATCCGCCGACGATGTGACGGGGTTGAGGGCGACCGGCGATGGATCGCTTCCCCCGAACAGCTGCCAGAAGGCGAAGCCCCCTGCCGCGAGGACGACGACGAGCACGACCACCGCGCCGGCCGCCACCCTGGTTCTGCGCTTCATGTCGTGACCCTCTCCGCCGGCAGCCGATGATCCGGCAGCGCCCATCCGAGCAGGTGGACGTTACGGAAGTCTGGGCGCTCGCTGTGGAGGAGCTGAGGAACGGCGGCCGTTCAGGATCACTCGTCGGATCCGCGGAGGCGGACGGCCCGGTCGAGCATGTCGAGCTGATCGGCGAGCCAGGTCGCTGGCGTGTGCGCGAGGACGGTTCGCGAGAGTCCACGGGCCCGCCGCGTTCGTTCGTCCTCATCCATCTCCAGCGCCTGCTGGATCGCATCCGCGGTCTCCCGGACGTCGAAGGGGTTGATCCCCACCGCCTGGCGGCCGAGGCGCCCGTACGCGCCCGCGTTCCGAGACAGGATCAGGACACCGCCGTTGCGGTTCACGACCGGGCCCTCCATCGCCACCAGGTTCATGCCGTCGTATACCGGGTTGACGAGCATCGCGTCGTACATGCCGTACGCGGCCACCGCGTAGTCCATGTCGTGTTGGAGCCGGACCACGACGGGTACCCATCCGTCGCGCCCGAGCTCGGTGTTGATCCGGTGCGCCTCCGCCAAACAGGCGTCGCCGTACTCGCGGTACGCGGTCAACTCCTCGCGTGAGGGCGTGAGGAGCGCGAGGAAGCGAACCCGCCCCTGCCAGCCCGGGTTCCGCCGGAGGAACAGCTCGTACGCGAGGAACCCGCGCAGGATGTTCTTCGACGGCTCCAGCCGGTCGACGCGCAGGAGCAGCCGCTGCTCACCGAGCGAGGAGCGGATCTCTCGGCGGATCGCCTTCGTCTCGGGCTGCGCGGCGATCGACCGGAGACCCTCCGCCCCCACGGACACCGGGAACGTGCGGATCAGTGACGTGCGGCCGTCGAGCGACAACCGCCAACGGCGGAGGTCGGCCTTCGCCCCCGGGAGGGACCTCGCGGAAAGGAGGAAGTTCTCTGCCCAGGTCCGTGACTGGAACCCGAGCACGTCGGCGCCCGCCAACCCACGGAGCAGCGACTCCCGCATCCCGATCGGCAGCATCCGAAGGTACGTCTGCCCCGCGAACGGCGTGTGGGAGAAGTGGATGATGCGGGCGTCCGGACGCAGCTCCCGCAGATACATCGGCACGAGCGAAAGCTGATAGTCCTGGACCAGGAACACCGCGTCCTGGGGGGACCGGTCGAGCACCTCGGCGAACGCGCGGTTCGCTTCCTCGTACGCGTGCCAGGCGTCGTCGGTGGACTCGTCGAACGTGGGGCTCCGCGCGATGTCCCACAGGAAATGATGGGTGAACCACAAGATCCCGTTGGAGATCCCGTTGTAGTAGCCGTCGTAGATCTTGGGATCGATCGACACGAACCGCAGCCGCAGGTCGGTCGCGTGATCCAGCGCCTGCCTCCGCGGAACCTCCCGATCCGCCTCCGTCATGGCGGCGGCGACCCAGGTCGCCTCGTCCCGATAGAACACGCCCGCCAGCGTCGTCACGAGGCCTCCGGCGCCTCGTTGCGCCTCGAAGCCACCAGCCTCGTTCCGCTCGAACGTGACGGGCCCCCGGTTGGAGACCACCACGAGGGGCGATTCGATCGCTGGCGGCAGGTACGGATCCGCCATGGGGGCAGTGTATCGGGGTTGCTCTTCGGGGGTTCCGGCCCCGGCGCCCCTAGACTCCGCCGCGTGGCCGAGCGCACCCTCTCGCAGCGTGAGCGGAACCGCGCGTTGCTCGCCCGGCAGCTCCTGCTCGAACGGGCGGACCTCCCGATCCCGAGGGCCGTCGAACGCATCGGCGGGATCCAAGCGCAGTACGCCCCATCGGCATACATCGGGCTGTGGACCCGCCTGAGAACGCTCCGTCGGGGTGCGCTGACGAGTGCTCTCAAGCGGCGATCCGTCGTCCAAGGCACGTTGATGCGCAGCACGATCCACCTGGTCTCCGCGCGCGAGTACCCGGCACTGGCCGCCGGGGTCCGCGCCGCACGACGCGGCGGGTGGTTACGCGCGGCTCGCGGCGTCGCGGACGGAAGCACGATGAAGCGAACGGCCGAGCGGCTCCGCGCCCTCCTCGCCGACGGACCGCTCCCTCGGCGAGAGCTCCTCCGCCTCCTGGATGTCGACCAGAGGATCTGGAACGGCGTGGGGTTGTGGGTGGATCTGGTCCGCATCCCGCCGTCGGGGACCTGGGAACGGCGGAGTGCCGACCTCTACGGCTTGGCCGACGTTTGGATCGACCTGCCTGAGGTCGCTGAAGCTGACGGCATCGAACTCCTCATCCGTCGGTACCTGGGTGGATTCGGACCCTCCTCGACGAAGGAGATCTCGGGCTGGTCCGGGGTGCCACCGAAGAGCCTCGAGCGGAGCCTCGCGCGGATGCGGGTGCGCCGGTTCCGCAGCGAACGCGGCGAGGTGCTTCACGATCTTCCCCGCGCGCCGCTCCTCGCCCCCGACACCCCGACACCGGTGCGGTTCCTGCCGACCTGGGATGCCACCCTGCTGGTCAATGAACGGGAGACGCAGATCCTCCCGGACCACCACCGTCCGCGCGTGTTCAACACGAAGACCCCGCACTCCGTCCCCACGTTCCTCGTGGACGGGCAGGTCGCCGGGACGTGGCGCTTCGACGAGGGGCGGGTCCGGGTCGTGCCGTTCGGACGGCTCCCTCGCTCCGTTCGGAGCGATGTCGACGACGAGGCCGAACGGCTGCGCGCGTTCCATGAGGACGAGGGCTGAGATGCCGGGGCTCGAACGGGTTCCGCCCGATGTCCGCACGGTGCACCTCGGGCAATTCACGCCCGAACACGCCGATGCGATCGCTGAGGCGCTCGAGAAGGAGGGGATCGTGTGGTGGGCAAAGGTCCCCGGGTTCTTCAGCCGGATCTGGGAGTTCGGCGGGGTCCACGTGTTCGTGGACCGCGCCAAACTCGAGGAGGCGCGGGCGATCGCGGACCGCATCGCGGGCCGCGATCGCTAGCTAGGACGACAGCGCCGCGAGGGCGTTCGGGACGGTGTCCTCGGGGGTGACCCGGTACCACGCTCGCTCGATGTTCCCTTGCTCGTCCACCAGGAAGGACGATCGGATGATGCCCTCGACGGTCACGCCGCCACGCGTCTTCGGTCCCCACGTGCCCCACGCGTCGGCGACGGCATGGTCCTCGTCGGCGAGCAGCGGGAACCCCAACCCGTACTTCCGGTCGAACGCGAGCTGTTTGTCGGGGTCGTCGGGTGAGATCCCGACCACGTCGACGCCGATCGCGCCAAGGTCGTGACGGTGATCCCGGAGGTCGCAGGATTGCGTGGTGCACCCGGGCGTGTCTGCCTCCGGATAGAAGTAGACGAGTACCTTCTTCCCCCGGTAGTCCTCCAGCCGAACGACCTGGCCGCTCTGGTTCCGGAGCGCGAAGCCCGGCGCGGGGTCCCCCTGGCCAAGCTCGACCATCACGTCCCCGCGACCCGGCCGCGACGCGTCAGCGCGTCGATCGTCACCGCGACGAGCAGCACCAGCGCCGTGACCATGTACTGCGAGGCGGCGCTGAGGCCCAGGAGTCCCATCCCGTTGGCGATCCCGGCGATGACGACCCCGCCGAGGACCCCGTGCAGCGCCTTGCCGCGTCCACCGAACAGGCTCGTCCCGCCGATCACCGCGGCGGCCACAGCGTACAACACGAGCGTCTGATCGAAAGCGGTGGAGATCGAGCGGAGCCGAGACGCGTAGATGACCCCGGCCATCCCGGCCGTGAACGAGCAGAGCGTGAACGCGACCGTCCGGATCAGCGCTAGGTTCACACCGGCGCGGCGAGCGGCCTCGGCGTTGCCTCCGATCGCGTACACGTACCGGCCGAACCGGGTGCGCCCCAGGACGAACGTCCATGCCGCCAGGATCCCGAACACCAGCACGACGACCCACGGGACCCCTCGGATCGGGAGGATCCGGCCGCGGTCCGTGTTGCAGATGAGCACGATGACGATGCCGCCCAAAAGGCCCCCGCCGATCTTCAGCGCCGTGAGCCCCCGCGGCGGCGCTACCAGGCCGGCGGCGCGGCGCCGCGCATCGCGCCGCCACGTCAGCACGCCGAAGAGCCCGACGATCACGAGCATCACCACCCAGCCGGCGATCGGACTCAGGTTGCCGCTGGCGATGTCGTTCACGATGGTGTCGCTGATCAGCACCGACCCGCCGTTCCCCAGGATCTTCAGCATCACGCCTTCCCAGAAGAGCAACCCGGCGAGCGTCACCACGAACGACGGCAGGCCCACGCGCGTGATGAGCGAGCCCTGCAGGGCCCCGATCGCGGCGCAGACCAGCAGGGCGACGAGGATCGCGGCCCACCACGGCCAGTCGAGCCCGGAGGGCTTGAGCAGCTCCGCCAGCACGACGCCACCGAGGCCGGCAACGAACCCTATCGACAGATCGATCTCCCCGAGCAGCAAGGCATAGATCTCGGCCATCGCGAGGACGCTGAAGACGGCGGCTTGAACGAGCAGGTTCACGAGGTTCCCCGCCGTGAGGAATTGGCTGTTGAGCGATTGGAAGAGCACGGAGACGAGCAACAAGCCGCCGACGACGGGCAGGATGCCGACCTGGCCCGAGCGGATGCGAGAGAGCGACGCCCTGAGATACTCGGGAACCGATCCGGCGACCAGCTCCGGAGAAACGGCGAGCTGGGCCCGGGCCTCGGCCGCCTGCGTCAGCTCCTCGGCTTGCTGGACCGGCCCAGCCGAGGACGCCGGTTCGTCGACCTTGGCCACGTCAGGACTCCTTGGAGGGCGGAGGATCAGCGACGCGGGTCGAGGCACCGCTCGTCATGAGGTCGACGACGATCTGGCGGTCGACCTCGGCGGTCGGACGCACGGCGACCATCTTGCCTAGGTACAGGACCGCGACCTGATCCGCGACCTGGAAGACGTCGTTCAGGTTGTGGGAGACCATCAACACCGCGTGACCCTGGTCGGCCAGCCGGCGGACGAGCTCGAGCACGTTCGCCGTCTGGGTCACGCCGAGGGCGGCCGTCGGCTCGTCCATGATCACGAGCTTCGCTTCCCAGAGGACGGCCTTCGCGATGGCGACCGACTGCCGCTGGCCGCCCGACAGCGAGGCGACCGGTTGGCGGATCGAACGGACCGTTGTCACCCTCAGCTGCGAGAGGGTGTCGCGCGCGGAGGTCTCCATGTCTTCCTCGTCCAGCGCGAACCGCCGTGCACGTTCGCGTCCGAGGAACATGTTCTGGACGATGTCGAGGTTGTCGCAGAGCGCCAGGTCTTGATACACGGTCTCGATCCCGAGAGCGGCAGCTTCGCGGGGCGTCCTGATGTGAACGGGCTCCCCCTCCCACGAGATCTGACCGCTCTCCGGAGCGTGGATCCCGGCGATGCACTTGATCAACACCGACTTCCCGGCGCCGTTATCGCCGGCCAGCGCGGTGACCTGACCGGACGGCACGTCGAGGTCGACGCCTACGAGCGCTTGCACGGGCCCGAAGTTCTTGTTGATCCCGCGCAGCCGCAGGAGCGGCTCGGCGCTTCGGGTCGGCTGGGCCGGCGGCGGCCCCGACTCGACGTCGGTGATCACGGTTCCCGTGGCTTCCCCCTCATACCGTGAGAGCGGGGATCGGGCCGCGCTCCGGGCGCGGCCCGATCCCTCCCTTCGCCTAGCTTATGCCCGCCTGGGTGCAGGCGCTCTGGAGCGCACCCGTGCAGACGTCCTTCGCGGTCGGTCCGACACCGGTCGTGTCGGAGTCCGCGATCACGTCCTTAACCTTGTCCGTGATCACCCACACCGGGGTGGTGTAGACGGACTGGATGTCCGAGCCGATCTCCGTGTCCTTCGTGGTGGAGTTGACCAGCGTCGACGGCGGAGTCACGCCGGCCCGGAGGTAGATCGCGAGCGCGGCGGCCGCCTGCGCCTCGGCGTAGAAGGGCTTGTAGACCGTTCCGCACTGATAGCCCTTCAGGATGTTCTGCAAGCCCACTGGCGAGGCGTCCTGGCCCGTCGTCGGGAACGTGTTGGCCGGGACGTTGTCCTTCTGGAGCACCGAGATCACGGCGTTCGCGTTGTCGTCGTTCGGCGTGATCACGGCGTTGATGTTGGGGTGGGCCGTGAACTGCTGCTCGAAGTTGGTCTGCGTCACGGACGGCGTCCACGTGCCGGCCGGCTCGCCGACCTTCGTGTAGGACTTGTCGCTGAAGTGCGGGTCCAACACCCCGTTGTAGCCCTGCGCGAACAGCTTCGCGTTGTTGTCGGTCGGGTCCCCGTCCATGATCAGGATGTTCGGGTCCGTCACCTTCCAGGCCCCGATGCAGTCCACCAGGCCCTGGCCCATCAGCTGGCCGACCTGCACGTTGTTGAAGCTCACGTAATACCGGTCGGCCGGGCCGCCCGTGACGAGACGGTCGTAGTCGATCACCTTGACACCCTGCCCTTCGGCCTTCGACTCGATCGCCGCGCCGCTCCCCGGGTCGAGCGGATCGATCAGCAGCACGGTGGCGCCGGCGTTGATGTCCGCGTCGGCCTGCGTCTGCATCGTCGACACGCTGCCTTGCGCGTTGTCGATCTTGAACTGGTCCGCGCTGAGGCCAGCCGTCTCGAACGCCTTCGTCAAGAACGGCAGGTCATACTGGACGTACCGCGTCGACGTCGTCGTGTCGGGCAACAACACCCCGATCATGCCGGTCCCTTGCGCCGCGAGGTCCTTGAGCTGCGACATCACGGAGAAATCCGCGGTGAAGGAACCCGCGTCGATCTGCGGCACCGTCGCCGACGCCGACCCGGCCGGCGTGCTCGAGCTGGAGCTCGAGCTGCAGGCTGCGAGCACCGCCCCCAGCACCAGGACGGCCGCGGCCGTCGTCACCATCTTGGTCGGTGTTCTCATCGATGACTCCTTTCCGTCAGGTCACCGCGTCGAGCCTACGCTCGTGGATGATTCTCATCTGGAGAATCTTCCCTGGACCCCGGGACCTGGCCTTCCCGTCGACCACCGATCCGGGCGGCCACAGGTTCATACGGAACTCGATCGATCGGAGCTGGTCCCCACGGGCTTACCTCTCCCACACGCCCACGGGCGTGTATCGCGCCGGCACATCGATCAGGATCAACTCGGTCTCCTCGTCCGCCGCGATCGCGACCTCCTCCGGACCGAAGATCTTGGCCGCGTCGCCGGTGACGAGGTGAGCCTCGTTCACCCGTGCGGCTCCTGCGATCAGGTAGAGGTAGCCGGCGCGGTCCTCGGCGAAAATGTGCTCGACCTCGGCGCCCGGCTCGAGGTCGGCGACGTACGTCGACGAGTCCTGGTGGACCGCGACGACGTCGCCGCCCTCCGGGCCGATCACCTTCAGGAGCCGCCCGGACCGATCCTCGCGTGAGAACTGGCGTTGCTCGACGCTCGGCGGCAGCGAGGGCGTGTCGGGGAGGATCCAGAACTGCAGGAAGCGCATCGGCTTGGTCTTCGACCCGTTGCGTTCCGAGTGCAGGGCGCCCGAGCCAAGCGTCATCCGTTGCACGCCGCCGGGTTGCAACGTGCCGTCCTGTCCGAGCGAATCCGCGTGCTCGAAGGTCCCCTCGACCACATAGGTGAGTCCCTCGACGTCCGCGTGCGGATGCATCGGCCAGTCGGCGCCGGCGACCAGCCGGTCGTCGTTGAAGACCCGCAACGGCCCGATGCCCATCTGTTCGGGATCGCGGTAGCGGTCGAACGAGAAGTGCCAGCGTGCAGCGAACCACCCGCCCTCTTCCGCATGGATCTCGGCGTCCCGACGGATCTGCAGCATGCCTACCCCCTCGCCTCGCGGTTTGACAACGTAGCAACGGGCACGGAAGCATACGGGGGCGCCTCGCCCACGGCCCCCGTCTGCACCGGCGGCGAGATGCTTCGCACGAGAGAGGGGAACGGAATGAAGGCTCGTACGCTCGTGGCCGTCGCCGGCGTCGTAGCGTTGATCGCGACCGTCCCTGGCTCCTCCATCGCGAGGACCCGGGCGGCTGCGGATCCTCGCGCCACACGCCACATCGAGACGTCGCTGAAGGGCTTCGTACCCGCGGTCGCGGCATCCCAGCGACTCTCCCGCTATTACGTCGTGATGGACGCGCCGTCGGTTGCCGATCAGGTTCGAGGTGGCCGGACGCTCACCGGCTTCGCCGAGCGCCACGCACGGACGAGCGCGCTCGCGGCGCAGGCAGGCGCACTAGCGCAAGCCAGATCGCTGGGCGGGCACGTCGTGTTCCGGTACGGCACGCTCATCAACGCGTTCTCGGCCGTGCTGACACCCGCCGCCGCGCAACAGCTGGCGGACCGCAGCGACGTGGCCTCCGTGCAACCGGTCTCGATCGTGACCCTCGACAACTCCACGAGCGTGCCGTTCATCGGCGCGCCGAAGGTTTGGAGCAAGTTCGGCGCGCAGGGGCAGGGGATGACCCTCGCGCTCGTCGACACCGGCATCGACTACACCCACAAGGACTTCGGCGGATCGGGCAACCCCGCCGATTACGAGAACAACGACCCGAACGTCGTCGAGCCGGGAACCTTCCCCACCAAGAAGGTGATCGGCGGGTTCGACTTCGTGGGCTCGAACTACGACGTCTTGGACGCGGACACCTCGAACGACATCCCTCGTCCCGACTTCGACCCGCTCGACCGCGACGGCCACGGCACGCACACAGGTGGCACCTGTTGCGGGATCGGTGTGCCCGGCAAGGTCGGAGCCGGCGTCGCGCCGAAGGTCAAGATCCGCGCCTACAAGGTCTGGGACGTGGGCAACTCGACCGACGACGTGCTCGTCGCCGCGTACGAGCGGGCCGTCGACCCGAACCAGGACGGCGACACGAGCGACCACGCCGACGTCCTGTCCTTCTCCGGCGGCGTCGACTATGGAACGTTGAACTCCGTCGAGGCGGTCGCGGCGCAGCGGGTCGTCGACCTGGGCACCGTCTTCGTCGCCTCGGCCGGGAACTCCGGCAACCAGCCGGCGGGAGGGTCCGCGTACATCACGGGGACGCCGGCGAACGCACGCGGCGTGATCTCCGTGGCGGCCTCGGTGGATCAGTTCGTCGCACAGACGCTCTCGATCGACACCCCGGCCACGAGCCTCACCGACAACGGCATCATCGTTCGGCAAGACTGGTCCGCGGCGATCGACACCGATGTGACCGACCAGGTGATCGACGGTCGCGAGTTCGATACCCCGGCCGACCCGGCGAATCCCGCGCCCACCGACCAGATGTTCTGCTCCGCCGTCGGGGGTGCGGACTTCCAGGGACACATCGCGCTCATCTACAAGGGTTCGACGGGTGCGGGCGACTGCGACGGCAGCACGAAGGTGTTCTTCGCCCAGGAAGCGGGCGCTAGCGGCGTCATCCTGTGGAACGGGTTCGGCGGGTTCCCCTTCGGTCTGGCCCCGGGCAACCACGCGGCTGAGATCACGATCCCCGCGGTCATGCTCAGCGGGAACGACTCCGAGACGCTCGGCGACACGGTCAGTCCCGACGCCGCGACCAGCAGCTTCAACACGATCCCGACGACGGTCACGATCCACGCCGACCCGGCCCCGATCCCGGGCTTCGCGGACTCGATGACGGACTTCACTTCCGCTGGGCCCGCACGTCTCACGAACGACCTGAAGCCCGACATCTCCGCGCCCGGTGCCGACATCACGTCCGCCGGTGTGGGGACCGGTGACGATGCGGCGGTGCTGTCCGGCACCTCGATGGCGGCTCCGCACGTGTCGGGTTCGGCCGTGCTGCTGCGACAGATCCACCCGTCGTGGGGTCCCGCCCAGATCAAGGCGCTGATGATGGACCAGGCGACGCGGGCGATGAAGAACAACGACCTGACGACGCCGGTGCCCGCGACCGTGATGGGGTCCGGGCGGATCCGGGTCTTCCAGTCGGCGATCGCGCGATCGCTCGCGTGGCCGGGAAGCTTGTCCTACGGGTTGCGGTACCAGTCGGCGACGTCCTCACAGACCCGCGTTTTCCGGGTGAAGAACTACGACGGCGTGACGCACACTTACGGGGTGTCCGCGATCGACCGGTTCTCGGACTACGACGCCGGCATGACAGGCCTCTCGTTGTCGCTCAACGGCACGACGTTCTCGTCGACGAAGTCGTTCTCGTTGGCACCCGGGAAGCAGAAGAAGGTGTGGCTGCGGCTGAGCCTCGACCCCTCCTTCCTCAGCGCGGCCGACCAAGAGTTGGGTTGGTACTACTACCAGCCGAACATGGACGGGACGGTCACGATCAACCAGAACGGACCGCACGCGGACGTCCTCCAGCTGGCGTGGCACGCCGCACCGCTCGCCGCGTCTGCCGACTCGCTATCGGAGTCCTCCCTCGATCTGACGGGAGGCCCGGGAACGATGACGCTTGACAACACGGGCGCCGGCGTCTCGCACGGTGACCTGTATCTCCTCGGCGCCACCGACCCCGTTGGAAGCAACGGCGAGGAGGACATCGTCGCGGTCGGCGCTCGCTCGTTCACCGGATCGACGATCGACGGCGCTCCCGAGGGCGAGCCGACGGGGTTAGACCCCCTCGCCGGCCTCGATTGGCTCTCGTTCCTCACGAACGACGACACGCCGGCCGAGCCCGTCGAGTTCGTCGTGCAGGGAGCGGGGGTCCGGAACACGACCGAGACGCTCGAGATCGACGTTAAGGTCGACGTGGGCGCCAACGGGGTCTTCGCCGACGACGCACTCCAGGCGGACTACCTGATCGTGAAGCCGCCGGGCGCGGGCGGAAACGTGGTCGTCTACGACCTGTCGCTCCCCGACCCGTTCAACAACCCGGTCGCGAACTACTTCGCCGACTATTCCGTCTACAACACGAACCTGACCGGGCTGGTAGTCGACGCAGGCGCGATCGGGCTCTCCGACGGGACGCCGACGCTCTCGTATCAGGTGACGTCGTGCACCGGCCGGTTCTCGGGCGACGTCCCCGGGCAGTTCTGCGACACGGCCGGGGACCTGGACAGCGGGACGGGGACGTACGGGCCGACGCTGAACGCGATCGACCCGGCGCTCCAGATCGATCCGCTCGTCTGCCAGGGGTTCTTCGGCGGAGGCGCTTGCGACACCGGAACACCGATCAGCGTCTCGGTCGGCTCCGCGGGATCGGGCGACGATCCGTCGATCCTGGCGGTGTTCCCGAACAACGCGCCGTCACGAACACCCACGATCGTCGAGACGCAGACATAGGGAGGTTCTAGACAAAGCGACGCGACGCCTGCGCTCTGGCTCAGGCCGGCATCGTCGTGGGGATGCTCTGCGCGAACCGGAAGACGTCGTCCGGGTCGTAGCGGCGCTTCGCGTCGACCAGCCGGGCGAGGTTGTCGCCGTAGTACGCGTGGAGCCATGCGCGGAGCTCGGGATCGATGTAGTTCACGTACGCGAAGCCGCTCGCGGCCGGCCGGAGGGCGCGCCAGAGGTTCGCCAGCCACCGCTCGTTCGCGGACAGCGTCGCGTCGGTGATCGGACCGTGGAACGTCACGAACTCCTGCGCGAGGAACGCGGCGCCCCGATGCGGAAACGCCGTCGCATCCGGGGCGACGGCCGCGATCCTCCCGCCCCACGCGTCGAAGAGCACCCCGGCCGTCTGCCGCGCCAGCGCAGCTGCTGCTCCCCGGCCGTCGGTCAGGTCCAGTGCCGCTCGCACCACCGCGGCGCCGATCGCCCGATCGAAGAAGTCGGACTTCGCGAGCGATCCTTCGCGCCCCAGCCGGCCACCCTGTTCCGTGAGACGGCACTCGTCGATCGAGTAGCTGCTGCACCCGGCGAAGTACCTCGCGGCATCCAGGGGCGACATCGTCACGGTCGATCGTGACGGCGCGTGGCGCGATGCGGCCGCCAACTCGTCCAGATGCGAGCCCAACGCCGACGGCGGACCCGACCAGGCGCCGCTCACCGATATCGTCGGACCCGTGCCGGGGATCCATCGGATGCGACAACTGGACCAGAGCGCAGCCGGAGCGCCCGGACCCCACGTCTGCCACGCGGCCACGACGTCCTCGGCATCCGACCACGGCCACGACAGGGAGAACGCCGTGATTCCCGCGAGGGGGTGGGAGGAGAACGTGAACGACGTGACCACGCCGAAGTTGCCGCCGCCCCCGCCCCGGAGCGCCCAGAAGAGCTCCGGTTCGTTCGCCGGGTCGCACGTCACGATGCGACCGTCGGCGAGCACCACCGTCGCAGCCCGGAGCGAGTCGCACGTCAGACCGAACCGCCGGGCGACGACCCCCTGGCCGCCGCCGAGCGTCAGCCCGCTGATCCCGACGGTCGCGCACGTGCCTACCGGGATCACCGCGCCCGTGGCCGCGACGCCCGCCGCGACGTCGATCACCTTCGCGCCGGCGCCGATCGTTGCGGTTCCTGCGGATGTTCCAACCGTCGACATCTCCGAGACGTCGATCACGATGCCGTCGGAGAGCGAGTACCCGCCGTAGCTGTGTCCGCCGCATCGCGCGGCGAAGACGAGGTCATGAACGCGCGCGAACAGGATCGTGCGCGCGACGTCGCGCGACGTGGTCGCCATCACGATCGCGCGCGGACGGATGTCGTCGAACCGCGGGTCGTAGCCCAGGCGTGCGACCGGGTAGCCCGGCGTTCCCGGGCGGATCAGCCGGCCATGGAGGCCGGAGGAAAGCTCGTCCCACGGGATGCCCGCTGGAGCGTTGCTCGTCGACGCGCTTGGCGTGGTGAGCGGAGCGGACGTGGTCACGGTCGCAGTGGGCGTCGCTCGCGTGCACGCCGCGACCAGCGCGGTGAGCGGTGGGCTCGCCAGCACCAAGGCGCCGGCTCGTCGGAGGAAGCCCCTGCGATCCATGTTCTATCGTGACCTCGAGGCGGAGAGGATGATCGAACCGATCGTATTGTTCGGGATCCGATTCACGTTGAGCCTGGCGGCGTATGCACTGATCGCACTCTGGTACGTCAGGCCCCGTCTGTCCCGTCTGCCGCTGGAGTTGGCCCTGGTGCCATCGTTGTGGGTCCATGCCTTCCGCATCGTCGGCGGTTCGATCCCGCTCCCGGGGCGGTTGGGCCGGGGGTGCCGTCGGGATTCCGGGAGATGATCGGATACGGCGACCTGGCAACCGCGGCCCTTGCTCTCCTCGCGTTGTTCGCCCTTGCGGCGTCTCCCGCTCGCCATCGCGCTCGTCTGGGTGTGTGTCAGCGTCGGGATGCTCGATACAGTGAACGCGATCATCCAATCGATCCGCTTCAGCGTGTTCACCTATCCGCTCGGTGTGAATTGGGTCATCGTGACCATGTACGTCCCGGCCTTGCTGGTCAGCAGCCTCCTCATCTTCCTGCAGCTGCTCGGCCCCAGCCGTTCGGCTACGACGATGTCTGAGCCTCCGTTGGGTCGCTCCTCCTGATCGGTCAGCCGAGGATGTCGATCCCGTCGCGGACGAGGCCGGAGCTGGACACGAACGCAACAGCAAGCAGCGCGGCGCGGCCGAGCCAGGTGACGACCTGGGATCGCCACGCCTTCACGAGGCTCGGTGCCGACCGGCCGATGACCCAGACGCCGAGCGCGACCAGCAGGATCAGCGCCCCCACGATGTTCGCGAACACGAGCGGCACGACGCCGACGACCCAGGCCCAGCGCCCCCTCCGCAAGATCGAGTCCTCGCGCAGCAGGCGTTCGGCGATCCACGGCATCGTTGCGCCGTAGGCCGCGGGGATCGCCACGAACAGCGCCACCGCGAGCGGCAGCGGCGAAAGCAGCGTGAAGTCGACAGCGCTCGGACCGATGAGCCCGGCGCCTCCCACCAACGCGAAGAACGATGTCATCAGTGGGATGCGCCACCGCGACGGGATCCAGCGGCGAACCACCAAGTAGAAGAGACCGCCCAACATCCCCAGGCCGGCGGTGACCCCCAGCAAGAACAACGTCTGGAGGCTCACGCGTCCGATCGTGAAGCCGTCGTCCGTCGAGATGCCGTGCAACGTCGGGTCCGACGTGAGCCGTAGCGCCAGCATCGCGAGCCGTCCGCCGACCCCGCCGATCAGGACCCCGGCGAGGAAGCCCGCGCTCACGCCCGCTCCGAGCGTGGCGCCCGGTCCACGGAGGTCCTCGAAGGCGAGCCGCTCCATGGCGGGCATCATGAGCTCGGAAGACCTCGGGGACAAGCGATCCGGTTTCAGAGAAGATGAATCGTCACCCCGGTTGGCTGTGCGACGCCTTCAGGGGTGTCAACGACGATGCGGTTGTGGTTCAGTCGGAGTTGAGCCCCCGTAGCTCAGTGGAGAAGAGCATCGGTTTCCTAAACCGTGTGTCGGAGGTTCGATTCCTCCCGGGGGCACGAACGGTGTGTCTGGCTCCGCTTGACGCGTGACGGTTCGGCTTCGGATGCGCGTCTCCGGTCCGCTTTCCTCCAGCACGTGTTGGACTCGAAGGAGCAGTTGGATATCGAGACCGCATGGGATCTCGGCCACGTCCGCGGCTTCTTCGATGTCGTGGAGATCGACGATGACGGTGAGGTCTCCGGCATGGACAAGGCGTTCGACTCTCTGCTCGTCCGCTATCCCTGGCTCGCGGACGCATACGAGGAGGACGAGGAGCCGTCAGACCCAGCTCTCCCGCCGAAGCCGAAGACCGGGACCGGACGCAAGAATCCAGGCAACGCAGGAGCGACGAACAAGAAGGCGATGCAGGAACGGTTCCCGGCACTCCGCGACAAGCGGAGGCACTGATCGATCAGTGGCCCTTAGGCACCGCGTGGTGCGCCGGGTTCCGCCGGGCCGTTGTTCAAGTGCTATGCTCCAGGTTAATAAGCCAACGCAGGCGCGCAAATCTGGTCCCTTCGACCGTGCGTCACCATCAAGCAAAGGTGGGACGTGCTCTAGACCTCTCCAGGGATACGTTCCCTCGCTGGGTCGTCTCGATCAGGAGTGGAGGACACCATGAGCGCGACCGCAGTTGCTGTCCGCAAGCCCTTCCCAGCTTCATACCGCAAAACCGCCGTGCTCGTGGGGGTGCTGTTCCTGTCGGCAACCGCAACGTTCGCCATCGGGAGTGGGCTACTCACGTCGTACTTCTCTGGAGAAGGCGGTCAAACGTCAACGCTCGCCACGGGCGTCCTGTTCGAAGCGATATCCGCCATCGCCGTCGCGGCCATCGGCGTTTTGATGTGGCCGATCTTCAAGCGCTACAGCGCAGGCCTCGGTGGTAGCTACGCGGCCCTCAGGATCGGCGAGGCGCTGATGATTATCTCCGCCGGCATCTACATGCTGACCACGAAGAACGACTTCGCTCATTACGACGCGTTCATCTACGTGTTCACGGCCTCGGCTGGACTAATCTTCTCGTACCTGCTGTACGTGTCGGGGTTGATTCCGCGCTTCCTCGCGGTGTTGGGCTTGATCGCATACATCTCCTTGGCGATCGGGATACCCGTGTCGTTGATAGGTGACGTCAAACTTGATGCCGGATTGGGCCTCATCTTCGTTGCGGCCGGAGCTGTGTTCGAGCTCGTCGTGCCACTGCTGCTGATCTTCAAGGGGTTCTCGACCGGGGCGAAAGAGCCCCGGCTAGGTGGCGACCACCTTTCGGCTCCCGTCGAGCCAATCGCAATCCCTGATCTCGGCTTGACAGGCGCTGCTCCACGCCGCTAGGTTCCGCGTCGAGGAGTCGCTGGGGCCTTCGGGTTCCGGCGACTTCTCACTTTCCGGGAGCCTAGGGACCACTGAGATGACTAGATCAAGGAAGATCGTCTACGTGGGGATCGTGGTGTTCCTCGTCGGATTAGCTGCCGTGACCCTCGTAAGCAACCTCAACGGAGGCGAGACGCACAACACGTTCACGACCGTCTCGACCGGTCCGAACCAGGGATGATTCAGGTGGTTAGCCGAAAGAGGTTGGTTGCGTGCAGATCCCGAATGCCGCGATGAGGAACACCGCCACGATTGCCCAGATGAGGATCCACGTCCAGCTCGCGACACTGCCAGCTCCTCCGGACTGAACACGCCCGACCGGCCTCGACTCGCCGTACCAGCGGTCCAACTCAGTAGCGAACCGCTTGTCGACGAACGATAGCGAGATCCAGTCGTCGTCCAGAAAGTGGCCCGTCGAGTAGACGAACAGCCATCCGATCGAGATGAACAGCAGCGTGAGGAGCGCCGTGATGATGCCGAGCCAAACGAGGGTGGGATGTTCGCCGAACGCCCCGATGAGGAACAGCACCACTGCCAGGGTGAAGAAGATCGCATATGTCAATGTGAACGCTCGAACTCGCCGCAAGGCCAGGGCGGACATCGGGACGAGCCCGTTGATACGTCGCGTGGCGAAGTACCACGCAATCAGGAACGGCCAAATGCCGAAGAGTAGAAGGATCCACGTCCAGCCTGGAAGCTTGCTGAACCGGACCGACGTGAACCCGTCCGCGGGCAGTCCTGTCTTCGCACAGACACTCGGCAGATGGCCGGATTCGAGATCCTCGACCGACGCCGTCGCATGGACCACGAAGTGACTCTAGCGACTGGTGTGGTCCGATGTGGTCGGAGGCGGCCCGACTCCACCCGCCTCCGTCCGGCTCTACGGTCGTGCCTGCTCGTAGAGCTCTTTGATTCGGTTGCCGCTGAGACCTGGCACTCGCGCCCAGATGTCGGGCACGAACGGCAGACCGTCCTCCTCGTGGAGCCGGACAATCGCCTTCGCGATCTCGGCTTCCGTCCCCTTCACCAAGTCACTCGCCTTGAGCGATGCACGAGCAAGCAGCCGTTCAGCTTTCCCTGTCGACATGCCGAGCTTCTTCGCTGCCTCGGGCAGTGGCACCTTCGAGTCGACGAGCTTCTTCAACTCGGCACCCTGCTTGGCGAACCGCTCATCGATCTTCGCTCGGTCCGACTCCTTCGGCTTCGGCTTCGCAACGGTCTTCCGAGCGGTGGTCTTCTTCGCCTGTGCGGCGTTCTTCTTCGCCGGGTTCACTCGACCACCACCCAGCGCATCACCGTCGCGAGCAGATCGTCGTAATCGCCGGCCGTCGCCTCGCGCATGAAGAGCTCAAGCTCCTCCTGCTCGGCTCCGGCATAGCGCAACGCTGCGCGGACCATCCCGAGGATGGCGAACGCATTCCCATCCGCTCCGACGAGTGGCACCCGGACATCCGGATACCGGACCTCTCGGTCCCCCATGACACAACCTCCTTCGCTCCCAGGCCGCAGGCCCGCTCGAACACTCGTTCGAGGCCTACTACGCTAGGTGAGGTTGCACCGTCAAGAAACTCGGGTGCGCAATGTGGACAGCCGCGTGTGGGTTTCAGGGTGGGTGGGAGGTCGCTACCTACTTTGCGCTCGCCCGGTCGCGGTGGCAGGCTCCCTGACGGACGGAGGAGGGGCGTACTTGATCCTGCTGCTGATGCTCATCGGCGTCGTGCTCACGGTCGTGGTGTGGTCGAGTTTCGGACCGATCTGGGGAGTCGTGACGGGCCTCTTGTTCGTCGGTGGGTTCGGATGGAAGGTGCTCTTCAGCGTCGGTGGCGCGTTGGCTCCGAATCGCGAGGGTCGGCAGGAGTTCGTCGAGGCTTGGGAGGCACGCTCGGGCGAGATGCAGTTCGGTCGTTCGCGGACCTATCCGCCCGGTGGCGCATACAAGCGCTGGATGGCCGAAAGAGAAGGGACTGGTGAGTCGGCGGCATCGTGGATGGACCGCACGATGGGTGTGAGTCCGGGTGCGCCAATCTATGGCTATCAAGGACAGGCGACGAATGCGTTTGGGCACACGCTCTATCCGTGGCAGTCGAACGAGTTTAGGAAACTACGTCACGAGCTCCGAGCGGTGAAGGAACCCGGCGGGGGCCTGGAGTGGCAAGTGCTCAGTCCGGGGGATGCTGGCTATTTCGAGAGCATCGCGTTCGTGCTCAACAAGCATCTTGGCTGGGACAGGCATCTCGGCCCGCACTACTTGCAGGATCTCGCAGATGGAGTCCCTAAGGAGACAAGCATCAACTCGACGGTCCAGTTCCTCATGACAGACGGGCACGAGACGTTGGCGCGTTTGCGGGAGGAGACCACCACCGAAGCGACCTTGGACGACGCGCTGGAGGTGGCTTCGAACGGCATCAAGATGCTCCGCCACTACACAGGTGCCGACAAGGGATACGACGGCGCACCGGAGTTGGCGGCAGCCGCTCTCAAAGACCAACTGACGCCTGAGCGGATGCGCGAAGTCCCGTCGCAGTACCTCCCGGAGAAGATCGTCGGCTTTGGGAAGACGGAGGGTGAGTCGTCGAGCCAGCCGCCAGAGTCTGCGCCTCCAGGGAGCGTGCCACCGGACACTGCGCCGTCGGAATCACGGCTTTGGAAGCC
>Ga0307296_10000313_pt1 | contig 21977 bp, 24 predicted proteins | sample ER_DNA_153_FD_194467 | JGI IMG/M metagenome (GOLD analysis project Ga0307296, IMG submission 194467) | Bulk soil microbial communities from the East River watershed near Crested Butte, Colorado, United States - ER_DNA_153 | ecosystem: Environmental > Terrestrial > Soil > Floodplain | place... | reverse complement strand
AAAATAAGAACGAAGACGATCGTTGAAACGATCCCCAAATCGTAAATCGCGCGTGCCTGCGGCGACTGCGGATCCAGCGCATTTGAGGTGTGCATCACAGAAAATCTACATTTTTCCTTGTCCTATCTTCTCAACGCCGGTGCCGTCAGCGCACACGCGGATTTGACAACTAAGTGGCGATTTGCAGAGCAAACCAGCGAACGATTGCATAGCGTTATTCCTCGCTTAAGCGCCGGTTTCCCTTGCTACCTTTCTTATTCGCGCCGGTAAAGCAAAAAGATTCGCGTCTCATCAGACTCGAACTCATTCATACCTGATAATCTCTCGGCCGTGAAGAGTTTGCGATTCGGTTGTAGGGCAAAGGGCGCGAGAGCTCTTTTCGCGCATCTCTTTTCCGTGTCGCTAGCGCTCTCCACCGCTTGGCGAGGGCCTGAAGGCGGGCGCTCGGCTGACCCGCCTTCGCTCACCGCAGCATAACGCGTTTGAAAGCGGAACCTCACCGTTCCGGAACGCCATGTTGTTCTTCAAAACACGATTCGAAACTTTTCAGATCTACTGGAACCCGAGGCTGCGCACCTTTCGGAGCCGCCCTAAGATATTGTACGGGCCACGCGATCGGCTGGTCCAGTTCGCGAGCCGCGCGCAATGGCCAATAAGGATCGCGCAAAAACTCACGCGCGATAATCACGGCGTCCGCCTGTTCCGTCCGAATAATGTGCTCTGCTTGAATTGGAGAAGTAATCATTCCCACCGCGCCCGTCATGATTCCAGCTTCGCGACGAATCCGTTCGGCGAAGTGCGTTTGGTAACCGGGACCCACTGGAATTGTCGCGTGAGGCACATTGCCACCGGAAGAACAGTCGATGAGATCGACGTCTATTTGCTTCAACTCGCCGGCAAGTCTGACCGACTCACTAATATTCCAGCCACCATCGACCCAGTCCACCGACGAAATGCGCAGAAATAACGGCAAGTCCTTTGGCCATTCGGATCGAACTGCCGCGACGATCTCCCGGCAAAGTCGGGTTCGATTCTCAAACGAGCCCCCGTAATCGTCCGAGCGTTTGTTACTAAGAGGGGACAGAAACTCGTGAATGAGATAACCGTGCGCGGCGTGGATCTCGATGACACGGAACCCAGCCTGACATGCGCGACGCGCCGCTGCGGCAAAAGCAGAGACAACTTCTTGAATGCCATCATTCGTTAGGGCCTGCGGCATCGGATAAGACTCGGCGAAAGGCAACGCGCTTGGGGCCACGACTTTTTTCCAACCTCCTTCGGCTTTGGAAATTGCGCCAGAACCTTCCCATGGGCGGCGTGTGCTCGCTTTTCGGCCGGCGTGGGCCAGTTGCATTCCCGCTATGCTTCCTTGTTCATGAATGAAACTGACAATTCGACTCAGCATCTCGATGTGCTCGTCGTTCCAGATGCCGAGATCCTCGGGACTGATGCGTCCCTCGGGAAGAACGGCCGTTGCCTCGGACAGCACCAGTCCGGCGCCACCGACCGCGCGACTCCCGAGATGAACGAAATGCCAGTCGTTAGCGTATCCGTCGCGGCTCGAATACTGGCACATCGACGAAACGAACACCCGATTGGTAAACGTCAAATCTCGAATCACGAGCGGATCAAACAGGGCAGCCATGCGCAGTCCTTCTAGTTACTTTGTCAATAATCCGAACGCGACGTATGAGCAAAGTTCAATTCGAGCAGGGGCCCGCGGCGGCGACAAGGTTGGCGTATTCCCTCAGGCGCTTATTGCTTGACCTCGTCGGCATCAACTTGCGAGCTCCTTGTGATCTTCTTCAGACTTACTCCTCAATCCCGCCGTTTTGTGAATGTAAGCGCCCGATTCACGAAGCCAGTAAGCTCAGCCGAGTTGATGTTTGCGGCTTGCCAGGCCGGATTTGTGGTCGTGGTGAAAGCGGTTGCCGTAATCGATAAGGTTTCGTAGCTCGGCAGTATCGTCTGGATTCAATATCTGTTGCGGCGTGTTGAGGCGCTGTTCGGAAAGTCCTAGGAAAGGCCCCGCTAATCCGCCCATCCTGCGTGAGCGAGAGCGAGCGAGGTGATACCTATTAAGCTCAGTAGTTTAAACTTTTTCATAACATAAGATCGTTACGCTTCGAGTTCGGAGTCATAACGCATCCGCGGGATTTTGCGGCCCTTCTTAAGAGTGACTCTCACTCCCTCCTTTGAGATGGAAGACACACGTCGCTGGCTGAACTCAGGAAGGCCGAGCTGATCGGAATGCCCTAAAACGCTTCCAAAGTGGTGCTCCCACAAGCGCGCCCCAAGGTTACCAGCGCGATCCAACGACGACCCGACGGTGAGCCATTTCAGAAGTGTCGGATGTAAACCAGCATCGAACAGTGCGAAGCCTGCAGCAAGAACGCAGGTGTCCGCCTGAGCGCCGCAAACCAATATACGGTCCATTCGCAGACCTCGAAGATATTCAATAGCCGCCGGAGGCGGGAGATAGCCGTGCTTTATGAAAACGCAGTTAGCGGGTATGAGACTTTCATCAGCCTTTCCGGGTTTCCATCCCAGCTGTCCTTCAAAGGGCGTCACAGATTCATCATGCCTCTCGACGGTGGCCACGCTTGGGAGTATGGCGCTTAATTCTCTGATCCCATGCAGAATTTCCATCGATATAGGAAAACTGGGCTGAACATCGACGATGAGGAGGGCTTGTTTCATGATGTGATCATCCACATGACAAGGATTCGCAACGCCGGGATGCATCCGGTGCTCAGCCGGAATGGCGACGAATTTACGCGACAGTCCCGGTGACGACGACATCTTCCAGAACGATCTGGTGGCCTCTGGATCTACGAGTGCAACGGCGTAGCCTCCGATCTGAATCTGCAACTGAACTCGCTTCAAGAACCGCGTCGTCATTCACGGTAATGAATGCGTTCAGATCGACGTGATCGTGGTAGCGCCGAAGAAGCGCAGCTGCGTATGCTACCGAGGTCAAAGAACCGTCTTTTATCGCTTGTGCAGCGGCAACAACCGAAAGCCAATGTAATTGGCTCGACGAATTTGCAAGAATTTTCGAAGACATAGAAGCTCCAGTCCGAATAGCCGAGTTCGTCAAGCCGGCGGCGACCCCGCTCCTACAAGCGTTCTGCAGGAGCGGCAGGTCAGTCTAGGTTTCCATGATCATTGCGCCTTCATTGCGCAGCCATCAAAAACCTGGCCTACGAGTTCGTGAGAGGCATTACCTTTCCCCCTCCCCCAGAAGCACAGTTGGCGGAGCACCTTTCGCTTTCACATAGAAGACGAGCAGTTTCGCGGGTTGCGTCTCACTGGCATTGCGACTCACGATGTGTACATCCGTGGGCGATTCGTAAAAGACGCCGCCGGCGTGAACTGTCTGGGGGCTACCACCCTTCAGCTGAGTAACGATGCTTCCTTCTAGCACGTACACAAAAACATCTGCGTTATGTCGATGTGGCTGGGAGACTTCGCCAGGAGCGAAGTCGACAGTTTCTATCATGCCTTCCTTTCCGGGCACATCGGGAAGATCTTTGGTCATCAGACGTGTCACTGTTCCAGCGCGCGTGTGACGCGCTTCGGTCTGATCATTGGCGCTGCTAAACGCTAATACGCTGCTAAACGCTAGTAATAGAAACAATATCATCTTGTTCATTTCTGCTCCTTTCAACGAGGATTGCTACTGGGATTTTGGTGTTGCTGTGTTCCATATAAGGATCATATCGACGACCATGAGCTCGTCGCTATTACGCATTCGCAGGGTTTTCCAGTACCATTTTCGAGGTAATCTCCACCCCCTCGTCGGAAAGAGAGTATCCGCGCAGAATCGCAGGTATCGTGGGTTGGACGATTAACAGACTGCCCGCCTTTTTTAAAAGAGAGAATTATCATGAGAACTACGTTTACAGTGCATCATCACGAACATGTCAGCAGCTGGCCTTTCGAGGAAGTCAGCATTGGCGAAGAGAATGTCTATATGGTTTTTCTGCTGCTTTACGGTGGCGTACACGCGATCAAGATCGGCCAGACTTGAAACATCGCCTTGTAATGCAGTGACACTCTAGCCGATCTGCTTTACTGCCGCATCGAGTTCGCCTTGACGACCACCCGTGATAAAGGCGTACGCGCCCTCCGCAACGAACCGTTGCGCTGGGGCTAGTCCTATTCCGCTGTTGCTCCGGTGATAACTGCAACTTTTCCCTCCAGCTTATTCATGAGGCTTCTCCTGGTTGATTCGCCTTTCACGTGCGACCCCTAAGCCGCGCTTTGTGATCCGACTGCAAGGTTCCGCGGTGTCAGCACGTCACCGAGACCAATCCGACGGAGCAGCTCGGCGCGGACACGATCCGAAATTGCATTGACAACCTTTGCGCCGTCCTGCGTCGGATCGATGTGCACGCGGAAAGGCCGCTTGCCAAATGGAGTATCGACCGCCTTCACGATAGCGTCCGCGACGGCAGCGACGTTCGCATCAGGCGGCACGATGGACGTGAAACCCTTAAGCACGTCGTCCGCGAAACCCTTATAAGGACCCATTTCGTATTCAGCGACTCGTGTCTTGTCTGCCGGAGAACCGGCATGCGCGAAGTGGGTTCGTGCCACCGGTAAAGGCGCCAGGGACAATGATGGTGGTCTCGATACCCCACCGAGTCAGTTCACGGGCGTAGACTACGGCCAGCGCATCCATCCCGGCCTTAGCCGCGAAGTACGGCGCCAGATAAGGTGGTGTTCCGCCAGCGGAGCTGCTGCTCGACACCCAAACCACCAGACCTCTTCTTGGCTTGCGCAACTGATGCAATGCCGCGCGGTTCATGCGCTGCGTGCTCAGGACGTTGACGTCATACAACTCGGCGAGTTGTTCGGGCGTGAACGCTTTGGCCGGACCAAAAACCATGTGTCCGGCGTTGTGAATGACCACGTCGAGGCGACCGTTCTTTGCGATGATCTCCTGAATGGCTGCGTCACAGGATTCTTGCGACGAAACGTCCAGTTCGTTGGCACGTAGGTCGACATCGTTATCCTTGGCGAACTTTTTCGCCTCTTCGACCTGCGGCGCATTACGACCCTGGGTCTCGCGCATGCTTGCGTAGACAGTGTAACCTGCCTTTGCCAAAGCGCGCAGTTAACGCGCCAAACCCACTCGAGGCGCCGGTGATGACGATGATTTCTTTTATGTTGAATTTCTCTTTCTGGTTCGAATTTGAGATGCAGCAAAATCAAGATTTGAAAAGGGTTAGGCGAAGCCCCCATTGGCACGCAACACTTGCGCGTTTACCCAGGCGCCGTCGGGGCCGGCCAGGAATGAGACGACACCAGCGATGTCTTCAGCTTGGCCCAGCCGTTCTAGTGGAGGAAGTTTTCTGAATTCTTCGATCTGCGCCTGAGTCTTGCCTTTTAGAAACAACTCAGTTGGGATCGGGCCAGGGGCGACGGCGTTGACCGTTATGTTTCGGCCACGCAATTCATTGGCAAGAACCCGCACCAACCCTTCCACGCCCGCTTTGGAAGCGATGTAGGGACCATAGTTCGGAAAGGATTTAGCAATGACGCTGCTGGAGAAGGCAATGATGCGGCCGCCTGCGGGAACGTGTTGTGCCGCGTGTCCGAGCACTAGAAAGGTTCCGCGCAGGTTGGTTGCGATCACTTTGTCAAAAGTTTCCACGTCGCCTCCCGAGATTGGAAGCATGGGCATGATTCCCGCAGAGTGCACCACCACGTCTATCCTGCCGAACGCCTCGCGTGTCTGCTTGAAGAGATGCTCGACCTCCGCTGCCTTCGCCACATCCGCTTGCACGGCGATGGCTTTTCCGACGGCGTTGCTAATTTCGGCTACAACTGCTTCAGCTTTAGCTGGGTTGCCGGCGTAGTGCACTGTGATAGCGAAGCCGTCGCTTGCCAGTCTTTTTGCCACCACACTTCCAATTCCACCTGAAGCGCCGGTTATGATAGCGACTTTGCTTGTGAGTTCCTTACTAGGAGTTGTCATATTCTCGTTCGAGATAGATGGGTGAAGCTGAACGCTACGTGCTTTGGAAAGTCAGAGAGTTAAGCAGATTTTTTAGATCGAGCGCCCCGTCATAACGCTCACCGTTGATAAAGAATGTCGGCGTTCCGTTTACGCCACCTCTGATCCCATTCTTGAAATCTTCTCGAATCCGCGACGCAAAAACGCTCGACGTGACTTCCCGAATTAAGCGAATCTCGTCCAAATCGAGATCGGCCGCGTACTTAGCGATATCTTGATCCTCAAGCGCGCTCTGATTTTCAAACAGAACATGGTGCATGCCCCAGAAGTTTCCCTGCGCATCGGCTGCTTCCGCAGCCTCGGCGGCGTGCTCGGAGTGCGGGTGGATTTGGGTTAGCGGAAAATGACGAAAGGCGAAAAGTAAATCATCTCCCAATTGTCGCTGGATCTCGTTGACGATCGGTTGTGCGGCGGCACAAAACGGGCACTCGTAATCGCCGTATTCTAACAATTTGATCGATCCATGAGCAGAACCATGAATATGGTCGCGTTCGGGATCAGGCAGCGTTAGCGCGATGCGCGCACTCATTTTGTTGCGACGGTCGTTTCGCTTTTCGCCTTGAGATCTTCGAGCGCGGACAAAATTCCGTTTGCTCCGGGATTGACGCCGATCGGGGAGACATAACTCCAATGAATGATCCCGTAGGGATCGATGACGAATAGAGCTCGTTTGCACGTGCCTTCATTTTCGTCGTAAACCCCGTAAGTGTACGCGACTGCTCCTTTCGGTTCGAAATCGGCCAAAAGCGGAAAGCGCAACTTGTTCTGCTTGGCGTAAGCGGCATGACACCATGCGCCGTCCACTGATATGCCAAAGAGTTCAGCTTGAAACGCCTGAAACTCATCCAGCGTTTCGTTGTAAAGCGCCATCTGATCGCCACAAACAGGACTCCAGTCGGCCGGGTAAAACGCGAGAACCACCGGTCGTCCGCGAAACTCGCTCAGTGATACCCATCGGTCCGGTGTGCGGCGTAGGGTGAAGTCGGGAGCCTCGGCGCCGGGATTGAGGGCGGGGTGGGCGTTTGACTTAGCCTGGCAAGTTTTAGTAGTCGTACTCATATCTCATTTGGGTTTGATTTCGTTTGTTTCCGAAGCGCTACAAACCGAGTTCGCTTAATCCAGCATGCGCATCCGGACGGCGGCCAAGTGGCCAGTGAAATTTACGCTCCGACTCCTTGATCGGAAGATCATTGATGCATGCGAACCTCCGCCGCATCAGACCATGTTCATCGAACTCCCAGTTTTCATTCCCATACGAGCGGAACCAATTGCCGGAGTCATCGCGACATTCGTAAGCGAAGCGAACGGCGATGCGGTTGCCCGTGAACGCCCAGAGCTCCTTAATCAAGCGGTAATCCAGTTCCTTTGACCACTTGCGCGTCAAGAGCGCGACGATCTCCGGCCGTCCATTCGCAAATTCGGCGCGGTTTCGCCAGCGCGAGTCGATTGTGTAAGCCAAAGCTACCTTTTCCGGATCGCGGGAGTTCCAGCCGTCTTCTGCCAGACGAACTTTTTGAATGGCACTCTCACGAGTGAAAGGAGGGAGGGGCGGACGTGTCGTGACGTCCCCCTTGGGCTTCAGTTCTTGAACCTGCATTGTCTGGTTAGTCATAAGCACCTTCTTTGGTGATTTTGTTACTAACGATATTGACGACTATTAGTAATCGTCCATTACGCGTCCGCGGGATTTTGCAGTGCTACGTGGGAGGTGACGCTCGCTGCCTCATTTGAGGTATAAAGAGGGGCAGTTTACTTCTTCCAAGAGACGAACACGTTGCGCTCGAGATGGCAATCGTCCTACTTGGGATCGAGCTCGGTGACGGTAGCGCTAAATGGGATTGGCATCCAACGATACCTGGAACCGACATAGCGTTGTGTCAGATGCCTAAAGCTGAATCAAACCGCGACGCGTGGCGCTCGCGACAGCTTGGGTCCGGCTGATTACATTCATCTTGGCGAAGACGGCTTTCACATGCGACTTCACGGTGCCTTCACTAATAAAGAGGACCGACCCGATTTCTTTGTTGCTTTTTCCCTTAGCCATCAGCTTGAGCACATCGATTTCACGTTCACTCAACGTCTCGCCGCCAACGCGCTCTGCCAGTTTGGCTGCTAGGTGCACGGGTATACAGGTTTCGCCGGCATGCACTCTCCGAATGCAATCCATCAACGCTTCGCGCGGGACGTCTTTGAGCAGATAGCCTTTCGCGCCGGCCTGAATCGCGCGATAGATATCTTCGTCTCCCTCAAATGTCGTTAGCATAATGATTCGCGCTTTCTCATCGAGGGCTCGAATTTCTTTAATCGCACCCACTCCTTCGAGCTCCGGCATACGCAAATCGAGCAGCGTCACATCTGGCCGATGTTCCTTCCAAAGGTCGACCGCTTCACGCCCATTGCTCGCCTCAGCGACGACGGTCATATCTGCTTTTCGACCTATGAGGGACGCCAAGCCTTCGCGCACAACGCTGTGATCGTCGGCGATAAGCACGCCGATTCGAAGCCTTCTTGATCTCTCTTCAACTTTCGGCGCTTTCTTCGCAGCAGGCGCTAGTTTCTTTCCGGATTTCCCAGACTTCCCGGCCGCTTTCTTTTTGAATGTCATGACATCGATTCGTCACAAGGCAATACCACGGTTATCGTCGTGCCTCTGCCGCTCAAGCTCGCGATTTTCAGCTCGCCTCCCATTTGTTCGACCCGCTCGCGCATTCCGGTCAGACCCATACCATCATGTCGGTCTTTGATCGTGAATCCGTCGCCGTCGTCGCGAAGTTCCAGACGAAGTTCCCTCGCCTTGTAGCTTAGTCGCGTTTTAAAGTTGCGAGCGTGGGCGTACTTGAGCGAGTTGGTCAGAGCTTCTTGTCCTATATGCAGGAGATTTTCCTGCCAGGGTTGAGGAAGCTCCGGTAGTTTACCTCGCGCTTCGAACTTTGTGTGAAGCGCTGTTCCAACAGTCGTGTTCTTAATAATACCTTTAAGCGCGTCCCAAAAATTCTGTTCTTGCAAGGCTTGGGGGCGCAGGGCGTGCACTGAGCGGCGCGCCTCGCTCAGACTTTGCCGAGCCAATTCACTGACGCGTTGCAAATGCTCGTCCGCTTGCTTTCGCCAGCCGCGGGAAATCGCATCCTCGGCCGCTTGCAATTGCACAAGCACCCCGGTGAAACCTTGGGCGAGAGTGTCGTGAATATCCCGCGCCATTCTATTTCTTTCTTCGAGGACAGCCGCTCGTTGGCCTTGCGCCGCAAACTCATTGAGTTGAATCGCAAGCATGACTTGATGGGCGAGTGCCTGGGTCAATTCAATTTCCTCAGGCCGATAAGGTGGTCGGTCGGCATGGCGAATTTTGATGACACCCCGGGACTGTCCGCCGATCAAAATCGGAACTGCCAGAAATCTTTTCGTTCCCCCTCGCTTCAAATAGTTGCGACATTCACTGCTAACGCGCGGATCGGTCTCAACATTTTCGCAAACGACCGGCCCTGCCTTGAAGAGCAGTTCCTGAATGATCGGGTCCCGTTTCCAAGACGAGGGGTCCTTCATCAATGGATGGTCTGGGTCAGGTGCGGCAGTTTTTTCGCCCTCCGCCTGGAATCGACAAACAAATGAGTCAGACGGCTCGTCGAATAGCCACAACCCCACGCTTTGCGCGTCCAAAAGGCGGCCAATGGTGCTTAGCATCTGGCCAATGAATTTGTCCGGCTCTGGCGCCGTCGCCAAAACATCCAGACTCTGGACCAGCGCCTCCACTTGTCCACGCGCCACTTGTTCGGAAGCACGCAACGCCTGCTCTCCTCGTTTACTTTCACTTACATCGATGACGGTACCCACGAATTCCACAAACTGACCGTCCTCATCGCAAACAGGATGACCGACCGCATGGATGTTTCTAATTGCACCGCTCGGGTGAACAACTCGGTACTCCGTTTCGAAGTCCGCTTTTTCGCGAACCGCGTTTTCGAACAGTTCCTTGACTCTGACCTGGTCATCCAAACAAAGGCGCTGAAAGAATGTTTCGAATCGCGGCAGACCGGCGTCCGGGTCGAAACCAAGCACGCGATAAGTTTCCTCTGACCAGTACCTGATTTCTCCCGTGGCGGGCGCCCATGCCCAACTCCCCGTATGGCTGAGCCGTTGCGCTTCCGCGAGATAGGCTTCGCTCTCACGTCGGGCCGTTTCCGCCAATTTCCGTTGAATGGCGACGCCCGCGAGATGAGTAACGTGTTTAATCGTGACCTGTTCACTCGAAGTAGGGCTGCGTGGCTGGCGATAGTACATGGCAAACGTTCCGATCACTTTGCCTTCAGAGGAGAAAATCGGCGTGGACCAACAAGCGCGCAGCGAATGCGCCAAAGCTAGGTCGCGGAAATCAGCCCACAGCGGATCGGTCGCGATATCCGACACAATTACCTGCTCGGCACGGTAAGCGGCCGTTCCGCATGAGGCCATAGAGGGGCCGATAAAAGCTCCGTCGATCGCATTCGTGTACGCTTTTGGAAGGTTGGGCGCTCCGCCGTGCCGCAATCGCTTGCCATTTGCATCCAGTAATAAGATCGAGGCCAGGACATCGGAAGACTGCTCTTCCACCAGCACACATAGGCAACAGAGTATGTCGGCGAGCGAATTGCCTTTGGCCACCATCTCAAGGAGTCGCTTCTCTCCGGCCAACATCGCCTCACGCCGCTTACGCTGGCTGATGTCCCTGATAATTGCCTGGAAATGCCGCCCGCGCAGCGCTGAGTAAGAAACTTCCACCGGAACCACGTGACCGTTTCCCCGCAAGAATTCTCTCTCAAAGCGCAAGGCACCTTCTGCCTTCAATTTGTCGAGCCGTTGCTGAACCAGGTCGCGTTCCTCGGGCATATACATATCTGCGATCAAAGAGCCGATCAACTTATCTTCTGGACAGCCCGCCAGTTTAGCGCCCGCTGCGTTTGACAAGACACATTTGCCATCCTCATCGAGGACGTAGATCGCGTCCGGCGAAGTGTTGATTAGATCCCGATACTTTCCCTCGCTTGTTCGCAGCGCGGCCTCTGCTCGATCGCGTTCGAGAATTTGATGTCTCAGCTCTTCGTTGACAGCTGTCAGTTGGCTGGTTCGTTCCACAACACGCTCTTCGAGCTCCTCGCAGCTTTGCCTCAACGCTTCGTCTCGTTGCTCCAATGCATCCAAGGACGCCACCACCTGATAGGCCGATGATGCAAAACTTCCCAGGCTGACCAGTTGCCGCATGTCCTCGGCGTCGAACTTGTGGCGGTCATCGTGGGTGATCGCCCATATCGTGCCGACGGCTTTCCCTTCTATGTAAAAAGGAACGAGGAGGCCCTCTTGGGCCAGAGGCATCGCCGCCAGCAAATAGGGGTAACGCCGCTCCCAGTGCGTGAATAACATCGGGCCATTGCAGTCGAGCACGTCGCCGCAGGGGCCGAAATCGCGCGGTGTGCCGCCGCCGATGTGAGGTTGCCACATGCCCGCGATCGCCGGCCAATAGAAACTCTTTTCATCTTTAGTCAGTAGACTGAAGCCTGCTGAGTCACACTGGAAGACCTCCAGCATCTTCTCGGCCATCGTCTGAAGAATGGTACGCGGCGAATCAGCCAACGCCTGAGCCAGCCCGACCAGCGCACAATTCTCGGCCTCGTAATTCGGTGCCCGCGACGGCCGGCGATTCAATTCCTCGGTGCACAGGATCGATTCCAGTGACACAAAGCTGTCGCCGGGAAGCACGGTTGGAGACTCAACTTCGGCGTGTTTCATAATCAACTATCGCTTTCGCTTCGCTATCGTCACGCTGCGTCCATTTGCGCGATCCGGTTGCACCGCGGGTCGGCACAAATGCAATTGTCGAGCTTGCGCTCGAATCCATGCCAAAGTCTAACCAACCTTAGCGATCAGGTCGAGCTTTGATTGCTCCCTCGAAGGAGGTGTGCCGCGCTGCCTCTTAAGTGCGATGAGAGAATCCCACGACTCCCTCGTGGCGACAGGCCACAGCCTTGGTTAGCGTTAGAAACAGCTGAATTACAACGAAAACCAATCAGAAACATTAAGGCGCGCCTTATGCAGGATTTTTCGACCGCGCGCGCGCAAGCATGCCCAATGCTCCTGCTAAACACGCTGGCATTTAATTTCACGGACGGAATGGAATCCCACGTTTTCCCATTACGAATACGCGCGCTCTTACGCCTAACGAGAGATGCCAGATAAGGGGACCAGACCGCTGGCAATGAACGCGGCGGAGGGATCAATCGTAGTCAACGCCGCGGTTGCTGATGTTTATGAACGCTGGCTCGTGTTTGAAGATTACCCGAAATTCATCACCGCGATAAAACGCGTCCGAAAATTGGACGAGAACCATTTTTCCGCGTTGCTGTCATTCAACGGAAAGCGGCATGAAGCGACACTTGAGGTGATGCTGCGCGTGGGCGCAGCGAAGACTCGCCTGGCGAACTCCAGCCGATCAACGCGCTCCTGATCATCTTGCCGCTGGAGTGGTTTCTTTCGCGGCACTTTCTGACAACAGCACATGCGTGACCATGAAACTGACATCGAGCTTCGGTGGTGCTGTCTCGAATCAGGTCGGTAATTACCTGTACAACTTCAAATTGTTAGTCGAGGCGCCGACGAGCTTGAAACCGAGCTCCTGATTTGTTCGACCGGCGGGGACTAACTCGGATGAGGGAGTTCACATCACCTCTGCGGAGGCAACTGAAAATCCCACTCATGCGCAATGGCTGTCGCGTGATTGCAAACGAATGTTTGAAGATGCCTAACGAGATTCATTCCTATAGCGAACTGCAGCAGCAAATCCACGACGACTTGCGTGTGCAGCATCCGGAATGGGTCGAACCTAACGGCAACTGCCCTACATGCGAATCCTACGAGTTGCGACTTGCTGAACTACTCGGAGTGAGTCGGGAGGCGAGCATGGCGGAAGTGCGTAAATCATCGTTCCTCGGCGACGCAAGCGACTACTGAAGCGCAATTGCAACGAATATGAAACCAACAATCGAGATTAGGACCCTTTGGACGCGTCCCTGGCTATCAACACAAAAAGCAAAAAGAGAACGCATATGAATAAAAAAATGAAAATTGTGATCATTGGCGGCAGCGGCCTCATTGGAAAAAAGCTCGTGAACAACCTCCGTCAACAGGGGCACGAGATAGTGGCCGCATCACGCTCCTCTGGGGTCAACACTCTCACTGGCGAGGGACTGGCGGAAGCGCTGGCAGGCGCTCAGGTCGTCGTCGACGTGTCGAACTCGCCGTCGTTCACGTTTATTCCCAAACGGGGAGCATTGTACAAGTGGGAATCCGAGGACAATGCAGCTATGGATTTCTTCGAAACTTCGGGACGCAACCTCCTTACGGCGGAAGCGGCCGCCGGCGTGGGACATCACGTTGCGCTGTCGATTGTCGGCACCGACCGCCTTCAGGAGAGTGGTTACTTCCGTGCAAAGATGGCCCAGGAAAATCTGATCAAGGCCTCGACGATTCCCTACACGATCGTCCGCGCAACGCAGTTCTTCGAATTCGTGGGTGGAATTGTCCAAACGAGCACGGACGGAAAGACGGTTCACCTGTCACCAGCTTTGATGCAGCCGATGGCGTCCGATGACGTGGCTAACGCACTGGCGGAGGTCACACTCCGCGCACCGGCGCAAGGCATTGTCGAAATAGCCGGCCCGGAACGAGTGCGTCTTGACGAACTCGTCGGACGATTCCTGCGCACAACTAAAGACCCCCGCCAGGTCGTCACAGATGCCCGGGCACGTTACTTCGGCCTGGTGTTAAACGATCAATCGCTCGTGCCCGGTGATAATCCACGCATCGGCCCCACGTTTTTCGAGGACTGGCTCAACCGTTCCATACCTCAACAACGAGCTACTAAGAAAGCGGCGGCAGCGCCGACACCGACTCGTCCGTCTCCGCAGAAGGTCGCGCCGGCGTTACTCTTGCTTGCCTGCGGAATTGGCCTTGCCGTCCTCGCCGTAACTAGAGCTTCTGCCCAGGACTTAGACGAGAAGTCAAAGGTGACACTCGTCTACGAGCACGTGCTTCCGAATGTCGCCGGTAAGAGCATCAAAGGCGTGCTCGTGGAATACACGCCAGGAGGCTCATCGCCTGCCCACACCCATCCAAAGTCCGCCTTCATTTACGCGACGGTCTTGTCCGGGGCGATCCGAAGCCAGGTCAACGATGGACCGGTCAAAGTTTATCGCGCCGGCGAGAGCTTTTCTGAAATGCCCGGCGATCATCACGGCGTCAGTGCCAACGCCAGCGAGACCGAGCCCGCACGCCCCCTGGCCGTGTTCGTTGTCGATACCGACAAAAAGAATCTTACCACGAACGACACAAAATGAGACCTACATACACACATCTTAAAATCCAAGGGGACGGGGGCGATTGGACGCCGAGGATTCGAACTCTCGCGAGCCCGGATAAGGAATTCGCAGGCGCTCCCGACAAAGCTAGCCTGATCGAACCGGAGAGGGCGTTGGCGGCAGGCGTGCTACGCCAGACGGCGAGCGATCTGCGAAGGTTTCGGGAGTCGCAAGATGCGGTCGGTCGCGAGATGTATTGGGACGCGCGCAGCTGGTTCCTCTCGAATGACATTGAGTGGCCGTACTCATTCCTCAACGTCTGCCACTCGTTAGGCATCGCGCCGGAGAACATTCGCGACGAGGTCTTCGCGGATGCGCGATCCGGGTGGCTGTCGCACTCGCGGCGTGTCGCTCTCGCCACCGCAACACAGTTCGTCGGATCGCTTTCGACTCTTTTCTTTTCGACTCGCCGCACCAGCTCACTCGCAGCCCGACACTAATGAAAATGCGATCGCGCCAAAATATCCTGCTCAAACTTTGGCACAGGCTAATCGGGCGTTCTGCGCCCGCGCACGATCCGTATCTTTCGCTCAGTGTCGGGACCTTCAATTTTTCGACTGGCTGGGATCGCCTCCTGCAAAAGCAGCGGCAGTTCCTACCCTGACCACAACAACAAACAAAGACAAACATATGAGCACGATCACAACCAAGGACGGCACGCAGATCTACTACAAAGACTGGGGCAAAAGGGCGGCCGAGTGGTCTCTCCGAGTCACCATCGCCGCCGCGTTTCTGTCTGCCGTCGCAGACAGATTTGGACTATGGGGGCCACCGGGTGCGGCGAATGTCGAGTGGGGCGTATGGCAGCCCTTCGTCGATTACACGAGAGTGCTGACATTTTATCTTCCGCAAAGCCTCGTGCCATTGGCGGCGATTTTCGCGACCCTCGCTGAAGCCGTGCTAGGCGTCTGGCTTCTTGTTGGATGGCGGACACGTGTCGCCGCATATGCCAGCGCCGCGCTCTTACTCACGTTTGCTCTTTCCATGACTTTGGCCGTCGGGGTGAAATCGCCACTGAATTACTCCACGTTCACTGCAGTGGCTGCCGCCTTTGCGCTCGCGGTTTTGAATACGTCGCCAACGTGGCAGAGAATAAATATAAAAAGTGCGAGTGATAAGCGTGATGAACATCAGCTGGTGAGCGTCGGCGCCGCGCAATCGGACAAAGTACATCGTCAGTCCATCTGATCGCTTGTCACGGGCGCAGCCGTTTGTATTGCCTGACCCGCAGCGCTGACCAAAGATCGACATCGTCTGCGTCGATCGTTACTTTATATCTGCGATGGCGGTAGTTTCAGAAATCGCTTCGTGTACGTAAACTGGTAACGCCTCGTCGATTCGATTGTCGACGTGTTCAAAAGAGGCAATCATAATCCTTTCTTCGGTAGCACCGCAAAATCCCACGCAAGCGCCGTGGCGACCGAATGATGGCGTCCGTAGCCTTTGAACATGAAAACAAACAATTCAGTCATCGTAGCACTGATCCTTTGGTTCTTGTTCTTCGCCTCAAACGTCTTCGCGGTGCTTAGGTCTCCTTATCCGCGCAAAACTGATTCCCCGGATCACATCATTGTTATTGTTGATGGCGGCGTTAATCACATTGTCGACACGGCAAATAAACCAAAGGTTCCGTGAGATTCAGGACTCAGATGAGGCGAAGTCTGGCGCGTCCATGTGCTAGAATTTGTGCTAGAATGAAGCTCATTCTACTCACCATTCGCGGCCGCGACGGTTTTATACGAAAAACTGTTTTTCATTCGTAAAACGCGTTCGCTTTGAAACGAAAAGCGACGCTCTGAAATCGATGATTTCGCAATCCTAAGTCTGGCGCGTCTGCCAATTTCGCCATCCTGGCAAAGAAAGTTACCCGCGTTATTTGGCCGGCAGCAGCGCCGGAACCCCCTGGTTTTTCACCAGGAACACCACGAACTTCGCCGGTTTGCTGTCGCTAGCGTTGCGGCCGACAATGTGAACATCATTCGGGCCTTCATAGAATCCTTCGCCGGCTTTGAGCGTGACGGGCTCCGCGCCTTTCAACTGCATCACGACCGAGCCCTCGAGCACGTAAACGAAGGCGTGCGCATCGTGTCGATGGATTTCGTCAGCGCCGCCAGGCGGGTAGGAGACCGTAAGTACGAGACCTTCTTTGCCGGGAATGTCCGTGAAAGGCTTGGACATGATTTCTTTTACGTCGGGATGCGGAGCAGCCGGCGCGAATTGCGCGGCGAGCGCACAAGCAGCGATTGCGATGGACAGGATGATCTTTTTCATGGCTACTTCCAGTGGCTTAGCTCAGATTTGCTTTTCTTTCAAAGCCTAACGAGGAAGAAATAAGCATGGCAGGGTGTCGTGGCAAACACACTGAACCTGCTTTCGGAATGGGGCCCACTGCGCGCATACGCCTAACGAGAATTAGACGGCATTTTGCCGTCTTATTTCTGGCTCCATACAGGGAAGTGCACGCCGCGTCGAATCACTCCCCGAGGGGACCGAAGCCATCGAAATGCTGAATGAGAATGCGATGCTGGCCATGCGTTACATCCACAAAAGAGGGACTGGTCGTCAGTCCATACGCCACAACGGACTGCTTATAGACGTTGTACTGCGTTTGATTGCCAACCAGGATTCTATCTTTGGTCGCAGTTGGATATACGTAATACAATTTTCCTTTGTATCCGACGGTGGAAACCTGGCCGGGTGGCAGCGCACTCACTCGTTGCTGCTGTTTGGGCGTGGTCACAGTTTTTGCTTTGAATCCGGCTCGCACCAGCAGGTTTTCTTTTTGAGATTCCGCACCGGGCCCGACGGGAGTACTCTGGCATCCGCACATCAAGCCCAGTGACAAGATCACCACAAAGATATTCGTAAATAGAAGCGTCTTTTTCATCTTTCTCATTTCTCTGTTTGGTTGCGCTTTTGCCGCTTTATTTGTTGGACGTCAAAGCAAATCTTGGGAAGCACTGCCTTTACCACACTAATTCCCGATCAGCGTTGGTTTATCCCTGCTATGATGAAGCGCGAGCCGAGACGGGCGACGTGGCAGTTGTAGCAGGTTTCGCTGCTGCTGGCGTCGCCGCTTTCTTTTTCGCGGCGGCTTCGGCTGCAGCGGCTAGTTTTGTATCGACTTCAACCGCATCGGTCGGCGAGATCCGGCGATAATAGTCGTTGGACTTCGCCAGATCATCCTTGCGCATCAACAACGCATCGAAGCGTTCGCGACGGCTAAGCTCGAACTCTTTGTCCATCTTGATCGCCTCAAACGGGCAAACTTCGACGCAAATCTGGCAGCTCATGCACACAGAAATATCGATGTCGAAGATTTTGGGGTAAAACTGCGGTTTACCCAAGTAATCGGGTTTTTTGTCTTCGCTTTTAACGATGTAAATGCATTGCGGCGGACATTCCTTCTCACAAATCTTGCACGCCACACACCGCAACCCCGCTTGCGGGTCGTCCCCGTCATAAACAAGGAAGGGAAAATTCCGGTAATTCTCCGGTAACGGATCGCGTTCCTCCGGGTACTGCACCGTAATGAGCCGGTCCTTGTCGAAATAACTTCCGACAAAGTTGCGCGCGGTAACCGCCATTCCTTTGAGTATGCCGGTGCCGATCATCTGTTCGTTGAAGCGTTCAAGCGATTTGTCGTTTATCGATCCACTTCGCCCATCACAATATCGACGCTGCCGAGAATTACCATCACATCGGCCACAGTATGGCCGAGGCAGAGGTCCTCGAGCACGGTCAGATTGATGAAACTTGGCGGACGCACGCGATAGCGGTACGGGTTCGGTTTGCCGTCACTGATCAGGTAGAAACCGAGCTCACCCTTGGGCCCTTCAATGCGGCCATAAGCTTCGCCAACCGGCGGACGAAAAGCGCGGATTTTCACCTTTGGGTTGATGATCGGGCCGGCGGGAACTTGCTCGAATGCCTGCTTCAAGATTCCGACACTCTCGTGCATCTCCAACACGCGCATCATTAGTCGATCGTAAGTGTCACCGTGTTCGCCTAACGGAATCCGGAACTTGAAGCGCGGATAGAATCCGTAACCGTCCACTTTTCGTACATCATAATTGACGCCACACGCGCGAAGCATGGGACCGGTGATACCGGCACTAATCGCAAGCTCGGGCGAAAGTTTGCCGACGTTGTGCGTTCGGGCGATCACAACTTCATTGCCGACGATCAATCGTTCCAGGTCCTCAGCGAAACGTGGAAAAAGGTCGACAATTTTCTTCGCACGCGCGAGCCACTCGGGACTGGCATCGACCCGGCAGCCGCCGAAGCGCATGTAATCGCACATCATGCGCGAACCCGAAAGCGATTCGAACAGATCGAGAATTTTTTCACGCTCGCGGAAAGCGTACATGAGCGGCGTTCCCCATGCACCCATGTCGTTTAGCAAAAATCCCAGCAGCGACATGTGATTTTGGAGCCGCGTCAGCTCTGCAAGAATAATGCGAAGATATTCAGCGCGCTCGGGAACTTCGATGCCGGCCAATTTTTCCACGCCGAGCGCATAGGCCCAGTTATTAGTCATCGAGCAGAAATAATCGAGCCGATCGGTGTACGGCATGGAGCCCAAATAGCTCACGTTCTCGCCAATCTTTTCATGATTGCGATGCAGATATCCGAAGACCGGCTTGAGCTTGCGCACGATCTCGCCTTCCAGCGCCACGTTCATGCGGAAAACGCCATGCGTGGATGGATGCTGCGGCCCCATCGAGACTTCGAGTAGCTCACCCTCAAGTCGCGAGCCCATGCTGACAGGTGGCCGCTCCATCGCTTCGAGTGTTTGAACGGTCGCAGTCATACCTGCTTCAACCCTTCAACGATGCTTTCAGCTCCGTCGCTCTGCGGTCGGGACGCATAATGCCCCTTCGTTTTCTCGAGCACATCGTCATGCGGAGTCGGCTCGTATTCGTAATCGTCCGGTTCTCGATAATCCTTGCGCATCGGATGATCTTCGAACTCGTCCCACATCAAAATCCGGCGCAGATCGGGATGGCCGTCGAACCGGACTCCGTAGAGATCGAAAATCTCGCGCTCCTGAAATTCTGCACTCCGCCAGACCGGCGTGAGTGAGGGCAGGCAAGCATTCTCTGCACGGTCTGCGGTCTGCATTCGAATGATGACCGGTCCGTGTTTGTGCGTCATCGAGTAGAGGTGATAAACAGCTTCGAGGAAGCCGGGAATTTTTTCCTCGGTTGTTTCACTGACTTCCTTTTCCTCTCCATCGACGACTGTTTTTATCTTCACCGTTTTCTTTAAGGTGCGGTCTAACCAATCGACGCCGGTGACGTTTGAGCAAAAATCCAATCGCAGCACGGGATCATCGCGCAGAAACTTCGCTATATCGCGCGCATGTTCATTCTCGATCTTAAGTGAATACTGCCGTGATGGGCTCGCATTCTGCACGATTTGAATATTCGCGCCGGGCACAGCGGCTTCGACCCGCGCTTTGATTTGCTCCAAACCTTCCATTCGTTAGGCGCGTTCGATCGCCGGCGGATGAAACACGTTTGAATTCGCCGGTGGCTCGAGATCGTGCTTTCCAAATGCGGGCACGGGGAATTCGCTTGGTTGCTCTGAATCGAGATGAGCCGCCTTGTTCGCGCCGCTCAGTTTTTGCTCGTCGATTTTGCGCTGAAGTTCCATGAATGCGTGTAAAAGCGCTTCCGGACGCGGAGGGCATCCCGGGATATAAACATCGACCGGAATGTAACGGTCGACTCCTTTAAGCACGTTGTAGCCTTGCTTGAATGGACCACCAGAAATGGCGCACGCTCCCATTGCGATCACGTATTTCGGATCGGCCATTTGATTGTACAGACGCACAATCTGTGGCGCCATTTTTTTGGTCACGGTGCCTGCGACAATCATCAGGTCCGCTTGACGCGGCGATGGCCGAAAAACTTCTCCGCCAAAACGCGCGATATCGTAACGCGACGCGGCGGTTGCGATCATCTCAATCGCGCAACACGCGAGTCCGAACTGGAGAGGCCAAATCGAGTTCTTGCGTCCCCAGTTATAAAGCTCCTCCATCGAGGTCACCCAGACCCCTTGTTGCTGCAGTTTGCTGCGCAAGACCTCGTCGATTCCTTCGCTCATTGCTCCGCTCTAACGCCCTGGCCGTTCCAACGCTTTATCGTTCCCATTGCAAACATCCTTTACTCCAAGCCCAAATGAGCCCTTCAATCAGAAGTAATAGGAAAATCAATATCGCGATGAACGCGCCAACAGGCAAACCAGTGAAAGCCACCGCGAATGGGACCAGAAAAATCGCTTCCACATCAAATATGAGGAATATGATCGCGTACAAATAGTACTGTGATCGGAACTGGATTTGGGCCTCGCCAAGGGATTCGACGCCACATTCGTAGATCGCGTTTTTCTGGGGACCTGGTTTGGGCGGCTGGAAAATTCGCCGCCACAGCCACGCGAGACCGAGGGGGATCAAAGGAAAGACCAGCGCGACGCCAATGAAAATGACGATGAACAAATGAGGATTCGGCTTCATCAGTTGCGATCAAATTCGCTCGGAAAGCACAGCTGCCAAGTCTATATTCTGGTTGTGGAAAAAACGGCAAAGAAATTTTGTAGTTTCGCCGACGCTGAAAAGGCGGACCGCGATTTTTACAAACAACTCACCGGCAACGAGCGTCTGCGGATTCTGGTGGAGCTCCTTAACCATGGGCCTGAGCAAAGACTGGAAAGAGTTTCTCGAATTACTAAACTCCCGCGGCGTTGATTACGTCATCGTCGGTGCACACAGCCTCGCTCTGCATGGACGGCCACGTTACACGGGGGACCTCGATATTTTGGTGCGACCCTCGCCTGAAAACGCACGGTTGATCATTGACACTCTGAATGAGTTCGGATTTACAAAATCTGGGTTCAAAGAAGCGGATTTTTTGAAACCAGACCAACTAATCCAGCTTGGACGCGCTCCGACTCGAATTAATCTCCTCACCAGCATCAGCGGCGTCAGCAGCGACGAAGCATTTGCCAGCAAAGTTTGGGCAGAGCTCGATGGGATCCCTGTTTCTGTTTTAGGGAAAGACGCTCTGATTCGAAACAAGCGCGCGGTCGGTCGCCCTCAGGATCTGGTCGATATCGATATGTTGGAAAACTAGCTCAGGCACTTTCGTGCCGGATGCTATTTCTCCCCCTCGGACTTTCGACCGAACCAACGTCGCTTCTTCGGTTGCGGTTCTTCCGCAGGCACCGGCGCTTCCTCGGGTTTCTCTTGCTTCGCAACCGGCTCTTCTTTTTCTGGTGTGACCATTTCTGATTCTGCTTTGGTTGGCTTGGCTTCAGCCTCTTTTCGCTTCGCTTTTTTCTCTTCCGTCGGTTTTTCCTCGACCACTACCGCCATATCAACCCACTCGATGAATGCCATTTGAGCGGAATCACTCTTGCGTTGGCCAAGCCTCACGATGCGCGTGTATCCACCATTGCGCTCCGCCGATCTCGGCGCGACGTCGTCAAACAATTTCTTCACGGCACTCTTGTGGCGCAGCGTCGCCAGAGCAGTGCGACGAGCGTGAAGCGAGCCGTTTTTTCCGAGA
>Ga0307296_10000312_pt1 | contig 21978 bp, 28 predicted proteins | sample ER_DNA_153_FD_194467 | JGI IMG/M metagenome (GOLD analysis project Ga0307296, IMG submission 194467) | Bulk soil microbial communities from the East River watershed near Crested Butte, Colorado, United States - ER_DNA_153 | ecosystem: Environmental > Terrestrial > Soil > Floodplain | place... | reverse complement strand
GGCTAGGCAGGCCTCGCGTCGCGGCTCTTTATCGCCCCGGGACGGAGCTTCCGAGTGACATCCATGGCCTCGCCTACATCGAACTCGACGAGAGCGGCGCATGGAGGCATCGACTAGCCGAGGAGCTCCGCGCCGGGGGTTACGAGATCGACATAAACCAGCTCGGCGGGGTTAGCGAGTAGTGCTGGAGGGCTGGACCCGACTCCGTTGGGACGGGTTCGCTGGCCCGATCTGACGCTACGCTCCCGCCTGAGCCCCCGTAGCTCAGTGGATAGAGCAGCGGCTTATGAAGTCGCTCCGACACGAACTGCAAAGCCGCCACCTGCTGAACGTCGGCCTCCTTGAGTTGTTGGCGGGATCGCCGCGCACCGAGTGCTCCCGCGGTTCCGAGCGGTCTTCAGCGGCGATGCCTCGCTAGTCCGGCCGCGTGTGGCGATTTGGCTGCGCTGCCCGCGGTGTCTAGCGCCGGGCGACGATCTCGAGCGTTCGTGGCTCGAAGCTGTCGAGTACCTCGCTGAGCCGTGCGACCCGTTCCTGGTAGCCGGCGAGGGCACGCCAATTCCTGACGGCCGCCATGTTCGCCCATGGGCCGAAGCTGATGAACGCCTGCGGTTTTTCGAGGTCGCGGAGCAGCAGCGCGGGAGCTTCGAGTCCTTCGCGGTGGCTCCAATCGACCCACTCGCTCCAACGCCTGACGAACTCGTCCTCGCTTCCTGCCCTCACCCGCCAGGTCGTGTGCGTGTACGGCTTCTCCATCAGCCCCTCCCTTTGGCGGTCGCACCCTTGATGACGGCGCTCGTGAAGAATGCGGGATGCTGGGACTTGTTGCAGACGAGCCAAAGGGCGACGCGCAGGAACTTGGTCGCCTGGTCGCCTGGTCGTAACCTCGAAAATGCAATGTGCAGGAAGTTTCGATTCGCTTGGCCGGGGTCTGGAGGTAGCCTAATGCCAGGTAGGTCAGACGCGATGGACGCCCAACCGATCCGGATTCTGCTCGTCGACGACGATGCGTTCTTTCTGAACTCGCTCGAGGCGCTGCTTACGGTTGAACCGGGGCTGGAGATCGTCGGCAAAGCGGCAAGCGGCCAGGAGGCACTCGCGGCAGCCGCCCTTGCCGAACCCGACGTGGCCGTGATCGACGTGCTCATGCCGACGATGAGCGGGATCGAATGCGCACGCCTGCTGCAGGAGCGCCACCCGAAGGCGCGCGTGATCTTGATCAGCGGCTCGATCTTTGAAGACAAGCGACCACACCCAGACGAGCGCGGAACAGACGCCTACCTAGAGAAGAGCGAAGTTCCCGAGCGCCTCCACGCAACGATCCTGGCGCTCGCGGCCGAAACAACCGCCGCACCGCCCAGCCACACGAACGCCTGAGCTGAAGTGCGATAACGCCGCAACGTTATTCGCTGGCGCTTCTACCGCTTGGTAAAGCGCCTTCAGGCGCTGTCAGTTCTGCGAGGTGCTCGCGTCAGGCTCATGTCACCCACCCGAGCGTTGCACACGTTGTCGCGTCGTCCACGCGAGGTAGACGCCAAGCGCTCCAACCGCGCCGAGGCCCCGTGAGGTCATTCGCGTTTCAACGCACGATCACGACAGGACACGGCGCGTGCTGGGCGACCTGTTCGCTCACCGATCCGAGAAGGAGTCCCGCGAACCCACCGCGGCCACGTGAGCCGACGACGAGCAGGTCGTCTTCTGTGACCGCGCCAAGCAGAGCCGCGGTCGGCGGCCCCTCGACCACGCTGCGTTCGATCTCGACCGGCTCGGCCGCCGCCCCGGCCTCGCTCAAAGCTTTATCCACGATCTCGGCGCCCACCGCGCGGTAAGAAGCAAAGTCCGTTTCGATCAGGTGCAGTGCCTGGCTCGTGGTCGAGACCTGGGGAGGGACAAAAGCGTGGACCGCTTCCAGCGGTACTCCGCGGAGCCGCGCCTCGTCGAGCGCCCAACGCAGCGCAGCGTTCGACGAGGCAGACCCGTCGACTCCTACGACGATCTTGGCCATCGAAGTCGATGCTTGTGAAGTGCGACGGCGCGCGGCATCGAGACTATTATGCTGATCGCCCGCCCCGACACCCCCACCCGAGCGGACGAAAGCCGAGAGGGAACATAGGGCCGTCGAATGGCGCGGCGGCACAGTTACGATCACCGAGGAGAGGCGGGCATGCCTCGTGGACTGATCGTCGTTGGAGTAGACGGCTCAGAGAACTCCAGACAAGCGCTGCGCTGGGCGTTCGACGAGGCGCGGCTTCGTCAGGCGCAGGTGCGCTTCGCGCAGCGCGCAATCGCAGTGCGTCGACCCGTCGACTGCCACGAATGTTGCGGAACATCACTTCTCTTTTCGTCGAGACGTCGACAGATATGCCCCTAGTCACCGGCTACCTGAGTTCCTGCCGCCGGACGTCGTCACCGAATTCCGACGCGGCGGCGGAGCTTGAGCTCTCGGCCACGACGCCGTGGTCGGCGAGGTTGGCGAGCAGGAGGTGAAAGTAGACGAGCCCGGCGAACGGCTGCCACCCGCGCACGGCGGCCTGAACGCCAGCGTAGTCGAGCGGCTCGCGGCGGTCGAGCCAGCGCGTGAGGTTGTTGCGGGCGCCGACGTCGTCCCCCGGAAACACGTGCAGCCGCCCCAGTCCGCGCAGAAGCGCGTACTCGGCCGTCCAGCGCCCAACTCCGCGCAGTCGCAAAAGCGCGGTGAGCGCAGCGTCGTCGTCGAGCGTCTCGATCGCGGCCGCGTCGAGCATGCCGGTGCCGACTCTGGCGGCAAGCTCGATAATGCTGCGTGACTTGGCGCCGCTGAAGCCAAGTGGCCTCAGCGCCTCGGGTGAGAGATCGGCGAGCTGAGTTGGTAGAGGAAAGGCAGGTGTATTGCTCGCGGCAGGTGGAGTCCCGTGAGCTTCGGCGAGTCGGTTGAGCAGGCGGATGCCGACTGTGAGCGTGAGTTGCTGGCAAGCGATTGCGTTGACGAGGCACTCGAAGAGGGTCGGAAACCGCGGCGGCTTCAGCCCGCGGAAGCGTGCGGCGAGTGTCTGCAGGAAGGGGTCGCCCGCGGCGAGGCGATAGAACTTGGAGAGATCGAGCTCGAACCCGAGTAGGCGCGCGAGGGCGGCTCGGGCCGCTTCTTCGGTCTCCTCGTCGAGCTGAGCGCCGGTGAGTGTGACGGTGAGCTCTGGGACGGCCCCTGATCCCGCCTGGACGGCAGCGAGTTCAATTCCTCCGGTCCCGAGCGGGAGCGCCCGACGGTAGGTGCGCCCATCCCATCGGTCGATGATGTTGTCGGGACGCCTGCGGAGCGCCCACACGGTGAGGTCCAGCCGGAAAGGCGGTAGTGGCGCAACCGAGAAGGTCCGCTGTGCGACTTTTGCCGGCCTCAATGCAGCGGATCGCTCGCTCGCCAACTCTTACCCCGAAGCAGGCACAGGGGCAACGAGGTGCGCCGCAACGTGGAGCTCCACGGCCCTCGACTCTTTGCTGCCGCTCAAGTCCTGACTCCCGATCGACGGGACCGGTCATGGACTCTGCTCGCACGCGACCGGCCGGGTGTCGGCTGGGGCGTGCCCCGAGGCGGCTGTGTAGCGGCTGCCGGCTCCTCTTGCTCGTAGGTGCCCTCGCCCCGGCGATTGGTACGAACCAGCATCAGCGTCATCGAGATGAAACCCACCATCCCTGCCACGAAGACGAAAGACGCGAAGGCGATCGTGATGAAGAGGTCAGGATCCATCTGTTACGACACTAGGTGGGGCTCAGTCCCGTCGCTATCGGGCCGAGACCCCATCTCGGTGGACCTCCGCCGCTCCAGCGTGAAATGGGGTGTCAACCCGATAGGCGCGCGCTAGTGCGCCGGGCAGGCTGATGAGACCCGCAATCGAGGCGAGGACGGATAAATGCGCGCCGAACTGTCAGACAACGCGTGGTCGGAGCCCGTGGCACATGTCCGGGTGCTCGTCGCTGACGATGACGAAGGCGTACGGGGCCCACTTCGTCTCACTGCTCGGAGGCGCGACCGGAATCGCGTCGACCTTTGAGGCTGAGGACGGCGCCGAGGCCATGCAAGTGGGCCTGCAACTCCGCCCTGAAATCGCTGTTCTCGACCTCAACATGCCTCGTCTCAGCGGTGTCGAGGTCGCGCAAACGCTGAGTGCACTTCAGCCCTCGATGCGAATTGCCTTGCGGAGCTCGAATCCGAACGACCTTCGAGCACGTGCGGGCGGCCTGGGCATTCCGTTGTTCGACAAGCTCGAATGCGATCGCCTTGTCCACTGGGTAGAGACGCAGGCGCGTTCCTGTCGGCCTTGCACCGAGGAGCCCGTCGCAGCGGTCTCGGCGCTCCAGCGGAGGCGTGATCTCACCTGCTTACTTTGTGGTTACGGCATCGTTAGCCGCAAGCCTCCCGAGCGCTGCCCAATGTGTCAGGTCGACGCAGCCTGGACGGCATCGCGGTCGAGGTCGGCGCAGAAAACGGCCGCGCACAACTTCGCCGGATAGTCAGGGAAAGGCCTCTGAACCAGCGCCTGGGCTGTGTCCTCGCGATGTAGATGCGAACGTGAGCAGCAAACGCGACTGCTCAAGCCCACGAACCGAGCGCGCATCCCCGGGGTCAAGCGCGACCAGCGTGCCCTCGTCGCAGGTCGTCGTGTACTCGCCGATCGTAAAAAGCACACTTCCGCTGAGAACCTGAATGAGAACGCGGTCGCCGTACCAAGAATCACCGATCTCTTCGTTCTGTGCGAGGTCGACCAGGTCAACGCGTATACCGGGCGTCGACAACAGCTGCAGCGGCCCTTTTCTGTGATTCTCAAGTCGCGTGTTGAGGTTCCAAGACTGCATGGTTGGTCAGCCCGTCGTTCTACTCGTCGGCTCTGGACCCGGACCTCAGATCTCGACCCGGAGGAGGCCGTCCTCGATCCGGACGGGGTAACTCCGCACCGGCTCGCGGGCCGGTCCTCGCAGGACCTCGCCGGTCGTCACATCGAACTCGCTGCCGTGGCAGGGGCAGGTGACCGTTGTCCCGTCGAGCTCCCCCTGGGCGAGCGAGCAGCCCTGGTGCGTGCAGGTGTCCCCGAAGGCATAGAAGGCGTCGTCGACCTTTGCGATCGCAATTCGGTTGCCCGTCACCGGGAAGGCCGCCAGCTCGCGCTCCCCCAGCTCGTCGACGGCAGCGACGGTCGTCAACTGCTCCATCAGAAGCCCAGCTGCGCTGTCAGAGCGGACCAAACTTCGCTGCGCGTCGGGAACGAGGGGATCGCGTGGGCCACGCGTTCGAGTGGGACCTCGCCCACGATCGCGATCGTGGCGGCGTGGAGAAAGTCGGCGATCTCGGAGCCGGTGATCGTGGCGCCGACGATGACGTCCCGGTCGGAGTCGATCACGAGACGGGTGGTGCCGACCGCTCCCCGGCCGTAGAAATTGCCCCCGGCGTTCGCGGAAGTCCCGGCTTCCACCGTTCTTACGTTCAGGCCGGCGTCCTGGGCGGATTGCAGCGTGTGCCCAACCGCCGCCACCTGGGGATCGGTGAAGAGGACTCGTGGGGAACCAGGTCCGTCACCGATCGCGGCTGAGCTCTTCCCAAGGATGTTGTCGGCGGCGACGCGTGCCTGGTACTTGCCAACATGGGTGAGGAGCGCACGAGCGTTGACGTCTCCGATTGCGTAGAGCCAGTTGCCCCTCACACCGGTCACGCGAAGCTGGTCGTCGACGTCGATCCACTGGCCGGGCTCGAGACCGACCGTCTCCAGTCCGAGGTCGCCAGTACGGGGCTGTCGGCCCGCGGCCACCGCGAGCTCGTCGACTTTCACTTCGGTCCCGTCCTCGAGCTCGATCGTGACTTCCCCGCCTTCTGCGCGCCGAACGCTCGCGGCTCTTGCACCCAGCCGCACGTCGACCCCACGCTCGCGGAGGGAAACCGCAACCTGCTCGGCTGCGAACGGTTCTTCGCGCCCGAGCAGGCGATCCATTGCTTCGATCAGCGTCACCTGCGAGCCCAGCGTGCACCACGCCTGCGCCATCTCGGCGCCTACCGCTCCTCCGCCAAGGATCGCGAGACGCGCCGGGACGCTTTCGTGCGTGGTGAGCTCCCGGTTGGTCCACGGCTCGACCTCGCGCAGGCCCTCGATTTGCGGGATACGCGGGTCAGTACCCGTGGCGACGATCACAGCCTTCCCGGCAACGAGCACGTCACTGCCGACGCGGACGCACCGATCGCCGTCAAGGCGACCGCTCCCCCGAACCAGCGCTATCCCCTGGCTCTCGAACGAGGGGAGATAGGACGAGTCCTCGAGATGGTGGACGACGTCGTCACGTCGCGCGAACATGGCGGCAACATCGAGATGGCCGGTTGCCGCTTCCGCCGCTCCCGGGATCCGCCTGGTCTCCGTCAGCGTTTCGTTCGGTCGCAGCAGCGATTTGGAAGGCATGCAGGCATAGAACGCGCACTCGCCGCCCACCAGTTCGCGCTCGACGATCGCCACGGAGAGACCGGCCTGCGCGAGCCTGCCGGCGGCTTCCCGGCCCGCCGTGCCGGTCCCGATGACGATGACGTCGAAGGTGCGCTCACTCATGCGCACGCCTCGGTCTCTACGCGCTGACTCGCTGTCTCGAGAGTTTGGCTCTTGCATTTCATGCCTTCACGATCGCGGACGCAGGTGCGCCGATCCATGGACTCTCGCCCCCATGTTGGGCGCTTCGCCGCACCACCACGCGCCGCCTTTGCCGCGCACGCAAGACCGGGTCGAAAAGGAAGCTGACATGAGTTACGTGATAGCGGCCTGCCGCCGACGAGGCCTGGAAGGGCGAGCAACGATCGCTGTAACGTCATTGCCTGAACGCGCTACGGACCGCACACCTCCACCGGCGGTCCACTCCACGGATCGCATCAGGCGCTACCTGACGGTCAGGTCGCCTTTCATTCCCGCCGACGCGTGGCCCGGGACCGTGCAGATATAGAGCAATTTGCCGGCCTCGAGCGTGACCGTCAGCGTCGTGCTCTTGTTCGGCGCGACGAGCGACGACGTCTTCCCGCCGATCGAGAAATCATGCGCGAGCTTGCCCTTGTTCTCGACTTTGAAGACGACCGTGCCGTGCGGGACACTCGCCTGGGAGAGCGTGAACCTGAACTCGGTCGCCGTAACGGTCACGGTCGCCACACTGTTCCCCGCGCTGACGGCCGGAGTAGCGGCGGCGCCGGCGCCCGGCTGCCCTGGCTTGCCGGTCATCGCCCACACCGCGACGACGTAGGCGAGAGCAAGGACGAGCGCGCAGATCATCGTCACCTTGAGCAGACCTTCGCCGCCCTTCCCGCTCCGCAACCGGGAGATGCCGATGCCGCCGACCACGAGAGCCAGCAGGAACAGGATCGCGCCACCATCCGCGACGATGAACCCGATCTTGAGCCAGGTCGGGTCTTTGAGCTGGTCCGGAAGGTCGTCCCAGCCCTGCTTCTGGTAGATCCATTGGCCGCTGAGCCGCATCAGGATCAGGCCTGGTAGGCCCACCAGGAGGAGTGAGAAGTAGCCGAGCCGAAGCAACCGAATCTCGCCGCGCGCAAGCGCGAGCGAAATCGCGCTCGTCAGCAAGGCGCCGAACACGACCGTTGCGCCGACGATGTGCAGGAGGACAGGGAAATCCTGGCCCGCTGGTCGAATCGCGGCGAGCAACTCAGGCACCGGGCTTGTAGACCATGTCGATGACGATCAGGACGATCGCTGCAGACGCAAGGGCACGCATCAGGAGCGCGGTTGTCGTGCGGTTCAGCGCAGCCAACTCGGGATCCGGGCCGGCCTGCCCGGAGGCGAGGAGCGCTCTCGCTCGCTCAGCGGGTTTCCTGTATTCGGCGAAGGCGCGCACGATCGCCGCGGTCGCTATGCACCAGAGGATGATTGCGGCGATTACCCAGCCGTCCCAGGGGTGGAAGGTGTCGCGCAGAATCGCGAGCCAGATCCCGAAGGCGATCACGCCTACGAGACCTACGCCGAGAATCGTGGCTCCGAGCATGGCGACACGGTTGAAGCTGAGCGTCGTGCCCGCCGTGTCGACCGAGCGTAGCGCGACGGTCAGGATCCACGACATGACGAGCGCGCCGACCAAGCTAGCCGCCATCAACAGGTGAATCGCAAAGATCCAGTCCTCGAAGCTCACAGCGATGGCACCCTACGAAGGATCTCGTGGAAAGCAAGCCCAGCGGCGGTAGTGCATTTGGCACAGCCCGCCGCATGCAAGCGTCGGCAGTTCATCCCTTAGGCGCGATCTGCTCGACCACGTAATGCGCGACCGCGTCGATCTGTTCGCTTGACAGGACGCCCTTGAACGGAGGCATTACGGCACCGCCGTTGCGCACCTGCTTCTCGACCTTTGCCAGGCTCTCGGCGATTGCGGACTTCTGCAGGTTCGGTCCGATGTGCCCGCCCGCACCATTCGTCCCGTGGCACGACTCGCAGTTGTCGCTGAACAGCTTCGCACCGCTCGCGGCTTGACTGGGGGCGGGCGCGGTAGCGGTCGTCGCCGGGGTTGGCTCCGTGGTCGCCTTCTTATTGCCTCCGCCGCCGCCGCAGCCGCTTGCGATGCCGACCGCGAGAATTAGCACGGTCAGCGTCGGCCCGATCGTGCGGAGCGGCCGCCTGAGGCTTGATCTACCTGCTTTCACTTTTTGTCTCCCTGTACTCCCGTTCCCGCTGCTGTGGTGGGCCCGAGCTCGCCGTTCAGGCCGAACAGCCAGACGCTGTCGCCATGCGCTGTCCCGCCCAGTGCGCTGCCGGCGGCGACGAGCATGACGTACTGCTTGCCATCGTGCTCGAACACCGTCGCAGTGGCGTTCGCGCCGGCTCCCGTCTGGAACTCCCAGAGCTGGTCGCCGTTACGAGCGTCGTATGCGATCAGCCGCCCGTCGTTGTGCCCCACGAACACGAGTCCTCCGGCCGTGGTCACCGAGCCGCTGTAGCAGCTGTCATCCCACTGCTTCTGCCAGACGATCTTGTTCGTCTTCATGTCCATCGCGGTGAACGTGCCAGATACGACGCTCCCGTCGGGCGCGTTGAAAGCGCTTCCGAGAAAGTCCTCCCCGCTTGCGATCTTGGCCGGGTCGTACTCCGCCTCGCTACTCGTAAAGATCGAAACCGCGCTGGCGGAGCAGACGTACAGGTAGCCAGTCCCTGGGTTGTAGCTCGAAGGCGGCCAGTTCGTTCCTCCGATCGTGCTCGGGGTGGAGATTACACCCCTCTGCCCCCAAAATGGAGTGAAGATCCGGCCCTCGTTGACGTAATCCCACTTCGGCCTGCTGAGCTTGTCTTCACCGCCTACCGCCTTTGCGGCGGCGGCGCGCGCCGCGTGCAGCCGCGCAGCCTCCTTCGCCGTGATCGACTGCGAGGTGAATGCGTCGCCCACCGGATACGGTTGCGTCGCAGAGGTGTGTTGGCGCGGCTCTTGCGGGACTGGGCGTTCGTCGATTCCGACCAGAGGCTTGCCGGTTGTCCTATCGAGGATGTAAACCCAGCCCGTCTTGCTCGCTTCCGCCAGTGCGTGCCGCATCTGGCCGTCGACCTTTACGTCGAAGAGGACGACCGGGGACGGTGAGTCGAGATCCCAGATGTCATGGTGCACCTGCTGGAAGTGCCAGCGATACTCACCTGTCTTGGCGTCGAGGGCGACGATCGAGTTCGCGAACAGGTTGTCGCCCTTGCGGTCGCTGCCGTCGAAGTCGGGCGACGTGTTGCCTGTCGAGAAGTAGAGCAACCCAAGTGCGGGATCTACCGCCGGGGTCTGCCAGACGGGCGCGCCCCCCCGCTTCCACGCGTCGTTGTCCTGTGGCCAGGTTTCGTGTCCGGTCTCACCTGGGCCTGGAATCGTGTAGAAGCGCCAGACCTCTTTGCCGTTCTTCGCGTCGTAGGCGGTGACGCTACCGCGAACTCCGAACTCGCCTCCGGACAGACCCGTCACAACCAGACCGTCGTAGTAAAGGGCTGCGCTCGTGATCGTCTCGCCCTTTCTCCAGTCTCCGACGTTGGCAGACCAGACCTCCTTGCCCGTGTCGGCGTCTAGTGCGACAAGCTTTCCGTCCAGCTTGCCCAGGTAGGCGTTCCCGTCGCCGAGCGCTACACCGCGGCTCGTCCAACCGCAGCAGACGGTCGAGATCTCGTCGTCCAGGTGACCTTCGTACTTCCAGATTGTCTTGCCGCTATTGACGTCCAGCGCGAAAACATCGCTCGCGCCCGTCGACACGTACGCGACGCCGTCGTGAATGAGCGGCTGAGCCTCGCCGGAGTACTTCGCTTCCGTCGCGGACCCAAGATGAATCCGCCAAACGCCGTTGAGGTCGGAGACGTTCGAGCGCGTGATCTCATCGAGCGGCGAATAGCGCTGGTTGAAGACCGTGCCACCGTTCGTGATCCAATTCTGCTCGGGGAGCGTCGTGAGGTCATCCGCGGAGAAGGCCGGTACGCCCTTGTCAGAGCCACCGCATCCGGTGAGCGCCACGCAAGCCGCGGCGGCCGTAAGGAGTAAGAGAATCGCCCTTCGGCGATGGTGCTTGCGGTGACGATCTCGTTGGCGGGGCTGCAGTCTGATCGATCTCATCGGGACTCCTCCGTCGGGCGGCAACAAACGTTGCCTGTACATCCCGGAGCGTCCTATGCGCGTGACGGTTCCGCTATGGGGTTAGGGCCTCATTCTTGGAGTGCTGTTACGCCCATGCCGCGTTCACGTCGGCTTTTTAGAACCAGTCCCGGCGTTTGAAGATGGGAGTGCGAGTAGAGCCACGATCTCGCTGCCACTCCAAGGCAAGGAACATCGGCCAGCTGTGGATCTTTGGTGTCCATCCAGTCGAAGTTCTGGCCGAAGAAACCAGTGATGAATGTCAGTGGCCTGAGCGCCAGCGACGAGCAGCTCCAACAGATCTTCCAGATGAAATTGTCGTCCGCCTAACGTCGCCAAGCTAGGGGAGCCCGGCCATCTACTGGCGACTCCACTTTCAGCAGTTGTCGCGCTCTACGTGGCCTAGGCGACCAAAGATCAAGGGCTACGAGCTCTCGCCGCTGAGAACATCATCGATGAATGTGTCTACGTCTCTGATTCGAGGGCCCGGATAGAGCAGGGCGTAGACGTCGGGCACCGTCAAGCTCTGCAACAGGGCCAATCCGCAACCCTCGCAGAGCATGCTTTCAAGGTCCACGCAGCCGTTGCACTCCGGGCATGCGTGCGGGAGCCTTGCCGAGAAGCGCATCCCTAGTCTGCTTCCCGTGCCGGGCCCGACACGACGGCTAGTCCCCGACGCGCGCGCCTCATGCAGCTTCCCTCGCTCGTGACTGCGCGTTCGCTGGCAGAACACCGAGGACCTCGAGGGGAAGTGTGCCGCCCGGAGTAGCAACGTCCAGCCGGGCGCCAACGCGCTGGCCGACGAGAGCCCTTCCCACGGGTGCGGCGACCGACACACGGCCGTTGCCGACGTTGGGCTCGATCGCCCCGACGAGCTCATACTCGACGATGTTGCCGACTTCGAGGTCACGGACACGGACCCGGCTGCCGATCCCTACGCGGCCATCGGTAGCGGGAGCGGCGACCTGCGCGGCCGCGAGGTGCGCTTCGAGAACCGCGATCCGCCGGTCAAGCTGTGCTTGCTCCTCGAGTAGGTCAAAGAGCGGCGGATTGTCGGTTAGGTGGCCATCCTGACGAGCATCGCGCAGCCGCTCGCTCAATTCGGGCGCGATGCTGCCTCGCAGCGTTTCGAGCTCGGCGCGCAGGTCTTCGAATCCCGTAGCCGTGATCAACAGACCGTTATCGACGGACGTTGCGGACAGGGTGTTCACTCTTGGGCTCCTCTCTGTGAGGGAAGATGTGGATCGGACCGTGCCGTCGATCCTGCTCGCGACGGGAGCCTCGAACCATGGGGCCGGCGGTGTATTTCGGCCCCTTCGGTCAGCCATCTCGGCCAAAGCTGGGGGTCGGCGACAAGGAGAAATGAGGTCCTCGCCCGATGACGGAGGGACCGTTCTGCCGCCACTCTGGAGGTACCTATGAATCGAGGAGGAAGCTATGCGTGGAACATTGGTCTGTGGCCTAACCGACGGCGAGGATGCGGTCGGAACTGTCGAGCTGGCCGTCGAGCTAACCCAGCGGCTCGGCATGCGTTTGGTGCTTGCGCATGTCGCCGAAGGCTTCGCGCCGCGGGCCGACGGAGTTGAAATCGAGGAGAGCGTGACCATGAAAGGGAGCCGAGTGGGTGCAGAACGACTCCTCGGCCAGCTGGCGGCGGAACACGGCGTCGCGGAGACAGCGCAACGCCGGATCGCCGTTGGCCAACCGGCCACACTTCTCGGCCAGATCGCGGCCGAGGAGGCTGCCGACGTGATCTTGATCGGCTCGCGGGAGCGAGGCTGGCCACGTCGCGGGCTGGAGAGCCCGCTTGCCGCCCAGCTGGAAGCCGAGACTCCGGTACCGATACTGATTGCCCCTCCGCGTACCCGACCCGGGCGGAGATCGATCGCCCTGAGTGGAGCGGCGCGCTAACGTCAATCGGATGCAGGCTCGCACGGTTTCCCTGTTCTGGCGCATCTTTGCGGTCAATGCGGCGCTCCTGGGGCTGATTGCGGTCCTGCTGGTCGTTACCCCGGTAACGCTGCACGCGCCGCCTACGCTGGGGGAAGTCCTAATCATCCTCGCCGGCCTCGCAGTCACAGTGGCGGTCAACGCAGCTCTGTTGCGGCGCGTGCTCTCGCCGCTCGGGCACTTGGCCCGGCGGATGCAGACGGTCGATCTGCTTCGCCCCGGACAGCGCCTGCAGGTCGAACGAAACGATGAGGTCGGCCGCGTAGTCCGTGCGTTCAACCAGATGCTCGAGCGGCTCGAGAGCGAGCGCCGGCGGAGCGCCCGGCGCGTGCTCGCTGCGCAGGAGGCCGAGCGGGTCGGAATCGCGCGCGACCTGCACGACGTCGTCGGTCAGCTCCTCACTGGCGTACTACTGCAGCTGAACTCGGTCGCCGAGGCGGTGCCCAAGTTTCGGAGTGAGATCGACGAGCCGAAGGAGGCGGTTCGCCGCGCACTCGATGAGGTGCGGCGCATCTCCAGCGAGCTGCGGCCCGAGATGCTCGAGCACCTTGGCCTCGTCAGCGCACTGACCGAGCTCACGACGACCTTCGCCCGGGTCTCCGGGATCCAGGTCGATCGTGACCTCGATCCGTCGCTGCCCAAACTCGAACCCGAGACCGAGCTGGCCATCTACCGCATCGCCCAGGAAAGCCTGACCAACGTCGCACGCCACTCGAACGCCCGCCGAGTCACGGTTGCACTCGAGGGCGACCTCGAGAGTGTCGTCCTGCGTGTCGTAGACGACGGCCGCGGGTTCGAGGGCGGGTTGCCGCAGGAACACGGCGGCCTCCGCAGCATGCGCGAGCGCGCTCTGCTCGTCGACGGAGCGCTCGCGGTCAGGGAGTCGTCCCGCGGCGGCGTCGAAGTTCGCCTCGAGGTGTCGGCCGCTCGGACCGGCGAACCCGTCGCGGTGGAGAGCTGATGCCGATCCCACTCGTGACGCGGATCCTAGTTGCCGACGATTTCGCAGTCGTGCGCTCCGGATTGCGCAGGCTCCTCGATGCCAAGCCGGATCTCGAGGTCGTAGCCGAGGCGGCGGACGGTCACGAGGCGGTCGAGAAGGCGCTCGCAGAGGATGTCGACCTGGCGATCCTCGATGTCTCGATGCCGCGGATGACAGGCATCCAGGCCGCGGCTGAGCTGCACAAGCGCAAGCCCGAGCTCCGGGTGCTGATGCTGTCGATGCACGACAGCGAGCAGTTCCTCTTCGAGGCGTTGAAGGCGGGCGCTTCCGGATATGTCCTGAAATCCGGAGCCGACACCGACATCGTCGATGCTTGCCGTGCCGCCATGCGGGGCGACTCCTTCCTTTATCCGTCAGCAGTCACGACGCTTGTCCGTGATTACGTGGAGCGTGGTGGACGAGGCGAAGAGCAGTTCGACGTGCTGACGCCACGGGAGCTCGAGGTATTGAAATTGATAGCTGAGGCGCACACTTCGAAGGAAATCGCCCAGATGCTCTTCATCAGCATCAAGACCGTCGAGCGTCACCGCCAGAACATCCTCGACAAGCTCGGAATGCGCGACCGTGTCGAGCTCACTCGTTACGCGATCCGCCGCGGCCTTATCCAGCCCTGACGCGACGTCCCTCGTCCGTCAGTCGATATCTCACGCCGGCGGGCGCCGCTTTCGAGGCGACAAGTCCCTCCCGCTCCAACGCCTCGAGCTTCGGCCTGAGAGCCTTGCGCGACATTCGAGCTGCGCGAGCGAGCGTGTCGAGGTACGCCCAGGCAGTCGGGCCGGTACCCATCCGCAGAAGCAGTGCGCGTTTCTCGCCTTCGTCCTCGAAGATGGTTGCCGAGCTGGCGCTGAGACGGCGAAGCGGGCTGGCATTCACGTTGCCTGCCTGCCCCGCGCAAGGAACAGTCGTGTCATCGCCGCCTCGCTGATTTCGGGAGGCCGCGCCGCAAGACCTCGGCGAGCACGACGGCGTCGTTGTGCTCGCTGTCGTGAGCCGAGTACACGAGCGTGAGCGTGCGCATCCTCGCGCGCCGTCTGAGCTCTTTGAGCCGCGGAGCATCTGCGCGGAGCTCGTCGATGTAGCGGTGCCGAAACTCGGGGAACCGGCTGGGCTCGTGGCCGAACCACTCTCTGAGTTGGCTGCTCGGCGCGAGCTCCTTCGCCCACTCGTCGAGTTTGGCCTGCTTCTTGGAGACACCGCGAGGCCAGAGGCGATCGACGAGAACCCGGTATCCGTCCCTGGCAGACGCGGGCTCGTAGACCCTCTTCAGGCGGATGTCCATTGGCGCTCCTCACTTCCCATTCGCTGAGGTACCGCGGACGATCACGACCGGGCAAGAAGCGTGCTGCGCACACTGTTGGCTAACCGAGCCGAGCAACAGCTGGGCGAAGCCGCCATGGCCGCGCGAGCCGACGACAAGAAGGTCAGCTCCCTGGGATTCCTCGATTAGAACCTCGGCCGGAGTGCCCTGTTCAGCGCGACGCTCGATCGTCACGCCGTCTGTGTCAGCTGCGACTTCTTTCAGAGTTTCGTCGAGAGCGGCCGCAGCACCCTTCCGAAAGTCATCGAGCTCTCCGCCGGCTGCGGGCAGCCATCCCTCGAGGCCGGTAGCGCCCATGTAGCCGAACTGCCAGGCGTGGACGACGCGGAGCGTCGCGTGCCGCAGCCGCGCTTCCTCAAGCGCGAACCGTAGCGCCGCCTTGGCTCCCTTCGAGTGGTCGACGCCGACAATGATTACGCCCATGACTTGCTCCTTTCACTCGCTGATGTGGCGACGGACTCGCCCTCGTCGAGCTGCCAGCCGAACCGCTCGCGCGCGACTCGGGGTCGTCCTTCGACGATCTCGCGCCACTGCTCGAGCGCGCGGTGAAGCTCGTAGTGAAACGGTTCGTCAATCAACTGGTCGACGATCCACTCGACCTCGTGGCCCTCGAACACGAACACGACCTCGTAGGCAGAGACGTAGACGCTGTGGCGAACGATGCCCGTATCCGCCAGATCAAAGGGCGGGCCGGCTCTGACGAGCTCCGCGGCACGCTGCTCACTTCCTTCCTTGAGGTACGCGATGATCGCTACCCGTTCCATCCTGCTCCACTCCGAACGGCACCGATTGCCGCTCTATTGCCTTGGTGCTCTGCATCCATGTTGAGGACGGCGACGTGAGTCAGCCATCGGGTCACGACCCCATCTCAAAAGCGGATCAGCGCCGCTCACCGCACAGATGAGGTCTAGACCCGATGGCGCACCGCGTGCACGCCGGCGAACCTTCAATCACAAGGAGGTGCAAAGATGGAGGTTCTCGAGACCTATACGTCAGCTCTCGCCGTGCTCAGCGCGGCGCTCTTGCTCATCGTCGCTGGGCTCGCAAAGAAGCAGCTCGTCTGGAAACGGGCGAAGCCTATCTCCAAGCGACGTCGCCGCAGTTCCTAAAGGTTGATGTCGGCACTGCCCGAAACTGTCATTCCGCCGACCGATGTCGCTTCGCGCGAGTGGCTCCGCTCTTCGAACTGAAGGTGCGACTCGCAATGAGGCGGTCGAACGTCTGCACGCCCTGCTCCGGCGCGCCGCGCGTTTCGAGGCGGCGCGCCGCCGAACGGTCAAGCTGCGCAAGTGCGCCTGGCAAGGGCGGGAACTGCCTGTCGAACCGGAGGCCTGGAACCTGTTCTCGAGCGTCACTTTCGTATCTGACGCTGCGTCGAGCAGGGCGAAATGCTGTCGGTGAAATACAGACGGCAGTTGCCGATGCTCTGACACCTCGCCAACGCCAAGTGCCGGTTGCCTTAGTCCTCAACGGGTGCCGATCGACGTCATGGCCGACCGTCTGGATACGACGCGGCGCGCGCTTTACAAGACGTTGCGCGATGCTCGCCGGAAGCTACACGAGTACCTCGAAGAGCAGCATCTTACGTTCGCCTAAGCTGGCGCCTGGTCGTCCCCGTGCGGCTCCATTTGCCTCTCGCCCGTCGGCTGTTTGGTTGGCCGATTCTTTTGTAATCGCTTCGCCTTGGGCGCGCGAGTCGGAGCGCTCGTGCCCGTCCGTCGCAGCAGAACCGCGCCGCCTTCGTTTTCCCAGCGCATAATCGGGTCGGACGGGATCTCTCGATCTTAGTTTGTACCGTCCGCCCCGAAGCTGAAGCGGACGATGCCGCCCGCGAAATCCGTGTCGGCAGACGCCTTCGAGGAGCCGGTGCCGAAGCGAACAATGCCGCCCGAGAGCGGCGAGTCAACCTCGCCGTCTCGTTCCTGGCCGGTCGCGGCCAGATCGGCGCCCGGCGGCACAACGACAACCGGGCACGGCGCGCGCTTCGAGACCTCCGCCGAGATGCTGCCAAGCAACGACGAGCGAGGCCCGGTCGAGCCGACGACAATCATCGACGCCTCCTCCGCCACGGCCGCAGCGAGGAGCCGATCGGCTGGATGGCCCTCGTCGACACGCCAACGGGCGCCGTTGTCCACTTCGCTGGCGGCCCCGCAGACACGCTCGAGCTTGTTTGTGATGGCGCTGACCGTTTCCTTGGACGCGCCACTCTCCACAACCCGCAGAAACACCAATCCAAGCCCAAGTTTGCTGCTCAGACCGCGTGCGACGCGGGCGGCTCCCTTCGCCGAGACCGAATCGTCGACGCCACAGATGATCAAACCCGCCACCGAGAACCCTCCTTCACTCGCTTTCCTCGAGGTTCTCGTTTCTCCATCGCGATCGCCATCGGGGCTTAAGCCCATCTCGACGTTACGGGGACTCCATGGACTGAGTTCATCCTGCTCGCGCGCTCTCTCTGTCTCTTTCGCGGGCGTGGCGCGGTACACGTCAAGGCCGGCAACAAATGGACTCCAGACCCGATAGCTGGAACGCCCGCCTCGCGGCAACCTGAGAGGAACGACAACGTAGAAAGCGAGGGGTGATGAGGACAATCGTTTGTGGGGTGGATCGTTCGCTGGCAGCACGGGCCGGCTTGCGTGTCGCCGCCTCGCTGGCCAATGATCTCGGGGCTCACTTGGTGGCGGTCCACGTGCTCGACTGGTGTGCCGAGGCCGGCGCAGCCGCCGAGCGCGTCGCCGCGGGCATCCTCTACGACGAGATCCCCGACAGCGGTGCAGAGCCGCGCGGCGAGGTCGGCAACGTAGCCGAGCGGCTGGCCGCAGTCGCTCACGAGGAGAATGCGATCATGATCGTCGTTGGCTCGCGCAGTCGTGGTCGTTCACGCGCCCTGCTCAGAGCGCGTTGTGCAGCCGAACTTGTCGAGCTCACCCTAGTGCCGGTATTCATCGCCCCTCGACAACTGGCGGGAAGGCGCGCAGCACGCGATCTCCACTCGGTCGAGTTCGAAAGCGGCGTTCGATGACCGCTCTCGCGACTCGCTCGCCCGTCTCGGCGCGGAAGGACGCGCGCCAGCTGACGCCTACGAGGGAAAGAAAACGAGTGGCACCTATCGTCGCCGCCATCGATGGCTCGCCGGCGGGTTGGAACGCAAGTGATGCCGCGGTGAGGCTTGCTATCGAGTTGAACGCGCCTCTCACGTTCGTTTACGTCCGCCGCGGCCCGGCTGGATTTCTTGGAACGCCTGTGTTCGAGCGCCGCCTAGCGAGGAAGATGGCGAAAGCCCGTCGCGTCATCGACCATGCACTGCGTGACGCGGCACGGGTCGGCGTCGCCGCCGAGGGTGAGATCCTTGAGGGCTCGCCCGCCAAGCGCATCGTCGAATTTGCTAGCAACCGGAGCGCACGGCTGATCGTCATCGGTTCGAGACGCCGCTGGCTCGGGCGCAGTGTCTCGTGCGCGATCTTGCGTGCCTCGCGAGAGCCTGTACTCGTCGCGCGCGGCGCGAACAGCGCGGATTTGAGGCCCGGAGTGTTCCCTAGAGCGTCTGTTCGCCGCCGACGAGAGCGCGCAGGCTCTCCTGCTCCTCGCGGCAGGCCGGGCAGCCCTCGAGATGTGCCCGCAGGCCGGGGATCACGAGGTCAGCATCCGTGCCGGCCAGCTCAAGCTCCACGCCTCGTCGGCGCATTGACGGTAGGCGCCAACGACGAGCTCGAGGTTGTGCTCAAGGGCCTGATCGCCGAGCACGCGCCGACCGGCGCGCCTCAGCTCGAGCTCGTCGGCGGGACGTCGGAATGACATCGCGTCTGCAGCAGCTCTCGACTCTCGGCCAGAGTGTCTGGATCGACTACCTCTCGCGCGATCTGATCGACTCGGGCGCTCTCGCCAAGACGATCGCCGAAGATGCCGTCGTCGGCGTCACCTCCAATCCAAGCATCTTCCAGAAGGCGCTCGCGCACGGGCACGCGTACGACGACCAGATCGCGACCAGTAACGAAGGTGGTGCCGAGAGCATCTTCCTCAGCCTCGCCCTCCGCGACGTTGCGACTGCCTGCGATCTACTCCGCCCCGTCTGGGAGCGAACACAAGCCCGCGACGGCTACGTCTCGATCGAGGTCGAGCCCACCCTATCCGCCGACACCGAGGCGACGATCACGCAAGCAACGCACTTCCACGAGGCCATCGCCCGGCCGAACCTGCTGGTCAAGATCCCAGCCACGGACGCCGGAATTCCTGCGATCGAGGAGATGACCGCTCGCGGTTACTCAATCAACGTAACCCTGATCTTCTCGCTGGGCCGACACCGTCAGATTGCAGAGGCCTACCTGCGCGGGCTCGAACGACTGCTCGCCGCCGGCGGCGATCCCAGCCGGGTCCAGTCGGTCGCCAGCTTCTTCGTGTCGCGAGTCGACACCGAGACCGACCGCCGTCTCGATCAAATCGACCGCGAGGATCTCAAAGGCCGCCTCGGGATCGCCAACGCCAAGCTCGCCTACCAGCAATACCAGGAGCTGTTTACCGGCGAGCGCTGGGAACTACTCGCCGCGGCCGGGGCATCCAAGCAACGATGTCTGTGGGCGTCGACGTCGACCAAAGACCCAAGCCTGCGAGACACGCTGTACGTCGAGGGACTGATCGGACCGGAAACGATCTCGACGATGCCGAGCGAGACGATCCACGCCTTCCAAGACCATGGGTGTGTTGCGCTAACGCTCGAATCCGACCTGGAGGACGCAAAGTACCTCTTCAACCAGCTTTACGCAGCCGGGGTGGACTACGACGACATCGTCGCCACTCTCGAGCGCGAGGGGATCGAGAAATTCCGCGCTTCCTTCGCTCAGCTTCTGGAAGAGATCACCCAAAAGCGTCAGCAATCACGGGTTCCATCGTGACGCGAATCCTGTTTGCCGGTGCGACAGGAGTCCTCGGCCGCGCGACGCTGCCGCACCTCGAGGGCCACGATGTCGTCGGCCTTACGAGAACGCGAGATCGGCTCGAGCTCCTTCGAGCACTCGGTGCCCGCGGCGTGGTCTGTGATGTGTACGACTACAAAGAATTGCTCCGCGTCGCGGAGGAGACGAAGCCGCAGATCGTGATCAACTTCCTGACCGACCTCTCCTCCGGAGTCGGCGAAGCGAATAGCAGAGTACGGCGCGAGGGAGGTGCGAACCTCGTCAGAGCTGCGGGATCGGTGGAAGCGCGACGGCTCGTCGTGGAGAGCGTTTCGTTTTGCCTCGAGGGCGGCGCCGGGGTGGCGCTCGAGGAGATGGAGCGAACAGCGTTGGACTCTCCCCTCGAGGTTCTAATCCTCCGCTTCGCCAGGCTTTGGGGACCTGATACCTGGCACAGCGAGCCGAGCCGCGACTCCATCCACGTCGAAGAAGCAGGCGCCCAAGCGGCCAAGCTCCTCACGTCGGCACCGCCCGGAACGTACGTCATCGCGTCGGCGACCCCCGGCGCGCAGGCACCATGACAACGCGAGCGCAGTGCAATCACCGGTATTGGACGACGTTGTCGATAGGCGTTGCAGCAGCGGTGGTAGTCGTCGAGATCTGGCGGAACGGGCGTTCTGACGCTGTAGAGGCGCTGCAACAGCTCACGGCGCCGCTCGTCGTGCCGATTGATGATTCGACGGGGCAGGTCAGCGCACTCGGCGAAAGCCATCCCGCAGTTCCGCAACTGACAGGAGGCCGTCTCATCGTTCCGATCGAGAACGCCGGTCTCGGCCCTGCGGTCAACATCAGAGGCACATTGACTACCAACTCCGGTGATCGGCCGAGCGTCGAGTACGCAACGATCGGCATTCTCGCCGTAGGGCGGCGCGGTGCGCTCCTCTTCGGCTCCCACGAATCGCTCGCAGACTTCGAGCTGCAACTCTCGTACGACGATTCGGTGGCACGTTCACACCGCATAGACGCGAGTTGGCGACTCAAGCATCATTCCTACTGGCCCATGCAAAACTTCGATCCTCTCCGCTAGAACCAAATGGAAAGCTTCCCGATAGCACATGTGCGTAAGCGGCTCGAAGCACAAGGCGGCGGCTGGGAGGTCTTGCACGAATCACCGAACCTCGAAGTAGGCGTGCTCGTCCGCATCGCCCCCACGCCGGATCCGCCAGTTCGGCACACAGCCGACGAGGTTTATGTGGTCTTGGCCGGCGAGGCGACTCTCGATGCCGGCGGAGCTAGCCGCAGGCTCCGACCGGGAGATGCCGCGTTCGTCGCTGTCGGCAAGGAGCATCACTTCGTCGACTACGAGCTCATCTCCGTCCTGGTTCTCTTCGCTCGAGGTAGCTGAAAGTCGCTCTTCCGCGATCGCGAATCTGCGATCTCTGAGGCTCTGCCCAGGTCAGCGCGAATCGTCGATCGGTTGGACGGTGGCGTTCACAGGTAGATGCTGGTCGTGGGGCGCTTCCGACGCCGCATTGTGTCCGACCGCCGGCCACGGTGCGAGCATGAGCAACAGGCGCGCGTCCTCAAGGCCACGCAGAGCATGGCGCTCGCCGGGGTCGAATGTGACCAGCGTTCCGGCCTCGCACTCTACGGTCTTGGCGGCGGCTTCGATCGAGACCCTGCCAGAAAGCACCTCCACGACCGCTCTCTCGCGGACGTGATGATCGCCCATCCGTTCTCCGCTGCGAAGGTCGAGCACCACAACCCGGCATTCGGGCGACGTAAACAGGACACGTGGATTCTGATGACCGACGGAGGGCACGCGCGGCGCGTCGGCCCTCGGCTGGCGCTCGACGCGCTTCTCGGATGATGGCGCAATGGCCGGTAGGTACCAGCGTTTCATCGCTTGCACCTCTTCCTTGTTGCGTCACGCGGCATCCTCCGTAGCGTAAACGCTCGGCCGACCGGCTCAGGCGCGGAGGACGGAGACGCTGGCATCCTTGCGTTGATGATCGTCTGGACGATCGGCCATGGAACGCGGCTGGTAGAGGAGCTCGTCTCGGTTCTTCGCGAGGCGAGCGTCCGCACGCTCGTCGACGTGCGACGCTTTCCTGGGTCACGCCACAATCCTCAGTTCAACCAAGCAGCGCTTGCACCGGTGCTCGAGGAGGGCGGGATCGCCTATCGGCACGCGGTTGAGCTCGGCGGTCGCCTTGCTGGCGAGCCTGGCGAGGATG
>Ga0307296_10000311_pt1 | contig 21991 bp, 24 predicted proteins | sample ER_DNA_153_FD_194467 | JGI IMG/M metagenome (GOLD analysis project Ga0307296, IMG submission 194467) | Bulk soil microbial communities from the East River watershed near Crested Butte, Colorado, United States - ER_DNA_153 | ecosystem: Environmental > Terrestrial > Soil > Floodplain | place... | reverse complement strand
GGGATCGTAACAGTTGTGGGTCGTACCAACGTTTGTTATGTTGGTATAGCCAACGTTGGTCCATCCAACGATTGAGCAGGACTGCATACGTTGAACTCCTTCTCGTGGTACTAGAAGAGGTGGGATCGATGAGCACATCTCAGCCCAAGCCGCTTCGCGGTGACACAAACAATGCCGCTGCTCAGCGTCGCGTACTCATCGTCGGCAAGAGCCGGGCCGTACTTGCTAGTACGGTTTCGCTCCTGCATGACCGCGGATACACGGCGGATGCCACCAACCGGTTTGACGATGTCATCGCCGAGTTCGACCTGCGCGGGGTGGACCTGGTTGTGTTCGGCGGGCAGGTTCCGGAGGAGAGACGAGCCGCGTTGCAACGCGACATCGTTCGCCTCAATGAGGGGGTTATCTTCGTCCAGGGACTAGCCGGCATCCCCGGGCTAATCGTGCGACAGGTCGAAGGTGCGTTCGCAGCCCGAGTCCAGCACCGCGAAAGTCCCCCGAGTTACCACGCTGACGTGCGGACAATCAACTTGTCGCTGCGCCAATCCCGAGATGTCACGGTGATCGGGTGGTGGCAGACGTCCTTTGTCCCGCCAGATCCGCTCAGCGCCTCGTTGATCATCATCGACAAGCGACTCTCTGAAGGCGAACACTCGATCCCGCTGCCTGATGTCGTGCCACAGACCGCCTCCTTCGTCACTGTGCAGGTTGACGACGCCATCTGGGCATTCAGCGTTGCGACGCACTCACCCCCCGCGTGACGCCACCCGGCCTGGCTTAGCTACGGCCGATCCCCGGCGCTTTCATCGAGCGAGCCAGCGCAGACAGCAGGGCAGCGGTGGCCGGTGGGTCCGGTGGTTGACCGTAAGTGGCGGCGTAGACATGACGGTCCGCGCCAGGGAGTTTCGTCGCGGTAATGCCTTTGATCCGGTGGGCGCGAAGGGCCAGGCCGGGGATAGTGGTTACTCCCATGCCGGCGGCGACCAGCGACTGCAGCACAACCATGTCGTCGGTGGTGTAGGAGATCCTGGGCGTGAACCCCTCCTGCGCGCACAGCCAGAGCAGGTGACTGCGGCAGCGCTCACACCCAGCGATCCACACCGAGTCGCGCAGGTCGACGAGATTCTTGCTCCGGCGTGACGACAGCAAGTAAATCGGGTCGTCCACCAGGTGATGGAGCCGGACGCCCTCCGATTCCGGCTCGGTCTCGTCGTAGCGAAATATCAGTGCAACATCGATCCGGCCAGCGCGCAGCAGGTCGAGCGCCTCGGGCGGATGCGAATCAATCAGGTTGATCTCCAGACCCGGGTAATCGCGCGAAAGCGCCGCGATAGCTACTGGGACGAGCGAGCCGAGCGCGGAAGAAAAGCTGGCAAGGCGCACTCGGCCGGCGGTCAGCCCCACGTGGGCGGAAAGCTCGGCCTCGGCAGCGTCGACTCGTCCGATGATCTCGGCCGCCCGGTCAGCGAGCAGCTGTCCAGCGTGGGTGAGACGGACACCTCGGCCGACCCGTTGCAGCAGCTGCGCGCCGGTCTCAGCCTCCAGCCGGGCAAGATGATGGCTCACCGAGGGCTGCGTGTAATGCAGCGCCTTCGCTGCCTCGGTGACCGATCCGTATCGGGAGACGGCGTCGATGACTCGAAGCCGAACCAGGTCAAGCATGCATCAATTCTATCTATGGGTAACCAACCATTTTGGCATTAGACGTAATGAATTCGCGGATGCAGGCTAGCTGCATGACCACCACACATGCCCCCTCGGAAACCCGAACTCGCGCCGAGCTCGCCGAACTGGTTGCCGCCGTGCGCACAGCTATCGGCGCGCACGTCGACTGGTCGGGCACCGCACAATTGGTCGCAGAGCAGTTGCGGCGGCACTTGCCCAGCCCGGATGTGCTCACCGCCGAAGAACGCCTTGGCGACGCCGACAGCTATCAGAGTCATACCTTGCACGTGGAGTCGGACGGCTCGTTCTCGATCATTGCCGTGGTGTGGCGGCCCGGACAGCTCACCCGCATCCACGACCACGTCACGTGGTGTGTCGTCGGCGTCATCCAGGGCGTCGAGCATGAGGAACTGTTCGACGCGAATCTCACCCCGATCGGCACTAGCGACAATCGAGTCGGTGAAGTCAGCGGCTTCGCACCGCCTGGAGACATTCACCGCGTCCACAACGCAGCCAGTACCATCGCGATCTCCCTTCACATCTACGGAACTGACGTCACTCGCATCGGATCGAGCGTCCGGCGTTTCTACAGCTAGTGTCCGTCGCTTCCGTCGCATCCTCAGGCGTTGGAGCCGTCGATGTACTCACCGGGCCCGGCAACGAGATTTCTCTGACCGCCTGCCGCACCCTTAAGGGTCTTTGCGCCGAATGGCCGTCCACGGCAAGACGATGATGCGATGCCGGGACTCGCTGATCGGAATGCGCACATACGCGGCAACGCGCCCCATCGCGATGCCCAGCAGCTCGCCATCGATCTCGCGACCGTCGTAGCGGACGGTGACGATCGCGCCGATCGGGATGGGGCGATCGTCGAGAGACGACACGACGAGCAGCGTATTGAGCCGATGATGTACGGACGATGAGTCGAAGGCGGCCGTCCGACGGCGCGCGGTGGACCGTACCGTGGATGGGCGTGGGGAGCCCGCGGTGCGGTTGCTGATCGTCGAGGACGATCCCCGGATGGCGGCTCTGCTCAAGCGCGCCTTGGAGGAGGACGGGTACGCCGTCGACGTCTCCGCGGACGGCCAGGAAGCATTGTGGTTGGGTCGCGAGAACGACTATGACGCGATCATGCTTGACGCCATGCTGCCCGGGCTGGACGGCTTCGAGATCGTGCGGCGTTGGCGCGCGAATCGGCGGTGGGCACCCGTGTTGATGGTGACAGCCCGGGCTGGAGTGCCGGCACGGATCGAGGGCTTGGATGCGGGGGCGGACGATTATCTGGCCAAGCCGTTCAGCTTCGACGAGTTGAGCGCCCGAATCCGAGCCTTGATACGCCGGGGGACAGTGGCCCGGCCGGCGATCCTGGAGGCTCGCGACCTCCGCCTTGACCCAGGTGCTCGGCGGGTCAGTCGAGCCGGGACCGAGATCGACTTGACCGCAAAGGAGTTCGCGCTGCTCGAGCTGTTGATGCGGCGACGGGGTGAGGTGCTGACCCGCGCCTACATTCTGGAACACGTCTGGGATTTCGCTTACGACCCGACCAGCAACGTCATCGACCAGTACATCGGTTCGCTGCGTCGCAAGGTCGATCGCCCGTTCGGGCGGTGCGATATCGAAACGGTGCGCGGCGCCGGTTATCGACTCGTCGACAGCGCCGACGCCGACCCCGGTCCGGTTGCATGACCGAGCAGACACACCGCGGATCTCGCCGCCTCACGTCGCTGCTGCGTGGTGTCCGCGCCCGGCTAGCCGCAACCTACCTAGCCGCCGCGATCGTGCTCGCCGCGGCCGGCGTCGCGCTGTTTTCGATCTTCTTCGAGCGTGGCCTGTTGGCCAACGTGGATAACAGCCTGGGTAGCCGCGCGGACGCAACGGCGGCCGAGGTCGTTAGTAGCGGTTTTCCGGACGCACCGCAGCGCCCGCCGACCGTCCGGCGGCGGCCCGTCGCGAAGCTCAACGCGATCACCGCGATTTACAGCCCGACCGGGCGCCTGGTGGAGGCCCAGCCAGCGGTGCTGCCGGGGGCGCCCCTGAGCACCCAACAGCGGCTGCACCCGGCCACGGTGCGATCGATCCGAACTGTCAGTTATGACGGGGATTCCTTCCGGTTACTGACGGACCCTCTGGCCCGACCCGACGGTGTCTGGCAGATCGTCGTCGCCGACAACCTCGATACCGTCACTAACGCCACAGACCAGCTCAGGCGGGTGCTGTTCGTCGCGGCGCCGGTATTACTCGCGCTGGTAACGCTCGGCGCATGGCTCGTATCCGGCTCCGCCTTGCGACCGGTGGATCGGATGCGTGCGGACGCCGAGGCGCTGAGCGCCCACGACGATGGCAGCCGCATCACCGAACCACCAACAACGGACAGTCTCAACCGGCTGGCCCGCACGTTCAACGCGCTGCTTGACCGGCTGCGGGTGTCACTCGATCAGCAACGCACGCTCGTCGCGGATGCGGGGCACGAACTGCGCACCCCGCTGGCCGTGTTGCAGACAGAACTGGAGACAGCGATCCGCCCAAACCGAACTCGGCAAGATCTCGTCGAGTCGATCACGCACGCACAGGACGAGGTGGCCCGACTGGCCGCGTTGGCGAACGATCTATTGTTTCTCGCCGAGGCCGACGGTGGACATCCGATGCTGCGCCGCCAGCCCACTACCGTGAGCGGGCTGCTCGACGAGGTCGATCAGGCGTTCCGCGGCCGTATCGTGGAGCAGCGGATCAGCTTCGACCGAACCCGATCCGGACCGGATCTGGTGCATGTGGACCCGTTCGCGGTCCGGCGGATCCTTGACAATCTGCTGCAGAACGCGCTCCGCCACACACCGCCGGGCGGCCAGATCACCGTGTCCGCGATCGTCGTGCCGACGACTGACGCCGACGATTCCAGCAGCGAATATGCGGCCGACCTGGGCCTCGTCATCGCTGATACCGGACCGGGCTTCCCGGATGAGTTTCTGCCCCATGCGTTCGACCGATTCGCTCGCGCCGATAAGGGCCGCAGCAGGTCCTCGTCGGTCGGCGGCAGCGGCCTCGGATTGGCGATCGTCGCTGCCCTCGCAGCGGCCCACGGCGGCGCCGCGTCCGCAGCTAACGCCGCGACCGGTGGAGCGATCGTCCGGGTACGCCTTCCATCCGACAGACACGATCCCCACATGTGAGGGTCGGCGATCCGGCAGCTCCGCACGGGGTCACACAAACCCTCAATAGTCGTGATCTTGGACTTGTTGCCCTCCAGCGACAATAAGTCCAAGATCACGAACGAACGGAATTAGGCAGCGGCGCGCACAGCCGCGGAAGCCTGGCGGGCGGCGACGAGGATCGGGTCCCATACCGGGGAAAACGGTGGGGCGTAGGCGAGGTCCAAAGCCGTCATCTCCTCAACGGTCATGTGGTTCCAGAGCGAGGTCGCGGCGGTGTCGATCCGCTTGGCCGAGCCCTCGCTACCGACGATCTGGGTCCCCAGCAGCCGTCCGGTGTGGCGTTCCGCGATCATCTTGACCGTCAGGCGCTGTGCTCCCGGGAAGTAGGCCGCCCGAGTGCCGGACTGCACGCTCACCGTCACATGGCCGAACCCGGCCTGGGTGGCCTCGCGTTCGCTAAGCCCGGTCCGGGCGATCTCCAGGTTGCACAACTTGCTCATCGCCGTGCCGACCACGCCGGGGAATGTCGCGTAGGAGCCGCCGATGTTGTGGCCGATCACTCGGCCGTGCTTGTTGGCGTGGGTGCCCAGTGGAATGTGCTGGTATTGGCCGGAGACCAGGTTGAGCACCTCGACACAGTCGCCGCCGGCCCACACTCGGTCGTGGCCGAGGACCCGCATGTGTGAGTCGGTGCGGAGGCCGCCGTGATCGCCGAGCGGCAATCCGGCCTGGTTGGCGAGCGTGGTGTTGGGCCGGACTCCGAGACCGAGGACAACCACGTCGGCGGGTACGACCCCGTCGCTGGTCACGACCGACCGAACCCGGCCCTCGCCACCGGTCTCAATGCCGGTGACGGTGGCGTCGGTGCGGACGTCGATGCCGACCTCTTCCATCGCTTGGTGCACCAACTCGCCCATGTCGGGATCCAGCGTGCTCATGGGCTGAGGGGCTCGGTCGACGACGGTCACCGCGATGCGTCGACGGGTCAACGCCTCCGCCATCTCCACGCCGATGTAGCCGCCGCCGATCACCACGGCATGCCGCGGCCGAAGCCGTTCCAGGCCGACGAGAAGCGCGGCTCCATCGTCGAGAGTTTGCACGCCGAAAACGCCCCCGGCGTCGCCGCCGGGCACGGGCGGGCGGACCGGGACGGCCCCGGTCGCCAAGACCAGATGGTCGAAGCCCTCCCGGTAGTGCCGCCCGGAGTCCAAGTCACGAAGCGTCACGCTTCCCGCCTGAACATCGATCGCCTCGACGTTGGTGAGCATGCGCAGGTCGATGCCCTTAGCCCGGTGGTCGTCGGGCGATCGCGCCACCAGATAATCCCCGTCCGCGACGTCCCCGGCTACCCAGTACGGGATGCCACAGGCCGAATAGGAGCTATGGGATCCGCGCTCGAACGCGACAACTTCGAGTTCGTCGCCCCGCAAACGCTTGGCCTGCGAAGCCGCGCTCATCCCGGCAGCATCAGCGCCGACGACAACCATCCGCTCTGCCACACCTATCACCGCCCTCGAAAACGCGGCTGCACTTCAAAAGCACCCGCGCTTGATTCCCTATAGCAACCATCGTCCCGCCAGACGCGCACCTCGCGGATCCGAACTGGGTGGCAGCGGCGCCGCCGATCGACCTGCTCCGCCATGAAGGTCTTCCCGTCGCCACCCAGCAGTCAAACATCTGGGCGCGACAGCGCCTACTGAGAAGCTGTGCGTCGGGGCGCCCCGGCGATCCGACCCGTTGACTGAGGCGCGTTACGCCACTTCGCCTGGTGGGTATATCGCAAGCACGATGGGGACAATTCGGTCGCTGCGCTGAGCGGAGTCCCTCGGTTAGCGACCCATGGAAAGGATGACGGCCGTGGTTTTCGCGCTCGGCGTCACCGCCGCGTTGCTCCTCGGCCTTGGGTGGGTGTTGCAGCAGAAGGTCGCCGCAGCGTTCACGAGCTCTGATCTGACGGCCTGGCGCTTGCTACTGGCACTTATTCGAAAACCATGGTGGTGGATAGGTATCGGGTCGATGACGGTCGGGCAAACCCTGAGCGCCTGGGCCCTGCAGCTCGCCCCGGTGACATTGGTCGAACCGCTGCTGCTGAGCTGCCTGTTGTTCGCGTTCTTCTTCGCCGCCGTTATCGCGCGGCGTGCGCCGCGGTGGCAGGAGGTTGTGGGTGCGATGATGCTGGCGGGGGCGCTCGCGGCGTTTCTAGCGGTGGGCGATCCACAGGCTGATGCGCACTCGGATCCTGGCTTGACCGCGATCCTCGTCGCCGCCGGGCTCAGCGTCGCTGTAGCGTTCGCTATCGTCGCGCCGGCAAAGACCTTGGGCAGACACAACCGGCTCATTCCCAAAGCCGTCCTGTTCGCCACGGCCGCAGGCATCATGTATGGCTTGCAAGACGCCACCACCCGCGGTGCCATCGTGCAGGCTCAGCGGAGCAACCTGATCGCGTTGATGTCCACCGCGTGGCCTTATCTGGTCGTCGGCGCGGCAACCACCGGAGTACTCCTGTCGCAAACCGCATTCCGGGCCGTGCGCCTTAACCACTCGCTACCACCGACCGCGGCCGCCCAACCGATCGCCGGCATCGTCCTCGGTCTCGCACTACTCGGCGACCACCTGACCGTCCACGGCGCCGCCCTCGCCGTCGAAGTGGTGAGCCTCATGGCGATGCTCACCGCAGTGTTTGTCATCGGCCGATCGCCCCAGCTGGCAATGCTGAGTCGCGACGAGTGGTCGCGCAGCACACGCGACGAGGCGCAAACCGAGCTGGCGACCAACCGCTCCGGAGCCCACCGGATCGGGTAGCGCTCTCACCATCCCGCCGAGCATCGCCCATACGGCAGGGCCACTTCGGTCACCGCGCCGGAAGCGGGCCTAGTCGGGGTTTGCCGGTTCGAGCTCTGGGTCTTGCGGGACCGACAGGCGATTGAGGTCGCGACGCCAGGCGGAGAACGCGGTCGTCATGGCGAGCAGCCATGCCGTGCCGATGACGAGGGCGCCAACGACGTCTGACAGGTAATGCACGCCGAGAGCGATGCGGGAGAACGCAACGAGCGCGACTGCTAGACCGGCCGCGGCGATGACCCACGCGCGGGCCGGCCGGGAAATGACGGGAAGGAAGATCAGGACAAGGATGCCGAATCCGACCGTGGCGGCTTGGGTATGGCCGCTCGGGAACGATCTGCCGGCGGCGACGGCGACCGGGTCCGCCAAGTGCGGTCGCGCACGATCCACGGCCCACTTGATCAACGTGTTAAGCAGGGAACTCCCGAGCGCCGTGATCGCGAGGAAGGCTGCGAGCCGGGGACGGCGACTGAACACCAACCAGATGAAGACGGGAGTGAGGACGATCCACCAGCCCAGAGGGGAAACGATCGCGCTGATGGTTCGCATACTCGCGGTGAACGCCGGATGCCCGACTGCATAGCTGTGCAGCGAGTCGGCGGTGTCGTGGTCCACGAGGGCGAGTGGCGCCGACTTGGAGACGACCAGGAATACCAGGCCGGCGAACGGCAACGCAACGAGCAATACGGCAATAAATGCGAGCACGGAGTGCGCGCCGAAGCGCCGGGCAGCCCGTTCTCGTCGCTCAGTGACCGTGTTCTCAGACATGACGAATCCGTGAAGCGGGTTGTGGTAGACGCCGGCGCTGGTCCTCGACAGACTGACGCTCGTGACGCGTGCCACCGGGGCGGTAATTGAGGATTGGTTCCTTGTCGATGCGGAGCGGCGCAACCGTGCGTCCGACATTCGAGACTGGACGACGGGCAATGCGGTCGAACCGCTCGTGGACGGCGCCAGCTACTTCCCGGCGCTGTATCACGCCCTCTGCGAGACGAGCGCTGGAGACCAGATCTATTTTGCCGATTTTCGCGCTGACACCGAAGAACTGCTCAGCGGCCCAGGCACCTCCGTCGGACACATCCTCGCGGAGCTTGCCGAAGGGGGAGTCTTGATCTTCGGACTGATCTGGCGATCTCAGCCGAGCTGGTTGGACCAAAGTGAAGGTAAGAATGCCGAGCTGGTTAGAAAGGTGTCTGACGCCGGCGGCGAGGTCTTGCTGGATGCACGTACCCGCCGCGGCGGATCTCACCACCAGAAATTCGTCGTGATCCGGCACCCGCAACGTCCGGAGCGTGATGTGGCGTTCGTCGGGGGCATCGATCTGGGACTGAGCCGGCACGATGGCGGCCAGCACGCAGGAGATCCGCAGGCGATGGACTTTCCTTCCGGGTATGGTGAACGCCCGCCTTGGCACGACGTGCAGGCCGCGATCCGTGGCCCTGGTATCGCTGATATCGAGCACACGTTCCGGGAGCGATGGGCTGGGAGCAGCGTGCTCGATCTGCCGAGTCCGGTGCGGATGGCGATCGACCGCGCCTACCACGCCGGAAAGCTCGTTGGTCGTGAGCTGCCTGCGCCGCTCCCAGAGCCACCCGCTGTCGGTACGCACGCCGTTCAGGTACTTCGCACTTACCCGGCGAGACTGCGCCGCTACCCATTCGCGCCGCTCGGTGAGCGAAGCATCGGGTACGCCTACCGGAAAGTGCTCGTCCGCGCGCGCCGCCTCATCTACATCGAGGACCAGTACCTGTGGGCACCGTTCGTCGCTGACCTCATTGCCGATGCCTTGCGCGCCCAGCCCGATCTGCACGTGATAGCCGTAGTCCCTCGATTCCCGGACAAAGACGGGCCAGCGCGGTGGCCGAGCTTGGTCGGACGAGAGCAAGCGATCAAGGTATGTCGGGCCGCCGCCCGGGACCGCTTCGCTATCTACGACATCGAGAACCACGTCGGCACACCGGTGTACGTGCACGCCAAGGTAGTCGTCGTAGACGACGTATGGGCGATGATCGGTTCGGACAACCTCAACCGGCGCTCGTGGACACATGACAGCGAAATGTCCTGTGCCGTGCTTGATCAGAACGTGGACGAGCGCGAGCCGCGGGATCCCGCGGGGATGGGCGATCAGGCACGAATCTTCGCCCGCGAGCTTCGCTTGCGACTGTGGCGCGAGCATCTCGACCTCGACGAGAGCGCCGGCCAGGAGATGATCGATCCGCTCAAAGCGTTCGACCTGATGCGCCGAAGCGCCGAAGCATTGCAAGCGTGGTATGACGGCGGGTGTGCGGGGGATCGACCTCCGGGTCGGCTTCGACCGCACATACCGGAGCGTCTCCCGCGCCGGCATCGTCCATGGGCTGTGCCGCTGTACCGGCTGGTCTACGACCCCGACGGCCGTTCGCTGCGCGATCGCGTTCGCCAGCGCCCCTAGCGGGTGCACAGCCGGAGCGCCTTGGGTAACACGGTCACGGTGAGCTCGCTGATTTCGCCGGCGTAGTCGCCGTCGAATTCCGCAGCTACGGGCTTGTCCACGCTTACCGTCGCCGTGTGGCCTTGGAACATCGTCGTTCGAGGACTGGTTCGCAGGTGCCCGCGAGCTATCCGCGCGACGAGCCCGAGAGTGTCTCGCCAGGTACGCGGGGCGAGCACGATGACGTCCAGACGGCCATCTCGCGGGTCGGCGTCAGGGAGCACGTCCATGCCGCCCTGCAACTGGCCCACATTCCCGATCATTACGGCCAACGCTGTGATTCTCACATGAGGACGACCATCCACGCTGATGGCATAGCGCCGCCGGGGCGTCCGCCGTAGCGCCCTGAAGCCACCGCCGAGGTACGCCAGCCAGCCGAAGCGAGTCTTGCCGGCGTCGTCGGTCTCGCGCATCATCGTCGCGTCGAAACCCAGTCCAGCCATCACCGTGAAGCACCGGCCGTCGGCCCGCAGCACGTCGATGTCGTCGCGGCCTGATCCAGCGGCCCGGTCAAGGGCCTCACCGAGATCAAGCGGCAAACCAAGGTTGCGGGCCAAGAGGTTACCGGTGCCGACCGGGAGCAGGGCCAGCGCGACCTGCGTCTCGGCCAGCACCCCGACCGCTTGGGCAACCGTACCGTCGCCACCGGCGACGAGAACCACGTCGGCGCCCTCGTCGAGCGCTCGCCGGGTCTGGCCTGCGCCTGGATCCGCGGGCACGGTCTCGAACCAGAGCACGTCGTCATGCGGCCACCGACGCTTGACCTCGATCCGCAGCTCCTCCCGGTCGTCGACCGTCGTGGGGTTGCAGATCACCGCGAGTCTCATTGTCGCGGCCGACGCAGGACGACAATTGCGCTGATGGTCAACCAGAGCATTCCCAGCAACGCACCAGCGAGGACATCCGTGGGGTAGTGCATTCCCCGGTACAGGCGGGCAAGGCCCACGCAGATCGGAGCAGCAACCGCGACCGTCACGGCCAAGCCTCTCAGCCATGGCCGTCGGCTAGCCGACAGTGCGATCAGTGCCAGCGCCCCGTAGAGCGTGACGGCAGCGGCCGTATGGCCTGAGGGAAAGCTCGAAGTCGGCGGCGCATCGTCCAGATGCGGCACCGGTGGGCGCGACCGGTCGATGACCATCGTCGAGCATACGAAGATCGTGACTTCTCCAAGCACCGCCGCCAGCAGGAACATCGACTCCCGCCAGCGGTGTAGGCGCACCCGCATCCCGACAAAGAAGACCAACCCGATGGCCATCACGGTATAGGTCTCGGCCGCGAAGGTCATCCCATGCGTGACGGTGTCCCACGGGGCCGTGCGATGGTCGGCGAAGAACCGAACAACTGATTCGTCCCACCGTTCGAATGCCGTCCCGCGCAACGGCCTGGTCAGCAGATAGCCGATCCCACAAAGGAGAGCCCAGACCACGACAGCAGAGGGAACCAACCGGACGAGCACGTATCGGAATCCACCAACACCTCGGGTAGAAAGTCGCGCGGGGTCCTCGCGGACGGTAACCGTGGGCATGTCAGGTCCGGTGCCACTTGGCCTCGGCAAACCCGTAGGCAGCAAAGACGATCAGGCCGAGCCCAGCGAGGAAGACCAGGACCGGACCACCGGACATCGTCAACAGCTCTCGGAACGCCTGATCCAACCCGCCCGCCTTGCTCGGGTTGGCAGTGACCGCTGCAACGATCACGAACACTCCAGCCAGAGCGAATACCACGCCGCGAGCGGCCGTCCCGGCGACCCCGAGCCATTCCACAACTCGACGCTGAGTCGGACTCATCCGGCCTAGCTGCAAGTACTTCTCGAACTTGCGGGTGAGGCCCTGCATCACCAACACGACGCCGCAGACCACGATCACCACGCCGACCAGGCCGACGATCCATCGCCCGCCCGTGTGCTGCATGGCCTTGGCCGTCCACAACTCCTGGCGCTGCGCCTGACTGCCGGCGTTCGCGCCGATGGCAACCCGGACTGCCGTAATCGCGAAGAACAGATAGATCAGTCCGCGCGCGAACGACTGCAACCGTGGACCAACCTTGCGACCATCACCTACCACACCGAACGCTGCCTCACTGAACCGCCACAACGCATATGCGAACAGTCCAATGGCGATCAGCCACACCAGCACCACGCCTCCGGTGTGTTTCGTCAGAACCTCCAATGCCCCCTGCTGGTCGGGCTCATTTGCGTAGCTACCGAATGCCAGCGCGACCGCAAGCGCGCCGATGAGCAAGTAAACAGATGCGCGGGCCGTCAATCCGGCCCTGGCCAGCCGCGCCATTGGTTGACTTCGTGCGGCTGATCGCACTGACGTCGACATTGACGCGGTCATTTCGCGACCCCTCTTCGCTTCCGGAAACCCGACTCATCACCGAATGACTTACCCGATCTGGATGAGTGTCAAACCAGCTCGATCAGGTGCCCGAAACTACGGTCAAGGACCGCGCCCCCCCGATCGGACCGATGATTCAGCCTCCGCCGATAGGAACTCGGCGCCTGCGTACTGAACAGGCCACCCTATTGGCGGAGGCTCAAGTGGAGACCCCGGAATTTGCTATTGATGGGCTCGTTCGTCCGCCTCGGCGGCGGCTGCCTTTGCGCGGGCGTTCTCAGCCTCGGCCTCCTTGGCCGCGACCTCGCGCTCTGCGGCCGCCTTGCCCTGCTGGGCAAGGCCTTCGGATTTGAGTGATTCGTTCCCCGATCACGGCGCCAACGGCTTCCTTGGCCTTGCCCTTGACGTCCTCCGCGACACCCTTGACCGCGACCTCGGGGCCAGTTTCGTCCGTCACGGCTGCCCTCCAATCGTGATCGGTCAGGGATAGCTTGCCCGATATCTGCCCCGGATAAACCAGGCCGGCGTATGACGAGTAGCTCGCCAGGCGACATCGAACAGGGATTCCGACGCGTCGAGGCAGCGCCAGTTGGCCATTGTCGGCGCTAGCGGCCGGGCCGTCCGGGGGGTCGGACACAGGATTACCCGCTGAATCCGATACAGGGTTCTAGGTGAATGATCATCCCTGGGGCGGTCCTTGATCGCTGCTAGTGCGGGCGATTCCGGCTGCCTGAACAGCACCTAGCAAGGTCGCCCCGGGCTCGCTGTTACAGCCTCGACGAACACGGGTATCACTCTTGTATCAAGACGTGTTGTCCGGAGAAGTGGCGATTTCATGACTACTGCGGCTGAGGACCGTGTTGCACGATCGGGCATACCTCAACAGAGCGTGTCCCTCAAACGTTGGCCCTATATCCTCCGGCGTTCTGGAAAGCAATTCAAACGGCATGATCTTGGTGATCGCGCAGCGGCACTGACGTACTTTGGCGTGCTAGCAATCTTCCCCGGCATGCTCGTGCTCGTCTCGATCTTCGGACTTTTGGGACATTCGACGACGCAGGGCTTCCTCGATAATCTTCAGGAAATCGCTCCTAGTGGTGTGAACAGCTTCCTGAGATCGGTCGTCTCGCAGGTCCAAGGCCGCGCTACAGCGGCGAGTGTCGCAGCAATTGTAGGTATCGTCATCGCGCTCTGGTCCGCATCTGGCTATGTGGCCGCCTTCATGAGGGCTTCGAACGCGATCTACAACGTCACCGAGGGACGACCGATTACCCGAACTGTCCCAGTTCGCGTCGGCGTAACTGTCGCAATGACGGTCATGCTCGTCATCAGTGTTCTGATCATCGTGGTTACCGGACCGGTCGCCCGCCAGGTCGGCGACGCGCTCGGGATCGGCGATGCCGCTGTGCTTGCTTGGGGCATCGCTAAGTGGCCAGTGCTGCTCGTCGTCGTATGGCTCATGTTCTCCTTGCTGTACTGGGCGTGTCCGAATGTCAAGCAGACCGGCCGACGGTGGATTACCCCTGGAGCCGCCATCGCAATCGGACTGTGGCTTGTCTGCTCGGGCCTATTCGCGCTGTACGTTTCCTTCTCCGGCTCGTACAACAAGACCTACGGATCACTAGCCACCGTAATTATCTTCCTAGTGTGGCTATGGATTTCAAATATTGCGCTTTTGATGGGGCTAGAGTTCGACGCCGAGCGCAAGCGGGAACAGCTGATGCAAGCGGGATTGCCGCCTGATCTCGAGCCGTTCGTCGAAGTGCGTGACACCCGCAAGATGGATGAACCTGAGCGGCGACGGATTGGCGCGGCTGCCGCCCACGTCGAGCAAAGGGAACCGGACTAGACCAACAAGACCCGACTCCCGATTGCCCACGAGCAGCCCGCGGCCGGCCCAGCAGGTGTTCGACCGCGATATCTGGCCAGACGTAGGATTTCAACTCGATCTGGCTAATCCTAAGTTGGCCGGGCGTAGACGACGACGTTGTCCACGTAGCTTCCGCCGTCTGAGTCGAAGGCGCCGCCACAGGTGATAAGCACCAGCCGCGGCTCGCGGCTAGCAGCGAATATGTCGGCCGGAAGGCCAGACGCTTTAACGTATACGGATTGCGCGTAGATCCGGTAGCTGACCTTACGGCCCAGCATGGTGGTCACGACCACGTGGTCTCCGAGATGCAACTTGCCGATGCCCATCCGGTAGAGAGCACCAGGCCCACCGCTGGCGGTGTCGACGTGTCCGTCCATGATCACCGAGCCGGTGTCAGACCCGGCCTCAGCCGAGGAGATCCACCAGCCAACCTGCGCGGGGTCGTCCGGAACCTGAAGATTGCCTTGGGACACGCCAATCGCCTTCACCGGCGCCGTCACGTCGACGGATGGGAGGGCCAGCATGACTGGCGGGTCTGCAGTTCCTCTGGGGGCCGATGCTTGCCGATTCGCACCACTCTGCGCCGGTCGCTCGGTCGGATCACCGAAGGCGTGCGGCACTTCGCGGGCACCGGTCTGGTTGATCAAGCAGCAGGCCGCGGCGACACTGGCCAATGCCATTCCAGCGACGGAGCTCGCCGCTGCCAGCGGTACTGGCACTCGGCCGCGCAACCCGACCTCGTTGTCGCGACTGCGCAGCGCCATAAGTGCACCGGCCGCCGCCGCTGCGACACCCACGACCAGCGCGATCTCCCATCCTGCTGTACTGCCTTCGTGGCGGGCCGCCAGGCCGCCCGTACCGGCGGGCACGGCAGACGGGCTGCCGCCCGGTACCGCCGTCGGAGTGCCGCCCCCGCCAGTCTCGCCACCGGTACCGTTCAGCGCGTTCAGATTTGCCTGTGCCTCCTGCAGATGCGATTGCTCGAGAGACAGGTACGTCCTCGCGTAGGACACGACGTCCGGATTAGTGCCGTGGCTGATCTCCTGCTGCGTGTCGGCAATGGACTGCTGGTGTCCCGTGACTTGATTTTGTGCGTAGGCCAGGTCGAATGACGAACTTGCGATCGACTTCAACTGATCAGCCTGCGCCTGTTGCACGGAACTTGGTGACGTAGGCAGCGTGACGCCGAGCTGGTTTGCCAACGACGTGAACTTCACCTCCGCCGCGTTGTGGTCGCTGTTCGTCGTCGTGGCGAGTTCGGTCGTCGCGGCACTCTGTCCCCGATCCTGCGCGATCTGGCCAAAGGACTGCTCGGCGAGGTTGTATCGCTGCCCGCTCTCCAAGAACGACGTGTCTTGCGCCGAGGTAGTGGGCTGAGCTGGCGTGCTCGTGTTTGGACTCTGGCCCGCGCCATGTAACGCGGCAATCGCAAGAGCACCCGCCAGAATCACGAAGGCGAGAGCTGCTATCACCCTCATGACTCACCTCACCGACCATGCGCATCCAGCGAACGGCTGCGAGCTCCAGTCGAGACATATTCAGCTATACCCAGGTTCACTCGCGATCGAACCAGGGACGCCGAATCTGCCGACGGAGCTGCTGCACTACATTTTGCTGGTCGATGACGATCAAGCACAATGGCCGCGGCATTCAATTAAGCGGATTCGTGTACGCAGCGATCCGAAACGTCTTGCTCGTCATGGTGCCTGCTGGCTATGCGTCGCCTATCGCTGACTCGCACAGAAGGGCCCAGGTTGTCGGCGGTCCGACGTCAAGCTGGCCACGTCCCAGTCGCCTTCTTGAATCCGGTTGCCGCACCTCAAACCAAGACCGTGCGCCGACCCTTTTGCGCCAGTTCGGTTTGGGCCAGTCGCATCTCGTCGCGAACCAGCGTGGTCAGTTGTTCCGGTGCTCGGCTGACCAGTTCACCGACAGGCGCCTCGCTCGCCGGTGAGTCATGGGTAGCTAGGCCAGACACGTCTTCCTCCTCATCTGCGCCCCGCTCGTACGTCGCTCGACTATGCAATCGCCGCCGCACCGATCAACGCCGGCCAACCTCATGGAGATCCACGGTCCTCGGCGGAAGCATCAAGCACCGCTATATGAAAACGTCGTACCCTCTCCATGCCATGAAATAACGGGCGCGGCGGCTGTCCTCCCGCGGCTGGTTCTGCACAGCGCTCCGCGTCTCGGCATCCGGCTCCGCGGTTCGCGCTTCGTCGCGACGACTCCCTGGGGGTGGCTGGTCGTTACCCGGTCGTTAGCGTTATCGCGTCGAGTACGACATCGCGCATATGTCCCCACCGGGCATAGGAGGTTCGTTGTTCGTCCGCACCGGTCCCTCGGTCCTGGATGTCTCGTAACGCAGTATCGACGACGCCGGCGTCACCGCTCATCTGCAGCGCTACCGCAACGTGATCAACGAGCTTGTCGACCTGATTCCAGGCGCCGGCAAGTTGAGCCTCGACCAGGTCGACCAGGTCGCCGGACATGCCTGACCGCGCTGCCCGCCACGTCGCGGCTCGTAGCAGGTCGATTCGCACAGCCGTCGCTGCGCGGCCGTCGCGGGCTTCTTGGATCGCCGTCTCCACAAGCGCTCGGCACAATGCGGCGATCATCACTGCGCTGCTCAGCCGAGGGGTGACATCAGCCGCTCTGATCTCCACGGTTGGATAACGCGCGGACAGCCGCGCGTCGAAGTAGATCATCCCCTCATCGAGTGCTGCGCCGGAATTGACGAGATGGGCGACGGCCGCGTCGTAGCCGGCCTCGTCACCGAATTCATCGGTTGGCCCAGCGGTCGGCCAAAGTCCCAACGCCACGTGGCGGTAGCTGGCGTAGCTCGTGTCTTCGCCTTGCCAGTATGGCGAGTTAGCCGATAAGGCGAGCAGTGTCGGCAACCACAGCCGAATGCGATCCAGCACGGCCACCCCCTCGGAGCGGGTGGCGATAGATACGTGCACGTGCATGCCGCAGGTCAGGTGGTTGCGAGCGATGATGCCGAAGGCGTCGGTCATCTGCCGATAGCGCTCATCCGGTGACGTCGTCGACGCCACTCGCAGCGGACACGTCCCCACTGCCGCAAGCTCACGGCCCAGCATCCGCGCTGACGCGGACAGAGCCGTACGCAAGCCCGCGAGGTCCGATTCCAACTCAGCCAAATCGGTTCGCGGCGCGGACCCGGTCTCGACCTGCTCGCGCTTGAACTCTTGCGCGACGCCGCGGCCATCACCGCTGAACTCCGGCAGTCGTCGAGAAGCTTCGGCGACGACAGCTTCACCGTCGGGCATGGCCCGAAGGTGCGTCGAATCGATGAGGAGAAACTCCTCCTCCACGCCGACCTCGCGTCGAGTATCGCTGGTCACGATCACAGTGTGCCCGGCCGCACCTGGGCCGTCCGGGCTGACCGCCTCGCGAGGCGATGACCAATCGCGCGGACATCGCCACCGAAGCCCTACCGGCTCGACCAACCGGTCCCGGCCGCGTAGGCAGCCACTTTATCGACCAGCAACGCGTCCCGTGGGCTTGAACGACGCGTCGACGGCCGCGAGCCCCGTCGTCTGTCGAGGTTGGGCGTGCGTCTTGGCGCGGCGTTCGATAATGACCGACCGAGCTGTGGGTGGTGGGGCGGTGCTGTCCCGAACGATCAGTTCGGTGGGGAGCAAGAGGTGACGACCGCGGCGCGCGGGTCGTGCGCCGGCTTGGGCAATCGCACTGATCAGCGCGGCGGCCGCGGCTCGACCTTTGCCTTGAGCGTCTTGACGCACCGTGGTGAGCGCAGGTTGCATGCGGCGGGCGATAGGGTTGTCGTCGAATCCGATCACCGAAACGTCCTCGGGTACGCGTAGGCCCGCGTCGCGAAGAGCGCAGATGACTCCGCCCGCGATGGCGTCAGAGAAGCATAGGATCCCCGTGGGCCGACCGCCGGAGTCGAAGATTGCCTGCACAGCGTCGTAGCCGTTGTCTTGGGGATCAGCGTGTGGCTGCCGCACGACGATCGGCTCGATCTCCGCCTCGCCGAGTGCCTCGAGCCAGCCCAGCATTCGTTGCCGCTCCGCGTGCGCGACGATGGTATCGAGCGGATTGGTGACGATCCCGAACTCGCCACCGTAACCAGCCGTCACGATTGCCACGAGCCGGTGCCCCAGGTCGACCAGATACTGCGCCGCGGCGTGGGCTCCCGGCCGATCGTCGACGTTGATGCTGGGAATTCCTGGTGCCGGCGCCTGATCGACGAATACCAGCGGGAGCCGGCGCCGCATCAACCAACCGACAGCCGAGGAGTCCGGATCGCAGGAGTAGACCAGCGCACCGTCGATCGCGACATCCCGCGCCTGCACTACGCCGTCGCGCGGTGCAGCGGACAGCAGTGTGAGAGCTAGGCCGCTCGACCCAAGCTCGTCGGCGATGCCTGCCATGAACTGCATCGCGACTTCGTCTGTCAACGCGTACGGGAGAGTGTCGGACAGCAGTAAGCCGACCGCGCCGGCCGTCCCACTGGCCAGGGCGCGCGCTGTCGGGTCCGGTCCGACGTAGCCCAGCTCGTCGGCGACCGCGAGGATTTGATCACGAAGCCGAGCCGATAGCTGGTCGGGACGGGAAAACGCGTTGGACACGGTCATGCGACTCACGCCGACGCGGTCGGCGATCGTCTGCAGCGTGACTCGGCCCATTACTCACTCCGCTTCCCGTCCCATGCACCAGCGTAGGAGCCCGGTTACTCCGTTGCCGACTTTAGAGCCAGTTCTCAGGGCGCTACGGCATTGGCCAGATGCTGCAGTGCACCTGCGACCGCGCTCCGAGCGTGCTTGGTCGCCGGGGCCCGCTCCGGCCGCGTCGCCTCGACCACGACCGGGGCGTTGGGCAACGCACTCTTCGCGAGGTCTGCCGGCGGCTGAGACATGATCAGAGCTAGTGATTGGGTGTCCATGACGACTCCTTCTCCAGTTGTTCCCTTTACCGATACAGTAGGTCGATCTTCTGTATCGGTCAAGAAACGTGAGTGGAGTCACCTCGGTGGAGACGGACGTACCAAACGGAGACAGTGCGGTGGCCGGGCTGTGATTCGATGCGGTCGGCCGCGATACGGCCTTCCCACCAGCGCCCGGCCACCGCGCCCAGCACCGCCCGCCCCCCGGCGGACGATGTCAGCGGGACTGCATGCGCGGCGTTAGTGGAATCGACCTGGGAATTGCCGCATGATTCCCGAGCTCAGCAAGTCGGCCATCACGAGAATATGCAGATGCACGGCCTCATAGTCGGCGACGCTGGCGGTGAAGTTGCCGCTCAGTTCGTCGCCCGCCTCGGTGAGAGTTTCGTCGAGATGTTCCTTCATGGCCGCGCGCATCGTGTTGTGGGGCCAGAACCGGGGGTTTGCTGCGGCTAGGAAGTCGGCGATGTCGTTTGCGTTGGCGTACCACCGCGCCTTGGCGTCAGCGAACGCAGCCGCATCACTGGACTTCGCTGCTTGGAGAATCTCGACAGCAATTGTGATGTGGTCGTGCAGCAGCGCGGATAGCTTGTCACCAGCAGCTCTCCCGTAGAACGGCACGATTTCGTTACCGATGTCGGTCTGGTTTTGCAGCAGGCGCGTGGCAGTCGCACTAAAGCCGTTGGATCCGTCGGCGAAGGTGACAATAGCAAGGCGGGTCCACGTGATGTGGTCTTCCCAGAGCTTTCGCATCTGATCGTGGAACGACACCTGGGCGGAGGTGCGTAGCGGCAGGAACTGGCTGTTGCCATGCTTGTGGTCTGCCGGCGACGCATGTGCAGACTCGGACGACGTGGTCACTGTCAGCAGAGCGGCAGCGATTGCCGCGAGAATCAGGACGGCGAGCGGGACGGACCGGCGCCGGTGGACGAGCGTGGGGGATGTCATGCGGTCTCCTTTTGTCGTATCAACACGACTGCAGCTAAGGCGCCGAGGAGTTCCGCGCCTGTGGTGAGCACACCGAGCGGGTCGAGTTCCTCATGGTCAGTGATGAGCAGTGGTAGGCCTGTGGTCCGCAACAGCAGATAACTGACCGCGATCACGCACAAGACGACGCCGGCGGTCACCGGTGCCCAGGCGTCATGCCTCGGCTGTCGCACGGCCAGTGCCGCCACTGCGAGAGCGACCGAGGCGGCAGCGAAGGCCGCTCCAAGTAGCAGGCCGGCCTCCTCCACATGTGGTTGAACCAGCCCGGCGTGGATTCCTGCGCTTGCGGCGCACACGATTGTGACGGCGTACCGGAGGATCGTCGCTAGCCGTCCAGATCGCTCGGCGACAATCGGCGGGGCTGACAGACGTAACAGGGCCATGACCTCTTAGTGGCGCCGAGGCGGCGGTCTCTTACCTGGGCGAGGTCACGAACCGGATGGCCGAGCCGTAGGCCAAGCGGTCAGGAGGAGTCTGTCTGATCAGCCATGACCAACGCGAGAAGACTGTCGTAATCATCGCGGCAGGCCGAACACCCCCGCAGGTGCGCGCGCATCCTCGGCACCCTGGCGTCGGCAGCCGCTGCGGTACCGGCGAGGTGCAGCTCCACGTAGGCGTCGAGAAAGTCGAAACACTCCTCGCAGCTGAGTTCCTGATCAGTTGGGCCAACAAGGCGCTCGATAAGGCGGCCCGGCTCGTCCGGCGTGTCCTGGTTCATGGTCTCTCACCTTCGATGCCCAGCCCTCGCGCGGTGAGCGCCACCCGTAGCTTGCGCCGCGCATCGTGCAACGTCTTGTAGACCGCGCCGCGGGTGGTGTTCAGCCGCTCGGCGACCACGTCGATCGGCACGTCGTTGAGCGCGACCGCCACGAAAACCTCACGCTGGCGAGCGGTCAGCCGCTGCTTGACCTCTTCGCGCAGCGCGATCAGCAGCAGCTGTGCTTCCGCATATGCATCCGGAAGAGGCGCATGATCGGCGTCAGCCGATAGCACCGCCTCAGTCAACGGGATCTCTCGTCCGCGCCACGCATGCCGGCGCACCTTCACGCCAGCCTCGACCAACGCGAACTTGCACGCCCAGGTAGTAAAGCGACTCTCCCCACGGAAGTCGGCAAGCCTCCGCAGGATTGACATCATCGCGTCGTCCGCGCTCTGACACGCGAGATCGTCCAAGTCCGCACCATGAAGGTTCGGAAGCGCAGCACGGCGGCGATTGACCTCAAATCGCGCGGCACGAAGTAACAAGGCGTGCAGCGCAGCAATCGCAGCGTCGCGGTCCAGCCCCGGACGACTCAGCCGATATACCCAGTCGTCGGACAGCGGCCCTGGATCGCCGGTAACAGCATCGCCGGCAGCGCCGCGGGATGACCTTCTCGTCACCCTCCAAGCCAAGCCCCCTGCGGCCGTGAGAGCAAGCAGCTGCGTCGAGGCAGCCGCGCCAGTCGGGGCCTCGCGCCAAACGTCAACGTCTCTCGCAAGCGTCATGACACTGATTAGTGCTACGGAGTGCTACCCCGCATACCACCGCGAGACCTTCGTCGTCCTGTCCGGTTCAGTCCATTTTGCAGCGGTGCTTGGCCTGGGCGGTTGGCACGTGTATTTCCTTGGCTCATGTGTCCCTCCCTGGAGGGCGAGAGGGGTCTAGGCGAGGTGCACGATGACTGGAGTTAGGTCAGCGTCATGACGACGGTCGACCCGGCGAGTCCTCCTGTGGACTCGGGCTCAGCGCCGGACGGGCCG
>Ga0307296_10000299_pt1 | contig 22450 bp, 24 predicted proteins | sample ER_DNA_153_FD_194467 | JGI IMG/M metagenome (GOLD analysis project Ga0307296, IMG submission 194467) | Bulk soil microbial communities from the East River watershed near Crested Butte, Colorado, United States - ER_DNA_153 | ecosystem: Environmental > Terrestrial > Soil > Floodplain | place... | reverse complement strand
ACGTGTTCCGGGTCTCGATGAACGTGTTCCGGAACCGCTTCCGGCGAACCTCGCTCGCGCTGCGCCGGGCCCTGTCCCTGGCTCCGAACCAGACCGACGACGTGGCCGCCCTGGAGACGCGCGACGAAGTCGTTCGACTGCTCCGAGAGCTCGACCCGCAGCAGCGCGCCGCCGTGGTGCTCACCGCGATCCTTGACTACTCGGCCGAGGAGGCGGGCGCCTTGCTCGGCCTGCGCGCCTCGTCGGTCCGGTCCCTCACCACTCGAGCGCGCGCCCGGATGAGACACGAGGTGGTCATCGATGAGTCGTCGTGACCGGTTCGACGTGCTCGAGCGGTTCGCGCCGCTGTTCGAGGCGCCGGAGCCCTCGTTCGAGGGCTTCCTGCGCCGTCGCGATCGCAAGCGCCGGAACCAGCGTCTCGCGGCGGGCATCGTCGGGTTCGCGATCTTCGTGGCGGCGGTCTGGATCGTGACGACCGGCGGGCCGTTCGATCGCAGCCAGACACCGGCGACGTCGGGCGGCACCGGACCCTCGGGGGGGCAGCTACCCGAAGGGCCGAACGTCGACTACGTCCTCGACCTGAACACCGGCGAGGCGACGCGGCTGCCGAAGGCCATCATCCGATCGCTGGGCGAGGATCTGAGCCCGCGAGCGGCGCCCTCGGGCGGACGCTACGCGGCGTCGCCGGACGGCTCGACGCTCGCGTACGTCGCCCTAGGCGACGACAAGGTCCCGCAGATCCTCGTCGCCGGCATCGACGGCACGAACGTTCGCCAGGTGACGCACGATCCGAACGGCGCCACGTCGCCCGCATGGTCGCCGGACCGGGAGCGGATCGCCTACGTGGGGGGCGACGGTGACGAGGGCTATAGCCTCTACGTACTCGATCTCGCCGGAGGCGAGGCCACGCCGATCCTCGGCGGCGTGAGACCGTGGGCCCAGCCTCAATTCATATCCGACGGCTCGTCGATCCTCTACACGGCTGGCACGGGTCAGGTGCCCGGGCTCCGGACCGTTCCGGTCGCCGGCGGGAAGAGCACGCTCTTCATCGAGCCCGGTCCGGGACTGAACGACGCCGGGAACGGCTCGGTGTCGCCCGATGGTTCGCTCGTCACCTATCTCGGGAGCGGCTCGCCGCTGGCCCCCGACGGTTCGCCGTTGACCTACCACGGCACCGAGATCACCCACGCGGGTCCGGGACGGTTCCTGTCCAACGTCGACGGTTCCGGTTTCCGCCTCCTCCCCGGCTATGAGACGAATCCCGCGGGAGCCTGGTCCCCCGACGGCAGCCGGATCGTCGATCTGGCTTGCCGCGGCATCGAGAACGCGGAGAACTGCACACCGACGAACGCGGTCATTGTCGTCGACGTCGCGACGGGAGACGCGTCGCAGATCCTCGCCCTCGGCGTCGGGGCGATCTGGCTCGACGACCACACGCTGCTCATCGACGTCTGAGCTGATGGAGTCAAGGGAGGGAGGATCATGGTGCGGAAGCACACCAGGTGGGTGATCGGCGCGGCTTTCATCGCGGCGTCGATGGCCCTCACGGGCGTCGCGATCGCGACCGGCCCGACGGGGTCGGTGGTGTCCGAGGTGATCGGGGCGGGCTCGATGCCGAACGGCGTCGGCTTCGCGGCAACGCCGAACACGAACACGATCGTCGCGGACTTCACGTTCGGCCCGAACTCGTCCACCGGCTGGCACACGCATCCGGGCAAGACGCTCGTCACTGTGAAGTCCGGGACCTTTACCGTGTACCACGCGAAGGACTGCGAGGCCCGCGTCTACGGACCCGGGGACGCCTTCGTCGAGCTGCCCTCGACGGTGCACATCGGTCGGAACGAAACGACCGGAACCGTCGAGCTCGGCGTCGTCTTCTTCGGCGTGCCGATCGGGGGAAGCCCGCGGGTCGACCAGCCACAGCCGGAGGGCTGCGCCATCACGTAGGGCCACCGATAAGACGGGAACGACCCCGGTGGGGGCGAGGGCGCCCCCACCGCCGTGCGGGGAACCGGAACCGGGAAAGGAACGGTCCGAGCGATGACCCTCAGGACCTGCCTCCGGTGTGACTGGGAGGGCGACACGCGCGAACCCGCCTGCCCGAAGTGCGGCGTGCGTCTCTACCTGGTCGGCGCTCCACCCGCACCGAGGAGCAACGGGCCTCCGGGAGCGGCGGCCGGCGACGAACAGAACTCGGACGGGAGCACGGAACGTATCGCACGTTCCGGCTACGGATCCGCCCCACCGGACCCGCCGCCGTCCCCGGTGGGGACGCCCGAATCGTCGGGCCGATCCACCCGTTCGGCCGGAGCGTTCGTCCTGGGCGCTCTCGGGTTGACCCTCGCCGTGGGGTTCTGGCTCGGAGCGCAGGGACAACGACCGGCACTCGAAGGTCCGACCGACGTCGCGCTCGAGGACTTCCCGACCGGCGACAGTTCGACCACCCCGACCGTCTCAGCATCGCCGACGCTCGGGCTGACCCAGCGTCCTCGGATGGGCAGAAACGAACTGGCCATCGACGGTGTTCCGATGTCGTTCGTGGTTCGGCGGCATGGCTGGGAGCACTTCGGCGACATCTCGATCAATAAGTCCATCGTGGGGCCGCAGGGAGCAGAGGCGATCATCTTCTGGACGAGCTTCCCGATCGGTCTTCACGCCGACCGCTGCGCCCGTCTCAGGAGCCAGTCGGTGGAGTCGTCGGTCGACGAGCTCGCATTCGCGGTCTCGACGGCACCCGGGATCGAGCTCGTCTCGGGGCCTTCGGACGTCACCGTGGGCGGGCGACCTGCGCAGCACGTGGTCCTCACCGTCCTCAAGGACCTCGGTTGCGACCCCGGCTACTTCTACACGTGGCACGACCGGCCGATCGGTGCGCTCTGGCCGTCGACGAACGTCGGCGACACGATCAGGGTCTGGATCGTCGACGTGCGCCGGAACATCGTGTTCATCGAGGCCCAGACCAGTACCCAGGCCAGCGCACAACTCGAGCACGAGGTCGACCAGATCGTCCGATCCATCCGGTTCGGGAAGCGGTCATCGATCGGGTGAAGGGAACGTCCCGTGCTCGAGAGCTACGTCGACGAGGTCATGCCGTTCATGCTGAGCCTCATCTGGGTGCAGTAGGCGGGTCTCAGGTCGGATGGCGGTCGAGATGGGCGTCGAGCCTTGCCGCGAGAGCGTCGAACCGCTCCTCCATGTGGTCGAAGCGCGAATCGACTCGGTCGAAGCGTATATCCACCCTGTCAAACCGCGCGTCGATCTGCGCGAAGCGAGCGTCCATCCGAGCAGACAGAGCATCGATCCTGGAGCCCAGGTAGAAGAGCGTCCCGAGTGATGTCGCTGCCAGGAGCCCGATCGCGGTCCAGACGGCTGCGTCCATCTCGCTCGCGAGCGTAGCACCGTGGTGTGACAGGTCGAGGGCAACATTCCGAGCGAGGCCGATATCGAAATCGAGATCGGGCGGCCCCGCGAACTCGGGGTGGCCGGCTACTCGAGGTACCCGAGACCGCGGAGGTGCTCCTCCATCTCATCGGCCTCGGTTTCACTGACGCTCGAGGTCTCGTCGCCGCTCGGCATGCCGGGGATCTGGGCCGCCGGCTTCGCGGGTTCGGCCTGCGAGACCTTCGCGTCCGAACCCACGACCTCGTGCAGCACGCGGCCGGTGTGCTCGATCGAGGCGGGCGCGTCGAGCGCGGCCAGGATCGTCGGCGCCATGTCGACCAGCAGCGGCGGCTGCTCGAACGGCTTCACGCTCGGACCGGCCGCGACGATCACGCCCTCGATCCGGTGGTCGCCGCTGATCCAGTCGGCGTCCTCGAGCGCGGACTTGGCGTGGGTGAGCGAGTACAGCTCTGCCGGCTCCATCAGGATGTCGGGCGCGGTGTCGGCGTGCTTGCCCTTGAAGATCTCCTCGCGCCGGGAGATCGCCTTCACCGGCTTTCGGCCGGTCTTGGGGTCGACGAAGCTCGACAGAGCGTCCATCACCTCGTCGCGCACCTTCTCGAAGTCGGCCGGGTCGACGATGCCGTCTGGCTCGCGCCCGGCGAGGTTGATCGAGACACCCTCGCCCGTCGAGCGGATCGCCGTGAACGCCTTGGTCTTGGACCAGTTCACCGACTGGGGCAGCGCGACCTTCCCGTGCAGGCCCAGGAAGTCGTAGGCCTTTCGTGCGACCTTGCGCACCGGCCCCCACTGCATCGGCCCGAAGACCACGTTCGACGCGCTGAACTCGAGGAAGCCGAGCTTCTTCAGCAGGTGGTCCATCTGGATCGTGCGTGTAACCGACTGGAACCCGTGGTCCGAGATGAACAAGACGAGGTCGTCGGGGCGCGTGCGCGAGACGAACGAGCCGATCGCGTCGTCCAGCTGCGCGTAGACGTCCCGGACCTTCCACCCGATCGGCGTCTTCACGTTCGCCTCGTAGTCGGGATGGTCGGGCGCGACGTAGTTCGAGAGCGCGTGCTGCGTCCGGTCGACCGAGACCCAGACCGACATCATCAGGTCCCAGTCGGAGTTGTCCATCAGCCACTCGGTCGCGCGGATCCGCTTGCCGGTGATCTCGAGCGCCTCGTCCAGGTACTGCTCGGGCCGGTTGCGGTAGGTGGTCCAGGACATGCCGTTGATCACCCACGGCACACCGGCCTTCTCGAGCTGCTCGGGCAGGTCCGCCGGCTGCGTGTAGGTGCGCCCCTTCGGAAGCACGCCGCCGGCGGCGATCTTCCCGTTGATGTCGGGCGGTGGGAACAGCAGCGGCACGTCGGCGTACACCCCGACCTTGCCGGCCGCCGAGAGATCCTCGACGAACGTCCGCTCCTTGATCGACTTGTAGGTGACCGGGTATTGCTTGTGGGTCCCCGGCACGGTCTCGAGGATGTCGTAGACCCCGTGATCGGCCGGGTCGACCCCCGTCAGGAACGACGGCCATGCCGCCCACGAGTGGGTCGGCACGGTCGAACGCAGGACGCCCTTCTGCCCCCGATCGATCAGGGCCTGCAGGTTCGGCAGGGCGCCCCGCTCGAGCAGGGGTTCGAGGATGCGCCAATCGGCGCCATCCCATCCGATTAGGAGAACTCGTGGCACGGTTTCACCTCACTGGCTTTTGTCGCCAGAGTCTAACCAGCGCATGCGCCTTCCCTTTCGGTAGTCGCAAGATGTCGCTATGCGGGAGCGTCCGGATCCGTCAGCCGGACGGCCAATCGAGTCTCGGGCCCTGATTGGAGCAGCCGTACATCAAACTCGAGTCCCGTCTCACGTAGGGCCTGAAAATCGGCTTGTGCTGATGTCGGAATCGGTGCGACGGGGATGCCATCGCTGAGAACCCCAAGCGTGGGCGGGGTAGCCCTGTCCAATGGAGCAACACGAACCGACAAATCGGGTGACTCCAACGGTGTGGCAACATTCAGCGCAATTTCGACCTCTTCGCCAGAGAGAACACCTGAGAGAAGCCTCGCGTCGCGTACTCTCAGCACATCGAGGAGGTTCCGCATCTCGCTCGTGGTCGGGTCGAACAGCGTGCGCCATTCAGCCAGCGACTGCGATCTCAGCCACGTAACTAGATCGTCTTGAGACCGACTTGCAGACCAGGCTTCGACGACCGAGTGGGCGAGCCGTCTTGACTGGACGCCCTCGGCAAGCAGACGGAGTGCATCGGGAGAGTCAACACCCCACTTGAGATAGGCGGTGAGTTCAGGTGGGATGTCGTCTTCCAGGAAGAGGCGCTCATCTTCCATGCGTCGTGCATTAGCCCAGCCAATCGCAAGCCCGAGGCTCCAGGGAAGGTGTGTTTCGAATACGTCGCTGATCGCGTCGGCAAGCTGCTCAGCTCTAAATGCTGGGTCGCTCACCTCATCGAGTGCAACCTCGCCGATCTCAGGGAGCTCCGCGCCTTCCAACCACAGTGTCAGGAGTAGGCGATAGTCGACTTGAATCTTGGTCCCGCCTCCTCGACGGGTCCTCAGGGTGGGCACAGGCGCTTCCGGTAGCGAAAGAAGAATCTCAAGGCGTCCCTCGCCGAGGAGTCGCAGCAGCAGTCCCGCAGGATCCAAAAAGGTCACTCTCATCGATGTCGAGTTCGGCGATTGACGCAGCCACTCGATCGATCGCCCTCGCGGTCGCTATTGGCGCACCCGAACGCGCCCACCGTCGACGAGGTCCTGGGGCTGTGTCTCGGTAGGCCCTTACCGCTGATGCCGCGACAGCTCCGACCAAATCGCGCCCGCCTTCATCGAGCTGTTGCCATGCCAGAGTCCTCTGAAGAAACGCAGCAACATCATTGACTCCGAATTCCTCTCGGACCCGCTCAAGCTCCGCCGCCAAGAACCAGACAAATGAGATGAAGTCCGCGGCTATACCTGCGGCCACATCGAAAACCGCATCCTCACTTTGACGAAGAGCGTCGTCCAGTGCAGCCAGCTCGGCAAGTGCCTCCTCCGAGGCCAAGGCGGATTGGGCAACGAGTTGCTCAGGGTCTGGATCGAGTCTGTCGAAGTCAGTATCACTGAAGGATGCCGCCCGTGCTAATACCACGACCCCTTCTGTCTCCATGGCTGCCCGGCCCGCTCGTCCAATTGCGTTTAGAAGCCGGGAACCAGAGATGTAGTCTCGTTCACTTTCCTCGCCCCACGTTCTTCCTTGGCTTCCAACAACGACAGATCGCACAGGGAGGTTCACTCCCTCGGTTAGCGAAGTAGTAGCGACCAACACGTCAATGACGCCGTCGCGTAGCCCGTCTTCGATGGCACCGCGGACATCCAAGGGGAGCGAGCCATGGTGATAGGCAACTCCCTTGGCCACAACGTCTGCAAGTGGATGAGATGCCCCGAGTCGCGCGGTCACGAAAGCGCGGAGCTCAAGGAGTGCCGGCGAAGCACGTAGGCCAGGGCGTTCATTAGCTATGGATGCGGCGAGGTCAATCGTCAGCCGCTTGGTGGACTCCACCACCAGTACCGGACCCTGAGTGGCGAGGAACTCAACAAGTGGACCGAGCATGCGGTAGAACGGAGTGCTTTGACCAACTTCACGTTGGCGAGCGGTCCCATCCGCAGCTGCCGCGAGTGAAAGCGAGCCAATCGGTTGTGTTGTGGAGAGCCTACGGCGTTGCCCGGACGCGCCGGTCCGAGCGTAGAGCACACCATGAACTGGATACTTAAGCCGAAGGGGTCTCTGTGCAGATCGTCTCTCCTCTCTGACTTCCTGGGACCAGTCGGGGCTTGTTGTCCAGATGCAGTGGAGGCGGCGTGGGCCACGCCAAGCGGATTCAAAGGAGACGGCATCCCCTCTGCCCGTGCCAAGCCAAGCGGCAATCTGATTCTGATTCCCTAGAGCAGCGGACATCGCCAAGATCTGATGATCCGAGTCCTGCGTTGAGTTATTGACAAACGACACCAAGGTCTCGAACACCCATCCTCGCGACCTGTCGGCGACGGTGTGAACCTCATCAAAGACAAACAACTTGTATGTCTCAAGTACCGCCGTGGCGTCCCGCCGCAGGAGGAAGGAAAGTCGCTCTGGCGTCATGACCTCTACGCTAGGAAGCTGAACACCCAAGTCAGCGAATTCTGTGAAGTCGGGGATCTCGGCCCCTACGCTCATATCCAGGTAACGAAGACGCCTATCGAGGGACGCTCGAACCTCCCGACAAAGGCTTCGGGTGGGCGCCACGTAGCAGACGCCACCCCTTCCTGAAGCAATGTGAACCGCAATGATCAACTGCGACAAAAGAGTCTTGCCTGCGCTTGTCGGCATTGAAAGAACGAGTCGCGAAACGTCCGTCGAGAACGGGTTGGGGAACGACGAGCTCGTTCCTACGACCTGAATCTGAGGCGGCCAGAGGGTGGCCACTCGCGGAGATCCCTGAGCAAACGCACGGCGTGCCGCAAATGGGACGTCGGGGGGCAGGGCAGTCCAGATCGATGTCCCGCCAAGTCCTTCCGTGAACACGAGCAGGTGCGCAGCCACCCACTTTCCAATTCGATCTCCCTCTGATGCCTCGGCGGAAACGGCAGCGAGCAGAGATTCCGTCGCCGGCTCCATGCGATTCGTACTGCCGTAAACCAGAAATACGTGGAGATTTCGGACCGCGTCCGCGACCGCCGCAGCCGTGGCATAGGGAGTCGTCGCAAGGCCGTCGAAACCAACGGCTAGGACATTCAACTGTTGACGAACTGACCGGAGTTCGCGGAACAAGTAGTCCGAGTCAAGGGCAAGAAGTGCGCTTCCAAGTGCAAGACTGGACTCTGCCGGTGAAGCCACGATATCGATCTGTGGCATTCGGTCACGTGCGTCACGGCGATAGATTGCTAGTGAATTCGGCTGTATTTCGCTACGGAGGTAGGCGATCTGGGCTGCAAACACATATTCAAGCCGCTCGCGTGGTGCTAGATCCTTGGCTTGGAGAGCGATGTCGAATATGTGCCCAGCGACTCGAAGAGCCGCTCGCTGCCTATCGGCACCGTACAAGTCGAACGCTGGCAATACGGAGCCGACGGAATGCAAGTACCACGCCAGACCAACAAGTTCGTCTGGAACGTTTCGACGATTCAGCAGGAGGCCTATCTCAGCGGCACTTACGAGCGACGCAAGTTCTTCTGCCGACGGCAGCCGCTCACCTGTACCGAGGGCGGCCCGTAGGAGTGCCGGATCTAGAGCCCGCTCCACAGGTCTCTCCTGACGTCACGTGCGAACTTGGGGAAGTCATCGAAGGCAGCCAACAAGCCACGGAGACGAGGTGGATCGGCAAATTCCGGGAATAGGCGGACGAAACCCTGGAAGCTTCGAACAGGTAGGGGGGTGTTGACAGCAACAGCCACACCCGCGGCCGCGAAGTGTGACCTCTCGATCCAATAGTCCGGAAGAAGTGCGTAGAAGCGAGCAAGTTGAGGATCATCAAGATACTCGCCAATGAGGGAATACTTGTTCAGGTACTGAATCCCGCGTCGGTCTAGTTGCTGATATGCCTTCCTAAGCGTAGAGCTGACATGCGCACCTCCTGTATGTTTCTTTATTTCCCACAGCCGGAACTGCCATGAGTCGGGAGCCGCCTGATCATGAATGACCAGACCGTCGCCTCCAGGGTCTGTGACGTCGAGACTTGGGCCCTCGATGCGGACGACATCTTCCTCCGTTTCCGTCGCAACAGATAGGAAGAACCAGATGTGTTCTGCAACAAACGCCTGGAGCTGATCCTCAGGTTTGGGTTTGGCGGGAAGGCCAACAGCGCTCGATACGATTGCGTGGACACCGGTCTTGATCGGCTCAACTAGGTCCTTCCCTCCTTGTGTTTTGGCAAGCCAAGCGTCGAAGCGATCGATTCTGTGCCGACACCACCATCGCATGATGAGTGTGGCGACCACTCCGGGGGTCAATTGATCGTCATTCTCCGTCCAGCCCACCCATTGACAGGTCTTCATTTCATGACCGGCGCGAATGAAGTGATCTAGGATGCGTTCGATTTCCACTCCGCCCCTCTCGTTTGTCCTTTCCTACCCGTTCATTCCCCGAGGAGCAACATGAGCTCCAGTCAGGGGAGTCGTCTGACCGCTCGCATCACTCGGCCTTGTACGCCGGCCCGGACGTCCTTCCGCGCGGTCTGGGGTAACCCTGGGACCGCGCTCGTCAAGGACCGTGAGCCTGGTCCAGTCCAGGAGGACGTGGCACCATGCCGCAATGTCGAGCTCGCCCGAAATTCCCGCAGCGCCGGTGAGCTCGCCTCGCCTGCGGCTGCTCGCCCGCGTCATCCTCGGTCTGACGATCCTGGGCATCGCGTCCGGCATCTGGTTCTCGATCATCGATGCCGGAAAAGCCGAGACCGACATCGCCTTCCTCCTCAGCTTCTGCCTCTTCCCGATCATCGGATACATCCTGGCGATCCGCCGGCCGGACAACGCGATCAGCTGGCTGATGCAGGGCATCGGCGCCGCCTTCGGCATGGACTCGTTCGTGGGGTCCTACGCGAGCTACGCGATCCACGGCGGCGTCGGCGGGTTTCACGCAGGCGCGATCGCCCTCGCGTTCGACCAGCCGATGTGGGTGCCGATCGTCGGTCTGCCGGCGACGTTCCTGATCCTGCTCTTCCCAGATGGGCATCTGCCGTCGCCGCGCTGGCGGTGGTTCGCCTGGGTCCTGGGCATCAGCATGGTGATCACCTTCCTGGCGATTCTGTTCGGCCCGGGACGGTTCGAGGAGAGCGCGTTCCCGAACATGGTGAACCCGCTCGGCTCCGAGGCGCTGCGGCCGGTGCTGGCGGTCGCCACCGGCTCCATCATCATGCTCCCGATCGGCGTGATCGGCTCGCTCGTGAGCCTCGTCCAGCGGTTCCGCCGGTCCACGGGGATCGAGCGGCTGCAGCTGCGGTGGCTCGTGACCGCGGCGGGCACGGTCGCGATCCTCTACGCCTCCGCCCTCATCCTCTCGTTCAACAGCGCCTGGGGGACCGAAGCCACGCCTGGCTGGCTGGGGGTCATCCAGACGCTCGCCATCGTGTCCTTCGGCCTGATCCCGATCGCGATCGGGATCTCGGTGCTCCGATACCACCTGTTCGACATCGACCTCGTGATCAACCGGGCGCTGCTGCTCGCGGCGATGGTGGTCTTCATCACCATCGTGTACGTGGCAATCGTCGTCGGCGTCGGGGCCCTCGTCGGGAGTCAATCGACCCCCGTCCTGTCCGCGGTGGCCGCCGCGGTCGTCGCCCTGGCGTTCCAGCCGGCGCGGAGACGTGCCCAGCGGTTCGCCGACCGCCTCGTCTACGGGAAGCGGGCGACGCCCTACGAGGTGCTCTCGCAGTTCTCCGATCGGCTCGGGAACGCGTACGCGAACGAGGAGCTGTTGCCGAGGATGGCCCGGGCGCTCGCCGAGGGTACGGGTGCGTCCCGCGCCGACGTGTGGGTCCGCGTCGGCGACGAGCTCCGAGCGGACGCCGTGTGGCCGCAGGACGCCGATCGGCCCGAACCCCTCGTCGCCTCGGCGAACACCGAAGGGACCCTCTCCTCGTCGTCGATGCGCGAGCCCGTCCGCCACCGGGGTGAGCTCCTCGGAGCGCTGTCGATCACGAAGAAGCCGGGAGAGTCGATCACCGCGACCGAGGAGAAGCTCGTCCGCGATCTGGCCGCCCAGGCAGGTCTGGTGATGCGCAACGTCGCGCTCGCGGAGCAGCTGATGGAGACCATCGAGGAGCTCCGCGCGTCGCGCCAGCGCCTCGTGACCGCGCAGGACGAGCGCGCCAAGCAGCTCGAGCGGAACCTGCACGACGGCGCGCAGCAGCAGATCGTCGCGCTCACGGTGAAGCTGCGACTGCTCGGCCAGCTGATGGATCGTGACGTGGACAAGGCCAGGTCGATGGCGTCGGATCTCCAGACCGATGCGACCGACGCGCTGGAGCAGCTCCGAGACCTGGCGCGCGGCATCTACCCGCCGTTGCTGGCGGACCAGGGCCTCGTCGCCGCGCTGGAGGCGCAGGCGCGCAAGGCGTCCGTCCCGACCGAGGTTCGATCCGACGGGATCGGCCGCTACCCACAGGACATCGAGGCGGCCGTCTACTTCTGCGTGCTCGAGGCCCTGAACAACGTGGCCAAGTACGCCGAGGCGACGAGGGCGGAAGTGAGCCTGGCGCAGATCGATGGGCATCTCCGTTTCGCCGTCATCGACGACGGGACGGGTTTCGACACCGCTGAGACGAGCTACGGAACGGGAGTGCAGGGGATGGCCGACCGCCTGGACGCGATCGGCGGCGGCCTCCAGGTGGTCTCTCGAAAAGGCGGAGGCACGACCATCGAAGGCCGGATCCCGACACCGACGAGCTCAGGCGGCTGACCGACCCGGCGAGGAGCCAGGGCGGAGCCCGGCCCAGGCTCGGTATTCCCGCAACCGTGTGCAGACTCTTCCGTATCCCGTGTGAGCAGACTCTTCCGTATCCCGTGTGAGCAGACTCTTCCGTATCCCGTGTGAAAGGAGTGACGGTGAGCGAGGACGAAGCACATGAACGGGTTCGAGCGAGCGCCAAGGGAGCGGCGCCGACGGCAACGGAGCACGCGAAGGCCGAGGCGGAGCGGCTGAAGGCAGAGATGCTCACCGGGCCGATGAGCCAGGAAGTGCTCAGGCAGCAGGGGCTCATCTACGGCGGCCTGATCCTCATCGGCGTGTACATGGTGGAGCCGTTCCTCACCGCTCCGTCGCTCGACGCCTCCGCCACGATCTCCATCCTCGCGTTCGCGGTGGCGATCCCGCTCCTGGCCGCGCTCGTGATGGTCAACCGGCAGGAAGCCTTCCGCGGCCGACGAACCCCGTCCGTCATGGTCACCGTCGCGCAGGCGGTCGCTCAGTCGGCGGCCTTCGTCGGGATCGTCGCGGGCTTCTGGCACATCACGTGGGTCGCCGGGGTGACGTTCCTCGTTGCCGGGCTCGTCGCGGTGGGGATCCATTCGGCCGGCTTCTGGCGCCTCGAGGAGGCGCAGGAGCCGACGTCCGAGGACCGCGGTTAGGCTGACGAACGTTCGGCCGACAGGCTGCTTCTCGAGGGAGGTACCGGTATGGGAAGCGTGGTCTACGACAAGAGCATGTCCCTCGACGGCTTCATCGCCGGAGCGAACATGCGGGTTGAGGCGGGGCTCGGGGACGACGGGGAGCGCCTGCACGACTGGGCCTTCAAGGATCCGGCCGGCATGGAGCTTATCCAGCGCGAGGTCGGCAACCTCGGCGCGGTGATCTGCGGCCGGCGCACGTACGACATGTCGATCCCCCACTGGGGCGACGGCGGCCCGACCGGCGACGCTCGCGTCCCGGTGTTCGTGCTCTCGCACGGCGTTCCGGACGACGTCCCCGAGGGCGGCGTGTACACGTTTGTCGACGATCTCGAGACGACGTTGGCACGGGCGCGCGAGACCGCAGGTGACAAGAACATCAGCGTGATGGGCGCCGACACCGGGCGCCAATTCATCGACGCCGGCGTGATCGACGAGATCTCGGTGCACGTCGTGCCCGTGCTGTTTGGAAGCGGTACGCCGATGTTCGGGCCGGGCGTAGACGGGCACGTCACGCTCGAGTTCGTTGGATCGAGCGAGAGCCCTCACGCCACGCACCTGCGATATCGCGTCGTCCGCGACGGCTGACATCGAGCGAGCTCGTCGATTAGGCGACGCCGAGGTCAGGCCCCCCGCAGATCTGGGTCGATCGTGCCGTGTGGGATGACCGCTCGTGTGCGACGCTGGTGGGCGAGGCACCGCTAAGCGGTCGCCGAGGAGGAGAGATGTCCACGCAACCCCAAGAGCCGACCCGCGAGGACGTCGCGTACAAGGCGGCCCTCCGGCGAGCCGAGACGCTCCAGGCCTACTACACGCATCTCCTCGTGTACGGGGTGGTCAACGCCGGACTGTTCTTCATCAACCTGCTGACGCGCGGAGACGGCGGGAACTGGTGGTTCATCTGGCCGCTCGCCGGGTGGGGGATCGCCATCGTGATCCACACGCTGGTGGTATTCGGCGGCGTCTTCTCGCAGGACTGGAAGCAGCGGAAGGCGGACGAGATCTATCGTCGCGGTCAGAACACTTCATCTCTGACCTGAACAAGAAGGCGGTTCGGACGCCGCGAGCAACGGTGGGTAGATCCCGCACGAGGTCGCGCAGGTTCTCGAGGGCGACGTGTACTCGGGCATATCGGTCCCGGTCGATATCGTGACCGGGTGCCCTCTGCTCGGGTCCTGACGAAGCGCTCGCTGAACCGAGCCTTGCTCGAGCGCCAGCTGCTCCTGCGGCGCCGGCGGGTGCCGGCGCTCGACGCGGTGGAGCGGCTCGTCGCGCTCCAGTCGCAGGTGCCGCGCGATCCCTACGTCGCGCTCTGGTCTCGGGTCGAGCCGTTCCGCGCCGAGACGTTGTCCGACGCGCTGGAGGAGCGCCGCGTCGTCAGGATGACCCTGCTCCGCGGGACGCTGCACCTCGTGACGGCGCGAGACGCGATCGGCCTCCGCGCGCTCGTCCAGCCGGCGATCGAGGGCGTGATCTACGGCTCGAGTCCGCTGCGCACGGCCGTCGGCAGCGTCGACATGGACGAGCTGTTCACGGCGCTGCGAACCTGGCTCGAGGAGCGTCCGCGCACGCGCGCCGAGCTCGTGAAGGAGATCGCGGCGCGATGGCCGGACGCCGACGCCGACTCGCTCGGTTACGCGATGTACGCGCTGCCGACGGTGCAGGTGACGCCGCGAGGACTGTGGCGACGGAGCGGTCGCTCCGCCTTCACCACGGTGGAGGCGTGGCTCGGCGCGTCTCCGGACCCCGCGGCCGACGTCGAGACGCTCGTGCTGCGGTACCTCGCGTCCTTCGGACCGGCGACGCCCGCCGACGCCCAGTACTGGTCGGGCGTGCCCGCCCTGGGCGAGGTCTTCGAGCGGCTCCGGCCTCGGCTCCGCACCGTCCGAGACGAGGACGGCCGCGAGCTCTTCGACGTCCCCCGCGCGCCGCTCCCCGACCCGGACGTCCCGGCACCGGTCCGCTTCCTCCCCGAGTACGACAACGTGGGGATCGGCCACAAGGACCGGACCCGGATCGTCCCCGAGGGCATCCCGCGATGGACCGACGTCGGCTGGGGGTCGGTGCTCGTCGACGGGATGGGAGCCGCCCGGTGGCGGCTGTTCGAGACGAAGGCGGACGGGCGGCTGCGCATCGAACCGTTCCGGCGCCTGACGCGCGAGGAGCGCGTCGACACCCAGGACGAGGCCTGGCGGCTCGCGACCTTCCTCGCGCCCGAGACGGACGTGCACGTCGAACTCAGGGCGCGCGCCGCGATGTCATCGGGGTGAGGTGCGGCCGTTCGCGGGATTTGCGACCAGCAGAGCGGAGAAGGCTCCACCCCCCGGGCTCAGCGGGCGAATCGGCGGTCGGGCACGAACCACATCAGCGCGACCAACACCCAGAGCGCGTACGAGATCCACGGGCTCACGAACGCGAGGGGCACCGCCGTCGCGTAGATCACGAGTGACGCGTACCCCTTGACGTCCGAGCCGATCCCCCGTGCCACGGCCGAGTCAGGTCCGTTCGCACGGATCAGCGCACGGACGAGCAGGGTGTAGGCGAAGCCGGCCACGAGCGCCACCACGCCGTACGCCGCCGCGGGCAGCGGATATCTGTACTCCTCGCTCAACCACTCCGTCAGCACCGGGATGAGCGAGAGCCAGAACAGGAGGAACAGGTTCGTCCACATGACGGCTCCGCTGATCCGATCCGCGGCGCGGAGGAGGTGGTGGTGGTTGTTCCAGTAGATCGCCACGAAGGTGAAGCTGAGCGCGTACGCGATCAGCCCCGGCAGCAGATCATCCCCCACGTCCGCGAGCGTGTGCCCCTGCGGAGCCCGCAGTTCCAGGGCCATGATGGTGATGATCACCGCGAACACCGCGTCGGAGAACGCCTCCAGGCGCTCCGAGCCGAGCTCGATCAGGCCGCGCCGACCCGCCATCCCGCCGATGATAGGAGCCTGATGCCACGCGGGCGAGGGAGAGCTAGTTTCCGTATTGGAGCGTCTCTGGGCTTTCGAGCAAGAGCACGACCGCGCGCCGCTCGGCGACCGGTCGGTGTTCGATGCCTCGTGGAACGACGACGATGTCGCCCGCCCAGAGCTCGACGGCGTCGCGATCCTGGAGCTCGATCCGCAGGGCTCCCTCCCAGCACAGGAACAGCTCGTCCTCGTCGTGGTGGTGCCAGGGGAACTCGCCCTCGACCGCCGCGATCCGGACGATCGCGTCGTTCACGGTGACGAGGTCCCTCGGCTCGAACGGCCGGTCCAGCCCGCTCACCGCCTCGGGGATCGAGATCGGCGCTGCCGCACGCTCGTGTTCATCTCACGCTCCTCCATGGCTCATACGCCTCAGACCGGGTACTGGTCGTGAGCCTCCTGGAGCTCGGCGTCGGGCGACTCGCCCCTCGCGCGCATCTCGTTGAGGGTACGCAGGTACCGGTCGAAGCCTCCCGGCGCGTGGAGGTTCAGGAACCTCGCGGTCCCGCCGATCGCGACCGGGAACGCATGGACAGCGCCGCGCGGGGCAACCACGAGCGTGCCGGCGCTCGCGCGGACCGAGTCCCCCTCGATCCGGAACTCGAGCTCGCCCTCGAGGACGTAGAACGCGTCCGAGTGGTTCGCGTGGTAGTGCGGCTCTCCCGGCTCGCTCCCGGGCTCGAGCGTGTACTCGCTCACCATCAGGTCGTCGAACGCCGCGAGCAGCGCCGCGCTCCCGAGCTGCTCGGCGCCGTCCCGGCTCTGGATGTGCACGTCCATAGGCTCTTCCTCCCGAACTCCAGGGTGGTCAGACGTCGAGCAGCGGCGCCACCCGCTCGCCGAAGAGCTCGAGCTGCTCGATCGGATCTCCTACCGGCCACAGGAACAGCCGCTGGACCCCGGCCTCGGCGTAGCGGGTGAGACGCTCCGCGCACGCCTCCGCCGACGCGACCAGCAGCCGTTCGCCGAGCTCCTCGGTCGCTCGCCCGAGCGTGGGCGCCACCCACTCCTCCAGGACATGGCGGACGCGCGCCGGGTCGTCCTCGACTCGGAAGAACATGGTGGCGAGGGCGTTCGGGAACGTCTCGGGATCCTTGCCGTGCATCGGCAGCTGTCGGCGCAGCCGATCCCACGACCCCACGAACCCCTCGGGGGTGGTGTTGTAGGCGGAGGCGATCCAGCCGTCCCCGAGCCGGGCCACCCGTCGGAGCCCGGCGTCGGAGCCCCAGCTCCCGACCCAGATCGGCGGGCCACCGTCCTGGGCGGGCGGAGGTTCGAGGCGGATGCCCCGGGTCGAGTAGAACGTGCCCTCGAACGGCTCGCCGTCCGGATGCCACAGCGCCCGGAGCGCGCCGATCGCCTCCTCGAAGCGCGGCCAGCGCTCGTCCCACGCCAGCCCCGCGGCCTCGTAGTCGGGCGCGTAGGAGCCCGGCCCGACGCCGACGACCAGGCGGCCCCCGGAGAGCAGGTCGATCGCTCCGAGCGACTTCGCCAGCGCGATGGGCCCGCGGACCACGGCGAGCGCGATCGTGGTCGCGAGCGTCATGTCCCCGGTCGCCGAAACCACCGACGCGAGCGCGGTCGGCCCGTCCAGCCACGGCCGGCGGTGCTGGACGTGATCGTTCACCGACACGGCCGTGAAGCCGAGCCGTTGGGCCGTTTCCACGTACGCGATCAGCGAGGGGGTCTCGGGTTCGGACTCGCTCCACTGAAGGACCGGGAGATGCACCCCGAGATCCATCGTGTGGCTCGGCCGCGTCGGGCGTTCGGTCGTATCCGGGATCGCGCTCACCTGCCCAACCTCAACCCATCGGGGGTGAGTCCACCCCGGACGTGTTCCCGGCGAGGGCGAGCCGGTCGAGGAACCGGCGCCATCCGGCGGCGTGCGTCGCGGTCCTGCTCGGCGGGAGGCCGCGATGGACGAGCTCGACCCGGGTCCCGCCCGCTTCCTTCGAGAACCGCACCTCGACCGTGCTCGAGCCGGGCGGGAGCTCGTCGGATCCGGCGAAGCCCCAGGTGAAAACGACTCGGTTCGGCGGATCCAGCTCTCGGTAGCGCCCGCGCACGGGTGTCCCCTCGATGTCCATCGTGAACACCCCATCGGGTCGGGCATCGAGCATCGCGAATTCCCCCATCCACCGGATCATCGCCTCGGCCTCGGTGAAGTACGCGTACACCTCGTCCGGCTCGGCCTCGACGAACACCGAGGCCGTGACGGGCTCAGCTTCCACGCTTCCTCGATCGGACCTCGGACCGCAGGCGCTCCAGGCTTTCGGGCCAGAACTCGGCCATGAACCCTCGGACCGACTCGAAGCCCTCGGGACGGACCACGTACAGACGGCGCTGGCCCTCGGGCTTCATGGCCACCAGGCCGGCATCCCTCAGGACCTGCAGGTGTTGGGACACGGCCTGCTGGCTGATGTCGAAGTGGGCCGCGATCTCGTTCACCGAGCGGGGCCGGTCCCGGACCAGCAGCAGCATCGCACGGCGACGCGGCTCGGCCAGGGCTGCGAACGCGGCCTCCGAACCCATGTCCGGAAGATATCAAGCCTTGCCTTGTACAAGTGTTTACTTGTAGACTCGACAGGTCGGTACGAGAGGAGGAGGCATGAGCGCCGACGTTCGAGAGATCGTGACCGAGTACGTCCATGCGGTCGGGGACCGCCGGTTCGATCGGTTCGAGGAGCTGCTGCATCCAGAGGTCGAGTTCGGCGGGACGACGGTGGCCGAGCTGCGGGGAGCGTCGGTCGTCGCCGAGGGATACCGAAGGCTCGGACCGATCGTCCTTCGGAACGACATCAAGGAGCTCGTCGTCGACGGCGACCGGGCGGCGGTGCTGTACGACTTCGTGACCGATACCGAGGCCAAGGCGGTGCTCACCGCCGAGTTCCTCACCATCGAGGACGGATCGATCCGCTCGATCACACTGCTCTTCGACTGGCGCGTCTGGCCGACGGTGCTCGAGGAGCTGCAGCGGCGCACCCCGCCCGGCTGACCTCGGCCCTACGCGCTCACGCGGGGGATAACCCGACGCCGAACACGCCTGGTGGCGGGATTGGGCCTGCGCTGCACGGGTCCTAGCCTGCCACCATGGATACCTCGATGACCCTCCCGCCCCCTCCGGTCCAGGTCCCCGCCGCGAACCCGCTGGTCCGCGCGCTCCGCGCGCCGTTCGAGGCTCGGACGTGGAAGGAGACGATCCACCTCCTGCTCAACATGCCGTTCGGCATCGCGACGTTCACGATCATCGTGACCGGCTTCGCGTTGGGCTTCGGCATGCTGATCACGCTCGTCGGGATCCCGATCCTGATCGGGATGCTCTACGTGTCGCGCGCGATGGGCACGGTCGAGCGCGTTCGCGCGGGGCTGCTGCTCGACCTCGACGTGCCGAGTCCGTACCGGCCCGACCCGCCGCGGGACAAGTGGTGGCGCCCGTTCGTCTCGCGCGCGACCGACCCCGCGACGTGGACCGAGATTGTCTACCACCTGCTCTTGCTGCCGGTCGGCGCCATCACGTTCGCCGTGACCCTCACGTTCTGGACGACCGCGCTGGCGCTCCTGTTCCTTCCGGCCTATGCGTGGGCGCTGCCCGAGAACGCCCAGGTCGTCGACTCGTGGGTGCGCCTCACCTTCGATAGCGCGCCGAACGTGGTCGGGGTCGGCCTGCCCGGCGACGGTTGGGTGATCGACACGCCCGTGGAGTACGCGCTCGTCTCGCTGATCGGGTTCGCCCTGGTGCTGCTCACGCCGTGGGTTGTCCGGGGGCTCGCGACCGGGAACCGGTACCTCGTCCGCGGGATGCTCGGACGCGACATGACCGCTCGGGTGCAGGAGCTGACCGCGTCGCGTTCGGCGGCCGTGGATCTCGCCGCCGAGGACCGACGCCGGATCGAGCGCGACCTGCACGACGGCGTGCAGCAGCGCCTGGTCTCGCTGGCGATGGACCTGGGGCGCGCGAAGGAGAAGCTCGACACCGATCCGGGTCGCGCGAAGGAACTCGTGGACGATGCGCACGAGGAGGCCAAGCGCGCGATCACCGAGGTGCGCGACCTCGCCCGCGGCATCCACCCGGCCGTGCTCACCGATCGGGGGCTCGACGCCGCGCTCTCGGCGCTCGCGGCCCGGTCGCCGATGCCGGTCGAGGTCAGCGTCGACATCGCGAAGCGGCCGCCCGCCTCGACCGAGGCCGCCGCCTACTTCGTCGTCTCCGAAGCCCTCGCCAACGTCGCGAAGCACTCGAAGGCGACCAAGGCGAACGTCACCGTGCGGCGAGCGGACGACGGCTGGCTCACGATCCAGGTCCAGGACGACGGCGTGGGCGGCGCGTCGATGGTCGAGGGTTCGGGGCTCGCGGGGCTGCGCGATCGCGTCGGGGCGCTGGACGGCGAGCTGCACCTGCTCTCGCCCGAGGGCGGTCCCACCGTCCTGATGGTGGAGATCCCGTGCGTGTCGTGATCGCCGAGGACGGCGTCCTGCTCCGAGAGGGGCTCGGCCGCCTGCTAGCCGACGAGGGTCACGAGGTCGTCGGCTCGGTGGAGGACGCGCTCGGCCTGGTCGAGGCCATCGAACGCGGGCGGCCGGACGTCTGCGTCGTCGACGTCCGGATGCCGCCGACGTTCACCGACGAGGGCCTGCGGGCGGCGATCGAGATCCGCGAGCGCTGGCCCGGCACGCCCGTGCTCGTGCTCTCGCAGTACGTGGAGGAGCGTTACGCGACCGAGCTGCTCTCGGACGAGTCGGGCGCCGTCGGGTATCTGCTCAAGCAGCGCGTGGCCGACGTGCGCGACTTCCTGGACGCGCTCGAGCGCGTGGCCGGCGGCGGCACCGCCCTCGACCCGGAGGTGGTCGCGCAGCTCCTGGCGCGCGCGCGCCGCCACCCGCAGGACGAGCTCACGCCGCGCGAGCGCGAGGTCCTCGGGCTGATGGCCGAGGGTCTGTCGAACGCCGGGATCGCCGGCCGCTTGGTCGTGACCGAGGGCGCGGTCGAGAAGCACGTGACGAGCATCTTCACCAAGCTCGGTCTCGAACCCGCCGAGACCGATCATCGCCGCGTCCTCGCGGTGCTGCAGTACCTCGAAGATCGCTGACGGGCGAGGATCGGAAGGCGGACGCGAAGCATGCGGAAGGTCGCGTGGGGCATCGGCATCGTGCTGGGGCTCTTCTTCCTGATCCGCGCGATCGCGGAGCTGGTCGTGATCGACTTCTCCGACCCGGCCACCTACCGGGACGACTGGGGTGGGCCGAGCCTGGTCGGCGTCCTGCTGGTCCACTGCGGACCGGGACTGGTGGCCGCGGCCCTCGCGGCCGTCGTGTTCGTCCGCCGTTCGAGACGCCGGCGCCCCCTCGGGACGGGCTCGAGGAGATCGGCGACCTGATGGAGTGCTTCTCGTTCTGAGGTTCTGGGGCCGGGACTCAGGCGGTACGGCCGGGTCGATCGCCCCCCGCCGCGATCTCGTGGAGCACGGCGGCCCGGACGCGCTCGCGATCGGCGCCGCGCGCCGACAGGATCCTCGCCGCCGAGCACGTGTCGTCCCGCACCAGTCCGAGCAGCAGGTGCTCGGTCCCGATCGATCGGTGCCCGAGGTGGATCGCCTCGCGGAGCGCGAGCTCGAGCGCCTTCTTCGACCCCGCCGTGAGCGGAACGTGTCCCGACCAAGAGCGGCCGCCCGCCGTGGCGGCTCGCTCGAGCGCGCCCGGGCCGAAGGTGTCCTCGACCGTCCTTCGCACCTCGTCCAGGTCGATGCCGACGCTTCGGAGCGCGTCCGCGTCCTGGTCGGAGAAGGCCGATCGGTCTCGATCGACTCTCCGGACGTCCTCACGCACGTCGGGCTCGCCGACCCCGAGCGCATCGAGCGCTCGCGCGCCCGCCGTGTCCGGCGCACCGAGGATGCCCAGCAGAACGTGCTGCGTCGCGATATTCGGACGGCCAAGCTGGCGTGCCTCCTCTTGGGCGAGCGTGACGACCGATCTCGCCTGTGTGGTGAAGCGCTCGAACACCGCTACCTCCTCCGCGCGAGGAGGCGACCCCTCGCGTGCTTCTTGTGCACGGCCTGGCGGCTGACGCCGAGCTCGTCGGCGATCTCCTGCCACGACCATCCGCGGCCGCGTGCGTTCCGCACCTGGAGCGCCTCGAGCCGCTCGACGAGCTTGCGGAGCGCGGCGACGGATCGGAGCCCGATCCTCGGATCCTGGTCTCCCGCGGCTCCCGCGAGCTTCGTGGCCTGGCTCATGGGTGTCAATGTACGTTGACATCTACATCGTGTCAACCTTGATTGACGATCCGCGCGCGATCTCATACGACCGATCGGCTGGGGTTCGGGCTAGGGGCTCGAGCCCGGAGGATCCCCGATCCGCGCTCGCATGCTTCCGGTCGAGGGGACGAAGTAGTAGGCGCCGGTGAGCGGACGCGTGAAGCGCGTGAGCGCGTCGCGGGTGCCGGTGGTGAGACCGGCCATGCTCTCGAGCATCGCCGAGAGCCGTCGCTGTTCTCGGGCGAACCCGACGAACATCGTCCCGTGGTCGGTGACCGTTCCGTACGGCATGTTGCGCCGGAAGATCTCGCCGAACCGCTCCTGGTCCGTGCTCCCGACGTGCGATTCATCCGGCAGGTCCTCGAACTCGACGCTGTCGAGCTTCGTGCGTCCCATCACGCGCTCCTGCTCCCCGACCGAGAGCGATTCCCAGGCCGTGGCGTCGTGCTCCCACTTCTGGAGGAGCAGGATCGTTCCGCCCGCTCCGGGGCTGCCTTCGGGTATAAGGGCGACCTCGGGCGCATCGATCAGCGTGGGGTTCTTGGTCCCGTCGATGAAGCCGGTGAGGTCCAGGTCGTACCGGTACGACCAGCTCGACGTCTCCTCCGCGACCGACGCTCGATCGCGGAGCGATGCGATCGCCGCTCGCGCCGTGTCGAAGATCACGTCGTAGGCGCTCCCCGACAACCACAGGACGGCATCGTGTTGCGTGGCCGGCATCACGA
>Ga0307296_10000297_pt1 | contig 22483 bp, 21 predicted proteins | sample ER_DNA_153_FD_194467 | JGI IMG/M metagenome (GOLD analysis project Ga0307296, IMG submission 194467) | Bulk soil microbial communities from the East River watershed near Crested Butte, Colorado, United States - ER_DNA_153 | ecosystem: Environmental > Terrestrial > Soil > Floodplain | place... | reverse complement strand
CCCGCTCTGCTTCAGAAGCATGTTGAACGGCCCCTGGGTGCCGCCACCAATCACGGATATGCCGACAGTCTTGCCCTTGAGATCTGCGATAGTTTTGATTGGCGAATCCTCTTTCACCGCCCAGTAGACCGAAAAACCGCCGGGCTTTTCGAAGACGTGCTGTGCCACGATGTAGGCCTTCAGATTGCCGCCGACCACGCCATTCGACAGCGACAAAGGCGCCTGCGTTGCGCAATCGAGCGCGCCCGCGGCCAGCGCCTGCGTCATCGGTGCGGTGCCCTGGAATTGCGTCCATTCGATATTGTAGGTCTTGCCGAGATCGGGAAATTCCGCCGGCCGCCGCATCATCCAGTATTTCGATTCCTCGGCCGGAATGGTCCAGCCGACGCGGATCGTCTGTTGCGCATGAGATGCGCTCACGCCGGCAAAAACCGCAGCCACAGCCCCAGCCGCCAAAATAAATCTGGAAGATATCCTCATCATCCCGCTCCACTTTTACGATACCAACAGACGCAGCGCAAATTTACATGCGCCAAGCCTTTCATGGTTCAAACAATCAGGCAAGTCATCGGACCCCTGGGTGCGGCGGATTCCGGCAGAGCCGTTGAACCGCGGCATGTGGTGGTCTTGGGTGCATTGGCCGCGCCTCGAGGTTCTGAATGCAGGTAACACGAGAAATGGAATGGCTGGGGTTCGCGCGTCAGGCGCAGCCAATGTCGATTGAAGCGAAGCCGTCGTCAGCGACGAAAAACCGTTGCAGTCGCGCGGAAGGCGGTTAGAAATGCAGTTCGCATGGAAGCCTCTAATTAAACCAGGGATCCGCGCCAATGTATGACCCTGCGGGTGTTAAAACATTACCCGAATTTCTTGTTCCGGAGCAGATGAAAGCGTGGGTGTTAGGCGACCCGGACGAGCTTCTGCTGCGCGACAAGCCTACGCCCGTCCCTGGGCGCGCGGAGGTCCTGGTCCGCATCGACGCAGTCGCCATTTGCGCAACCGACCTTGAGATCATCCACAGCGGGTCGCCGGCAAGCATTGGCCGCGGCTTGCCCTTCAACAAGAATTTCACGCCCGGTCATGAATATATGGGCACGGTTGCCGCGCTCGGACCTGATGTCGACGAGTTTGCAATCGGCGAACGCGTCAGCGTGGAGATCCATGCCGGCTGCGGCCAGTGCAAGCGGTGCCGGCAGGGTATGTACACCTCGTGCCTCAACTACGGCAGACCCGACAAAGGCCACCGCGCCAACGGTTTTACTACCGATGGCGGGTTCGCCGAATACGCGGTCAATCACATCAATACGCTGGCGCGGGTGCCCAATACCATGAGTGACACGGAAGCGACGCTTGTCGTCACTGCCGGAACTTCGATGTACGGCCTGACCGAGCTGGGCGGCCTCGTTGCCGGTGAGAGCGTGGTGGTGATTGGTCCCGGTCCGATCGGGTTGCTCGCTGTGGCCGTTGCAAAAGCGCTGGGAGCGAGCCCGGTCATCCTGACGGGAACGCGCGACAAGCGCCTCGCGATCGGCAAGGAGTTGGGTGCGGACCGCGTCATCAATATCGCCGAGGAGAACGCAGTCGACGTCGTCAAAGGGCTCACCGGCGGAATCGGCGCGGATTACGTGGTCGAGTGCGCCGGCACCGAAGCCACCGTCAATCAGGCCATCCATATGGCCAATCGCGGCGGCAAAATCTGCCTCGCGGCATTTCCTCACGACCCCGTCACGACGGATTTGGCTCATCTGGTGAAGAACAATATTTACGTCTACGGGATTCGCGGCGAGGGCCGCAGCGCCACGCGCCGCGCAATGGCCCTAATGGCCGAAAAGCGCTTCGATGCGACGAAGATTCACACCCATACGTTCGCCCTCGCAGACCTGCCTACCGCGCTCCGCTACGCCCGCGACCGGGTTGAGGACGCGATCAAGGTCGTCGTCACCACCCGGCAAGCGAATTTGCTCGTCAGCGCAGCGGAGTAGTGCAACCTGGCGCGGGATCCGGAAACGTTTCACACCGACGAGTAGCGCTCACTGATTTCCTTGTTTGCCAGCAGCTCGCTAGCGGCAGCGTGGTAAACCATGGCGCCCTGATCCAGAACATCGGCGTGATCGGCGATATCGAGCGCCAGCTCCATGCTCTGCAGGCGAAGATTGGCGGGCCCAGCCAGCGTCCCTCCGCTCCGACGGATAGGTAGGACTCGAACCTAGGGCCAGACCTTAGCGCGCGTGAAGCCCTTAGCGGGCAATCATGCGATCCCGCCGAGATAGAGCCGCTTGACGATGTCGTTGCCTCTCAATTCGTCGACCGAATCGGCCGCGACGACGATTTCACCATGGACGATGATGTAACCGCGATCGGCAATCCGGATCGCCTGGTTGAAGTTTTGCTCCGCCATGAGCACAGTCAGACCGAGATGCTGATTGAGCTCGCCGATCTTGGCGATGGTCTGCGAGACCAGGAGCGGCGACAGGCCTACCGAAGGCTCATCGATCAACAACAGGCGTGGCGACGACATCAGCGCGCGCGCGATGGCTAGCATCTGTTGCTGCCCGCCTGACATGGTGCCGGCGAGTTGGCTCTGTAGCCCCTTGAGGGCCGGAAATGTTTCGAAGGCAAGCGCAAGATTACGATCGATATTACGCCGGGCGGCCTTGCGGAAGGCGCCGAGCATCAGATTTTCCAACACGGTCAGCTTGGGAAACAGCCGCCGCCCCTCGGGAACCAGCGCCACGCCGAGGTCGACGATGGCCTCAGTCGACAGCCTGGCCAGATCGTGCGTCATTCCGTCGATCGTCAGCGACATGCTTCCACGCTGTGGCCGAACCAGGCCGGCGACGCACTTCATCAGGGTACTCTTGCCGTTGCCGTTGGTGCCAAGCAATGCGACGGTCTCGCCAGCCTCGACATGGAGCGTGACACCGCGCAGCGCTTTCACGGCACCGTACCCCGCATCAAGGTCATTGATGGCAAGGCTAAGTGCCAAGGTAGGCCTCCTGCACGCGCTGGTTAGCCATGACTTCGGACGGCGTGCCGATCGCGATGATCCGGCCGGCGTCGAGACACATCACGCGGTCCGAAAAACGCATCACCGCCTGCATGATGTGCTCGATCATGATGATGGTGATGTCCTGACTCGCGAGGCTCATGAGGAGATCAAGCACCTCGTCGACTTCCGAGCTGGAAAGGCCGGCCATGGCCTCGTCGGAGATCAGGAGTTTTGGGTGCGTCGCCATCGCGCGGGCAAGCTCCATCTTGCGCAATTCCACCTGGCTAAGCTTGGTAGCCGACACGTCCGCCTTCGACGCGAGACCCATCCGCGTCAGGATTGACATCATGGTGTCGCGTCGTTGCGGAGCCGAGGCGGCTTCGTCCGTGACCGCCGCGAAGTCGAGCGCGACCATGAGGTTTTCGGAAACCGTCATGCTTTTGAACGGCCGCGGGATCTGGAAGCTGCGCGCAATGCCGCGGCGCGTGCGCATATGCGGCTGCAAGCGCGTGATGTCCTCGTCGCGGAACGTCACGGTGCCGGGCTCGGTACGGAACGCGCCGGAAATACAGTTGATCAGTGTGGTCTTTCCCGAGCCGTTCGGGCCAATGAGGCCGAAGCGCTCTCCCGGACGAATCTCGACGCTGACATTGTCGAGCGCGGTAAAGCCGCCGAAACGCTTGGTAAGCGCTGAGACCCGCAGCAAGGGCGCCTGGGTTTCGGGAGGCATCATCCTTCCCCATCGTTGCGATTGCGGCGAACCCTGCGGATCAGGCCAATGATGCCCTCGGGCGCGCCCACGACGAACAGCACCAGCATCACACCGAGCACCAGCACGTTGACTTCCGACGAGATGGTGACGGTCAGCAATTGTTGCGTCGTGCCCAACAGGATCGCGCCGATAACCGGACCCGCCCAATGCGCGGTCCCGCCGATCAGTGACATCGCGAGCGCCGAGACGGAGTAATTGAGGTTGAACGCGGACGACGGGTCCGCGTACTGCAGGTACATCGCAGCGGGTGCGCCGGCCGCGCACATCAGCGCGCCGGAGATGACGCACGCCAGCAGCTTCAGCCGCAGGGTCGGCACGCCGGTGCATTCCGCGGCAAGCTCATCGTCCTTGAGCGCCTGGAGACCGCGGCCAACCCACGAGCCTTGAATGTAGCGCGCCATCGCAACTGCCACCACCACGAGTAGGGCCTGAACAAAAAACAGCATCTGCACGTAGCTGTTGAATGGGGACATCACCGGCGGGCGCTGCATCTGAATGCCGGACGCGCCGCCGACGAAACGCCAATTCGTCACCGACGTCTCGATGATGATCGTCAGCGCAATTGTCGCGATCGAGAAGTAGATACCCTGCATGCGCAGGGTCAGCAGGCCCAGGGCGAAGCCAAGGAATGCACCGATGGCTGCGGCGGCTGCGATCTGCACGGCAAGCGGCGCGCCAAACGCCTTGAACAGAAACACGGCCGTGTAAACGCCAACACCGAAAAACGCACTGGTGCCGAAATTCACGTAACCGGCATAGCCGCCGAGAATGCTCCAGGCCACCGCGAGTACGATGAACTGCAGGATCACGTAGCAAGCAAAGAAGGGATACTCGTTGCCGATCACCTGTGTCATCAGCAGGGCGGCGACGAGAAACAGGATGGCCCCGACCCAGAACAAGATGCCGTTACGGTTCATGATCGCCTGCCGAACAGGCCCTGCGGCCGAACGGCAAGAACGCCGAGCAGCATCGCGAACGAAATGGCCGGCGCCCAGGAGGCGCCGAACAGGGTCAGGACGATCGTTTCGGCGACGCCGAGGATGATGGCAGCGACGAGCGTGCCGGTCATGCTGCCGAGCCCTGCCATGACCACGATGCAGAATGTCCGTCCGATATAGGTGCGGTCCAGTGTCGCATCGACGGGAGCGACGATGATAAGCAGGGCACCCGCGATCCCGAGCACGGCCGTTGCAATGCCGAACGCCCATTGCTTGATGCGGACCGGGTTGGCTCCCATTAGCCGTAGCGCCTCCTGGTCCTGCGCCACCGCGCGGATCGCGCGTCCCATGAACGTTCGCGACAGGTACAGCGTCAACAGAGTCGTCAGCCCAACGGCTACCACGAACGCGACGACCAGCCGGAACGGAATCCGCATATCGCCTATCCGCCAGGCCTTGCCGATATAGGACGCGGTGACCGAGCGCTGGTCCACACCGAATTGCAGAATGATCAGCACTTCGATGATGAACGCGATGCCGAAGAAGAACGCGATGCCACGCACGCCGGCATCGCTGCCGCGTTTTTCGAATGTCTCGTAATACAGGCGGTAGGCGGCAATACCGAAGACGAAGAGCAGCGGCGTGATCAACAGGCCTGCCAGCAGCGGGTCGATGTCATAGCGATCGTTGAGCAAGAACACGCCGTAGGACGCCCCTACCAGAAAGGCCGGATGGGCAAGGTGGGGAACGTCGAGCAGGCCGAAGGAGATCGACAACCCAAGGCTTACGGCCGCATAGAAGCAGCCGAGCAGCACACCGATCACCACCGCATCGCGCAGCAGGTCAAACGAAAACAATTGAGGTCCCCCCTGACCCGTTCTTGAGCCGCCGCTTCCCCGGTTCGCGTACGCCGGGGTTATCCGATTCCTTGCCCGGGATCATTTGCCCCGATCCCGGGCAGCCGCGCCATGGTCCGGAGAAAGGCCGCGAGGGTTAGTTCCGGGCCGCCTCAAAGGGAATAACGAGATCGCCCGATTTCAGTTTCTCGGGGAACAGGATCACCTGCTTGCCCGAACTGCGGAACTGCTCGATGTTCTTGTCCACAATACCACGGAACTGGGCCTGCAGCGTCGCAGTTTCCTTGCGCTCGCCGTCCGCCGAAAACACGATCGGACCAACGATGGTCTTGATCTCGTTTTCGTGCAGATATTTTGCCAGGGCCTTCTGGTCGAGTGAGCCAACAGCTTTGATGGCCTGCTCGACGAGTTGACCGCTGGCGTAGCCGAACGGCGCAAGATAGTAACCCAGCGGATCGACCTTGGCTTCCACGGCCTTTTTCGCATAGGTGTCGAAGAACGCCTTCGTGCCCTCGTAATACATGCTCTTTTCCGGGAGCCATGAATTGTAGTTGACGACGCCGTTGAGCAGCGAGCCCAGGTTTGCCATGACCGCGCCGAACTGCAGGCCGACCATGCCGCCGCCGAAAATCTTGACGTTGTCGCCGATCCCGAGCTCATTGACGGCGCGCAGGATACCGGCCGAATCCGGCGGATAGGACGCGACATAGACGATGTCAGGCTTGGCGGACTTGAGCGCGCGGAGGATGCCGGAGAATTCCACCGTGTTGGGCGGATAGGACTGGTCGAAAACGACCGGCATGTTCATCCGCTTGGCGACGTCCCGCGCGGTCAGCGCCAGATTCTGGGCGAATTCCTGGTCGGCCGCGAGAAGCGCAACGGTCTTGCCGCCGGCCTTCTGGCCGAGCTCGAGAAACGATGCCGCCCAGGCGTCGGACGGTCCCCACGGGGCGTTGTTGAACCACATGTCGTGGCCAACCTTGCTGTTCACCTGAAACGAGAAATTGCCGATCAGCAAGATGCCGCGCTGCTTGACGAGCGGCATGATCGGCGCCGTGGGCACGGTTCCGTAGGGCGCGAACAGCAGATCGACCTTGTCGACGTCCAGCAGCTTCGAGTAGATCGCCGGAGTCTCTGAAGCGCTCGATTTGTCATCATAGACGACAAGTTCGACTTTGCGGCCGAGCAGGCCACCCTTGGCGTTGACATCGTCCCGCCAGATCTCGATGCCGAGCAGCGAAGCCTGGCCGCCGCCGGCGAGACCGCCGGTTAAAGCCATGCTCATGCCGATCCTGATCGGCGGCTGTTGAGCGCTAACGCTCGAGGTCAGCCCAAGCACGGCGACGGCGATGGTTCCGCCGAGAAGTGTCCTGCGTTTCATTGATCCTCCCCATATGTCTCGTTTTTTGGTCGTATATTGGATGAACAAAGCCGACATCACAATGAAAAAGCGCCACGTCCGCTTGACATGCGCTTGGTCCTTTTGATCATGCCTTCTCCCCCTCGTTCAGATTCGTCCCAAGGCCGTCAGGATAACCTGCGGCGTCAAGGGAATCTCGGTGATAATAGCGCCGAACGGCTTGAGTGCATCATTCACCGCGTTAGCCACTGCCGCGGCTGCTCCCGCCGTGCCGGCCTCGCCGGCGCCCTTCGCGCCCAACTCCGACTCCGAGGTCGGTGACACCACGTGCCCCACATCAATATCGGGCATTTCGCCAGACATCGGAACCAGATAATCGGCCATGTTGGCGTTCGTCAGCTGCCCGCGCTCGTCGTAGATGCATTTCTCGAACAGCGCCGCGCCGAGGCCTTGTACCACCCCACCCCGGATTTGCTCGTCGACCAGCTGCGGATTGATGATCGTGCCGCAATCCTCGACCACCCAATGTCGGAGAAGTTTGACGAAGCCGGTGTCGACATCAACTTCAAGCCATGAAGCCTGAACGCCATTGGTGAAGGCGAACGGATATTCGCGCGGCACAAAGTGGCGCGTCGCCATCAGCTCAGGCTGAATGCCCGGCGGCAGCGTATCGGGGCGGAAATACACGATTCTGGAAAGCTCCTTCAGGTCGATGCGCGACGAGCCGTCGACGGCGCTTACAATCGCATCGTTGACGATGTCGAGGTCGGCGGGAGAAGACTGCAGGATCGCCGCCGCGACGTCCAGAATGTTTTTGCGCAATATTTTGGCCGCCTGCAGCGCGGCCTCGCCGCCAATTCCAGCGCCGCGCGATGCCCAGGTGCCGCCGCCGTAGGGCGTATGATCGGTGTCGCCGAGGATGACGCGAACGCGCTCCATCGAAACCCCGAGTACGCTGCCGACGATCTGCGCCGTAAGCGATTCCGAGCCCTGCCCCTGCTCGGTGATGCTGGTCTGGCAGATCACCGAACCGGTGGCGTCCAGCCGCACCGCAACGCCATCCTGCGATGAGATGCGCGCGCCACCGACACCATAAAACGCCGCGCTCGGGTTGGTGACTTCAATAAAACTGGCGATGCCGATCCCGCGATGAACGTTCTTCCTGCGCAATGTCGCCTGCTCCGCGCGCAGTGCGTCATAATCCATCATCGTCATCAGCTTGTTCATCGCGGCGTGATGCGACAGCAATTCAAACCGCAGGCCCGAAGGCGACGCGCAGGGATAAGCGTCATCGGCAATGAGGTTGCGGCGGCGAATTTCCACCGGGTCCATTCCGATTTTTGACGCCGCCAGGTCGACTAGGCCCTCGGTCACCGAGCAGGCGATCGGATGACCAACGGCGCGATACTGGCACATCACGTTCTTGTTCTGGAACACGACGCGGGCCCGCGCGCGGTAATTCTTCGTCATGTAGGGGCCGCCGACCAGATTGACGACCTGGTTTGCCTCGATGGCGCTAGTGCGCGGATACATCGAATACGGACCGATTCCGGTGAGATCGTCGATCTCGAACGCCGTGATCGTCCCGTCACGATTGACCCCGATCCGCCCTTTGCAGCGATGGTCGCGCGCGTGAATGTCGGTGTTGAAGCTTTCGACCCGGTCGGCGACGAACTTGACCGGCCGCCGCAACAGTTTTGACAGCGCATAGGTCGCCATCTCGTCCGCATAGATGTGAACCTTGATGCCGAAGGAGCCACCGACGTCCTTGCAGACCACGCGAACCTGCGAGTCCGCAAGCCCGAGATGGAGGGCTGCGATGTTCTGTACCATGTGCGGCGCCTGCGTACCCTGGTAGATGGTCAACCTTTGTTCGGCAATATTCCAGTCGGCCACTACCGCACGGGACTCCAGCGTCACGCCGGTGTGCCGCCCAAAGATGAAATCCGCCTCCACCACCTCGTCGGAGCTGGCAAAAGCCGCATCGACAGCGCCAGCGTCGAGGTTACGTTCGAAAGCAAGGTTGTCGCCGAGCGAAGGATGAATCACCGGGGTTTCGGGATCGAGCGCGGTGCGCATGTCCGTTACTGCATCCAGTTCCTGGTATTCAACCCTGACGGTTTCCGCTGCGTCCTCTGCCACGGCGCGGCTTGTCGCCACCACTGCCGCGACGGCTTCCCCCTGCCAGCAGACGCGGTCGATTGCGATCGCATGCTGCGGCGCAGACTTGAGGCCCTTCAAATGCGACAGCACGCCAACCCACGGCGTGACGACGGCCGCAAGCTCTTTGCCTGTCACGACAGCGATCACATCGGGCATACGCCGCGCTTCGGCGGCGTCGATGGCAATGATCCTCGCATGGGCATGGGGCGAGCGCAGGAACACCACATGCGCCATGCGCGGCAGCTCCATGTCGCTGACATAAAGCCCGCGTCCCTGCATCAACCGCTCGAGATTGGGCCGCGGAACCACCTTGCCGATGTATGAATTCGGCCGATCCAGGACCGTGAGGCCATCGGGATTTGTCGATGCGACCTTCATGGCTTGCGCCCCATACGGGCCAGCGCCGTGGTCTCGACCGCATCGATAATGGCCTGATAGCCGGTGCAGCGGCAGTAATTGCCGGACAGATGCTCGCGTATCCGCTCCCGATTTGGCTCGGTCTCCTGCTTCAGCAGGTCCTGTGCGGCTATCAACATTCCGGGCGTGCAGAAGCCGCATTGCAAAGCGTTGCGATCTCGAAAGGCGGCCTGCAGGTCGGCGATCTCGCCGCTGTCGGACAGTCCTTCAATGGTTACGACAGATGCGCCATGTGTCTGTACCGCCAGCATCAGGCAGGAACGAACGATCTCGCCGTTGACGCGCACCGTGCAAGCGCCGCAAACCCCATGCTCACAGCCGACATGCGTTCCGGTCAGCTTCAGATGCTCGCGCAGGAAGTCCGCCAGGTTGAGACGCGGCAGAACATTCGCATTGACGGATTCACCGTTGACTTCGAGCGAGATTGGCAGGGCGGCCGTCACACCGGTCCCCCGGCGATGAGATCGGGACGACCAAGAAGCGCGGAGGCGCAACGCGCCAACAATATCTTCGCAAGATGCCGCCGCATGGCAGCGGACGCCTGCTGATCCTCTTGGGGGTCGAGTTCTTCGCCGAGCGTCGCCGATGCCTCAGCCAATACCGCCGGCGTGACGCCGATGTTGATCAGTTTGCCCGCCGCCTTGACCAATATCGGCCGGTCGCCGACGGCAAAGTATGCCATGCGAAGGTCGGTGAACAGACCGCCTTGCACAATCGCCTGCGCCGCCAGACCTGCAATGGCATAATCACCGTGCCGCCGGGCGAATTCGTGGAAAAAGTACGCGGATTTTTTTTGCGCAACAGGCACTTCGACGGCGATCAGTAGTTCCTGCGCCGACAGCGCCGTCTCGTAAATTCCAGTGAAGAAATTCCCGGCCGCAATTCGCCGCTCGCCGGTTTGACCGCGAACAACGATGGTCGCATTCAGCGCGACCATGCTGGCCGGCAGTTCGGAAGCGGGATCGGCGTGCGCAAGGCTGCCGCCGAGGGTGCCTCTATTCCGGATCGCAGGATGCGCGACATGAGCGACCGCTTCCGTCAGCAATGGCGCGTGCGATGCAATTTCAGGGGATTTCAAGAGATCAACGTGGCGCGTCAGCGCACCGATGCTCAGGACACCGCCCCTCACCGCGATCCCCCGAAGTTCGGCGATCTCACCGATATCGACGATCAGTTCGGGAGAGATCAAACGCAGATTCATCGCGGGCATGAGGCTTTGGCCGCCTGACAGGACTTTCGCCTTGTCCCCATATGCGGCGAGCAATTCCAGCGCGTTCGCAACGCTGGTTGCGCGTGCGTAGCTGAAAGCCGAGGCTTTCATTGGCGACCTCCCCGGCCGGATTTTGGCGTATTTTCCAGAATTAGAGGGCGGCAACCATCAAAGGTCAAGTTTGTTTATCGAACGGCTATTTCGGGGGATTTGACTTTGGACTTGCGGTATCCTTGTGAACGACGCACGGTTTGGTTCTCATCAAACCACCGGAGGAGGAGGAGGCAATGAATCTGGGTTTCTTTACGATGCCGATTCACCCTCCCGAAAAGGATTGGCGGCTATCCCTCCGGGAAGACCGGGAAGCCTTTTTGCTAGCCGACGAATTGGGGTTCACTGAAGGCTATGTCGGCGAACACATCACCGATCGAGCCGAGAATATTACGTCCTGCATCGCGTTCATCGCGTGGATCGCCGCCGCCACCAAGCAAATCAGGCTGGGTACCGGCACGATCAATATGCCGAACACGCATCCGGCCGCGGTCGCGGCCGGCGTGGCAATGCTCGATCACATGCTCGAGGGACGCTTGATTCTCGGAATAAGTCCCGGTGGACTGCTGTCGGACGCGGAATTGTTCGGCAACCTCGATGCCAATCGCAACGAGATGTTTCTCGAATCGATCAATCAGGTTCTGGATATCTGGGCCGGCGAGCCGCCTTACAATTTTCAAGGCAAATACTGGAACATCTCGACGCAAAGGACCCTGATCAGGGATATCGGCCAGGGATACATTGCGCGGCCATTGCAGCGGCCGCATCCGCCGATCGTCGTGACCGCCGTCGCGCCGTTCTCAAAAGGCGTTACCGAGGCTGCCGCGCGCGGCTGGGATCCGATTTCGGCGAATTTCCTGATGCCGGTCTGGGTGAAAAGCCACTGGCCCAGATATGTCGAGGGCTGCGAGCGCGGCGGCCGCGCTGCCGATCCTGCAAACTGGCGCGTCGCAAAGAGCATCTTTGTTGCCAAGGACGCGGCGACGGCAAAGGCCTACGCGACCGATCCGGACGGGCCCTACGTCTTTTATTATCGTTCGTTGTTCACCAAACTAAAAATGAGCGGCCGTATCGAGCTGTTCAAGACGCGCCGTGACCAGCCTGACGATGAGGTGACGCTGGAGACGATCTGCGACAAGCTGATCATCTATGGAACGCCGGAAAGCGTTGCGGATCAGTTGCTCGCTTTTCAAGACGAGGTTGGCAAGTTCGGCACGCTCTTGTATGCCGGCAAGGACTGGAAAGATCGCGAGCTTGGACGCCAATCCATGATTATGACGGCTGAAAAGGTCATGCCGCGCGTTAACGCAGGGATCTTGAAACAATCCAAGGCCGCGGAATAGTCCGCAGCCAACTCCGAGAATGCTCATCGTGGCTCTGACCGATCGCATCCCCTATCAGGCGCAAGTCGACCGGCCAAGGTTAAAGTTGCCGGACGGCAAGAAACTCGCGGTGTGGGTCATCCTCAACGTCGAGGAATGGCGGATCGAAAACGCGATGCCGCGAACGGTGCTGAGCCCGCCGATGGGGCAGCCGCTGTTGCCGGATGTGCCCAACTGGTCCTGGCATGAATACGGTATGCGCGCCGGGTTCTGGCGGCAGTTCAAGGCGCTCACGGACCGGAACATGCCGGTGACCTTGGCGCTGAATGCGAGCGTATGCAGCTCCTACCCTCGCGTCGCTGCCGCCGCGCTCGAGGCCGGCTTTGAATTCATGGGCCATGGGTTCGTTCAGGGCCCGATGCACAGACTGGACAACCAGGCCGAAACGATCAAACGGGCCGTTGAAACCATCGCCAGATTCACGGGCAAGGTGCCGAGATCGTGGGAAAGTCCGGGCCTGACGGAAACCGACGAAACCCTCGATCTACTTCGCCTCAACGGCATCGAATATTTGGCGGACTGGGTAATCGACGATCTTCCGCAAGATATCGCAACGCCTCACGGCACAATCACGACAATTCCCTACTCAGTGGAGACCAATGATATCGTCATCCATGCGCTGCAGCATCTTTCCTCCGAGCAATTTCTGAAGCGCTGCACCGATCAGTTCGATCGGTTGTACCTTGAGGGCGCAACGAACGCGCGGATCATGGCAATTTCCATTCACCCCTACATCACCGGTGTCCCGCATCGCATTAAATATCTGGAGGCTTTGCTCGATTACGTCATCGCCCATGACGGAGTCGCTCTGATGACTGCGAGCGAGATCGGCGACTGGTATCGAAGCGAAATGTCGAAACTCTAATTCGGATGGGTGATCCGCAACAGCGCTGAACCGAACTGCTTGCGGCGATCGTCCGGGGATAGCCTGGGCGATGGTTTCTTTCTCATGGCTTACGCGTCGGTAAAGTGTCATCAGCGGCAAGAAACCGGCCGTAACCGCTATGCGCAAACAGCAGCGGCTCTCTCCGGTTGTACGCATAGGCCTCGACCGCACCGAGGAAAATCACATGGTCGCCGCCATAATATCGATTGGCTGCGCGGCATTGAAAGTTTGCAACGCTGTCCGCAAGAATCGGAGCGTTGCCAAGGCCAGGCGTCCATTGAACCCCGGCAAACTTGTCCTCCGAGGATTTTGCGAATCTGCTCGCAAGCGCCTGCTGCGATGCGCCAAGGACATTGACCGCGAAATGGCTGGCATCCTGGAATACGCTCATGCCCTGAGAAAAGATCCCCAGGCTCCAGAGTACGAGCGGCGGATTCAGCGATACCGACGCGAACGAATTGCAGGTCAGCCCGTAGGGTTTCCCGTCCGCCGTGGCGGCCGTGATAATGGTAACGCCGGTGGCAAAGGTGCCCAGCGCGTTACGAAAATCCCGCGGATCGATTGGTGAGTGATCGCTGGCCAGTTCGTTCGCTGGATCTGGACTGATCGGATGCTTTGGCGCGTCGGTCATCCGGCGGCCTCAAAGCGTCAGGTTTTCGGATGGCAGGTCAAGCGCAACGCGGCCGTAGTTGGTGCCAGCGGCATCGAAATTGAACGCGATGTGCGAATTAATCGCGTGGGCATCGCGAAACTGCCGCTGTAGCGTTCCGCTCGTGAATAGTCCGCGCGCTCCGCTTGCCGCGAACAACAGCGACACGGCTTCGGTGCAGAGATTGACGGAATAAGCCCCATCGCGGCGCGATTTGGTCTTGGCCGCCATATCCGGGATGTGGCCGCGCTTTGCCTCGGCCATCGCCTCGATGCATGTCGAGCGCATGATCAGGCGCGCCGCATCGATCTTCGCGGAAGCTTCGGCAATCTTGATCTGGGTGCTCTGCAGGTCAGCAAGCCTGGCGCGATTGTAGGTCGATGCGCGGTGCCGCGCGACATCGACATAATCATCCAGACAGGCCTGCGCATTCCCCAAGGCCGCGCCGGAAAGCACATATGGAAACAAGGAGAACACCGGCAGCGCATAAAGGGCATTTGGATTGACGGCGCTACCCGGGGTCGGGCCACCGGCGAGATCGCTCACCGCGATCGTCATGGGCTCGGCAACAAAGGCATTCTCGACTTCGACGTCATTCGATCCAGTTCCCCGCAAGCCGGCCGAATGCCACGTATCTTTGATTTTGTAGTCGCTTTTGTTGAGCAGAAAGATGCGGTATTCGATCCCGTCCGCTTCGTCGTCGGACGAAACAACGCTGGCAAGCATATTCCATTCGCTGGAATCCACTCCCGAAGAGAACGGCCAGCTGCCTCGCAATACGTATCCGCCTTCGACTTTTCTGGCGCGACCGGCCGGAAATATGAAAGAGGATGCAATCAGTGCGTTGGGGTCCTGGTTCCAGACCAGATCCTGGGCGCGTTTGTCGAACATGCCCAGCATCCAGTGGTGGCTCGCGAGATTGGCGAAGTTCCAGGCCACTGATGCGTCGGCCCGCCCGAGGGCATCGGCGCAATCGACCAGCGCGACGTAATCGAATTCCTCGCCCCCCACCCTCTTGGGCTGCACGATCCTGAACAAACCGGCGTCATGCAAATCGCGTTCGGTCTCCGGCGGCAGACGCCGCAACTCCTCAGTCCGGGCAGCGCGATCGCGCAATTTTGGAATGAGCGCCTTGGCACGAGCGATCATCGCTGCATAGGCGCGGTCGTCCGTCTCCGGCCCCGGAGGCAGGTTTGTGTTTGGCTTGCGACCAACACCTGGCATTTTGACGTCCTTGCTATCTCGCCCGTCGTGTGGTTTTGGGATACGACAGATCGGGATGGAGAGGCAGACCGCCTCTCTTCGTCTTGCCGTGTCGCGACCAAAGCTGGTTGACCGGCCGGAGCTACTTGACGATTGTTTGTCGCCTGATCATTAATTAAGGCGCGGCCGGCGTTGCCCGTCAATCGAATTCGACAGAAAAGACCTCTCATGGACAAGACCGTTGGAATCGTCGGGCTTGGCATCATGGGCGGCGCGATTGCGCGCAATCTTGTCGATCGGGAATGGCGCGTCATCGGCTTTGATATCGACGCCGCACGACGATCCGAACTTGCGCTGGCCAATGTCACAATCGCCGGCGACGTCCGCCAACTGGCGCGCGATGCGCCTATCATCATGACCAGCCTTCCCAATCCGGCCGCGGTCGAGGATGTCGCGCAAGCTATCGCCAGTTCCGGTCAATCTCAACGAATTGTGGTCGAACTCTCGACGCTCAGCATCGCCGACAAACTCCGCTTCGAGGCGCTCCTCAAGAAAGCCGGCCACATCGCGCTGGACTGTCCCCTGAGCGGAACCGGCGCGCAGGCAAAAGTTCGCGATCTCGTCGTCTACGCCAGCGGCGACAGCAATGCCATTGCACAATGCATGAATCTGTTCTCCGACTTCGCCAAGCAAAGCGCCGATCTTGGAAGCTTCGGTAACGGCAGCCGGATGAAATTCGTCGCCAATCATCTGGTAGCTATACACAACGTCGCTACCGCCGAGGCAATGATTTTGGCGCAACGCGCCGGGCTCGATCCAAAAATAGTGGTCGACATGGTCGGCCCGGGCGCCGGCGGCTCGCGGATGTTTCAGATGCGGGCGCCGATGATGGTCGAAGGCATTTATGAGCCTGCGACCATGAAAGTTGCGACCTGGCAAAAGGATATGGCGATCATCGCCGAGTTTGCCGAGGGCGTTGGCTGCGCCACCCCTCTGTTTACGCTGACCCAGCCAGTTTACGCAGAGGCGATGGCGATGGGATTGGGCGACCAGGACACGGCTGCCGTGTTCGAAGTGTTACTGAAAACCATTATCACCGATCCCAAGTCTGCTGGTCGGGATCGCGGATAGCAGTTCGCATCATCACGCCTGAACAATCACCTCCACAAGGTCAACCCAATGATCGATGGCAAGAATCGCTATGGCCGCACCGCCGCTCGCATCCACGACGCCGACGGCCTCGCTCGGCGTCCGTCGTCCGTCACGATCGATATTCACGCCCATATTGTGGTCCCCCAAGCTGCCAAGCTGGCGCAGCCGCATATCGACACAAGCCGGATGCCGCTCGCGTATTTTTCGGATGGTGCCAGTAAGGAAATCAATGCCCAGCAGGAGAAGGACGTGCGCGAAGTCATGACCACGATCGAGCGCCGTCTGTTTGATCTCGACAAGATGGGCATCGACATTCAGGTCGTGGCGCCGGCGCCGGGCCAGTGTTACTATTCGATCGATCCGAAAGTCGCGGAAGCCGCCCATCGCCTCGCCAATGAAGGCGTGGCGGAGTATTGCTTGCGCAAGTCCGACCGGTTTGTCGGGCTCGGTGTCGTTACGCTGCAGCAGCCGGATATCGCGGTCCGAGAGCTCGACTACATCATCAATGAGCTAAAGCTGAAGGGCGTCGAGATCCTGACCAATGTCGATGGCCGTGAATTGTCCGATCCGAAATTCCGGCCGTTCTTTGCGAAGGCCGAGCAGCTCGGGGCGTTCATCATGATGCATCCGAGCGGATTCACCCATGGCGAACGACTGACCCATTTCTATTTCAACAATGTCCTGGGAAATCCGCTCGATACCACGGTCGCGCTTCACCACCTGATCTTTTCCGGTACGCTGGCGCGCTTCCCCGATTTGAAGCTGATGGCCGTGCATGGCGGTGGCTATCTTCCCGGCTATTCCGGCCGGGTGGATCACGCCTGGGGCGCGCGGCAGGATGCGCATGGCGATTTGCCATTGCCGCCGACGACGTATTTGCGGCAGGTCTATCTGGATACCGTGGTCTTTACCTATCACCAACTGGCATATCTGATCGACGTCTTCGGTCCGGACCGGATCGTGATGGGTACCGACTACCCGTTCGATATGGCCGAATATAATCCGATCGGGCATATCGCGGGGGTGCGCGGAATGGACGAAGCAACCTTGGCCCAGATCGCCGGCGGAAATGCCGCTAGAGTGCTTGGTCTTGATGTCTAGGGCGTATTCCGCAAGAAGCATGCTCCCGGACTTGGTCGCACCAACCAGAGAACATCGTCTTTGCGGGCATTGGAAAGTAATCCGATCGTCCGGTCTGTCTTGAACCTCTATCCGCTTCAGAGCGACGCATACCTGCGCCGGCCCGCCGGTGCATTTTGTGCATTTTGCATGCAGGGTATCATGGAAGACCTGTTCGAATTCCTGTTCGGCGCCAGCGGCCGCATCAACCGGGCCAAATACTGGCGCTCGGCTCTCCTCTTTACGCTGGCCGGGCTGATGGCCGCCGTGATCCTGTTTACCGCCGCCGGCATTGCGGCGCCGCTCTTCATCATCGCGGTCGTTCTTGTGCTCATTCCGTGGCTGCTCTGGGGGTTTTCCATCACCACCGAGCGGCTGCATGATCGCGACAAGAGCGCCTGGTGGCTGGTGGTGTTCTACCTGGTGCCCGGCGTGCTCGGCCAGCTTGCCAAAACAGCGTGGTTTGCGGGAGCGGCGGGCCCAGTGCTGCATTACATCCTGGCACTAGCGAGTTTCGCGCTCACGATCTGGGGATTTGTCGAAATCGGTTGCCTGCGCGGCACCGCTGGCTCGAACACATACGGACCCGACCCGCTTCTACAGGCTAGACGGCGAGGCTGAACGGCCAGACTCCAAAAACAAAAAAAGCCCGGCGGCCGTCAGGCCACCGGGCGAATTTCACATGCCTCGAATAGATACTTATTAACTCATACCCCGCAAGTCGGATTCAAACTTTCAAAACACTGCCGCGCTTTCCCCAAGCATCGCCGTTCCCGCAACATGATTACGGTGGTGTCGCGCGGTCAGTGTTGCTCCGGATCGTTCCAAAGACTCCGGCCTCGGCTAAGAATGCGATGCGGGCATCGTCATAGCCGAGCGTCTTGCGCAAAACATCCCTTGTATGCTCGCCCAGCAAGGGCGCTGCGACTGGATCGGCGACCGGCGTCAGGTCAAGGCGGAGCGGCGATTCGATATTGGGGACCGAGCCTGCGGCCGGGTGCGGAATCTGGCTGACGCGATGACGCTCGCGCACTTCCGGCGAGTTGAAAGCCTCCTCGACAGTACGCAGATAACCGACAGGGACATTAGCTGACTTCATCTTCGCCACCCAATGTTCGCGAAGGTCTTGCGCAAAAATCTCGGTGAGGATCGAGCGCAGTTTTTCCTTGTTGGCCGTTCGTGAACGTCGGTCGGCGAATTCACCGCTGGCGAGATCCGGTCGGCCGAGCAGTTCGATGACGAGGCGGCGATACAGCCGATCATTGGCGCAGGCGATATAAAACGGCGCGTCGGAGCCATGATAGACACCGACTGAAGGTGATCCGCTGGGTGAATTCCCCTGACGGCTTGGATTCACACCGGTCATCAAATAGGCCATGCCATAAAATCCGGTCATGCCCAGCGCTACGTCAAACAGCGCCACCTCCACATGCTGGCCGCGGCCGAGCCGATCGCGGGCGAACAGCGCCAGCAGGACGGCGTTGCAGGCTGACATGCCCGTGACCATGTCGATTGCGGGTGGACCGGTCCGCACCGGCGGCCCATCCGGAAAGCCGTTGAGCGACATGAATCCGCTCTCGGCCTGCGTGATCGGATCGAAGCCTGGACGGGATGCAAACGGTCCCTGCCGGCCGTAGGCCGAGATCGAGCAATAGACCAGGCGGGGATTAGTCGGCACTACTGACGCATAGTCGAGGCCATGCTTTTTCATGACGCTGGCAGAAAAGTTTTCCACCACGACATCTGCCCGGGCGATCAATTCCCGCGCGATGTCGCGCGCCTCGGGCCTGGTGAGATCGAGAGCAATGCCGCGCTTGTTGCGATTCAAGCTGATAAAGGCTGCACTTTCGCCGGCGAGATCGGCATGCTCATAGCTGCGCGTATCGTCGCCGCCGTCCGGATTCTCTATCTTGATGACTTCGGCGCCGAAATCGGCAAGCGTTTGCGTGCATGCCGGTCCGGCGACCACCCGGGTGAAATCCACGACCAGCAAACCGTCAAGGGCTGTCGGCACGCCCTTCGCCCGCGGCGCACGATCCGGCAATTGCGGTCTGGCAGCCATGATCACTCTGTTCCCTTCTGGTATCGGCCAGCGCGACCACTCACGCTGCGCGCGCGACTGTAAGGTCTATTTCCAGAAGTTCAACGTTGGCAATCGCCTGAAACGCATGCGCGCCTTGCGCCATCCGCTGCGTCAGCGGATAGATTTGCGCCAATACAGCGTATTGGGCCAGGCCCATGGATATTGCGGCTGGTATAGCCGGTAACCGGCCCGGATGAAGTTGTTGGCGGAGGCGAGATTGTTGGTGGTATCGGAGATGATGCAGCTCCATCCATTATGTCGCGCGCGTGATTCCAGCGCGCGCATCAGGCGCAATTGAAGCCCATTCCCGGAATGCTTCTTCAGCACGCCGACACGGGAAAAATATCCCGCATTGTATGCGCGTGTCGACGGAACGACTCCGGCAAAGGCAACGGGCATCCTTTCGAAATACGCGAGCCACCAATGTCCCCAATCGAATTCCGGAATGGCAGCCCCATCAAAGAATGTCAGGCGATGGAGGTCAGCGAGCGTATCTGCGATTTCGTCGTCATGAGCATCGACCTCGCGTATCCTGTACATCGGCCAGACCTTCAAATTCCCGCCTCGCAACCGCATTGATTTTCCACCTCGCACTGAAACCAGCATCGAGGGTTAAAAAGCCGGCCGGCCTTTCTGCGCGAAGCGGCTGGTTCCGCGGCCATTGCAAACGCGGTCCGCCACGCGACCGAAAAACGCGTGCGCGACGTGGCGATCACACTGAACAAAGTTGCAACGCTAGAGAAGCAGATGGCTGGTGCAGGGGCCGGATGCGCCGGTTACAGTATGCGGCCGTCCCGGGACATTACGCCCGCAATTTCGCGATTGCTAAGGGGGACCGTCATCCCCCCGCTCCAAGAAGTGAAGCAAGAGCTTTGTCGATCGATCGCGTTACGATCACGGCGGACCGCTCGTCCAGGTGAACGCCATCCGCCCACCGCAACTCTCCTCTTGCGTAGTCGAGGCGGAGCCATCGGTCAGGGTTTGGAAATTGAGAATGAATGATCTCGCGAGTAAGTGTTGCTGATCGGGAGCTTTCGAGTTGCTCCGAATAGGGAAGCTCAAAAAGCAGCACGCGGGCACCCCTCCGCTCGATCTGGGGGATCAACTGTTCAATTCTCCTTGCGTTCATCCGGGCGGCGACGCTCGGATCCTCCGCGTTAAACTGCTGAAGTGCACGATCTGCATAAAGGTGGCTGTCAAAACTACTGGGTGGCTGCTCAACGAGTTGGTTGAGGGCAAACGAGACCTGTGCATGGCTGAGAGGCGCATGAAGCCAATTCTCGTAGGCCGCTACGGCGGTCCTGATCGGCCGAAAGAATAGCGGCTCGGCATTGCCGCTCCTTGAGTATCTCTCGACCAGGGCAGTATCTGTCGCTCGGGATAAAACGTTCACTTCAACGAGAACGATCCTGGGAAGGCGCGGTTGGTTCGCCACGATCTCCAGCCCGGTGACGGGGACCCTCCGGCAAGCGCCAGATTTCGCAACTTGGGAGTTGCGAAGTATTCCTCCTTGAGCCGGAAAGTGAGCGAACTACCCACGAGGGCAACGTCGGGAATCGGCTCCTTGGCATACCGGTTCAATGTGATCAGCGTGCCGTCACGGGTTGTCGTCGATGGTAGTTGAAGCCCGTTGCCAAACCAGGCGGTAGCTATTCCGCAGGCAAGCAACAGCATCGCGGCGCTAAGACCGCATTTTACAAGCCAGTGAGCCGCATATACTGGTTGCATGCTGGCCCTCAAAACTGAAAATAGATGAATGAGGTCTCAGAGCCGGCCTCGAGATACATCAGCGCAGCCATCGAACCGTACAGATACGGCTCCGCGCCGCGCAGGGTTCGCTCGAACAGTGAGCGGGAAGCAAGGTGCTGTATTATGACCGGCAGTGAATAGAGCAGTGCCAGATTGTAAAATAGTTTTGGCGGGTTTGGATTCGTGCTCGGCGTAAACATGCCGGACAAATAGCCGATCGCGTGATCGAAGTTCGGCAGCTTGAAGAAAATCCATAGCATGGTGACGCAAAGAAATACAAAGCCTATGCGGATCGCCCGAAAGACAGTCGAGTCGATCGCCTGAAGGCGCCCGATGAACGGCCGCTCGATCACCAGCAACAGCCCATGCAACAATCCCCACGTCAGATAGCTCAGTCCGGCACCGTGCCAGAGACCGCCAAGCCCCATCACGATCATCAGATTCAGATAGGTTCTGAAGCTGCCATGGCGATTGCCGCCGAGAGGGATGTAAAGATAGGTCCGCAACCAGCTCGACAGCGACATGTGCCAGCGCGTCCAGAATTCAGAAAACGAGGCGGAAGTATATGGAAGATTAAAGTTGATCGGCAGACGATAGCCAAAGAGCAACGCAAGGCCTATGGCGATCGCCGAATAGCCGAAGAAATCGGCGTAGATTTGATAGCTGTACAGGAAAACCAGCAACCACCGGTCCTGCGTCTGGAGCGTCTCATAGAGCGGGAACGCCATATAGGACGTCATCTCGTTGAGGTTGTTCGCCACGTACAGTTTGAAAAAGAACCCTGTCAAAATCCATTTCGCGGCCTCGACGAACGGAACATCGGAAAAATATTTCGGCTCGATCTGCGGCATGAACATTTCGGCGCGCGTTATCGGGCCCGAAACAAGCTGCGGAAAGAATATGATGTAGAGGAAGACGTTTTTCAGATCCGGAACCGCACTTTTCTGCCTGGTCAGGTCGACCAGCAGGCTAATGTTGTGGAATACAAAAAACGAAATTCCGATCGGCAGGGGCAATCGCAAGAGGAAATCGATGGGCGCAACGCCAATCAAACTGGCCGATGCCGGGTCCACAAACAGGAACTTGTATTTGAAGAACGCCAGCAGCGCGATATTGAAGGCAATGCCGATCGGCAGCCATATTGGCCGGTTCCGCAAAGCCAGAATCAAAAACAGATAGGTTCCGAAAACGGCGACGGCCAGAAGCAGCAGAAGTTCAGGCTGGCCATAACCGTAAAAGAACAAGCTCGCGATAACCAGCAACTGGATCTGAAGCGTTCTGAACGGCGGGAGATAGTAGGCGCCAAATACGATCGCAACGAATACGCCGAATTGCCACGATGTGAAAGTCATGCCGCCCCATTGGTGGTCAGCCGAAATCTAACACTGCGACCCAATGGGGTACAGCCTGAACCATGGTATCAACCGGCAGAAACTCCTGAGGCATCGACGGGCTTCCTCGAGGTCCGTGCCAGAGATGACGTTTGTCCGTGCCCACGATTCCAGG
>Ga0307296_10000296_pt1 | contig 22484 bp, 23 predicted proteins | sample ER_DNA_153_FD_194467 | JGI IMG/M metagenome (GOLD analysis project Ga0307296, IMG submission 194467) | Bulk soil microbial communities from the East River watershed near Crested Butte, Colorado, United States - ER_DNA_153 | ecosystem: Environmental > Terrestrial > Soil > Floodplain | place... | reverse complement strand
AATCCCGGCGCGAGCATCGCGCGATCCTCCGACACCTCGTATTCCGGCTCTTCGGCTCCGAGCGACTCCAGCGGGTCAAGCTCCCCCTCCTCGTCCTGTCCGCCACCGGTCGACAGCGAGACCGCGCTGTAGGCGCGTCCGCTCTCGAGCGCCTCGACGACGAGCTCCTCCTCAGCCCCGGCAGCCTTGGCGAGCTCGGGGATCGTCGGCGAGCGCCCGAGCTCGACCGTCTGCTCCTCGATCAGCTTCGACAGCTTGACGTTCAACTCCTGGAGCCCGCGGGGCACGCGAACCGACCAGCCCTTGTCGCGGAAATGCCGCTTGATCTCGCCGATGATGTTCGGCGTCGCGTACGTGGTCAGCTCGACGCCGCGGTCGATGTCGAACCGGTCGATGGCCTTGATCAGCCCGATCGAGCCGATCTGGACGAGATCGTCGAGCTGTTCGCCCCGATACGCGTAGCGCCGGGCGAGCGACCGTACGAGCGACATGTACCGCTCGATCAGCTGATCGCGAGCTGCGAGGTCGCCGTCCTCGTGATAGCGGCGCAGGAGCGCTCGGTCGTCGACGTCGGTCACGCCTCCGTCCTCCCCGCCGCCTTCGTCATCTTCAACCAGTCGCCGCCGTCCTCCGCCTCGAGCTCGACACGATCGACGAGCGCGTCGAGGATGCGGCGCAGGCCGACCTCATCTCCTCCGTCCGCGGCGAGCTCGGCTCGGACTCCGTCGCTCATCGGCCCGACGAGCGCCTCGATCTCGCCGTCCGTCACGCGCAGCGTCACCGTCACCGGGTCGGCCCGGACCCGGTCGAGTGCAGTCTCGAGTGCGAGCTGCAGGTCCTCGAGGTGCTCGATCGTCAGGTTGAGCCGGATACCGAGCCCGCCCAGCACGAGATCGGCGACGCCGTACAGCGCACGGTCGCGCGGGATGGTGAGGGTGATCTCGTCAGGCGGGGTCACGGGGCGCTTCCCGTGATATGCCCCGCACCGACCACAACGTCACCTTCGTAGAGAACCGCGGTCTGGCCGGCGGCGACGCCGAAGGCGGGCTCGTCCAGCCGGAGGCGGAACCCGTCGGTGGTCGTCTCGACCTCGGCCCCGACGGCCGGCGATCGGTAGCGGAGCTTCGCGTCGCTCCGCGTGACAGAGGCGAATAGGCGTCCGGACGCCGTCACCTCACGGCGCGCGAGCGAGGCTCGGGGACCGACGACGACGGTGTTGGTCGCCGGGTCGCTTCCGACCGCATAGGCCGGCCGGCCGGTCGAGACACCGAGGCCGCGCCGCTGCCCCGGGGTGAAACGCCAGAAACCCTGGTGGGCGCCGACCGACGCTCCGCTCTCGTCGACGACCCGACCCTCGCGGGCCTTCAGGCCGTGGCGCTCGAGGAAGTCACGATAGTCACCGCCGCCGAGGAAGCACGCCTCCTGGCTCTCGGCGCGCCGTGCGACCGCCAGCCCGGCACGCTCTGCCTCGGCGCGCGTCTCCTCTTTCGTCTGCTCGCCCAGTGGGAACCAGATCCGCTCGAGGTGACGCGGATCGAGCCGGGCGAGCATGTAGGACTGGTCCTTCCGGGGATCGACGGCGCGGGCCAGAAGCGACCGGCCACGATGGTCGACGATCCGCGCATAGTGGCCGGTGGCCAGCCGCGCCGCTCCGGCACGGCGCGCGAACGCAAGCAGCTGCGCGAACCGAAAGCTCCCGTTGCAACGCGTGCACGGATTCGGCGTCTCCCCGCGCGCATAGGCGTCCACGAACGGCTGCACGATCGCGGCGCGGAACGCCTCGCGAGCATCGAGCGTCACATGCGGGAGACCGAGCCGGTGACACGTCTCCCGTGCGGCAATCACGGCCTCGGGAGAACAGCAGGCGCGCTCCGAGGCGGCCGCATCGGGATCGATCCACAGCCGGAGCGTGATCCCGATCGCGGCGGGACCGGCCCGCAATAGGGCGACGGCGCTGTCGACGCCCCCGCTCATCGCGACGGCGATCCGTGCAGGGTCGGCATCGGCGCTGAAGACCGGCCCGAGAGCGTTGGCGAGTGCGTCGACGACGAGACGCTCCCCCGGCACCGCGGCCGCCTCGAGCACCGTCAGGCCGACGAGCGAAGCGTCCAGCCCGTCGGCGTCCGCGTCGACGATCACGCCACCGTCGAGTACGAGGCGGACCATTGCCCAGTCGTCCCCGCGGGTTGAGTCTCCGGCCACTTCGATCATCGAAGTCAGGCTAGCCGAGCAAGGTAAGTGCCCCACCCTGCCGATGATGCCCCGCCGCGTTGCGAACCTGGACGAGCCAGGTGGGTGCCCTGCCTCCTAAGCGAACGCCTAGTCGGACTCGGGCTCCCTGTGCAGTGATGTTGGTTCAACTATTGCGACGAGGCCACGCACAGAGTCGAGCACGTCCCCCACTATACGACTAGCGCGCGTAGCTCCAGCGAACCGTCACGGGCCGTTCGATCCCGAGGCTCTGTGCGAGGGCCGGCGACAGCCCGAAGCGCGTTCCGGCCGGGCCGGGCCCGGTGGCGATCACCTGTGTCAGGACGTCCTCGTCGCCGTAGCCCACGTAGATCTTGGCGCCGCATGGGAGCACGGGATCGGCCAGGCCCATCGTCTGGCTGCCGAGCTCGACTCCGCAGGCCGTGGTCGTGCCCTCGAGGTCGGCTCTAAGCGGCGCTGCTCGAGCCTGGTACCAGTTACCGACCCGCGCCGGGAGCTTCGGTGCCGGCGGCGAGTCGCGGAAGTGCGAGGCGACGGCGAGCCCGACCAGGGCGGCGAGCAGCAAGCCGGCTGCCACGGCGATCACCCGTTGTGCACTCGCGGAAGTGAGCCTCACGCTTCATTGTCGTCCTCGGCCGGCTCCTCTCGCCGGCCATGGCGACCGAAGAAGAGCCAGCGGCGACGCGGCCGAGGCTTCAGCGGCTCGAGATGATGCGCGATGCGTCTCTCCTCCGCAGCGGCGAACGCGATCGCCTCCGAGTCTTCAGGCGGAGCACCAGGCTCTTCGGGAGCAGGAGTCTCCTCGGCGGGAGCCTCCTCTCTCGCCTCCTCCACGTGCTCCTCCTCGGCAGTCGAGGGCTCAACGACTGTGTCTTCGTCCGGCGCCGGAGTCGGTGGAGGTGATGGTGGCGGCGGCGGAGGCGGCGCCTCGCTGGCGGCCATTTCACTGACGCCGATGCCGGCAAGCGCCGGCTCGAAGCCGCGCATCATGGCCGACTCAGACTGCCGCCACGCGAAGTACTCGATCAGCGAGACGAGGATCCAGCCGACGAGCATCACGAGCACGATCAGCAGCGGATCGAGATCGGCGAGCCCGACGACGGCGGCCAGCAAGACGAGAAACCCCGCTTCGAGCACGAATCTCGGCCCAGCTGCCGTCGGCATCGTCGGAACACTAATCCTCGGCGGTCGGTTTCGTCTCCGGCTTCAGCTGCACCCCGAGCTCGTCGAGCTGGTCGGTCGCGACCTCGCTCGGAGCGCCGCTCATCGGGTCGAAGCCGGCCTGGTTCTTCGGAAACGCGACGGTGTCCCTCAGGTTCGGCTCGCGGGCAAGCACCATCACCAGCCGGTCGATGCCGAAGGCGATGCCGCCGTGGGGCGGCGCGCCCATGTTCAGCGCGTCGAGCAGGAAGCCGAAACGAGCCTGCTGCTCCTCGGGCGAGATGCGCAGGATGTCGAAGACTTTCTCCTGGAGCTCTGATTCGTGGATCCTGAGCGACCCACCGCCGAGCTCCTCGCCGTTGGCGATGAGGTCGTAGGCGACCGCGAGCGCACGGCCGGGATCTTTCTCGAGCATCGGCTCCGACCCCGGCGCGGGCCTGGTGAACGGGTGATGCGCCGCGGCCCAGCCGTTGTCCTCCTCCGACCAATGGAACATCGGGAAGTCGGTCACCCAGACCCAGCGAAACCCCTCTTCGTCGACGAGCCCCAGCTCGTGCCCGATGCGCGACCGGAGCGCTCCGAGCACGCGCGCGACCTGGTCGGGCTCGTCGGCCCCGAAGAGCACTGTCGAACCCGGCTCGGCACGGAACGCGGCAAGCTCGTCCTCGGACAGGAACTTCGCGATCGGCGAACGCGCCTCACCGTCCTCGCCGTAGACGATGTACGCCAGCCCCTTCGCGCCCCACTCCTTCGCGAACTCCTCGAGCCGTTCGAGGTCCGCCCGCGAGTACTCCTGTGGAACCGTCAGGTAGCGAACCGCCGGTGCGTCGGCGAAGACCTTGAACTGCGAGCCTCGCGTGAGCTCGGTCGCGTCCTCGATCTCGAGCCCGAAGCGCAGGTCCGGCTTGTCCGTCCCGTAGCGGAGCATCGCGTCGGCGTAAGTCAGCCGCGCGAACGGGATCTCGAGCTCGACCTCGATCGTCTCCCGCCAGATCGCCTGCACCATCTCCTCCATGAGGGCCATGATGAACTCGACGTCCGGGAAGGCCATTTCGACGTCGAGCTGTGTTAGCTCGTTGAACCGATCCGCGCGCAGGTCCTCGTCTCTGAAGCAGCGGGCGATCTGGTAGTAGCGCTCGAAGCCGGCGATCACGAGCAGCTGCTTCAGGATCTGCGGCGACTGCGGGAGCGCGAAGAACTTGCCCTTCTGGAGCCGCGACGGAACGAGGAAGTCGCGGGCGCCTTCGGGTGTCGGCTTGAAGAGGATGGGCGTCTCGATGTCGAGGAAGCCGGCCCCTTCCATGACGCGCCGGATGATCGAGACCATCTGCGCGCGGAGGCGGAGGTTCCGCTGCAGCCGCTCGCGCCGCAGGTCGAGCCAGCGGTACCGGATGCGGAGGGTCTCGTCGACGTTCTCCTCGTCGAGCTGGAACGGGAGCGGCGGGCTCGTCGAGACCACTTCCAGCTCGTCGACCTGGAGCTCGACCTCGCCTGTCGGGATGTTCGGATTCACGTTCTCCGGCGAGCGCGCCGTCACCTCGCCGGTAGCGCGGAGGACGAACTCGTTGCGGATGTCGTGCGCCGCCTTGGCCGCCTCGGGCGAGCGCTCGGGGTTGACGACGAGCTGGCCGACGCCCGTCGAGTCGCGCAGGTCGACGAACACGAGCCCGCCGTGGTCGCGGCGGCGCGCCACCCAGCCCGCGAGGGTGCGCCGTTCGCCCACGAGATCGCGGTTCAGCTCGCCCGCGCCGAGGTCGCGCCAGCTCACAGCGACTCCACCGCCTCGGCGAGCGACGGGAACTCGACGTCCTTCTCCTGCGGGCGGCGCAACGTCGCGCCGTCGGAGCGCACGATCACGGTCGCCCTCGCGCCAACACGGCCGGCCTGTGTGAGCTGGCCCTTGAGCGACCGGCCCGCGTAGTCGGTCTCAGCCGCGCGTCCGGCTCGGCGGAGCTCCGCCATCGACGCGAGCACCGTCGACCGCACCCCGTCGTCCTCGACCGCGAAGAACACGTCGACCTCTGGCTGCGCAGGCTCGGCGCCCTGCTCGGCGAGCGACAGGACGAGGCGCTCGATGCCGCTCGCGATCCCGACCCCGGGGGTCGGCGGCCCGCCGATCTCCTCGATCAGGTAGTCGTAGCGCCCACCGCCGGCGAGTGACAGCGCCGCGCCGAGGGCGCTCGCCATGAACTCGAAGGTCGTTCGCGTGTAGTAGTCGAGCCCGCGGACGAGCGTCGGCACGAGCCGGTACTCGACCCCGCACGCGTCGAGGAAGCTCTGGACTGCGTCGAAGTGGGCCTGGCACTCGGCGCAGAGCGACTCGCCGATCTTCGGCGCTCCCGCGAGCGCCTGCTGGACCGCTTCGGGCTTCTGCGGCAAGTTGTCGAACACCCGCAACGGGCTCGTCTTCCGCTTCGCGAGCGTGTCCTCGTCGAGCTCGCCTGCGTGCTGGTCGAGCCACTCGTTCAGCTGTTCGAGATACGCAGGCCGGCAGTTCCGGTCCCCGATCGAGTTCAGCTCGAGCCACCACCCCTCGATCCCGAGCCGTCGCAGGAGCTCCGCGTAGAGCTGGATCACCTCCGCGTCGAGCGCAGGGTCGTCGGAGCCCATCGCCTCGACGTTGAGCTGCCAGAACTCCCGAAACTTCCCGCGCTGCGGCGCGGAGTACCTGTACATAGGGCCGATCAGGTACGTCTTCACGGGCTGCGCTTCCCGAAAGAGGCCGTGCTCGACGTATGCGCGCGCCACGGACGCGGTTCCCTCCGGACGCAGCGTCAGAGACCGGTCGCCACGGTCCGTGAACGTGTACATCTCCTTCTGGACGACGTCCGAGCCCGCCCCGGAGGTGCGCGTGAAGAGCTCCGTGTCCTCGAAGAGCGGTGTCGTGATCCGCCGGTAGCCGTACGCGGCGCAGACGTCCTCGGTCTCGCGCAGCACCCGCTCCCACAGCGGCTGCTGCGCAGGTAGGACGTCCTGTGTGCCTCTCGGCGCCTCGAATTTCACGAGACGCGGAACTCGTCCAGGAACGGGTTTCGCTCGAGCTCGGCGCCGAGGGTCGTCTCGGGGCCGTGGCCCGAATAGACGACCGTCTCGGGCGGGAAGCGCTCGATCAGGCTGCGGATCGACTCGACGAGCGTGCCCCAGTCCCCGTACGGGATGTCGGTCCGCCCGACCGAGCCGGCGAAGAGCACGTCGCCCGAAAAGAGCGCGCCGTCCGCGTAGTAGGCGACGTGACCGGGTGAGTGCCCGGGGACGTTGAGCGTCTCGAAGGAGATTCCTGCGAGCTCAAGCGTCTCGCCGCCATCGAGCAGGATGTCCGCGGCGTAGGGCTCGAGCGGGATCTCTGGAAACCAGTTCTCCGGCTGCGCGAGAACCGGCGCCTCGAGGCGCGGCATGTAGACGCTCGCTCCTGTGCGTGCGGCGTAGGTGGCGACGCCGCCGAGGTGATCCCAGTGCGAGTGCGTGATCAGAATCCCCGCGCACGCCTGAGGGAGCTCGGCGACGTCCGCGCCCGGATCGACAACAACCGCCTCGGCGGCTGCGTCCAGACGCACGACGTAGCAGTTCGTCCCGACAGGGCCGAGCTCGTGCCTTTCGACGAGGAGGCTCATGACGGCGAGTCTAACCGTGGCTCCAACCCGGTTCGGAAGCCGGTTAGGATCGTTTCGTGCGCAGCTGGCGACTGCCGGAGATCGAGACGCCGGACGGAAGTAGATCGCCCGTCGTCCTGCATTCCTCCGACGAGGGCCGCGCCGTCCTGATCGGGTTGCTGCCCGGGCAGAAGCTCGGCGATCACCAGGTCAAGGAGCACGCGTTCCTCGTCGTCGTCGACGGCACGGCGCAGATCGAGTCCGCCGGCGAGACGCTCGACGCCGGTGCGGGCACGATGGTCGCCTTCGATCCGGACGAGCGACGCGTCGTGGGGAGCCACTCCGGGGCGAAGATCCTGCTGATGCTGTCGCCGTGGCCCGGCGAGGGCCACTACCGCGGCGATACCGCGCTCTAGCTCTTGCCCTGCGTGCGCCGCTGGTACGAGCGGTAGAGGAACGTGTCCATCACGTAGCTGAACGGGAGGAAAACGAGCAGGAGGAAGGCCGTGCGGAACACCGTCGCCGCGAGCGGCTCGCCGTGCTCGAGGAGCCTGATCGTGATGAACATCAGCGGAGCGAAGATGAGCGCGCGCCTTCCGACCTTGTTCCACGAAGGAGGATCGATTCTGCGGCCGCCGCGCGTCCGGATCGGCCCCTTTCCGTTCTTGCTCTTGGAGGCGCCTTTCTCGGGCTCGTCGACCTCGACCTCGCGGCCTTCCTCGTCGACGTAGACGTACTCGTAGTCGTGGCGGCGCTCCTTGGCTCGCCGGCGGCGCTGTTTGCGGGTTGGCACGAGAACTAGCCTAGCGCTGCCACTCGAGGCGACCCGCCTGTACGACGGCACTTACGACCTCGCCGCCGACGTGGTACGCGAGGTGTCGCCAGTCAGGTGCGGCGAGCAGGACGAGATCCGCGTCGTAGCCCGGCGCGAGCCGTCCGACCCGGTCCGCGCGACTGAGCACGTGCGCCGCGTTGACGGTCACCGCGCCGAGGGCCTCACCCGGCGACAGGCCGAGTTGCGTGCAGGCGAGTGACATGACGATGGGCAGGCTTTCGCAGAAGGCACTCCCCGGGTTGAAGTCGGTTGCGAGCGCAACCGCGGCGCCGGCATCGACGAGCGCCCGCGCCGGGGGCATCGGCCGACCGAGAACGAGCGCCGCGACGGGAAGGAGCACACCGACGACGTTGCTCGCCGCCAGCGTTCGGACCCCTTCACCGCCGGTCGCCTCGAGGTGGTCAACGGAGCGTGCACCGAGCTCGACGGCGAGCGGGATCGCTCCCTGCTCCGAGAACTGATCGCCGTGGAGCCGCAGCGCCAGCCCCGCGTCGCGGCACGCTTCGAGGTAGCGCCTCGCCTGGTCGCGATCGAAGGCGCCGCGCTCGAGGAACACGTCGGCCGCCTCGGCGATCTGGGCCGCCTCCGGGAGGACCTCGGCGAGCGCGAAGTCCAGATACGAGTCGGCGTCCTCGTACTCGGGCGGAACCGCGTGCGCGCCGAGCCAGGTCGGGATGCCGCCCTCGGCTTTGATCGCGAGCAGCGACCCGAGCTCCGTGTCTCGGTCGAGCCCGTAGCCAGACTTGGCCTCGAACGTCGTCGTACCCGCGTGGAGCATCCACTCGCGATGCCGCCGCACCGCCTCGCGAAGCCCGTCCTCGCCGGCCGCTCGAGTCGCCTCGACGGTCGACAGGATTCCGCCGCCGGCCGCATGGAGCTCCTCGTAGCTCGCTCCGCGCGCGCGCAGCTCGAACTCAACCGCGCGGTCGCCCGCAAAACACGCATGCGTATGGCAGTCGACGAGACCGGGGAGCGCACACAACCCCCGCCCGTCGAGCTCCTCGACGTCTCCGTCGAGCACACGGAGGTCGGCCATCTGCCCCACTTCGGCGATGAGGCCCTCCTCGCAGAGGACGAAGGCGCCTTCGACGACGTCTACGCGTCCGAGATCGGCACCCCGAAGCGGCGTCTCGGCGCTCGCTGAGGTCACGACCTGGTCGAGGTTGCGGACGAGCAGCCGCGCCGAAGAGTCGGCCGGGCTCACCCGCCGCGGGTTGGAGGCATCGGCAGCTCGAGGCCATGCTCAACGGCGGCCTCGGCCGCATCCTCGTAGCCGGCGTCCAGGTGCCGGAGGACGCCCATCGCCGGATCGGTCGTCAGGACACGCTCGAGCCGCTCCGCCATCTCGTCGGTGCCGTCGGCGACGACGACCATGCCCGCATGGATCGCGTTCCCGATCCCGACGCCGCCGCCGTGGTGCACGCTGACCCAGGTCGCGCCGGCGGCAACGTTGACGAGCGCGTTCAGGATCGGCCAGTCGGCGATCGCGTCGGAGCCGTCTTTCATCGCCTCGGTCTCCCGGTAGGGCGAAGCGACGGAGCCCGCATCGAGGTGGTCGCGACCGATGACGACCGGCGCCCTCACCTTGCCCGTCCGCACGAGCTCGTTGATCGCGAGCCCGGCGCGGGCACGGTCGCCGAGGCCGAGCCAGCAGATCCGCGCCGGCAGACCCTGGAAATGGACCCGCTCCGGCGCGAGCTCGAGCCAGCGCTGGAGGAGGTCGTCGTCGGGGAACAGCTCCTTCAGCCGAGCGTCGATCGTCGCGATGTCCTCTTCGTCGCCGGACAGCACCGCCCACCGGAATGGGCCGATGCCGCGGCAGAAGAGCGGCCGGATATATGCCGGGACGAAGCCCGGGTATGAGAAAGCCTCCGTTACGCCTGCTTCATGGGCCTCCCCGCGGAGATTGTTGCCATAATCGAAAACATAGCTGCCCGCTCGGACGTACTCGAGTAGCCCTTCAACGTGTCGCGCAATTGACTCGCTGGCGCGGCGGAGGTACTCGTCGGGGTCGCTCGAGCGCAGCACCGCGGCCTCGTCGACCGACAGCCCCGCAGGCACATAGCCCTCGAGCGGGTCGTGAGCTGCTGTCTGGTCGGTGACGAAGTCGAAGTGCTCACCGCGACGGGCCAGCTCGGGAACGATCTCGGCCGCGTTTCCAAGCAGGCCGACCGAGAGCGCACGCCCTTCGCGAGCAGCATCGCGAACGAGCGCGATCCCCTCCTTGAGCGAGTCCGTCGAGCTGTCGAGGTAGCCCGTCTCGAGCCGGCGCTCGATTCGGGACGGGTCGACCTCGACGCAAAGCATCACCCCGCCCGCCATCGTCGCCGCGAGTGGCTGCGCGCCACCCATTCCCCCGAGCCCGGCCGTGAGGATCGTCCGGCCGCTCAGGTCGGACGCGCCGAAATGCTGCTCGCCGGCCGCCGCGAACGTCTGGTACGTGCCCTGGAGGATCCCCTGGGTGCCGATGTAGATCCAGCTCCCGGCGGTCATCTGCCCGTACATCGTCAGGCCCAGGGCCTCGAGCCGCCGGAACTCGTCCCACGTCGCCCAGCGTGGCACGAGCAGCGCGTTCGCGATCAACACGCGCGGCGCTCCCGGATGCGTCCGCAGCACACCGACGGGCTTCCCGCTCTGCACGAGCAGCGTCTCGTCCTCTCCGAGCGTGAGCAGCGAGCGGACGATCGCGCGCAGTGCGTCGTGGTTGCGTGCAGCCTTCCCCGAACCGCCGTAGACGACCAGGTCCTTCGGCCGCTCGGCGACCTCGGGGTCGAGGTTGTTTAGCAGCATTCGCAAGGGAGCCTCCGTCGACCACGATCTGGCGTTCAGTTCGGTGCCGCGCGGCGCCCGGATGTTGCCCAGGTCGCCGCACAGCGACTCGACCGTCTGGTCGAGCGTGTCGATCGTCGTCACGAAGACTCGCCCTCCTCGTCGAACCGCAGCCGCTGCCGGAACTTCCACCACGCGTAGCCGGTCGCGACGACGAAGCACGCGAGCGCCACGGGGATTGCAACCATCAGGTCGCCGCCGGTGAGCGCGACGATGAGGACGAAGACGATCGCGACCCCGGCGTAGAAAAGCGCGCTGTCGCGGAACGGCCGCTTCGGGATCGGGGTCTTGGGAAGCGTCACTGCAGTTCGCCCGCCTCCGCCTCCACCGCTGCGATCGCCGAACCGTTGCGGATCGTGGCTGCAACCGCCTCGATGTCGTCGGACAGCGAACGATCGTCGCCGAGCCGCGGCGACAACGACCGCACGAGCTGCCGCGCCGCCCTCGGCCCGACACCGGGCGCGAGCGGCGCGTGGAACTCGACCGCCTGAGCGCCCGCGAGGAGCTCGATCGCAACGACGCGCTCAGCGTTCGCGAGCACCTGCCACGCCTTCAGTCCGGCCGCGTTGCCCATCGACACATGATCCTCCTGGCCGGCGCTCGTTGGGATCGAGTCCACGCTCGCCGGGTGGCTGAGCGCCTTGTTCTCGCTGACGAGCGAAGCGGCGACGTACTGCGGGATCATGAAGCCGGAATTGAGGCCGCCGTCCGCCGCCAGGAACGGCGGCAGTCCATCGGACAGCGCGGGGTTGACGAGCCGTTCCGTCCTCCGCTCCGAGATGCTCGCCAGCTCGCTAACCGCGAGCGCCAGAATGTCGAGCGCGAAGGCGACGGGCTGGCCGTGGAAGTTCCCGTTCGAGAGCACGACGCCGTCCTCGGGGAAGACGAGCGGGTTGTCGGTCGCCGCGTTGAGCTCGACCGATGCGGTGTGCGCAACGTGCTCGATCAGATCCCGCGCGGCGCCGTGGACCTGCGCCGCGCAGCGAAGCGAGTACGCGTCCTGGACCCGATCGCACCACCGATGCGCCTCGTCGATCGCCGAGCCGTCGAGCAGAGCGAGGATGTTCGCGGCGGCGGCCGCCTGTCCCGCAAGGGGCCGGAGCTCGTGGATGCGCGGCAGGAAGCTGTCGCGCGAGGCCTGCAGCGCGTCGACCGACAGCGAGCACGCCACGTCCGCGGCCTTCGCCAGGCGCCGCGCACGTACAGCACCGAGCGCGGCGAACGCGCCCATGAACTGGGTGCCGTTGACGAGCGACAGGCCTTCCTTCGCTTCGAGGCGGAGCGGCTGGAGGCCCGCCCGTGCAAGCGCGTCGCCGCCCTCGAGCAGCTCGCCGTCGAACCGCGCACGCCCCTCGCCGACGAGCGGGAGCGCGAGGTGAGCGAGCGGAGCGAGGTCGCCGCTCGCGCCGACGGATCCGCGACTCGGCACTTCCGGGACGACGCCGCGGCCCAGACAGTCGAGCAGCAGCTCCGCGACCTCGACGCGGGTACCGGAGTAGCCCTTCGCGAGCGTGTTCGCGCGCATGACCATCGCCGCACGCACGATCTCGCGCGGATACGGCTCGCCGACTCCACACGCGTGGCTCCGGAGGAGCCGGAGCTGGAGCTCCTCGGCCAGTTCCGTGGGAATCCGCGTCGAGACGAAGCGCCCGAAGCCGGTCGTGACGCCGTAGGTCGGCTCGTCCTTGCGCAGAGCGTCTTCGACGACGGCGCGCGCAGCCGCAAGCTTTTCCCGCGCAGAATCGTCGAGCTCCGCGGCTCCGTCCTCGACCGCAACGTGCCAGACGTCGTCCGGGGTGAGGTCCTCCCCTGTCAGGCGGACCGCAATCGTCCGAGCCATGGCGAAGCCAGTCTAGCCCGCTCTCCACGGGGTAGAACACGCGCGTGACCGAGCCTGCGACCGCGAATCCAGAGGAGCTGCTCCCGCGAGAGACGGCTCGGCCCGAGCGAGCGTCCGCGCTGTTCCGACGCAGCGACTTTCGGCGGACGTACGCGGCGGTCGCCGTCAGCGAGCTCGGAGATGCGTTCCAGTACATCGCGCTCATGTGGTTCGCGCTCGTCGCGGGCGGGCCGCTCGGCGTGATCGCGGTTCGGCTCGCCGACAGCGTGCCCGCGCTCCTCTTCGGGCTGCACGGCGGAGTCGTCGCCGACCGCTGGGATCGTCGGCGCGTGATGATCTCCGCCGACCTCGTTCGCGGGGTCGTGCTCGTTCCGGTGGCGATCGCCGGGCTGACGGGTCACCTGCCGCTCGCCGTCCTCGTCGTGGCCGCCTTCGTGCTCACGGCGGCGACGAGTTACTTCGACCCTGCTTACGGCGGGCTCCTGCCCGAGCTCGTTGACCGACGGAACGTGCAGCAGGCGAACGGGCTGGTTCGGGCGACTGCGGATGCACTCTCGGTCGGCGGCTGGGCGCTCGCCGGGCTCCTGCTGGTCGTGCTGCCGATCAGCGCGTTCTTCGCACTCAACGCGGCGTCGTTCTTCGTGTCGGCCGTCTTCCTACTCGGCGTACGCACGAAGGGGCGGATCGGCGGGCCGGACGCAGAACGACCGAGGATCTCCGAGGGTTTCGCAGCGCTGCGGCCGCTGCCCGTGCTCGCCACTTCCGTCGTCGTGCTCGGGCTCGCGGTCACGCTTTCGTCCGGGACGTGGATCGTCGGCGTGCCGGAGCTGGTGCGCTCGACGCTCGGGCTCGGCGCCGGCAGCTTCTCGCTCGTCGCGGCGGCATACGCGTTCGGGTCGATCTGCGCCGGTGCCGCGCTGGCCCGTTGGCCGGTGCGGCGCAAGGCTCGCGCGAGCATGCTGGCGTGGGCGCTCTACCTGCCCGCCTACGCGCTGTTCGCGGTCGCGGGCTCGCTGCCCGTCGCGCTGGCCGCAGGGCTCCTGTGCGGGATCGGCCAGGGCTCGTCCTGGGTGCTGATCAACTCGGCGGCCCAGGAGGAAGTGCCCGATCGGTTCCTCGGCCGCGTGATGGGCCTCGTCTCGCTCGTCCATCGAGGCGCGCACGCGACGGGCTTGCTGCTCGTCTCGCCGCTCTTCGCGCTCGCGGCGGCGCAGGACGTCTTCGCGGCCGCGGCGATCGCGATCCCGCTGACGGGTTTGGCCGGGCTCGCGTTCAGCGCTCGAGCAACCGAAGCTCGAGTACCCGCGACGAGTCGAAACCGTCGATCCTGAGCATCGCGCCGGCCGCGGCAGCAGCGGCTCCGGCCGGCATCAGGCCGACGAGCTCCGCCCCGACGACGGTCGCCCCGCGGAAGAGTGCCTCCTGCTCGACGCGCGCGACGATGTCATGCAACGCCGCCGCCTCCCAGTCCTCGACGTTCATGCTCACCTGGACGAGACCAGCGCTCGGCAGTTCGAGCCCGAGAGCGCGCACGCCCGGGAAGCCGCCGCCCGTCTCGCGGACGAGCGCAGCCACCTCGCGGGCGGCCTCGAGCTCGCCTTTGAGATTGACGTTGAACGCAATGAGCGGCCGCCGCGCGCCCACGAGGACGGCTCCGGCGGACGGGTCGAGGCGCTCCGGGCCGAAGTCCGGTTTCAGTTCGCCCTCGTCGATCCTGCGCTGAAGCTCTTCCGTGCCACCGCGCCGGAAGAACGCCGGCCCGCGGCCGGGCGCGAGCTCGCCGTACAGGAAGACAGGCAGGCCGATGTCGTCGCCGATACGGCGGGCAACCGTCGTCGCAGTCTTCCGCGCGCGCGGCATGTCTTCCGGGGAGATCGGCACGACCGGGACGACGTCGGCGGCGCCGACGCGCGGATGTGCTCCCTCGTGCTGGCGCAAGTCGATCCGGTCTCGGGCGCAGGCGACTCCCGCGACGAGGGCGTCGGCGAGATCGGCCTCCTGGCCGACGAGCGTGAACACCGAGCGGTTGTGATCGGCGTCGGCGTGGACGTCGAGAAGTTCAATGCGCTCACCGAGAGCCGCCGCGAGTGCGTCGAGCGTCGTCTGCTCGCGCCCCTCGGAGAAGTTCGGCACCGATTCGAGCGGTAAAGGCACGCGCGTAACTCTAGGAGCGAGCAACGGTGGGCGTTTTGAACGTTCTGCGGAGGGAACGACACGGACGAGGGTTGAAGCTTCGAACTGGAAGGGGTCTTTTGATGGCTGACATGGATAGGTTCTCCGAGCGACTCGTCGATCTGGCGGAACGCTTCGCAGACGTGACTGACGCCGCGCAAGGGCGTGGCAATCGGCAAGGTGGAATCCGCGCACGCTGGTTCGTCGTGCCCGCGGCGGCCGCGGGCATCTACATGGTCGGCGCTAGCGGCTCTCTCAGGCGGCAGGCGGGCAACGTCGCGAAGCAGGCGAAAGACCGCGCCGCGGACCTGCCGGACGACCTGATGAGCCGCGTCCACCGTGCGACCCGCAAGACGACCACCAGCGGGGCGCGTTCCAACGGACGTTCGACGGCGAGATCGACCACGCGGGCGCGGAACCGGCGCCGCACGACGCAGACCAGCTCCGCTCGCTGACAAGAGGAGGCCGGCGCGCTCTCGTCTCGGGCGGGAGCGCGCCGCGCTGCCGGGACTACGCTTCGGGCATGAAGGCGTACTACGAGGCCCGCGCGCGCGAGTACGACGACTGGGTGTACGGGACCGGCCTGTTCGAGGAGCGAGATCGCCCCGGCTGGCACGAGGAGCGCGAGCGGATGCAGGACGCTGTCGCGGCGATGCCGGCAGCTCGGACTCTCGACATCGCCTGCGGGACGGGCTGGCTGACGCAGCACCTACGCGGTGAGATCGTCGGCCTCGACGCGAGCCCGTCGATGCTCGAGGTGGCCGCCGAGCGGATTCCCGGTGCGGAGTTCGTCGTCGGCGACGCGCTCGAGCTTCCGTTCGAGGACGGCTCGTTCGAGAGGATCGCGACCGGGCACTTCTACGGGCACCTCGAGGAGGCGGACCGCGTCCGGTTTCTGTCTGAAGCTCGGCGGGTGGCCACGGAGCTCGTGGTCATCGACTCGGCGTTGCACGACGGCGTCGAGCCGATCGAGTGGCAGGAGCGACTGCTGAAGGACGGCTCGCGGTGGGAGGTCTACAAGCGCTACTTCGTCGCGTCAGAGCTCGCCGATGAGCTCGGGGACGGCGAGGTCCTCGTCGACGGGAACTGGTTCGTCGTCGTGCGCTCGCGCGGGTGACGCGGCGGCGGTCGTCGTACCGTTCGCTCGCGTCACTCCAGCGTGACAACCGTGCGTGCCGTGCGTGCGCAGAGGCTGGGTTTGCGATCGAGTCGCGTCCGGTGCTCGAGGGGAATGCGGGTCAGAGGGCGTATCTCCTCGGCCAGGCGCCGGGCGTGGTCGAGGGCGAGGAGCGCCGGCCCTGGCGAGGTCGAGCCGGCCGGACGTTGCGCCGCTGGCTCGGGCTCGACGAGGATGCGTTCTACACGACGTTCTACTGCGCCTCGGTCACTCGGTGCTATCCGGGTCGTGCGCCGGCGGGCGGCGACCGGACTCCGGCGGCGCGCGAGCAGGAGCTGTGCTCGTTCTGGCGCGAATGGGAGCTCCGGTTGCTGAAGCCGCGGCTGATCGTCCCGGTCGGTGGGCTCGCGATCCGGCAGCTCCTCGGCCTTCGGAGCCTCGACGCCGGCGTCGGGCAGTCCTTCGACCACGGCGAGGCGATCGCCGTTCCGCTCCCGCACCCTTCGGGCGTGAGCCGGTGGATGAACGACGCCAAGAACCAGCAGCGCGTCGAGCGGGCAGTCGAGCTCATCCACGCCGAGCTCGAGGCGGCGAACGCCTCCCTGGGACCGGTACCACCAACCTCCTCCCCACAGCGATCGTAACGAGGAAATCGTCACGGGTGGGTGACGCGACAGCGCCGAAACCGTGACTCTTACTTCCGGCCCACGACCGTCATCCGTCGGCCCTCGTGCTCAGGGGTCAGGCGCTCGCCGTCGTCGCCGTATGCGATCGCCTCGCGGAACCCTGCGTCGAGCATCCAGCTCCGCAGCTCGGCGGGCGTGAACATGCGCACCGAGAACTCGAAGCTCCGCCGTTTCCCGCCGCGGATGATCGTGCGCTCGTCGAGTGACCGGCTCGTCTGGATGTCGAACCGATGGCGGTCGATCATCTTGTCGTCGCCACGCTCGGTGACGACCTCGTCGGCGTACACCTGGATGAGGCGAAGGAGGTTGTTCATCTCGATCGCGAGCAGACCACCTTGGTCGAGCGCGCGGTACGCCTCCGCGAGCACCTGCCGGTTCTCCTCGTCGCTGAAGTAGCCGAACGACGTGAACCAGGACAGGACGCGGTCGAATCGACCCGTCCACGGAAGCGACCGCATGTCGCCTTCGACGTACTCGACCTCCACGCCGCGCTCGGCCGCGTCCTCCCGCGCCAGCTCCAGGAACAGCGGCGTCGCGTCGAGCCCGGTCACGCGCACGCCGCGCTCCGCCAGAGGGTTCGCGATCCGCCCGTGCCCGCACGCGAGATCAAGCAGCTCGAGCCCCGGCTCCAACTCGAGCAGCCTCCAGACGAGCTCCACCTCGACCGCCGTCCGCTCGGGAGTCAGCAGCTCCTCGTAGAAGTAGAGGTAGTCCTCGTCGAACGCGTCCTCACGCGGGAAGTCGGCGCCCATCTCCGCCAGTCTGGCCGCGCACGAGCTCGCCCGGCAAGTACCGAAAGCTAGATTTTCCAACCGTGGCAACGACGGTCCCGTATCGCCAGACGTTCTTCCGCCTGCTCGGTTTCCTCAGGCCGTACCGCGTTTCCCTGATCGTCTCGATCGTCCTCGCGGTCGGCTCCCAGGCCGCTGCGATCGTGATCGCGTACCTGACCGGAAGCGGCCTCGAGAACGCGATCACGGCGAACAGCCATAGCGAGCTCTACGGAATCGCCGTCGCCGTCATCCTCGTCGGCGCCTTCCGCGCACTGTTCATGGCCGGCCGCCGCCTGATCTCGGGCCGCCAGGCGCTCGCCGTCGAGTACGACATGCGGAACGCGCTCTACGCGAAGCTGCTCAGGCTCTCATTCGGGTTCTACGACCGGCATCAGACTGGCCAGCTGCTGTCCCGCGCGACCGTCGACCTCCAGACCGTGCGCTTCTTCCTCGGCTACGGCCTCGTCTTCTTCTTCCAGAACGTGCTGACGATCGTCGGCGCGACCGTGATCATGTTCTTCGTCAACTGGGAGCTCGCGCTCGTGGCGACCGCGGTCACGCCTCTGATCGTCGTCTTCGCGTACCGCTACTCACGCATCGCCCACCCCGTGCTGCGCGACGTCCAGCAGAAGATGGCCGACGTCGCGACCGTCGCCGAGGAGAACATCGTCGGCGTCCACGTCGTCAAGTCGTTCGCGCAGGAGCAGAACGAGCTCGACAAGTTCGCGGACCGCTCCGAGCGGGTCTTCCAACGCAGCGTCGACGCGAACAAGCAGCGCGCTCTCTATGTGCCGCTGCTCTCGTTCCTGCCGCTGATCATGCAGGCGGGCGTCCTGCTCCAGGGCGGCCGGATGGTCGCCGCCGGAACGCTCGACATCAAGACCTTCTTCTTCTTCAACGTGCTCGTGGTGATGCTGGTGGGGCCCCTCCGCATGCTCGGCATGTGGGTGGGCCAGTCCCAGCGCGCGACGGCCTCCGGTGAGCGGATCTTCGAGGTCATGGACGAGCCTGAACAGATCTCCGACGAGCCGGATGCGACAGAGATGCCGCCGGGCGACGGCCGCGTCCACTACGAGGGCGTGTCGTTCGAGTACGCACCCGGCCGGCCCGTGCTGCACGAGATCGACCTCGAGCTGGAGCCCGGCCGAACCGTCGCGCTGATCGGTCACACCGGATCCGGCAAGACAACGCTCGCAACGCTCGTTCCCCGGTTCTACGACGCGACCGAGGGACGGATCACGATCGACGGCGTCGACGTCAGGGACGTGAAGCTCCAGTCCCTGCGGCGCGAGATCGGGATCGTCGCCCAGGACCCGTTCCTGTTCTCCGCGACTGTCCGCGAGAACATCTCCTTCGGGCGAGCGGACGCGACGGACGAAGAGGTCGAGCGGGCAGCGAGGCTCGCGCAGGCACACGATTTCATCGCGGCGCTTCCGGACGGCTACGACGCCGTGATCGGCGAGCGCGGGATCACGCTCTCCGGCGGGCAGCGCCAACGCCTCGCGATCGCAAGGGCGTTGATCATGGAGCCGCGCATCCTGATCCTCGACGACGCAACCGCATCGGTGGACGCGACGACCGAGGCGAAGATCCGGCTCGGCCTCCGCGAGGCGATGAAGGGCCGGACGACGATCATCATCGCGCACCGCCTGTCGACGATCTCCCTCGCGGACGAGCTCGTCGTCCTCGACAACGGACGCATCGTCGGGCGCGGCACCGACGAGGAGCTGCTGCGGACGAACGCCGTCTACCGCGACATCCACGAGCACGGGCTGCTCGAGGCGGAGTTCGCGCACCGCGTCGAAGCGACCGCAGAGGCGGGTGCCGGATGAGGGTCTGGCAGCCCGGAAGCCATCTGACGAGGAACCGCGAGGCGGTCAAGATCGAGGACTGGTCGTGGCAGCGAACCGTCCGCCGAGTCACGACTCTCGCCCTCCTCGCCGCGCCGTACAAGCGCCAGACCGCCCTGGCGATCATCTCGCTTCTCGCTGCCACGGCGACCGCTCTCGCCCCGCCGTACCTCGCGGGCCTCGCGATCGACAACGGGATCGCGAAGGACGACCTGCACACGCTGACTGTCATCGTCGTGCTCTTCGTGATCGCCGGCGTCCTGAACCTCGGAACGAGCGCGGCGCAGACGTACTTCACGGGCTGGACCGGCGAGCGGATCCTGGCCGACCTCCGAAACACGCTCTTTCGCCACCTGCAGCGGCTCTCGCTCGGCTTCTACGAGCGCAACCGCGCGGGCGTGATCATCAGCCGGCTGACGAACGACGTCGAGGCTCTCGACCAGCTCGTGACCGACGGCGTCACGACGCTCGTCCAGAGCACGCTCTTCCTGTTCGGGACGGCGATCATCCTCTTCTTCCTCGACTGGCGGCTCGCAGTCGCGACCCTGACCATCTTGCCGCTGATGATGGTGGCGACGGCGATCTTCCGTGTGCGCTCGGCCCGCGCCTACCGCGCCGTCCGGGAGCGGCTCGGCCTCGTCACCGCGACGCTCGCCGAGGACATCAGCGGCATGCGGGTCGTCCAGACCTTCCGGCGCGAGCGCACGAACGAGAAGAACTTCCGCAAGGTCAACGCCCACTACCGCGAGGCGAACCAGGAGACGGTGGTCCTGAACGGGCTCTACTTCCCGTTCGTCGACTTCCTGTCGGCGCTCGCGACCGCGATCGTGCTCGGCTACGGCGGCTACCTCGTCTTCGGCGGGAGCCTCAAGGTCGGCACGCTCTTCACGTTCGTCCTCTATATCTCGAACTTCTTCGACCCCGTGCAGCAGCTCTCGCAGCTCTACAACACATTCCTGTCCGCGGTAGCCGCCCTGGACAACATCATGAACGTCATGGACGAGGAGCCGGAGGTCCGCGACAAACCGGACGCAAAGGAGCTCGACCGGATCGCCGGCCACGTCCGTTGGGAACACGTCCGGTTCAGCTACGGAACGGGCCCCGAGGTGCTGCATGGAATCGACCTCGACGTCCCCGCCGGGACGACCGTCGCGCTCGTCGGGCACACGGGCGCCGGCAAGTCGACGATCGCGAAGCTGCTCGGCCGCTTCTATGACCCGGTCGAGGGGCGCATAACCATCGACGGCGTCGACCTCCGCGACGTGACCCAGGAGTCGCTGCGTAAGCAGCTCGGCGTCGTGCCGCAGGAGGGGTTCCTGTTCGCGGGCACGGTCCGTGACAACATCGCCTTCGGCTCACCGGACGCGAGCCCGGCCGAGGTCGCGGCGGCAGCGCAGGCCGTGGGCGCACACGAGTTCATCATGGCCCTCGAGGACGGGTACGAGACGAACCTCCAGGAGCGCGGGACGCGGCTTTCGCTCGGCCAGAGGCAGCTCGTTGCATTCGCGCGGGCGCTGCTCGCAGACCCGCGGATCCTGATCCTCGACGAGGCGACGTCGTCGGTCGACATCGGCACCGAGCGCCGCATCGAGAGCGCACTGCGCACGCTGCTCGCCGACCGGACGGCCTTCGTGATCGCGCACCGGCTCTCGACGATCCGCGACGCCGACCTGATCGTCGTCCTCGAGCACGGGAAGGTGATCGAGCAGGGAACGCACGGCGAGCTCATGGCCCGGCAGGGCCTCTACACGTCGCTGTACGGAGACTGGGCCGAGGTCGCCTAGCTTGCGCCTGACGACCGAGCGGCTCGTGCTGCGGCCGCCGACGCTGGAAGACCTCGACGCGTGGCACGCGATCTATCTCGACGCGGAGGAGGTCTGGTACGGCGCCGCGCGCTCGTCGCTCGACGAGAACCGGCAGAAGCTCGAGCGGCAGATCGAGCATCACGAGCGGCACGGGTTCGGGATGGGCGCCGTCGACCTGCGCTCGACCGGAGAGACGATCGGCGCGGCAGGCCTGCAGCACCTCGACGGAGGGCCCGAGATCGAGGTCGGCTACCGCTTCCTCAAAGGGCACTGGGGCCAGGGCTACGCGACGGAGTCCGCGCGGGCGTCGATCGCGTACGGCGTCGACGAGCTCGGCCTGGACCGGATCGTCGCCGTCGCGCTGCCCGAGAACACGGCCTCGCGGCGCGTGCTCGAGAAGTGCGGGCTGACCGAGATCGGCCTCGTCCACGCCTACGGGCTCGAGCACGTGAAGTACGAGATCGCCCGCTAGAATCGGGGCCGTTGCGGGGTCGTCTAATGGTAGGACGCCCGGCTCTGGACCGGGTAGTCTAGGTTCGAATCCTAGCCCCGCAGTTTTCCGCAACCCGCGTCCACACGCGGGTTTTTCATTGAGCCGATGCCTGTCCGAGCCGCCCTCTTCTCCTACTTCGAGCTCGACGATCTGACCCGGCTGATGAACGCGATCTCTGGCTCGGGCATGCCGGCCGCGACGCGCGTGCACATCGGGACGTACGGCGCCAACAGCGAGGCGAGCATCACCGTCCGCACGTACGGCCCTGGCCGCTATTCGCCCATGTTCAAGGCGGAAGTTCGCACCGAGGCGTGGGAGCAGCGACGGCTCACGCCGGAGGAGGTGCGCCAGGTCAGCCGGCGATTCTCGGGCCGTGTCCCGGACGAGGCCGCACTGCTCCGCCTCTCGGCCGCCCAGCGCACGGCGTGGGGCGTCGAGGTCGGCCGCCGCTACCGCGACACGATCCGCCACTCTCGCGCCGCCGGGATCACGGTCGACTCGTGGCAGCTGGACGAGCTTGGGACGCAGCTCGCGGGGCCGCAGGGAAGGCAGCACCGCGAGTTCGTTCGCGGCGTCCTCCAGGGGATGACCTTCGGGCGGCGCGTGCTCGGCGACTCCGAGAGCAAGGGCTTCGTCTGGGCGACGCGGCGCGCGCTCAACCTTGCGCGGCTTCCGGTCACCGCCGAGTTGCGCGCGTTCTGGCAACAGTTCGACCGCGCGGCGTTTCGTGTCGTCGGCGAGGAGTTTCCGAACTTCGTCGGCGATCCGGCCCGCGCGGCGCGCACGCAGGCGGACGGGTGGCGAGCGCTCGCGGCAGGCGGCCCGGTCCGGCGCGCCCTCGCCGGCCGCTACGTCGCGGGGATGACACCCGGGTACAGGATCGGGCACGGCCTCGGCGGCAACGTCGCCGGCCTCTCCCGCGCAGAGGTCAACCGCTGGCGCAACGCGTACGTCGCCGAGCGGAACAGGATCGGCGTCGCCGGGTTCGGCGAGTTCCACTTCGTGCTCGAGAACAGCCCCACGGTGGTCATGGTCGACGCGTCGCGCGCAGTCGCCCGCGGCATGGCGGGTCTCTAGAGGGTTCGGTGGGACGTTGCTCGCCGCCGGGGTGCGATGGTCGTT